>Ga0268251_10000426_pt1 | contig 13539 bp, 9 predicted proteins | sample AgamicAsMae_FD_200527 | JGI IMG/M metagenome (GOLD analysis project Ga0268251, IMG submission 200527) | Agave microbial communities from Guanajuato, Mexico - As.Ma.e (v2) (version 2) | ecosystem: Host-associated > Plants > Phyllosphere > Phylloplane/Leaf | place: Guanajuato, Mexico | collected...
GGTGATGCGGCTGATCCTGGCCGCCTGTAAGCGTGGGCTGGCCGCGGTCGTGGTGACCCACGACGCGCAGCTCGCCTCGTGGGCGGGCCGGGTGGTATTCATCCGCGACGGCCGCGTGGTCGACCGTACCGCCGCCCGCCCGGGGCCGGACTCCCTGCTCACCGGCGAGCCGGCGCGATGAGCATCGCCGTGCAGGATGCGCCGCTCGCCCTCGGGACCGGCCACGGCGGGATGGCCGCCCGGCGGGCCGTGGTGCGCTGGGCGTGGCGGCTGTTCCGCCGGGAGTGGCGCCAGCAGTCGCTGGTGCTGGCCCTGCTGCTGGTCGCCGTCGCGGCCACCACGGCCGGCCTCGGCGTCGCCGCCAACACGTCGACCTTGCAGGCGTCGTCGTTCGGTGCCGCCGACCACCTGGTGACGTTGAGCAGCACGGGCGCGCAGGTGGACGCCGACGTCGCCGCGCTGCGTACCGCCTTCGGCACGGCCGAGGTGATCGAGCACCAGAAGATCCCGGTGCCTGGCTCGGCGAACGCGGTCGACCTGCGGGCGCAGGATCCGCACGGCCCGTACGGCCGGTCGATGCTGCGGCTGAATGCCGGCCGGTACCCGCAGGGCCCGGACGAGATCGCGGTCACCGATCGCGTGGCGAAGACCTTCAACCTGCGCCTCGGCGGCACCTGGGACCAGGGCGGCCGGCACCGGACCGTGGTCGGCCTGGTCGAGAACCCGCTGAACTTGCTGGACCGCTTCGCCCTCGTGGCGCCGGGCCAGGCCACCCCGGCCGACCATGTCGCCGTGCTGATCCGGGCGACCCCGGCAGAGTTCGCCGGGAAGACCCTGCCGAGCAACGTCTCGGTCGAGATACGGAGCGAGGAGCCGAACACCGCCAGCGTCGCGGTGCTCGTGCTGGCCACGATCGGGCTGCTGTTCGTCGGCCTGCTGGCGGTGGCCGGGTTCACCGTGATGGCCCAGCGCCGTCTGCGGGCGTTCGGCATGCTCGGCGCGATCGGCGCGAGCCATCGGCACATCCGGCTGGTACTGGTGGCCAACGGCGTCGTCATCGGCGCGGTCGGCGCGCTCGCGGGCGCCGCGGCCGGGCTCGCCGGCTGGTTCACGTTCAGCCCGCAGCTGGAGTCCCTCGTCGGGCGCCGCATCGACCGCTTCCAACTGCCCTGGCCGCCGGTACTCGTCGCGGTGCTGCTGGCGATCGTGACCGCGGTCTGCGCCGCGTGGTGGCCGGCGCGCGCCGCCGCGCGGGTACCTGTCGTCGTCGCCCTGTCCGCGCGTCCGGGGCCACCGAGGCCCGCGCGCCGGTTCGCGGCGCTCGGCGGGGCGCTCCTGCTCGGCGGGCTCGGCTCGCTCGTCGCGGCACAGCAGACCAGGGTCCCGTTCATTATCGGCGGCATCCTGGCCACGGCCCTCGGGCTGCTGCTGCTCGCCCCGGTGGGCATCGCCGGCCTGGGCCGGCTCGCGCGGCTCGCTCCCGTGGCGCCGCGGCTGGCGCTGCGCGACCTGGCGCGGTACCGGGCCCGGTCGAGCGCGGCGCTGGCCGCGATCGGGCTCGCCGTGGGCATCGCGGCCGCCGTCGCGCTGAGCGCCGCCGTGTCGGTGGCCAAAGCGGCAGTACCCATCGGCGGCAACCTGCCCGCCGACCAGATCATCGTCTGGCTGTCCCAGGACGCACTCAACGGGCCGGTGCCGTCGCTCACGCCCCCGCAGGCGGACAACGCACGGCTGCGGGTCGACGCCATCGCCGCCGACCTGCACGCCACGTCCGTGCTGCCGTTGCAGGCGGTGGTGGACCCGAACGGGCCGCAGGAGCGCGGTGGCTCGGGCGGCCGGCCACCGGTACAGCTGGGCAAGCCGCACCCCACGATGATCAATGGGCGCCAGGCCACCGGGTTCAGTAGCGCCGAGGCGGTACCGCTGTTCGTGGCCACGCCGGAGCTCCTCGGGCACTACGGGATCGACCCGACGAGCATCGACGCGGGTACCGACATCGTCACGTCGCGGGCCAGCGTCGACGGGTACGAGCTGATCCCCGGCCGGTACGGCGACTGGCGCCCGCGGTTGCAGCACGCGGCGCTGCCGACCTACACGTCCCTGCCCGGCACCCTGCTCACCACGCACGCCGTGCGGTCGCTGCACCTGACGCCGATCCCGGCCGGCTGGCTGGTCCGGGCGCCGCGCCCGCTGACCCAGGCCCAGATCGACCAGGCGCAGCGGACGGCGCTGGCCGCCGGGCTCAGCGTAGAGGCCCGACCGACCGGCGCGGACCTCGCGCGGCTGGCCGACGACGCCACCGGTACTGGCATCGCGGTTGCGCTCGGCGTGCTCGCCATGACCGTCGGGCTGATCCGCAGCGAGACGGCGCGGGACCTGCACACGCTGACCGCGGCCGGTGCGCGGCGCGGCACTCGGCGGGCGCTCACCGCCGCGACCGCCGGGGCCCTCGCCCTGCTCGGCGCGGTGATCGGCACCGCCGGTACGTACCTGGCGTTGCTCGCCTGGTACCACCGGGAGCCGCACTGGCTGGGTCACGTGCCGGTGCTCGACCTGGCCGCGATCCTGATCGGCCTGCCGGTGGTCGCGTACGCCGGTGGCTGGCTGCTGGCCGGCAAGGAGGCGCCCACCTTGGCGCGCCAGCCGCTCGACTGACACGCGATACTGTTGCCGGCGTGGGGATCCTGATCACTGGAGCGACCGACGGCCTCGGCCGCGCGCTGGCCGACCGGCTCGCGGCCACGCCGCCACCCCCGACACCCTCCAACGCTGCTTCCTGGAAACCCCAGGCCTTGCGCCGAACCAGTTGCGTGGAAATCCGCGCTGAGAGCATGAAGGGTGGGGTGCGCCGCGACTAGGGCGTGTTGCAATGTCACTCCAGCCACAGCAGCACGATTGCGCGATGGTCACCATCGTCAGATAGTTGACGTCGCGCTTCTCATACCGGGTGGCGACCCGGCGCCACCCCTTGAGCCGGTTGATCGTGCGCTCCACCTGGTTGCGCTGCTGGTAGGCGGCCTTGTCGAAGCGGGGCTGGCGGGCTGGTCGGACTTGCTGGGGATCACCACGCGGATGCCACGCCGGCGCAGATGGCGCCGCAGGCTGGGGTAGCTGGAGCCCTTGTCACCGGCTACCGCGTCGGGTCGGATCGCGGTCGGCCCCGGCCGGGCCGCTTGACCGCCCTAGCCTCCATCAGCCGGCGCAGCATTGACGCCTCGTGGCGCTGCCCGGCGGTAGCCAGGATCACCATCGGCCTGCCCCGGCCTTCGACTCGAAGGTGCAGCTTGGTGGAGTAGCCACCGCGGCTGCGGCCCAGCGCCTCCCGATCGCCCGGCTGGTCAGGATCGCCGGGAGCCCCCCACATCCAGGTCGGCGGTGGCCGGCCGACGCCGCGCGCCGGCGGCGTGCTGGTGGGCCCGCACCACCGACCCGTCCACAAAGTGCAGCAGCCAGTCCAGCTCGCCCCGCGCATCGGCGTCGGCCTGCAAGCAGGCCAGGACTCGGTCCCACACGCCCTGGCGGCGCCAGCGGTAGAACCGGCTGGCCACCGTCTCCCACGGGCCATACTCGCTGGGCAGGTCACGCCACGGCGCGCCGGTGCGGTCCAGCCACACGATCGCTTCCACGATCAGCCGGTGGTCTTTTGGCGGGCGGCCCATCCGGGGGCGTTGGGGTGGCAGCAGCGGCGCCAGCCTGGCCCACTACGCATCGGTGAGGGTGCTGTTGCATCTGATTCGTCTGCCGCATGCTGAAGCCACGACGGCGGTCCGGTATCAGATCGCCATGGCAAGCTCGCCGAACGCGACCGCCAGCCGCCGGCCCATCGGTTCGTCGACCGCCAGCTCGTAGTGGCCGCGACGGACGTTCTGGACCAAGGCATGCCCGGCGATCACGACCCTCGCGTTATTGTCCTGCTTGAGTCCCCGCATTGGCCGCAGCCTCGTCTTCAGGCGGCCATGATCCGCCCCGACCCCGTTGTTGGCGTACCGACCAGTTTGATGCCAGGCCGCTGGCAGCAGCTCCGCCAGCACCACCGGGTACGTCGGTGCCCGGTCAGTCACGACTCACTCGGCGCGACCTTGGTGGTGCCGATGGCGCGCCCGAAGAACCGGCGCGCTGCCATCGTGTCACGCCGCGGAGACGAACACGTCGGTGACCTGGCCGAACTGGTCGATCGCCCGGTACACATACCGCCACTGCCCGGCGACTTTCACGTAGGTCTCGTCCACCTGCCAGCGGTCCCCAACGGCGTGCCGGCACGGACGTGCGGCCTCGGCCAGCAGCGCGGTGAACCGCTGCGCCCAGCGGTAGACGGTGGTGTGGTCGACCTGGACGCCGCGCTCGGCGAGCAACTCCTCGACGTCGCGGTAGGAGAGCCCGAAGCGGAGATACCAGCGCACCGCCAAGACGATCAGATCGGGCGGGAAGCAGAAGCCGGCGAAGGCAGACCGGGCGATGGGAGCGAGGCGGGGGCGGCGGGTACTCATGCTGACAGTCTGCCTGCCCAGGCGTGCTCACCGCAGATGCAACAGCGCCTCGCCGAGTCAGCGTATCGTGGTGCGATATTCCTTTGGGATGAGTCCCGGGTATGTGCTGTCCTGCGCTATGCAAGACCTGACGGACGCAGAGACTGTCGAGCTGGCTTCGGTGCTCGGGTTGGCGGCACCTCAGTAGCGGGGCGCTCGGCTCTCTCGCCCCGCGCACGCAGTTTGGTCGAGCCCTCTGTTAACCCTCAGGCGCAGGGGAAGTGCTCGGTGATGCCGGGTGGGAAGTCGGTTCTGAACACGTTGTCGGCGAAGCAGTTCCCGCTTCCTGAGCCGTCGTAGACGATGTCGGCGGCACGGTCGCCGGCACGCAGCGGATCTGGGTGCAACCCGTTCTGAAGGAACACGTTGCCGACCACGCTGGTGCGGTCGGGGTTGGGCTCCACGCGGGGGTCCAGGCCGGCAAACGGCGAGGCCAGCACCGCGATGCCGACGGTGCCGTTGCCCACCACGAGATTGCGGCGGAAGGTCACGTCGTCTGCGGCGATGTCGAGGATCCCCGAGCCGGTCGGCACCAGGCCGAGCTCCTCGCCGCTGTCGGGCGGAACCGGGTTGGGCCGGTTGTTGCGCGTTACCACGTTGCCCTCCACGAGTACGTGGTCGGTGGCGGTTCGGGGTAGGCCTGGCAGCACGAACACTAGGATCCCGGCGGTGTTGCCGCTCGCGTGGTTGCCCCGGACCACCACCTTGTTGGAGTTCTCCACCTCGAAGCCGCTGGTGTTGCCTGTTGCACGATTGCGGAGCACCGAGACCCCGGTGTCGTTGCCGACATAGATGCCGGTGTCGTTGGCGCCCTCCGCGAGGTTGCCCTCGACCAGTCCATGGGTCGAGCAGCGCGGGAACACCCCATACTCGTGGTTGTCCAGGTAGCGGCCGCCACGCACGCGGAAGCCATCGACGCCGATCAGGAAGATGCCGTTGTCCGCGGCGTTGCGGACGGTGAGCCCCTCAACCGTGACGTCCCGCAGCGCCAGCGGCGGGCAGACCGGGAAGCCCACTGGACCCGGCGCCTCCTCCCCGCTGCCGACCCGGATGCCGTTGGTGAAGCCGTCCGCGTCGATGATCGCACCGCGGCTGCCGCGCAGGGTGAGGTTGCTCTTGTCGATGAGCACGGTCTCGCGGTAGGTGCCCGGAGGGACCACGACGGTGTCGCCTGGCATGGCCGCGTCCACCGCCGCCTGAATCGTGGTGGTGACGCGGATGACGCGATGACCTCGCGCCAGCGCGGGGGCCGGAAGCGCGACCATCGCCGAAACCAGCAGCGCCGTCACTAGAAATGCCGGCCGCGGCCGGACCCGCATGCTCATCGTCGCCTCTCCCATGTCGGCGGAGCATCACGTCCGCGCCAGGAATCCAGAGGGATGGTGCGCTCGCGCACGTGAAACATCCAGATTCTCGTGGACGCTTTCCTCATAGAGCCCATCGCTGTGACACCGCGGGGAGCGGAGTCGGAGATAGGAATGACAAAGGGGGAGGGGGAGCAGTGAGGAGATCGACGACGCTGGTCGCCGTGCTCGCCACCACGGTCGTGCTTGTCCTGGGCGTCTCCGGGGCGTCTGCGCGCTCCGCCGGCAGCCTGCCACAGGGCATCCAGTCGGATGCGGCGTTCGCGGGCAGCTACGCGGCCAAGGGGGTAACCAACGTCTCCGCTACGACGCAGCGGACGAGCTGTTACGCGCCGGAGGTGACGTACTTCGCCGCGCTGGCGCCGGCCGATGGCTACCTCGATGGCGGCATGTCGCTGTGCGATGGGGCCGCGACCACTGGCGAGGACCTGGGCCCCTATCCGACGCAGGATGTGGTCAACCCAGCCATGCGGGTAAAGGACCACTCCGAGTCCGACATCCGCGTCGACCCAACCAACTCGCACCACCTGATCGGGCAGAGCAAGTGGGCGGTCAGCGCGGAGGGCTACAACCACCTGCTCGGCTTCTTCGAGTCGTTCGACGGCGGCGCAACCTGGCCGGTGCAGGGCCACGTGCCCGGCTACGAGGGCTGGACCGACAACACCGACCCGGTCGGAGCGTTCGACCCATGGGGGAACTTCTACTCGCTGGTGCTGCCCTACCAGTTCTACTACGACAAGTTCGGGTCCCACCGGTATGACAACGGCTCCAAGCAGACCAACCCGACCGTGCCGCCCGAGGCGGTCGCGGTCTCGGTCCGCCCGCATGGGGCGACGACCGCGACCCAGTGGATCACCACCCACAAGGGGCACCCCGACTACGTCGTCACCGTGCCGAACGCCGACACCAACGTGCCCGACAAGCAGTGGATCACGATCGACACCAACCCCTCCAGCCCGCACTATGGCCGGGTCTATGCGATGTGGACGATCTTCGTCCTGAACCCGTCGGTCGTGTTCGTCTCCTACGCGGATGCTCGCCCGGACGGCACCCACACCGACTGGTCGGCCCCGGCGGAGCTGCCGACGGTGAACGGCAAGCGCTGGGACACCTACCTGCTGCCGCATGTAGCGCCGGACGGGACCGTCTACACCACAGTCACCAACAACCCGGTGTCCAAGGGCTACCTGTACAACGACATCTATCTCGACTGGTCGCGCGACGGCGGGGTGACGTGGCAGGGGCCGCTGCTAGTCGCCCCGAACGTGCAGACGCCGACCTACCAGAACACGACCTTCCGTGAGGGGATCATCAACTCGTTCGCGGTCGGGACCAAGCAGGTCTCCAGCGGTGGTCCCTACCCGCTGTACGTGACCTATGAGGACGGCTCGAGCGGGCTGTCGAATGTCTACCTGACCGCCTCGTTCGACGGCGGCCAGCACTGGACGGCGCCGATCCGGGTCAACGACAACCAGGGGCCCACCGAGGCGCTTCAGCCGCGGGTCGAGGTCGCCCCGAGCGGGACAGTGACCTTGGTCTTCTACGACCGCCGGCTGCCCTGCCCGTCGCAGGGCGATCCGGACGCGGCCGGGTCGGGCATCGCCCATGACCCGGGCACCGCCGCCTCACTGGGCACCCCATGGGGACGCTCGAATTACTGCGTCAACACGGCGATCCAGTTCTACCGGCCGAGCCTGACGCCGATCGGCCAAAATATTCGGGTCTCCGCGCACACGTGGGACCCGCAGCTGTCGGCGTTGCACCAGAGCTGCATCTGCAGCTCCGGCACGTTCATCGGTGACTACTTCGGCGTGGACTCGGCAGCTGGCTCGACTTGGACGACCTCGGTCTCGACCTTCAATTACGGAGGTGAGAATCCCTACTTCCATCAGCAGCAGATCGTCGCACGCATCGCCACACCGTAGCCGCCCACGCGCTCGGGTTGCCGGGCCCCGCCACCACTGCGGGTGAGCGGCGCAAGACCCGGAGGCTGAGATGCTGGCGGCGCTGGCCGCGTTCCTGGCCCTTTACCGGGATGGATCGGCCGCGGCGCATGACCCCAGGCCGCATGCTGCACATGCCCTCGCTCGGCGGGCGACCGAGCGGCTCAACTCCCGAGCCACTCGGCCCCGCCGAGCCGCGCGGCCATGTCGTCCTCGTGGACTTCTGGACGCTGACGCGCATCAACTCCGTTGAAGGGCTCGGCGTGGATCTCGACGAGGCGGGAACGGCTTGGTCCGGGACGGCCCGTAGGGTTCAGAAACCTCGGCCGGCTACGTTGAGCAGCGATAATCCGGGTCGGAGACAATCGGCCGATGGCCGTAGGGTTCAGAAACCAGGCCGTGCGCGTTGAGCAGCGAGGACGGGGCCAAGCGATAATCCGCTACCTCATGGCAGGCCGACTCGTCTGCATGCTGCTTGGGAGCCTCCGAAGCCAGCACGCCAAGGACGTCGAGATCGCGGTGCTACGCCATCAGCTCACGGTGCTGCGTCGCCAGGTCAAGCGACCCGAGTTCCGACCCACCGATCGTGCGCTCCTTGCGGCGCTGGCCCGAGCGCTTCCCCGTAGACGCTGGTCGGCCCTCCTGGTGACGCCGGATACGATCCTGCGGTGGCACCGCCGGCTGGTCACCCGCAAGTGGACCCAGCCCTACCGTCGGGGCGGTCGTCCGCCGCTGGCCGACCATCTGGTGGCGCTGATTCTGCGGCTGGCCAGAGAGAATCCACGCTGGGGCTACCGGCGTATCCAAGGCGAGCTCAACAAGCTCAGCATCCGGGTGTCAGCGACCACCATCCGAACGGTGCTGCTGGGCAACGGGCTCCGACCAGCGCCCCGACGGGCGTCGGCCACCTGGCGGGCCTTCCTTCGAGCGCAGGCCGACGGCATCATCGCCACTGACTTCTTCACCGTGGAGACCGTGCGCCTCAAGACCCTCTACGTCTTGTTCTTCGTCCAGCTGCACACGCGCCAGGTTCGGGTCGCTGGCGTCACTGACCGTCCCAACGGAGCTTGGGTCGTCCAGCGTGCACGGGAGCGCTCGATTGAGCTGGAATCTCCGGAGGGCGCCACCGTACCCCGGTTCCTTGTTAGTGACCGGGACGCCAAGTTCACCCGCGCCTTCGACGACGTGTTCGCCGCCGACGGCATCCAGATCATCAAGACCCCGATCCAGGCGCCGAATGCCAACGCGGTCGCCGAGCGCTGGGTACGAACCGTCCGGCAGGAGTGCCTGGACTGGATGCTGATCTGGAGTCGACGCCAGCTTGAGCGGGTCCTCGACGAGTACGTGCGGCACTACAACAACGAGCGGCCGCACCGAAGCCTCGCGCTCTGTCCGCCCAGGGCTCTCGAAGGCAGGGCTGGGCCTGATGCGGTTACGGCTGCCGCCTGCGTTCGGCGCCGGGATCGCCTCGGTGGCCTGGTTCACGAGTATTACCAGGTCGCGGCATGACGTTCGAGTTTCTGAACCCAACGGGCGTCACCGGCAGCAGCGCCGCCGCCCCGGCCTGCGAAACCAGGCCAGTGGCTCAACGGGCCGCACCGCCGGGCGACGTCCGAACTTATGCGACTCGTCAGGGCTCGAGGTCGGCCACCCCTTTACCGCTCGCAATGTCGAACGGCACAGAAGCCTGGTCGTGCGCGATCAACCAATTGCCGTCGATCTTCCGGAAGCAGAAAGTGGCCCGGACCCAAATACCGCTCGTCGCCGTCCCGTTCTTCAGCGTGCCGCTGAGCCGACCGAAGCAGTGCCCGAATGCCACATCATCGCCCACGGTGAGTGCCAGGTCGCGGACCTCATAAGCCACATCCTGGAAGAACGTGAACGCCTTTGCCCAGTTCTTCAATTTCGCCTCTATCCCTACATGCTGCAGCGGCGGCTCGACGTCGAAGGACACGACGTCCGTTGCGTAAAGCTGCTTCAGCCCCTCGAGATCCTTGGCGCGGATTCCTTCGACAATCTTGTCGACCTGCTGCCCAATCTTGGCTTCGTCGACCTCGCGTTGCGTAGGCATTGCTACCCATCCCATCCATTCGGTGTGGAAACTTGGCTTTCCACTAGTACGACGACACAGCACCCAGGGATGTCAGGCCCGTGGCTGCCGTACTAACTTCCGAATCGTTCGAAGTCATTGCACCCTCCGTTCAAGAAATCTGACCGCAACCAGTTCCCCGGCGACGGTCTCCGTGGTTTCAGTAGTTCGACGACGCAGCCGTCTGGAATGTGAGGTGCCGCGACGGCCGCGCCGATTTTCGTGCTGGATCAGGCGGCGCGGCCGGCCTTGAGCGCGGCCGCGATGTCGACGACGCGGCGAGCCTGGTAACGGACCGCCTCCAAGGTTACCTCGCTGGGCCACTGCCAGCCATGTGGGAGGCGCCGTAGGGATTGTCGGGCTGGAACTGGAACGGGTCAGTGTAGCCGGGGGCGGCCGCAGCGGCTCAACGTGATTCGCCGGGGACGGGCTTCCGGGTTCAGGCGACTGTGACCGGGGAAGCGGCGCGAGGGCGGTGCTCCAGGTGACGACCTGGTCCAGCAGCGTTGTCCAGGGCGGTGACGTTGTGGTCGCCCGGCTTGAAGATGGTGTAATTCTCGAACTCGGTCAGCAGGGACAGTGTGACCTGCGGGGCCACATCGGCCATCTGCAGTGCCCCACAGATTAGCCGCAGCTGCTCGACCGCGCGGGCGCCGCCCACGCCGCCGTAGGAGACGAACCCGACCGCCTTGTTGTTCCACTCTGCGTACAGGTAGTCGATGGCGTTCTTGAGCACTCCGGGGATGGAGTGGTTGTACTCGGGACTGACCATCACGAACCCGTCGAACGAGGCGATGGTGTCCGCCCAGGCCCTGGTGTGCTCGTGCTGATACCGGCCCGGTGACGCCGGCGCCGGCGCCGGCTCGTCTAAGCGGCCTGCCTGAAGTTCTGCACGGGCACTGTTGCATTGAGTGATCACCCCGTCTGGCCGCCTCCACTTCGCTGCTCAAACCCGGCAGCTCATAGCCACAATCGGGTGATTCAAGCCCTACTTCTCGCCCTTCGGATGAGGAGAGCCTCCACTTGGTTGGGGTTCTCCGACGCCTTCCGGCTCAATGCAACAGTGCCCTTCCGACCGAGGTTGGCTGAGCTGTGATGACGCTGTCCTGGCCCTATCCACCGCATAGGATTGCCACCGCGGGTGTGGGCCCGCCGGTTCGACGTCATCCGCAGGCAGATGGGCACGGCGTAGGGCCGGTGCGTCACGGGTGGCCGGCGTGGGGGCGGGGGCGGTGAGCACCTGGCCGGTCTTTGGTCCGGTCGTCAGGCGCTGGATGTTGTCCTCGAAGCCGTCCTGCATCCGCCAGTCAGCCGAGAGCATGAACAGCGTCCGGCCATCGCGGCCGCCGAGCGTACAGGCGAACCCAGCCCGGTCGAGTGGGATCGCGTCCAGCACCTCGCCGCCCTCGGCGACCCGCAGGCAGGCGGGTCCGGTGTCGGTCCAGCCCGGCGTCCAGACGGCACCCTCGGCATCCTGGTCAAGACCGGCGACCGGTTCGTCGGCCTGCGGCCGGCCGACGAACCGGTCATCGACCGCTCCGGCGGGCCGCAGGCCGACGTCGCTGATGGATCCTCACCCTCAAGACCAGTGGCTGTGGGTCCGGCTGCCTGACACCATTGAGGGACTCCACCAGGCGTGGCCGGCTTCGTCCACTGTTGCAGCACCTCTGGCTCATCCCAGCGCCACGGTCACCGCGCAGGGAAGCGCGGTGTCAGGCTCGCATCGCCAGTTGGGTGGCGAGGCGTCCACGAGTGGCGAAGCCGGTCCGCAGCTCGGCAGGGAGCGCTCGGACGAGGCGGTGCAGTGCGGCCCCTGCCTGCTGAGGTGGGGCGACTTCGGCCAGGAGCAGGTCCGATCCGGTCGGTAGGGCGACGCGGACTGCCTCCTCGACCTGGCCCAGGCGGGCCAGCGCGAGCGCCTGATACTTCGGCGACGCTCGGCGGCGTGCCAGTTCCAGCAGCAGCTCGGCGGGGTCGGGACCGGGTTCCAGGCGGGCGCGGAGCTCGGCGTGGCGCAGCTCCGCCCGGGCGTGGAATGGCAGCCGCCGCTGCAGCAGCGGGGCTGCCGCCTGGGTGAGCATGGTGGCCTGCCCGCGGTCGCCGTCGACCAGGCAGGCTTCGGCGACCGCGAGCTGGGCGTGGAGGGTCTGCTCCAGCTCAAGCGCACCGCCGCCGGAGCGGACTTCCCCCAGCGCGCGTTCGGCCAGCTCACGGGCACGGTGCAGGTCGCCGAGCTCCCGCCAGACCCACGCCAGGGTGGTGTCGACGCCCGCGCGGTAGTAGGCAAGGTCGTAGTCGTCCAACAGCCGCCGCATCCGTTCCAGGGTGCGAAGCGCGCCGCCCAGGTCGCCGAGGTTGGCCTTGGCCATGCCCGCAAAGAACATGCTGAGCAGCAGCGGGCGCAGCGCGCCGGTCTGCTGGCATGCCACGACGGCCTGGCCGAGCACGCGGCGGGCCTCCTCGAAGCGGTCGCGGTGCTCCAGCAGCGCACCAAGAAAGCCCCGGGCCGTGGCGGCCGTTGCCGGTTCTGGGTCGGCCGCCAGCGCCTGCTCGAAGGCGGCGGACGCACTTTGGAGGTCACCGTCCCAGTGGCGCAGCCGGCCCGCCAGCACCAGCGCGCCGGGGCCCGCGGCCGCCGCGGCGGCCGCCTCCTCGGCCAACCCGCCCGCGCGGGCGGCCAGCTCGGAGGCGGCGTCGGTGTCGCGCGCGTAGTAGGCGGTCCAGCCCAGCCGCTCCAGCGCCCTGGCCTCCAACCCCGCATCGCCCAGCGCGCGGCCCAGCTGGAGCGCGGCGACGTGGTCGTCGCGGGCGCCGTCGAAGTCGGCCAGCTCCTCGCGGACCTCGCCGCGACGCAGCCGCACCTCGGCGATCTGCTGCTGCCGGCCGTTGGCCGTCGCGGCCCGGAGCGCCTCGCTGTAGAGCCGCTCGGCGTCCCGCAGGGCAAACGCGAGCCTGGCCTGCTCGGCCGCGGCCGACCAGTCCGAGGCGGCCTCGGCCCAGTCGCCCGCTGCGGCGTGGTGGCTGGCGGCCGCCTCCGGGGCTCCGGCCAGCAGCGACGCCGCTCGCCGGTGGCGACTGGCGCGCACCGGGGCCGGGGTGGTCTCGTCCAGCACCTCCCGGATCACGCTGCTTGCGAACGCGAAGCTGGTGCCGCTGGTCACCAGCAGCCCGGCGCGAAGGGCCTGCTCGGCCAGCCTGGCCGCCTGCTCGGGGTCGATCCCGCTCAGTCGGGCGACCAGGTCCAGGTCGAAGGCGGCGCCGGCGATGGCCGCGATCCGCAGCAGCTCTTCCACCTCCGGACCGACCTGCCGGACACGCCGGAATACGACCGCCTGCAGCGACCCGGGGATCGTCGCCGTATCCGCCTCACCGCCGGCGTCGTGGAGCAGCCGCAGCGTCTCGGCCACGAAGGCGGCGTGCCCACCGGTCGACTCGAACACTTCGGCGGCCCGATCCGCTACACCCATCCTGGCGGCCAGCTCGGCCACCTCCGGAGCCGACAACGGGCCGAGCTGAATCGTGCGGCCCAGCTCGCCCAGGACCTCCAGCGCGTCCGCGCCGCGCTCGGTTGAGACCGTGGCCACCACCAGCAGCCGGCTGGTGGCCACGGTCTCAAC
>Ga0268251_10000427_pt1 | contig 13536 bp, 8 predicted proteins | sample AgamicAsMae_FD_200527 | JGI IMG/M metagenome (GOLD analysis project Ga0268251, IMG submission 200527) | Agave microbial communities from Guanajuato, Mexico - As.Ma.e (v2) (version 2) | ecosystem: Host-associated > Plants > Phyllosphere > Phylloplane/Leaf | place: Guanajuato, Mexico | collected...
GCTCAGAGAAATCAGTTCCTGATGGGCAACAGACCCAACCCAGGTCTTCAGGTCAATCGTCGCGGGCCCAACAAGCGCACTCGGGACGGCCAGGTCAAGCCAGGCCAACGCGCCATGCCTCCTCCCATCGCTCCCAACCCACCTGCTCAGACCCCAAGTCTTGCTGGCTACCTCTTGACTCAGAACGCTGCTCCTTTCACAGCTGCAACCCAAACATCCTTCCTCTCGCATGCTGGGTGCGGCACCCTCAGTGCTGGCGCAATGGGCCAGTGGCTGGCACAAGACTCACACATCTCCCGCGGTTACATCGCCTTTGTCGGTCAGCTCATTGGCAAGATCCGCCTGCCCATCGTCGCGAACTCACAATCACACCCTCTTTATCGAGCTATGGACTTGCTAATTAGTGCGTTGAACAATGTTCGCAGAGAGATGAGCTTCTTCGAAATCACCGCTACCAAGTACAACCTACAGGTGCCAAAAGAGGAGCCTAACCCAATAACAAGAAGCTTCCTCGACTTGTTCGTGTCGGCAAGTTCGCCTGCTGCAAGTTTGCTCGAGGGCGCTGTCGTGCTCTGGGCTATCGAGCATTGTTACCGTGCATCTTGGTCATACGCTGCTAGCTTCTCAACAGGCCTCCACCAGCCCATTCTGCCATACTCTTCCAATGGTGACTCGCACAACGCTGCTCTTCACCAGTCACTGATCCCAAATTGGACCTCGGCTGCATTCGCAAAGTTTGTGGACGCCTGTAAGGCTGTCGTTGATGAGCTTGCCAATGCCGAGACTTCGCCTAATGGCCGTGAGCAAATGTCCAGGTGCCTCAGTGCATTCAACCAAGTTCTTTGGCTTTGGGAACGCACTTGGCCATCAGTCGATGGTATGGGTGAGGAGAACGAGAGCGCGAGTGCAGAGCGCTTCAACAGCAACGGCATGAGACCTCGTAGCTCGACTGGCGGTCAGGCAGATGGTTTGCAGGACCAGGATCAGCACAATGGTGACGATGACGATGTGGTCGAGATCAGAAGGGAAAGTGTTGTCGGTGCTGCGTCGTATGTTAGTCCCTACGGCACGGACGGTCTCCGCGCAGTCGAGGCTGCTAACAATGCTTGAGCTGGCTGATACATGAGCATCAGTCGGTGTCGGTTTGGGGTTTCTGGATTACTCTTGGCGTTGGGGCTGTTGTGGTGTAATCACTATTTAGCATGGTGCTAGGGCGAATGAGACCGGGAAAAAAGATATCCTTTCTAGCAACAAATGTATTTCAGTTTGCCTTTGAGATATTCGTCCATCCACGATCGCTTTTGGAGACTTGCGGCCTTAGTAGTGTCTCCCAGCAAGCCCTCTTGTTGTAGTGTCCTTGATGCGCCCTGTATGCTTCCTCTTTCTCATTGACCCTGAACGCCCACGCTATGCATAACCCAGATCATCCTGTTCTGCTCTTCCTCGATACCGAGTCGTTTACTTCTTCTTGCTGAAAGCCTTGTTCTTTGCCTTCTCGAGTCTATCCTTCTTACCGCCCTTGAGCATCTCAAGGTGGCCAGCCTTCTCGGCGAGAGAGCGCTCGGTCAAAGTAATCAGACCAGCGGTATGCTTCTGTTTGGGAGTCAGTCGGTGTCGACTTTGCGCATTGTCGCTTTTGTTTCGTGCACCTTCTTCAGCTGTTCCTGCTTCAGCATAGCGGCCTTCTTGGGCTTGATGACTCTGTTGCCAGTCTGAGGACCGGTAGGCCTTGCGCCCCTACAGAAAAAAAACAGTTAGTTGCAAAGTCTTTGTGTGGCGGCAGGATGTTCTGGATGACGCACTTCTTGGGCTCGGTCTTGACCTTTTGCTTGACGGTACCTTGAGCCATGGCTTTGTTGTGAGAGGAGGAAGTTTTTCTTGGATAAAGTCGACTCGCCGCTTGTTCAGACTTCAAGTTTTCTCACACCCGCGTGTCTTTCCCCGCATCAATTTCTCCGTCTGGGGAAGGAACATGGTCTTGGCTCATTTTGCATCACCTCCGCAGACCATCGGACTTTATGATTTGCGACCATCTTTTGGTCGTCTTGTTGCTCTACATATTCGGACACTATGTAGTCGTTGATTGAAGAGCCTATACCAACGGACTCAAGCATGTCCATCGAGTCTTGTCAGGTCGTAAAACGACACACATATGGTGTATGATCATGTGGTAGTATCGGCGGTGGTCGTCGGCCTTTGATGTCAACCTCGCCTCATCTTTTACCCGGCCCTGCCACCTCCATTTTTTGCTCCACATTCGGCAAACCGCAAGTCCGCAGCCAAGATCTGGCTCGGTTCCCGAGTCTTGGTTCCTGTCTATCAGCACTTGCATGTTGATCTCCTGCCTGAACCGTCCTATGTCAGTCTGTAGATCATGACATTGTTCACTTTAACCAGAATACCCGGTACATCCATCGTCTATCCATGCCTCTCGAGATCGATACGAGAGTATGGCATTGCCTGAATACTGTACATGAGGGGTTTGCAAATCATGTGTTGCTAGTATAAGTAGTTGGCGATGACCACATGGCAGCTAAGTCGATCACTCTAGTATATCTTTATTGTATGACAGGGTGAACATGATACCGCTACGACCATTATTATCATTACTGTCCCTTGCCAGTACGGCGCTGGCAATTGGCCAGAATGCAACTATTGCCTTCAACGCCTCGGCCGGCTCGTACGAGTTGGCTTCAGGTGGCTCTTCGGTTCAGATCATGGCAGACACCAATGACTGGCCTGCTGTGTTGAAGGCCGCAAACGACTTATCACAAGACTTCGGCAGAGTTACTGGTTCCAATGGATCCGTCATCCTCTCAAACGCATCCGATACCTCTGGCGTGGCCGCCTACAATGCTGGGTCCTACTTCAGTGGCAACCCTAACAATGCCTCGATGATCTTCAACATCACCGGCTTGACCACATTCAGCACTACCGGTTCTGGAGCAAAAGGAGGAGTCATTATTGCAGGAACGATTGGAAACTCTTCCCTGATCGATGCCTTGATCAAGAGCGGAAAGATTGATGTCTCTGCCATCAATGGAACTTGGGAAGCATTCACCTCCACCGTAGTCTCGAATCCTATGGATGGCGTGAACGAGGCATTGGTCATCGCTGGTAGTGACAGACGAGGAACAGTGTACGGTCTCTACGACGTATCGGAGCAGATCGGTGTCTCACCATGGTACTTCTGGGCCGACTCTCCCCCTCAAAAGCACGACTGCATCTACGCAATGAACACCACCAAAGTCCAGCCTTCGCCATCTGTCAAGTATAGAGGTTTCTTCCTTAACGACGAAGCACCTGCTTTGACTGGCTATGTCAACGAGAAGTTCGGTTTCAACCAGTACGGCTCGAACTACGGAGCTGACTTTTACCACACTGTGTTTGAGCTTCTGCTTCGTCTCAGAGCAAACTACCTTTGGCCTGCTCAGTGGAACTCCATGTTCAATGTTGATGACCCAAGAAGTCAGAACATGGCAGATGCTTACGGTATTGTCATGGGTACCTCGCATACTGAGCCTATGATGAGATCCACCAAAGAGTGGAACGAGTTCGGAAATGGAACATGGAGCTGGGCAACGTGCGTCAAATCTCCTTACCCTCCGGATTTGTGAATACATGCTAATCTTACTCCTTTTTGTAGTAACAATGCTTCTATCTACCCCTTCTTTGAGGAAGGTGCTGAGAGACTTCGTCCTTACGAGGGTGTTATCACCATGGGCATGCGCGGCTCGGGTGACACTGCTCTTTCGGCAGGTATCGAGACTCAACTTCTGGAGAATGTTGTCTCTTCTCAACGCGACATTCTTGCTCAGGTCTTTGGCAATGCTAGTGTCATGGATCCTAATGCTGTGCCACAGCTCTGGTGTTTGGTATGTTTGTTCTTGGTCTTCAACTTGGTGGAACTTGCTGATGATGTCGCTGTTTAGTACAAAGAAGTCCAAGGCTATTACGAGGCCGGCATGACTGTTCCCGAGGACATCAGTCTGCTATGGACTGACGATAACTATGGAAACATTCGCAGACTTCCCGTCGGTAATGAGACGTCTAGAAGTGGTGGCGCTGGTGTTTACTATCATTTCGACTATGTTGGTGACCCGAGAGACTACAAATGGATCAACACAGTCTTGAATCAGAAGACATGGGAGCAGATGCATCTCGCCTATGAAAGACAAGCCAGACAGATTTGGGTTGTCAACGTCGGAGATCTCAAGCCGCTTGAGATACCCATCTCTCACTTCTTCGATCTTGCATATGACTTCAATCGCTGGGACAAGGACAGCACTCCCGAATGGCTCACACTCTGGGCATCTCGTGAGTTTGGTCCGGATGTCGCTGCGCAGACGGGAGCTCTTATGAATACCTACTCCATCCTCGCTGGGCGCAGGAAGTTCGAATTGGTCGATCCGACCACTTACAGCTTGATCAACTACGATGAGGCCAACAGAGTGCTAGCTGAGTGGACCGCTATCCAGAAGTCGGCTCAAAGTATCCTTGATGGACTACCGACTGCCACACAACCCGCTTTCTTCGAGATGGTCTACCACCCTGTCACAGCTGCTCGCACTTACTACGATATCATGATCTCGGCTGCCAGGAACAACGTCTATGCTCAACAAGGACGTACTTCCACGAATGCTCTTGCACAACATGTGCAGAACCAATTCTCATATGATCACCAGCTCTCGAAATCTTACAACAGCTTGCTCGGCGGAAAGTGGAACCACATGATGGACCAAACTCATATCGGTTACACTTACTGGCAGCAACCTATGAGACAAGCTCTACCTCCTCTGCAATACGTTCAGATGGCCGAGCGAGCCTTGATCGGCGATCTAGGCATTGCTGTTGAGGGATCCAATGCCACAGTCCCTGGTGATGACAGATTCCACTCGCTGTCATCCATGACGCTGTATCTCCCTACTCTTGACCCTTACGGTCCTGCTCGCTGGATCGATGTCTTCCACACTGGTACCCAGCAGATCACCTGGAACGTTCAGTCTAGCGTGCCCTACCTCAACTTCACCCAGAAGACAGGCACTCTGTCTCCCAACGGCACCACAGACACTCGCATCTGGGTCTCTGTCGACTGGTCCAAGGTCACTCCTGGCGCAATCAACACGACTACCATCAACATCACCAGCTCTGCTGATTACGGTACCCAATACAGCGTTCCCAAGGTCGTAATTTCCTACAACAACACCGCTGTCCCATCAAACTTCACCAACGGCCACGTCGAGTCCGACCGCACTGTGTCAATCGAAGCAGAACACTACTCCTCCATCTCCGGCGGCAACTCCTCAGTCTCCTACCAAGTCATCCCCGGTCTTTCACGCACACTCTCAGGAGTAACCCTCTTCCCCGTAACCGCAGACTCCATGACTCCATCCACAGCCCCCGCCCTCGAATACAACTTCTACACCTTCACAAACCTCAGCTCCGGCATCCTCATGGATCAAAACATGGGTACTACCTCCGCATACACCCCCAACACCGTCAACATAACATTGTATCTCGGTACCTCACTCAACACTGATCCCAACCGTCCCCTGCGCTACGCAGTACAACTCGACAACCAACAACCACAGATTCGCAAATACATTATCGATCAACCGGGAGGTGCTAACCCTACTAATTGGTTGACTGCTGTGGCGGATGTGATTTGGTATAATACTACTACTTGGCAGTACTCGGGTGCTGGGGCGCACAAGTTGAGGATTTGGGAGTTGGAGCCTGGGGTGGTGTTGCAGAAGGCGGTTGTTGATCTTGGGGGTGTGAGGAAGAGTTATTTGGGTCCGCCTGAGAGTTATAGGGTTTGAGGGATGATTGCATGTGATGATGTTGGTATGATGTTGGCTTAATGATAAAATGTTTCAGAACAATGGGTTTCGCCTGTCCATGTGAGTCAGTGTGTATAGCCTGGCTCTACCAATCGTAGGCCGATCGTGTAAAATGAACAAACGCTTTAGAAAAGGCACCTAGTCGTTACCTTCCTTCCTACAGTACGTCCATTTTCGAGTCAATGAGGGTGACCCTGACTAACAACTTTTCGTCCAGTAGCCCTGCATCCAGAGTGCTTGATTCTTTCACATCGACCATTGTCCCATTGAATCCTTTTGCTTCTCATCTTAGTGATGCCAATGTTCATGTCATCCACGACCGCGATAGATGGACCTCCTATACGATTCGACGGCAACTTGGGATCAGTCACCAGGTGCTCCACAACGACTTTCTAAGAGTCTCGTAGAGCTCCCATCGCGGTACGATGACAAGTCATTGGGACATCATTCATTTGACGCAGAGACTGACAATGGGAACATACATGATAAATCACTGTGCAGCCCCAAGCCATGAGTCGTCAGCGGTTTTGTGCGCTCGGCATGAAGAAGCCTCAGTTGAAACCTCGACATCCAAGGAGGCCGCAGCGAGATAGCCACCCCACATGCCCAATTTTGAGGCTGGCTCTCGGATCTGAGATGATCACCAATTACTGGAAGAAGAGTTCGCCTCGTAGGGCTTTGAATCCACTTGATGAAGACTAGTCTCCAAGACCACGAAAATTATGTACAGCAAAACATACAGATCAAATCTAAGGATATCGATGGATGGGTCGTCGAAGATATTGCGGAGAGAATCATGGCTAGGGCAGGCATGAAGATGCCGGTATACCTCAGCATCGACATTGATATTTTGAGTGTGGCATTTGTACGGGCGACCGGCACGCCAGAGATAGGTGGTTGGTCTACTAGAGAGCTGGACAGGCTACTCAGAGGTATCGAAGGATTGAGTGTTGTTGGTGCGTACATTGTTGCAGTCGCTCCTGCTTAGGATGGCGTTGGAGAACCTGCGTCCATTGCGGCTGCATTGCGGCTGTACAGCTCGTCTCTGAGGTTGTGATGAGTATGGTGAACAGAGGCCTAGCAGTAGTTGATAGGTGCGAAGGAGACAAGCATGCCTCGAAGGATGAGCATTGATTTTTTTGTGTGAGGTAATTGCACGGAAACCGAAATGAACACAATTTGATGCATTTGGAAAGTTTTCATGATGTGTTGGCAATCATGGCTTCCATATTTCAAGCATTGCCGCTGTATAGCCGTATGAACAAAGATTGCTGTCCAGGAGAGAGCCTTCTTTTTCTGTTGTCCAAAAAGGCATTGTCTCGTGACGACCAAAGGGCCGATCTGGCTCAGGAACCAAGCCTGCAATTTGTCGGTTTTACCTTTCGCTACTGTGAGAATCTCGATCGATAGGGTGTGACAGTCCTCAGCACATGCAGAATCAGGACATGTAGATTTCGTTGAGAGTCCAGTGGTGAGGTCGCTGTACCTGTCTCAACTGTGGTCAATCATCAGTAGGATGTTTTGTGACAGCTCACACTAGGGCACGACTCTGATAGGGCCCTCTGCGTCTCACGGGAATGTGGCTGCGGATGGGTACTCTAGCGAACTCAGATGCTTCAATAGTCGAGGACAAGATGAATCTCGGTATGCAGAGTCCGTTGGCAAATTGGGGGGTGCGACACTTATTATGGATGCTTTCCTGTAACAAGCATGCAAAGGGCTGTCAGCATCTGTGGGAAGCCGTGAAGGCCCTTTAGACCTGTGTCACAATGGGTTGACCGTCAATCCAACATAAGTTATTGGACGGGTTCAAGCAGGTAGATTGACATGGTGTGTGGTTGTACGGCGGTGAGGAGTGCAGCAAAAGTCATCAAGACCTGTCAGCAATAAATCCGTAGACGCAGATGCAGAGGTGTATGCGCATGTAGAAGGATGAGCCGTCACATCTTCAGTTGGGAGTGATTGGACAGATGACAAACACAAGCATTCCGAACGGTTGGTATGACTTGAATGTGGTGGTTGTCTCGAGGCGCGCGGAAGTGGGAAATGGCTTGATTGACAGCCACAAGCGCGTCAAGATGCGGAGTGTGCATGGAAGGTGCAGCCACGAACTGTCGGGACTCGTGACGAGAATGTAAGATGCACAAACTGTTTATTGCTTGATTCACGATCAGTCGACGATTGAGATGAAGAGAAGACGGTGGACTTGGTCCAATTTCCAAGTTTACTAATCGATGGGGACGCGTCAAACGGAGGCACAGCTGACGACCTCACAGCCCTTTACAGTGGAGATGGTTGGCAGGCGAAGATTAGAGTTTGAGGGTTACGGAGTGGTATGCAGCGGGTGAAAAGGGCAAGTTGACTGAAGAGATATTTTGCAGCGGGTGAAAAGAGGAAGTGGTCGCGTGCAGTTGATCATGGGAATAGATTAATCGGCTAGAATAGGTCATCTGCACCCATAAACCAGGTCCGAAAGCGTTGCGGTAGAGGATGAAAGCAGGAACTGGACAGAGAGATTGGCTTGGCTCGAGCCGGCTGGTGCATCCGGCACCATCATCGCCACAGCGGCGCCATTGCCCGCCGGCCATCGCGCTCGTCTGTCTGGAGTGCATGGCGTACCTGAAGTCCTCTCGTTGCGTCCACTACAAACGCGGGCCTGCAATAGACGGCAGTAGAAGATGCTGACTACCCTCGAGCGGTGGCAATTGTAATATTCAACCCTTGGGTCCATCCTCGTCCCCTCGCTTTTTCCAAGTCTTTTCTTTTTCGACCTTCGTTCCGCCCCTTCGACAGCGCTCAGCCGAGGGCTTTGCATCCCGCCCGCCATCACATCATGGATCCAACACCGCTGCATAATGCCACGACCACAGTCTACATGAAACACCACCGCCATGGCCATTGGGTTGCCGAACACAAAGCCCAGCGTATTCTCTCAATCGTACACTTCGCATACCCCATCGTACTGCTCGTCTACTTCCTTACCACCTTTACCATCCGCAGCATTGTCTCTGCATCTGGTCCAGAGAGCGATGACAACACTTCCGAACCGCAACTAGGCCCTGGCGGCAAGCCTCTCCCCAAAAAGAAGGCTCCGGCCGAGGACAAGAAGAACACTTTCCTTGATTTCAGCAGACCGCGAAAGTTGCTGTTCGAGTGGTTGGCTCTAGCAGCTACTCTCACTCTCGCCGGCAATGCCGTCACTGTAGTCGTTCACGCTCTGTATGCCCGTAAGGAAGAGTGGTGGTGTGGACAAGCCACCGTCGTAAGCAATATTGTTATCAGGAAGCCCTTGGAACCAGTACTAAGTATGCGCAATCTATAGGTCTACATTGTCGGTGCATTCATGGTCTACACTCTGATTCTCATCTCCATCTTCGACACAAAACCCTCCCCCACCTGGGTCCATGCCTCGTCATGGGCTCTCGCCGCCGCCATGGACATCGTCCTGCTCGCTTCCTCCTTCGCCCTATATACCCATGCTCACCACGAGCCCAAGGCTGGCGATCCATCAGGTGGTCATCTGGAAAGAGAAATGACTGAATGGGAAATCACTGGTGTCACATTGGATCTGGTCCGCATCATTCTGCTTCTCGCTCTCGTGGCTTTCTACGTACTGTTTGTCACGCTGCACGCGAGAAGTCAGAGCAAGCAAACTGCCGACCAGGACTCTACAAGCGAGACCACCGGGCTGCTAGCTGAAGATCGTGCCGAAGCCGGTGCTGCAAATGGCTCAGCCAACGGATCTGCCAACGGAGCCAACGGATACGGTGCAACCCAACCAAATGGACAAAACAAGCCCAAAAAGCCTGCAGATGCTCCTGCTGGGTGGGAGAAGCCAACAACGACCCCTTCTAGAAGTTGGTGGGAATATATCAGGGGTTACTCCATGTTCTTCCCTTACCTCTGGCCCTCCAAGGACCGCAGACTACAATTTGTTGTTGTTATTTGCTTCCTCATTATGCTTGTTCAACGTGGTATCCAGATCCTGGTGCCCATCCAAGCCGGCAGAATTACGAATGAATTGACTCACGCCGACACAGTCGGCATGCCCTGGACATCCATCTGTCTATACATCTTCTATCGTCTTCTTCAAGGAAACAACGGTCTTCTTGGCGCTACTCGCTCCATCATCTGGCTGCCCGTCAGTCAATATTCTTTCCGCGAGCTTTCTATCGCCTCTTTTGAACATGTTCATAGTCTGAGTTTGGACTTCCATCTAGGCAAAAAGACGGGAGAAGTCCTTTCTGCCCTTGGCAAGGGTAATGCCATTAACAACTTCCTCGAGTCTGTCACCTTCCAGGTCATCCCTATGCTGGTCGATCTGTTCATCGCTATCGGATACTTTCTTGTTGCATTCGATGTCTACTATGCCCTCATCGTGGCCGTTGTCACATTCTGGTACATCTACTTGACCATTCGCATGGCCCAGTGGCGTGCCGACATCCGCAGACAGATGGTGAACTCGGACAGAGAGGTTGATGCTGTCAAGAACGATTCTATGGTCTCATACGAGACTGTCAAGTACTTCAATGCTGAAGCCTACGAATTCAACAGATATCGGGAAGCAGTCGAGAAGTACCAAAAGGCTGAGTATTCGGTTGTCATCTCGCTCAACTTCATGAACGTCACACAAAACATGGTCTTCATGGTTGGCTTGATGATTGCCTGTTTCGTTGCCGCCTACCAAGTCACCACTGGTCAACGCAGTGTCGGTGATTTCGTCATCTTGCTGACCTACATGGCTCAGCTGCAAGGGCCTCTGAACTTCTTTGGCACTTTCTACCGCATGATCCAAAGTGCCATGATTAATTCTGAGCGTATGCTCGAGTTGTTTAAAGAAGAGCCAACTGTCGTTGATGCTCCAGGGGTCACAACTTTGCCCAGCTGTGAAGGTGATATTCGCTTCAACGACGTCCACTTTGCTTATGACGCCCGCAAGCCTGCCTTGAAGGGACTTGACTTCCGCTGCAAGCCCGGTACAACGACTGCTCTGGTCGGAGAATCTGGCGGCGGCAAGTCCACTGTCTTCCGTCTACTCTTCCGCTTCTACAACACCGAGTCTGGCACGATCCAGGTTGATGGACACGATGTAGCCGACGTATCTATCGACAGCGTGCGCAGGCATATCGGTGTTGTACCTCAAGACACTGTTCTCTTCAACGAAACATTAATGTATAACCTGAAGTACGCCAACCCTTCCGTAAGCGACGAGGTGGTTTACGAAGCATGCAAAGCTGCCTCGATCCACGACAAGATTCTCTCGTTCCCCGACGGGTACAACACCAAGGTCGGTGAGCGCGGTCTTCGTCTCTCAGGTGGTGAGAAACAGCGTGTCGCAATCGCCCGAACTATCATTAAGGACCCTCGCATCATTCTCCTTGATGAAGCTACTGCTGCTTTGGATACTGAGACCGAAGAGCATATCCAGGAAGCCCTCACAACTCTCGCACAAGGAAGAACCATGCTTGTTATCGCTCATCGTCTATCCACCATCACCATGGCTGATCAGATCTGCGTTCTTCACGAAGGCCGTGTTGCCGAACGCGGCACACATCAAGAATTGCTCGACTTGAAGGGCAAGTACTATTCGATGTGGCGCAAGCAAGTTCGTGCTCAAAGGGCTGCTGAAGAGGCCAAGGTTCTGAAGGACAAGGCCGAGAGACTGCGAAGAGAGAGCCGAAGTGGCGAAGTGCCACACGAGGGCGACACTTCAGCTGGCAGCAGTGAAGACGAAAAGGAGAGACAGCGAAGCGCGCAAAAGACACAAAACCTGCAAGCTCCTGTCGACGCTGGCGATGCTCCCACGGAGGTTGCACGTCAAGCAGAGAGGACCATGCCACATGGGCATCCTTGAGTATAACATTTCCTTTCTTCCTTTTCTTTCTTTGTTGCATGAACGGATAATAATATGGTACATCCGATCAATCTTTTGCTTGGCTGCTTTTTCACACTCCTTCCTCGAACGGTTGCATATCCACGGCGTTTCTTTTTGGGAGTCGTTCTTGCCTACCTAGCCCCTAACCTTTTCTTCCCTCCTTCTTTCCTTTTGTTCTACTTTTGGCGGCGAATAAAAACTGCATGGCAAAACACAAGGGCTCCCTGCGGATGGAACACAAAAAGGTCATTTCCCAATCTCTGTATAGAAAATATGTCTGTCGACGCCGACACCCAAGAACGAAAATCGTAATCACAGCAAAACATATCCTTGTCGCAATGATGCATGTGAGATGGACGGAGTTTGCTCCACAAACACCGAAAGTGATGTACCTCGGCTCAAGAAAGCCCCTCGACTTGTGATCTCATACCTTGATTTACTCGACACATTCAAACATGCAAACACATCAACATAGACAGCCATGGCAGCATTGTCACAAGCATCGACAGTGAGTACATACAACCATTATCCATGCCTCGCATATCTTCGTTCTAATCACTCACGATCAAACCAGGCCGCCTTAGCCCGCCTTCGCGCCTTTAAACCCCCACCAACCTCCTACACCACCCTGCCTCTCTCTCGCCGCGCCGCAGTCCTCATCCTCCTCTTCGCCGACCGCCGCGGCGACCTGCGCGTCATCCTCACTATCCGCTCAGCCAAACTCCGCAATTATGCAGGACAAGCCGCTTTGCCAGGAGGAAAAGCCGATTTTGACTCCGAGACCGCATGGGCGACTGCACGCCGCGAAGCTGAGGAAGAGATAGGATTGCCTGCTACTGATGCGGGCTTGCCCAAGGGATATACAGTCGAGGCTCTCACGGAATTGCCCTTGAATCTCGCGATGACCGAGTTGGGGGTGAGACCTTGTGTTGCTTGGTTGAAAACTTCGAATCCATCTTCTGATATCGCGAGGGAGTTGCTTCCGAAATTGGATGCTAGAGAGGTGGCTGCGGTGTTTACAGCGCCCTTTGAGCAGTTTCTACGGCAGAAAGATGAGGATGCTGCGGAGGGGGAGTGGTATAGAGGGGCCTGGCATTCTTGGTATCATGAACCCTGGCGTATGCATATGTTTCATGTGCCCGTGACGCCGAAAACGGTGTTTAGGAGTCAGGAGGAGGGAAACGCAAACCTAGATGCTGAGACGGCGCCGTGTTCGCCTGCGTCAAAGGCGCCGGTGTTGCTTGCTGATCGCGCGGCTCAGGCTTATGGCACCGCGCCCAAACCTGCGTCTGAGGATAAGCCTCCAACGAACAATCGTAGTGTAAAGCACAAAGATGCTTTGGATATGCCTCGCTACAGAGTTTTCGGCATGACGGCAAGGATACTAGTGGATGCGGCGAGAGTGGCATATGGCAGAGAGCCAGAATTCGAACACAACAGTCACTTTGGAGACGAAGACATGATTGTAAGGTTGATGAAGATGGGAAGATTGCAACCGAAAAAGGAAAAAGGAGAGATTCTGACGAGGGATGTCATGCAAGCTGCTGCTGAGGTAGACTTGAACGGAGAAGAGAAGGGGAAACTGTGAATCGAGGAACAGATGAGAGATGCTGTTATTCGACATGTGTTTTGATATCAACAGGACTCCTACGATATTATAAACGCAACAGCTCGATCTGACGCCTAAATCTTCTCCTGATCCCCACATCAACAGTGTTTCGTTCTCCAACCACCATCGGCAGTCCAGAACCAAGGCTCATGCACAAAGCGTGGAGTGATCGAAAATTCTCCAAAGACCCTGGCTGCTGTTTCATCAAC
>Ga0268251_10000428_pt1 | contig 13521 bp, 7 predicted proteins | sample AgamicAsMae_FD_200527 | JGI IMG/M metagenome (GOLD analysis project Ga0268251, IMG submission 200527) | Agave microbial communities from Guanajuato, Mexico - As.Ma.e (v2) (version 2) | ecosystem: Host-associated > Plants > Phyllosphere > Phylloplane/Leaf | place: Guanajuato, Mexico | collected...
CTTGGTGGTGGACTCGCGGAAGTTCTCCAACTGCTCCTTGAGAGCAGCCAGGGTCTCGGCATGGGCTTCACCTTGCTCAGAGCTCATCTGTATGCGGATAGACTCGACGGCCTCACGAATAGTCTCAATCATATCGTCTCTCTCAGCGGCAGCACCGGACTTCATCAAAGTGGCGGCCAAGGTCTCACGGAGATGGGCCAGCTCATCCTTCATGGAAAGCAGGAGTTCGTTGTCAGAAGTGCCGTCTTCGCGGTTGCCGACTTTGTCGTGAAGGGCGTCCAGGCTCTCTTGGAGAGACTCAAGGACTTCGACCTTGTGGGAGTTCGATCCGGCAATGACAGCGTCGCGAAGAGTTTCGAACTCGGCCTTCATAGCCTCCAGTATGTCCTCATTGGTCTCGTCCAGAATACTACGGCTAGCAGTCTGGTTCTTGAGCTCCAGGAATCCGGCTTCGAGAGCCACGAGGATTTCAGAAGTACTCGAAGGGCGACCTTCTTCGCCATCACGGGAACCAAGACCGCTGACTGCCTCATGCAAATGCTCGAACTCAGCTTTGATGTAGTCAATCATCTCGTTGCGACCGTTGGATGGACCTTCAGCACAGTAGCCTTGGACATCACCGCGAAGTTGTTCAAGACCACTTCTGACGACATCAACAATCTCATCCTTGCCAGTGACATCCTGAGCACGGTCGACGTACGACTCAACCTCATGGCGCAAAGACTCGAGACCATCCTTAATGGCATCCAGGACTTGCTCAGTATCACGACCGTTGGCAGCAGAGTACTGCTTGAATTCGGTCTTCATCTCTTCTATGAGGTTGCGCAGTTGGTCCAAAACTTGCTCGCCGAAGCTGCCGAAAGGAAGAGTTGATCCATCAAGACTGGCCTTGACGGCATCGAAGAGATCGTCTCTGCTGATGTCGAACTCGCGAGGAGCGTTGGGTCCATGGTTCTCCAGACCTTCCCTAACTGCTCCAAGAACAATTGCATGAGTGGCAGCATTGTCTGGACCAGCAGACTTTAGTTCTTCAATGGATTGACGGATTGATGCCAGCAAGTCTTCCTTGAAAGAGACCATTTCATCGGTCGATCTGGGAGGGTTGAACTCTTGGAGAGCACGTTGCATAGCAGATTCGACCTCCTCGATGTTGGCACCAGAGGCCGCAGAGGGCTCCTTGTTTGATTGGTAGTCGTGCAAGCCTTCCTTCAGAACAGAAAGAATCTCATCACGTTCAAGACCGAATTGCTGGAGCTCGATCTCCGGTCTGAACTCTTCGATGGCATCCTTGACTGCCTCGAGGATGCTTGCCCTATCGAGGCCTTCTGATTGAGGCTGAGCCTGAACAAGGGCCGTGCTGTGCTCGGTGATGGCACTCTTAACGATGTCGTACATGTCTTTGTTCTTGTTTTCGTCTTGATGATTAGACATGATGAGTTGTTGTGAGTTCTGCTGGATGATGTGCTCCATGTGCTCTTTCAACTGAGACAGACCTTGGTTGACAATCTCTTCGACATCAGTCTTGATCTGTGAACCGTCTTCGGCAACTCTGGCAGTAGCATTGGCCTGGTCGAGCTGGCGACCGAGCTCACGACCCATGCCCAAGACTTCACCACGAAGGTTCTGAAGGAGTGCCTTTATCTCGTTACTCAAGCCACCGCTCTGAGAGGTGCTGTCCTTGATCTTGTGAAGAAGTCTGAGGATGTCAGCGCTCATGGCATCGATAGCCTTTGACTTTTGTTCGTCATCTTGAGCGTCGGATGAATGACGGACGAGAGCATGACTACCAGACTTTTCCTTGATGAAGTCAGAAAGGTCGGCCACCTTTTGAGCGGTTTCGATAGCCTGGACGTTATCCCTGCTGTGTTTGTCGAGCAGTTCTGACAAGGTCGATAGAAGACGGTCCTGGCCATCCTTGGTAACCATCTCGCGAATGATCTTCTCCAGCATAGCAACACTAGCGGCACCATCCATGGAGAAAGGGTTAGGACTACCAGGATCAAGGAAACTGCCGTGACTGTTGGAGCGAGGAAGTGAACCAAATGGTCTTCCACCAGCGGGTGGTGAGGTCAGACCTTTGTTCTCGAGAAGGCCTAGACCAAAGGCAGATGATCTGCCACCAAAGACAGAGCCGGCGTCAGAAGCACTCACGTTGGAGAGCAAGTCGCGCAGGTTCCTACGGATTTCTTCGTCACGGCTATCAGCAGCCTGCTTCAGACCAATCAAGTCAGCAGCGTTGTCCTTGCTGCGACGGTTCAGCTGGGCCATCTCCTTTTGCATGCCCGACGTGATGCTCGTAATATTCGTAAGTTGTGCCATCATCTCGTTCAACGTCTTGGGTTCGCGAGAGGAAGTGGAATTCGTGATGTCGTTGAATGAAGACTCGGCGTCGCGGGCGGCCATGGTTTGTAGAGCGAGCATGGTGGCCGAGGGAGGAGTGTTCTCGCCGAGGATAGCTCTGGGACGAGAGGCTGGGCGAAGGTTGGGCGCATCTCTGAGGGCATTTCTGTCGGCAGGTGTGGGGGTGGAGTGATCCTGAGGAGGACTGGAGAAGTAGTCGGCCTCGGTAGGGCGAGTAGGTGAGCCTTGAGAATTGGCAGTAGATCTAGAGGTGGGTCTCTCGGGAGAAGTGTTGCGCATACCATCAAGGTAACTGCGCAAGTCACGGACACTTCCTGTCTGGAGAGATTGTAGGCGGCGATGGTGGGCGCCCTTGATCAACGACTTGTCGGGAGAAGTAGAAGGTGGAGGGTTTGTGGTGTAGGCGCTGGCGGGCATGCTCTCGCGGGCACGCTCGGTCAGTCTCTGGGCGGTGGCCTGGATGTTAGCCGAAGCAGTGGACCGTGTGGCCAGGCCAGGCGAGTTAGGTGGAATAGGCAATGGTGGAGGAGCTCTGTCTGGGTCTGAGCTGTCCCACCTGAGTTTGGAGAGATGGCGAGTCAGTCCCATGGTCACATCTTGGGTGGTCAGGGCAGTGTTTCAGGACTTACATGGGCACCGACTGGCGTCCAGAGTCGATCGACTCGCGATCGCTGTAGGTGGGCATACTGAGGAATGTGGATGCGCTGTGATGCGGTGATGATAGGAGGAGCAAGTAGGAGTGAGGTGCTCAAGAATGCACGCTAGACTGAGGAGAGCGTCACAACAACAATTGCATTGTACGCGGCGTGGGTATCTCGTGGAATTCGCAAAAAGCACAAAATCAGGTCGTCTGGATAATAGTGCAGTACAGATGAGAAATTGAGAACAGGAAACGGTTGGAGAGAGCCGTTGTGGTGAGTTAACGCAGGGCAGATGTGTACATGTTTAAGCGCGGCCGACGGTCTGTTTACCAAAGACAACATATGCAGCCTCTCTGCGTTGCTACGGGCATCGTTAATCCCGGGGCGGAGGCTATCCACTCGCTTCACCGCTTGCCCGATGCTTGGCGTTTCGAGAGTGATAGCGAAGCGCACGGAGATTGCCGACGTGCACCCGCACCCACGCTACGAAATTCACTCGACGCTGCCGACTCAAGATTTCGCTGGCCAGACGATTTTGACCGACAAGACATACTAACCGTCCCAACCCAGCAGCCATGAAGTGTACGTCCAGCGCAATCTCTTGCAGTCTCGTTCGCCATATCGACATGGAGAGTCTCGACTGCGCTCAGCAACAACTGCTGACAGTGTCCGTCTAGTCCTTAAGGTCGGCCGTGTTGCCATCATCAGCCGTGGCAGATATGCAGGCAAGAAGGTACGACACACTTTTCCTCGCGCGGATCGATATTGGAGATGGAACGACACACTTGCGCAATCAGAGAGCGTCGCACATGCACACAGAAAGAGCTAGGATCCGATATGGGACGTCAATCATCAAAACGCAAACATCTTCGACCATCGAACCGCAATCCGCACATGCACCACCGAACATTCCACTTACACTCTCTCGCTTTAGGTCGTCATCATCCAGCCCGTTGACCAGGGCACCAAGTCCCACCCCTTCCCTCACGCCCTTGTCGCCGGCATTGAGCGCTACCCTCAGCAAGTCACCCGCCGCATGTCCAAGGGTCGCCAGGCCAAGCGCTCAAAGGTCAAGCCTTTCATCAAGGTCGTCAACTACAACCACATCATGCCCACTCGCTACACTCTTGAGCTCGAGGGCCTGAAGGGTGCCGTCACCAACGACACCTTCAAGGAGGTTTCGCAAAGAGAGGATGCCAAGAAGAACATCAAGAAGGCCCTCGAGGAGCGTTACCAGAGCGGCAAGAACAAGTGGTTCTTCACCCCTCTCAGTATGATGACACTCCTGTCCTTGTCGCACCCGGACACCCAGACTAACATATATTCCTCACAGGATTCTAAACGACTCGTCAACGCGCGGTGCACTTCTTGGTTGGGGGAGTCTTCAAAAATTACTTCATGGACACGGGGGACTCAAGACTTAGCTGTCTTTTAACGCATGATCATGGGACATAGCGAGTCAAAATACCAACGTCTCGAACCAAAAAAGGAAAAGTTCAAAAAAATTCTTCCGACCCTCTGTTCACTGTCCAGAAGCAACAAGTGCAAGGATCCTTGGTACAAACAAAGTTCGGGAGCGATACCACCGAACGACAAGACATCGACACCACCGAACCTGCGACGAACTGCACTGCAAGGCTACCCTACACCGAATGAGACATGCGCGAGTATGGGCGATATCCCGTGGAATATCGGTCGACGACACATTCTGTTTTACGACTGTGTTCTGCGCTCGACGTTAGCCTTGTCTCTTTACACCCGAAATGCAACGAAAAGTCATGCCACCAATACTTGTTTTTATATGGTTATCCATGCTCACGCAGATCCATCATGTGTCCTCTCCAAGACTTGGCCTTTGCTTTGAAATCTAGACCGTCTCTGTGACATATAATCCTGGTTTATGTAGGTCGCCGTCTTTCTTGAACTGACTGGTACCTAGACATTGCCCTTGGTTGCTCGATCTCAAGCCAGCACTTCCTTGACTCATGACAAAACAAATGGCAGATGATGCTTTCCTCTCACTCAACATCATCATCATCCACCAAACATCTTGTGTGCCACCTTATTGCCTCTCTCGAACGCTCAACAGAGGACCGAATTGTACATGTTCTAGATCTCTTTTCACTCGGCCCTGAGCTCTTCCGAAGTATGCGACTCTGTACATTGATCAAGGAGCTTTTTGAACCAAGTTGCAGTTTGAGCTGATATATCAAAAACTATGTGCCAAAGAAGATGTCACACACCAATCAGTTTCCTACCGTCACACAGCTCTCTGTTATACTGCTCTCGGCTGCTAACTCATGATCCCTGGTCCCATCAATTCCATCACTCAATCAAGGTATCCAAGCAACCCAGCACCCAACCCCAATGCAACCGGCGCCAACCCCCAATGCACCCACTCCATCCCCTTCCTTTGCTTCCTCGCAATCCATCCATCACCAAGAGCAGTAGCAACCACCGCCAAAGTTGTCAAACCCAAAGTCTTGACATTGCCGTATCGCCAAACGGCAACCATAGACAGCCCAAGCGAAACTTCTCTGAAGCCGTACAGAGGGATGAGTAAATCGACTAGCTCCTGAGCTTCAGGTGTGGCAGGGGTGTCGAGGCCAAAGGCTCCGATCACAGAGCGAGGGCTGAATATTGCGCCGGAGCCGCCTAGGATGAGGAGGTGGCCGATGACGCCGGCGGTGTTGATGAGGTATGGGGATTGTGAGAGAGACATAGTTGAAAATGGGTTGGGTGGTGATTTGTACTGTGTTGGATCTCTGAGATTGAGGAATCAATAGAAGACTGTATTCTTGCAATATGACCTTTATCAGATCTTCGTGATTGAAGCTCTTTATATACCATTTCTCACGCGGTGTTAAGTTGGACCGTCAGCCAAAACGCCGGTGTCCTAAATCCGATATGTATCTTATGACCCTACTAAACCCGACATGTGTCCTGTGATACGCTGCATACCGCAAGGCTGACACTCCTCCTTCAGAAGTTTGTTTGGGAAGGAGCGTGAGAGTCTGGTATGTGCTGATTGTTAAGCAAAGCCACGACTTTTGACAGCACAAGCTTCATTCCTTACAGCTTCCATCCCAAACCTTACACCATTCACGGCCAACATCATCGAAATTCAAGACACGATGCCAAAGTCAAAAAAGCCTCTCTCGACTAGAGATGTGCCTGCTCAGTTCCTCGAAGCTTCATTCCTTGTAGGCCATGTCCCACAAATGGCATTGCAGTCCGACCCACGAGTTTCCTACTCCCTCTACATCCCACCAGAGCCATATAAATTGCTTGCCGCGAATCCAGACGAGGATAATGCGAAACAACTACCACTTCTAGTAAACATCCATGGAACCAGACGAAATCTCTCCGCCATCTATGGCGATCTGAAGACCTTTGCCGACTCAATACCGTGTGCAGTCTTGCAGCCATTGTTTCCAGCCGGCATCGAAGGGCCCAACGATCTAGACTCGTACAAGAAACTCACATCCAAGAGTCTCAACTCAAATCTTAGATTACTGTCAATTCTCGATGAAGTTGGCGCACGCTGGCCAAACATTAACACGGAAAAGATCTTCCTCATGGGCTTCTCTGGCGGTGGGCAGTTCACCCAACGCTTCCTGTACATCCATCCTGATCGTCTTTCTGCCGTCAGTATAGGAGCTCCTGGAAAAGTCACACTACTTGATGAGCAACAAACCTGGCCCAAAGGAACCAAAGATGTTCAGAATGTGTTTAGTCGGTCAATCGACTTGAGTCTGATTGCAGCTGTTGACATCCACATGGTTGTCGGAAGCAAAGACACAGGAGCTCATGGTGGCAACGAGTTCAAGCAATGGCAAGAAGAGATGAAGAAGAAGAAGAAGAAGACTTCCAAGGCCAAAGATACTGACTCGGATCAAGAAGCTGCTCTGGCCGCGAACATTGATGCCTCTGAGACTGGTAAAGGAAGACTCGGCACTCTGCAGAATATTCAGAACTTATGGAAAGACCAAGGTATAGACGCTCATCTTGACATTGTTGATGGAGTGGGTCACTCAGCCGATGGCGTTCGAAGCTGCGTTCTGGATTTCTTTAGACCTCTCATGCAACAGATCAACAAGACCTGATTGATGTTTTCGAGATGGTCGACTGGATACTACTGGCTCTTGTGACATCGATCACTCGTTGCATAAAAACTCGCTGCAGCCGATCAGCCACGAGCATATCTGTCTCGTCTACATCTTGATCTGCGTCCGGCAAGATACGACCAATATTACAGGCTGAGATGGCTTTCCGTCAGTTGTAGCCCATCCTGACTCTGGCCTTCTCCATGTTCGAAGGCTGCCTGCATCTGCTCGGAGGTAGGAACCGTAGTCAATAACATGGCACTGGAGTGAGCAGATTGTGGTGATCTTGCCGAAGAAAAGGCTGTCAGGTTGAGCGATTCTGAAAAGCAGGCGAAGGAAGGAGTGGTCAAGGACTGCAGCGTTTTCTGGCAAGAACGTCGCCAGCTCAAAAAGTCTTCATCAGAGAGTCCAGAATCCTCAAATGCATGAAACACGGACATATCGCTGGGTTCCTGTAGGCAGCAATAAATTCTCATCAAGGCCTTCGACGAGCTCGGAGTCTCCAACACACTACATGATATGTACCAACTTGAACAACAATACCGCTCTGGAGCTATCTCGTGGCACTGAATTTGCACCCTCGCTTCCAAAAAGTACACAATTTGACATCAATCATCACCCCCTCGCACAAGTCTCGAGATTCTCGAAGGAACGCATCGAAAAAATTCAATAACGTGAAAAATCAAAAGGACGATTTTAGAAAAGAAAAAAAACATATCTCTACAAAGTGCCCCCTCCCCCTCGAGAGATCTCAAGAATCCTTATGCACGCAAACAGGAAAAGAAAACAACCAAGACACCATGGGTTGGATTCGAACCAACGACCTCCCGATCCTTGAACGAGTGTGTTGCGACAAAGCGAGCGAAGTTCAAGTGAATGAAAGGTAAAGGATCGGGTGTGCTGACCACTGCACCACCACGGCTATTTTTCTTGGTTAAAGAGACATGAATGTTTGGGGTATATATTGGTTGGTAAAAGAGTGGGAAAGATATGGGAAGCAGAGGTTGTATGAGGGGGTTTGTAGATGGTCACGAGAGGCTTCTACTACTTCAAACATCGGTAATACTCATCAAACACGGATGCAACTTGGCAGGACAAAACAAGGCAAGCTATAGTTCTTACAGCTTGTTTCTTTTTTCCGTCGTTTTGTCAAAGTCCAGGTACACGCGAGAAGACATAAATTTGGAAAACTTGTTGGAATTCATCGTTAAAAAGTATCGAAGAAGCATATGCTTCTCGCTCTTTTCCATTGCTTCTATGAGTTACACTTCTTCCATGTCCGCTGCTATCCATGATTTAGAATAAACTGTGCTTACTCCAGCAGACTAGCCTGGTTGGTGTAAAGTACATCAACGACACTGCTCAACTTGTCAATAGTGTTGATAGCAGCATCGTACTGAGCATCACGCTCAGGCTCGTCAAAGATCTCGAGACATCCCTGTCCCTGATCGAGAACACCGATGATCACACGGTCCAGAATCATCTGGCTCAGCTTGTGCTCGACTTGATGGACATCCAGACCAACCATCTTGGCAATGTGTGCAATCTCGACACGACTGAAGGGCTCAATGACCTTGATCAGATTTTGCTCGAGCATGTTGTCGTACAGGCGACGGAGGTGAGTGGCGATGAAGCGGTCAGAGGCGAGTTGGTGGCGGTAGTCGGCGAGGGCGGTTTCGTACTCTTCGAGCGAGCGGTCGTTGTGGGCTTTGGCGACTTGCTTCATGGCGTCCAGACCTTTGCCGCCGTACTTGAGGGCGTGCTTTGATTGCATGAGGTTGTTGACGTCGTCGCTAGCGTTGAGCATGATCTTGCACAGGAGCATGTACATGAGGCCGGCGGTGGCCTTTTCGGACTCGTCCTGGGCGTGGTAGCCATCGAGGGCTTCGATGAAGTATGAGTAGGCGGTGTTGAAGTCGCCGTCCTCGGCGTGCAGCATGCCGCTCTGCATGTCGAGGTTGGCTTGCAACAATGGCGGGCAGTAGACGGAGGCGGCAGATGTGCGGGCGGAGGTGAGGGCGGCGCGGCCTTTGGGGACATTTCCGAGGGCGTGGTAGACTCTTGATTCGAGCAGTTGGACTTCGACCAGGACCAGCTTGTCGTCGAGACGCTTCAACTCCTTGAGCAGGCGGTTGATGAGGGTAAGAGATTCGTAGTAGCTCTGCTTCTGGATGTAGAGCGAGACCAGCCGTGTCTCGAGGTTCTGGCGAAGGAAGCCACGGCGTTCCTGGACGGCCCAGTCGATGCATGACTTTGTGACGGAGATTTGTGTTTCGAGCGAGTCGGGGATAGGTGTGAAGAGGTCGAGCAGTTGGCGCACTGAGAGACGGACAGGTTAGGGAGTGAGTAGAGATGATGACGAGCGGACAATACACACCCAGCTTTGCAGTCTTTGGCTTTGCCAGTGATGACAGGACAGACTTTGTATTCTGAACAAGTTCGGCCAGATCGTTGGTGCGGCGTTGGTCGCGGTACAGCTCACCAAGACCCATCAAGGCATTCTCATAGTCGCGAGCGGCGGCCTCAGACTTGGCAGGACCTTGTTCCACTATGCTCTTGAAAGTCTCCTCGGCCTGCTTGGGGTGATCCTTTGCCTGCTTCTTTGCTTCGGCGATGCGGGCGGCGTTGTCTTGTTGCGCCATGACGATATGAGGCGAGAGTGTCTCGAGTGAGGTGTTGTAGAGAGGATGGGAGCGAACGCTAGAGATGGAGCGATGCGCGAGACGAAGAAAGAGACGGTGTGGAACGAAATGCGACGATGCGAGGGTTGGATGTTTGGATGATTGAGCTGCTGCTTCGGACGTGGATGGCGCATGCCCGAGAGACGGAGCTCTCGCTCGTCCATGCCATCAGCCAAGCCTTCCATCTCCGTCAAACACTTTCACCATATCTCAATGTTAAACATTTATATAATTCCTGTATCTTTTGATTCTCTATCAACTTTTATTCCGTTGGTCTATGCTTAAGAGTAGCTGTCTGATTGTGTTTGAATATTTCTTGCTCTTGCTTCTGCTTTATATCCCAAATTCAATGTTCCTCATAATGCCATCAAGCACAACTCCTCAATGTATACTGTTTTTCGAAGGATGCCCTCAAAGCCTGCACTATTCAAGCTCTCAGTCTATACGTCATTTGCCTTGCTCTGTCTCTTTGCTTTACTGGTTTGAATGTCTATCGGCGAACCAGCCAGTTTCGTGCAAGTTATGTGCAGTATAATATCCACAAATTCCAAGCCCTCAGTTCTCTTGTTCCATGTCCATGGAGCGGATGCCCTTCGGAACAGTAAAGACGTGTACTGTATAACGCTTGACCATGAATTGTTTTCTTGCAGTTTTATGGCAGTAGGGTGTTGCCAAAGGATGTCAAGCGCCAGATGAAGCCTTGAAGAGTGCATCCGAAAGGTTTGTGTCGGTCTGCTAACGCAGCATCATCTTCTTCTGATAAGCTCATGCAGCAGGAAGCGCTGTCGATGGCGCCGTCACAGGAGCAGTCGCCGCAGATGTCGCCGCCCTCTCATCCTCCTCTTTCTGCGCCTTCATGTTCAGCCAACTCAGATAAGTCTGCCATCCAATAGCAATCACGCCTGCAAACACGCTCCTGTACTGCGGAGCAACGAATGTAAAGCTGAAAGCTGTGACAGCCGGCCACAGCTTCCAACTGTTCCTCCAACTAACAGGCACCGTATCAATAACTCTTTGCTTCGTCTGCTCGAGACTCTGTCCAGACAGTAGACTCTGCATGCCGAAAAAGTATGTGTTGAAGCACGGTGTGAAGAAAGTCTGGTTGATGACAATCTTTGTCGCAATCGACGCTGTATGCCACTTGTAGTTGAAGTGGTTGCCCAGGAACATGAACCACTTGTAGTTTGGTATAGATGATATGCCACCAATAACCAGTGCTCGTAGTCCTCGAGATGGATCGTAAGGCTCCTCGCTGGCCACTTTTTGAGCCGATAGATCGCCCAGGAAGTAGATGATCAGTGTCGTGGACAGTTGTGTCATGTATGGCGAGCGGTGTTGCATGCGACCATATGCCCTGAACGGCTCTTTCAATGGCTCAATCCATGCCATTCCGGGTCCAGGGATTGTTGTTGGCCGTGATGGCACATCTTTGGCTTTGTCTTGAGGTTTCGTCGAGTTGGGTCGTCGCTGGCCGTTCAATCGTAGTCGGAACAGCAGTCTGTTGCTTCGCCCGGCGAGATTGTAGGAGTTCATGGTGGGCGGTCTTGTCTAGAAGACATTGTCGTCTGGTGAAGAGAGGGAGCAACATTGTTGAGCGAGCTCGGTAATCGGCTCGGGGCCGCGACATCTCGGAGCCGTATGGCGTGCCCCCGTCATCTCGTCGGCGGCAGGATGTGGCATCGGTCTGTCGACGTGATAGTGGTATACAGAACACACAAATGAACAGCAAAGAAGTCGCTCTGCATTCTACAAAGACGGATGCTGGTCAACAGACACGGCGCGGAAACTCTTACATCAGACCATCGGCTGTTGCATGACATACCGAGCTTCAAGCCGAACGCCTTATCGTCGGAGCAAGGGAAGATTAGGATACTGTCTAGAAGAAACCAAATATTGAGAGAGATCAGTCAAATGAGCAGGTAGAGAGGCAAAGTATCTATGATCAAGGTAATCAAACATGTCACGAGACAAGAAGGTGGAAAGAAGTGTGGAAGTTGAAAGCAAGGGTGCCGGCCGGTCACCAATGCTGTTTGCATTTCATTATGTTACAATCAATGCTCGAGTCTCTGTGCACACTTTCGTGCACTCCCATGATAGTAAAACCCCGAATCCCATGTCATTCCCTTGCTTGATAAAATTGAAAACTCAGTAGAAGAAAGTCAGAAACCAACGCCGGCCATCCCATCGATGTCTCTCATATCATCCATCGTCAAGCTTCTCGTTGATGGTATATGATGCTGATGATAGAGAGTGCATCAGAAGTCGTCATGATGGAAGCGCTTAAGAGCGCTCACCACGGAGGCGGCGGGCGAGCTGGATGTCCTTGCTCTGGATGGTGACACGCTTGGCGTGGATGGCGCAGAGGTTGGTGTCCTCGAAGAGAGAGACGAGGTAGGCCTCAACGGACTCCTGAAGAGCACCGATGGCGGAGGACTGGAAGCGGAGGTCCGACTTGAAGTCCTGAGCGATCTCACGAACAAGACGCTGGAAAGGCAGCTTGCGGATGAGGAGCTCGGTCGACTTCTGGTAGCGACGGATCTCACGGAGAGCGACGGTACCGGGCTTGTAGCGGTGAGGCTTCTTGACACCACCAGTTGAGGGGGCGGACTTGCGAGCAGCCTTGGAGGCGAGCTGCTTGCGGGGGGCCTTGCCACCAGTGGACTTGCCTGTGAATGAATGTAAGCGACTGATGATGGTAGATGATCAAGTGGAGTGATGATTGTTGATGGAAGATGCGGTGGCGTCAAGGCCAAAGACGCGTCGAAACGCGCCCGGGCAGTGAGAGCGACGCGCAGTCGAAGGCGGCGATGATGATAATGATGAAGAGTGATGTGCAAGTGATTACTTACGGGCAGTTTGCTTAGTGCGAGCCATTGTAGATGACTTGTGTTGTTGAGATGGTTTTGTTGTAGTGGATAGAAGAAGAGATGGTTGTTGGATGATGAGGAGAGAGGATAAGTGTGGGCGGGGGGAGAGGATTTATAAGTGAGAGTGGGCGGCGTTGATTGCGCGGGTTGGACGCTCCTGCCAAAATCTCAGATCTTGGGGCTTGTTTGAAAGTGACAGAATCAAGCACATGCAACTGCCTTCTTTCTGGCTGCTTGCTTTGGTGACGGGGATGCGTCTCTTCGACACCGCTGCTGGTCCGTGCTCAGATCCTTGGATCTAACTGGCTCGCAAGCGAGTGCACTGGCCATCATCTGAATGATCTTGCGCTAATCAGCTTTCGTAAGGAAGGAACGACCAGATCACGCAGGACGTGCCAATGATCCATCGCGCTTTCCTTTGACGCGTCGCAGCCCATAAACAGCTCCTTCCCTCTCCACGAATTACGTTCTCATTCACACTTCCATCTCCACCCAGCGACTTCATCACACTCAAGACCTCGTGTCTATACAACAAATCTTCAACTTTACCTTCAAACAACTTCTATCACAATGTCTGGTCGTAAGTCTTATCCCGCTTCACAGCTACTCACCTCTTCCTCCAATCATCAGTCAGCTAACGCATCTCCTCTATAGGTGGCAAGGGTGGCAAGGGTCTCGGAAAGGGTGGTGCCAAGCGTCACCGCAAGATTTTGCGCGACAACATCCAGGGTATCACAAAGCCCGCTATCCGCCGTCTCGCTCGTCGTGGTGGTGTCAAGCGTATTTCTGCCATGATCTACGAGGAGACCCGTGGTGTTCTCAAGACCTTCCTCGAGGGTGTCATCCGCGACGCCGTCACCTACAC
>Ga0268251_10000431_pt1 | contig 13443 bp, 11 predicted proteins | sample AgamicAsMae_FD_200527 | JGI IMG/M metagenome (GOLD analysis project Ga0268251, IMG submission 200527) | Agave microbial communities from Guanajuato, Mexico - As.Ma.e (v2) (version 2) | ecosystem: Host-associated > Plants > Phyllosphere > Phylloplane/Leaf | place: Guanajuato, Mexico | collected...
TCGCCGAGGTTGCCGGTGAGGCCGTCGACCTTGATGCGCGACTGGAGGAAGGTGGTGAAGGCAGAAGGGTCGAAGATCTTGTCGTTGGTGGGCTGGGAAGCGTTGATGATGAACTAGACTCTATATTAGTGAATGCGCATTGATCCAGGGAGTCAGTAATACACACCTTCTTGGTGACCTTCTGGGACTTCTTAGCACCCTTGGTGGCGGTGGGCTTCTACATTTTTCATAATCTCAGCCTACTGTCTTTTGCAAGAGCAGCAAAGCGGTTTGAGGTTTCAATCACATACGGTGGCAGCAGGCATCTTGACGGTGTTGGATGTCGTTCGGGGGGTGGTGAGGACGAGGAGTTGTAGTGGGCGCAAAGAGATGAATATCCTACGCTTGAGAGAAGGAAGAAAAAAGGGAGTCCCCAGCGCCGTGCTGAGATGGCTGTTTTCGACGTCTGTGCGCTTCGTCGGCGGAGATGTTCGCTTAACCGACCAATCCCGCGTGGACTTTACTTGACCTCGACCTCCGACTTGAGTCTCTGGCAACGACAGCAGTGACAGTATCATGAGGCTGCCGGTTTCATTACTCGCTCACTGGACATAGCCAGAGGAGTATTGATCTCGTGTTTGAATTGCGGGTGCAAGGCTGATATCTATCATGACCTTCACTGCGACGCTTTGGATGCTATGGTGTAGACTACCTACCTATATACGAAGACAAGCATCTTCTTGTACGGAACTCTGTGCTCTGGATGCAAGAACAAGAATGTGCGTCAAAGATAGGCAGTGTAGTCACTCGAATGGACTCTACCAGATAGTGAAAGCAAAGTCTTCCATAAGTCTGAAGCAACTTCGACTTCCTCACCTTCAGAGCCAGCTTCACCTCTGCCTTCACTCTCGCCTTCACATGCAAGCCGGAAGGTTCCAGCCCGCGGCTGCTTAGTAAGCAGCAGCCGGCAGCCAGCAGTATAAATATCTGGTCACACCCACACCCATCTTCCTTTCAGCATACTTACCTTGGAGGGAAGTTGGCGATCAAGAATGCCACTCTTCTGAAGAGACTCCGTGCATTGCACAGCGCGCAGGAGACTTTTCATGGATGTCCTTTTGGGGCCTCCACTTCTGCAATTTTTCATTTCGATCTCTTGTGTTTCAATCACATTGTACACCCTTTTCATTGATGGATCAGCTTTTGGCTGGTCATTGAAGAAGAGACTCTCAGTTGGCAGAAGAGCAGGTGGGAATGCTGCTTTGAGTGTGTTGATGGCTGTTGACGATGTGCGTCCGATGGCTGCTGCTTGTTTACCTATGGATGCGTTCATGTCTCGCTCGGCGCAGAATGACGATGCTGTGTTGCCCAAGGCAGCAGCTGTATCTGCGCATGTTGCGATCTACCTTGTGTCGAAGAGAGATGGTCTGCTCATAATCACGATACGTTGTCCCGTCACTGCCTCTCCGTAGTTATGTGTATTCTATTCAAGGTATATTTCTATGTCGTAGTGATCGTCATCACCGTTGTTGCGCGCAAGCTGCCCACCAAAGTCATCCCCCACCTTTGACTCTCCAACTCTCTTTCCTCCCCTCCACCAGGCCATGCCGTCCTCCGACTACACATCCGCAGGCGGCGGCCTGAAACTCAAAGGCGCCAAACCCACCGGCATAGAAAAGAAGCGCAAGAAGAAGTCGTCCTCGTCCAAATCCACCACTGCTGCAGCTTCATCCAAAGATGCAACGCCCGCCAAAGACGACACCGCGAACCCCGAAAACACCACAGATCTAGAGCAGCGGGAGAAGAATAAGGAAGAGAGTCTCGTGCCTGGCGATGGCAAGACCGAATATGAACGCCGCCATGAGGAGACCAGGCGCAAGCGCGTAAGTTTGAATGCGACAGAGGATGATTGAATGGTATACTGACGAGACAACAGTTGGAAGAAAAATTGATGCGCGAGGGCGTCAAGACTCACAAGGAACGTGTCGAGGAATTGAACAAGTACTTGTCGACACTCAGCGAGCACCACGACATGCCTCGTATCGGTCCTGGATAACACCTCTCTCTGCTCTGCTGGCATCCGCTGCCAGTCGACGGTACGATCGTTGCGCAAACTACTTTCCTCGTTCACGTCAATATTCTATCTCGCCACGAACGTATACTTCATGCGACGCCCAAGAAAGCGTTCGACTGGACGCCAATCACATCGAGTCGAACATTCTACATATGCCGCTGAATGAGCTGCGCACGAAGGGTTGTCAAGAGTGGGACATACATGGGCTACAAGAGTCGCATAACATCTTGAAAGAGCATACCCATGGGCTCTCAGCATACGCGAGCTCTGCTTATACTCCGATCATATCAATCGCTGCTCCTATCGTCTTCGCACGCGGTATGAGCGGCCGCCAAACTCAGTCGAGCTTTGGGATCTTCATCGCGTAGATCTTTGATCCGCGATGGCAGACCGGCACAATATGATAGGTAGACATCTTCAAATCCATCCACTTCAGAAAGCTACTGCATCTTCTATTCTACGTAACCGCGAAAGACGATAACCTCAGGGTTGATCTGAATATCGACTTGATCAACATTCGTTGCTGATGGAGCGACCCTGTTCTTGACAAACACTCCCCTTTCCCTGGAGCTGATCGAGAGTAGCAACTTCATCGACAACTGAGGCTACTTGGTGGTATCGTTTTCTTCTTAGGTTGGAGTGTGTAGATCCATTGGCTCCATAAACTCTGCGTACATGCGAATTTCACTGAACTTGCTATCATGACCATTGTCAACATCCAAAATACCACACCGCTGTTGTGCTTGGGCGCTGGATTCAGTTCGTCACACAATCAACAGTCATGATTGATACATCTTGAAATGTGTAATCGGTTTCCATAGAGATGCTTACTGCAATCAAAGATTAAAGCGTACTAACAGTCTTGACTGTCATGGTCTACCATCTAAGAGCAAGCCATGTCACAATCTGAACAAATACAAAATTTCTGTTCGTAGGACCACAACATTAGACATATAAGAATATTGTAAACAAGACCAATACAGCAAGGAACAGGTAATCAGAGGAAACCAACCCCAGCCTCTTCCAAGCAAGGATAAGCAGACAAGCCAGCACGACTCTTTGCTTGCTCATAAAGACAATCCACAAAGGTCTTTGGTTCCTTGGGCGGCACTGTCGCCGAAGCTTTCGCTGTGACCTGGGGCGTCAAGTTGCGCAACTCGATTCCCGACTTGGACATGCCTTCGATGATTGTGTTTGTTGTCGCGAGGATACCGCCCCATGGCTGAGCGTGTCCGGTTATCGAGTCGATGGATTCACCTCTTGCATCTTTGAGTCTGCCTTCGAGCCAAGAGTCTTGTTTGAGAACACTGCTATCGTCAGAGCAAGCCGAACGTGTTCGACCAATCTTGTGAGACTTGACTCGCTCTTCTTCCGAGCGGATGACTTCTTCGTACTTTGTGAGTAAGGACCCAAACTCTGCATGGACTTCTCTTCGGATTCGACCTTGATCGTTACATCCTGGATAGTAGTGTTGCCGCATTCTCACGAGATCCCAACTAGCAAGCGTGAGGCCAGCAGTAAGTTTGCGGGTCGGCTGGTTGATGTCGACCAACCTAGTGAAGCCAAAAACCATCGTCATACCATCTCTCTGTGCCCTGTTCGCACCGTAGCGTATAGTTATCGGTTCTGCGCAAAAAACGAGATCCATGAGCCAATTTTGTCCAACTTTGGTAGACAAGGAGGCTAATGCAGTTCGAAGCATAATCAAGAACGCTTTCTCTTCATCATCGTCCAGCGTGTTCCAATTCTGCTCTTTCAGTCTGATATGCCAAATGAGCTTCTCCGCTGTCCAGTTGTTGTAACGCTTGAGCCAGTCCAACTGCCGCGAGTTCATGTTGTACGGAGAGACCTGAACGTCTGGCAACTCGTCTTGCCTGTCCATTGGTACGAGTACCCGGAAGCTATCGCGAACTCGAGCAAGAGCTGCGAGGCAGACGAAGAAAGTGCCTTGCTTTGGTGGTAAAGGCAAACTAGTTCTGTAGGCAAAGTCTTGCACGCGCTGCATTTGTATTGCGAGGAGACCGATAGGGATCTGCATTGTGTTTGCAATAGCACCTTCCACACGGTTCAGTGGGGCGAACCTGAACCCAATCGACGTGTAATGGTCCAACTCGGCAGGCGATAATCTGCGAGTGTAGAACAGTAGCTGGCCTTTCTCGAAGATCGTTGATTGTTGGGTACCGCCGTTATCGAGAGCCTTGATGCCATGTTGGTATGCTGTCAAAAGACCCGTTCCCAAGACCTGATCGTAGAGAGGACCTAGCCCATCTACAAGATTGACATGCAGTTGTGCAGCAAGATCCGCCGCGGCCACGCAGTATCCCTCTCGAAACAAGATTGTTGAATCGTGGTAGCTCTCTTCGTCGTAAATACTACTTCTACTTGATGTCGCTGTGTTGTATTTGCTGTGAGGATTCGTCCTCTGGAGGTGAACTCGCATCTTGGAAATCAGATCTACAACACTGTTCCAATCACTGCTTACTTTCCAAATCCAGAACCAGACGGGATGGTGTATGCCAAAATGGTCGTCAAATTTCTGCAAGAGTCAGCGCCGTGCGAAAGTAAGCTCGTCGGCATGCACCTACTTGGAGCACAAAGCGTTTGGCAATCCTTTGTGAAGGCAGAGTCCCTTCGTTTGTGACCATGATATTGCCATGCTCATCGAAGTAGGCACTAGTATCAGTTAGTACTGAGGCAATACATGAGGCCAATGACATGAAAATACCATGCTAGCATCATATGCTGGGCTCGATTAGCGAGAGCTGCATTCCGATATCGAACGTAGAAGAGTATAGTGAGGCAAGACAAGGATGCTACGAAACACTGTTTTGATGTCAGCCACTGTTTCACGGCGCATTGCAGCCAGAGACGTACCATGGTAGCCGCCACAATCACAGGCGTGTTTCTCGCGTCAGGCGCAGCCTCTGATGGTATGCGCCTTAGTTGATATTGGCAGCCTACAGATGCCGTGAAGTGCATGCCGCATACCCCAACTGCGAGCAAAAATGCACAAATGCAACGTTTCCAACAGACACTGATCCATCTTTCTTTGAAATAGAAAAATAGGGCAAGAGCAATAGTTGAGTCTCCGACAGCAATGATGCAAGCAGCAACGACATATCGCTTGGGATAAATCATTTTATAGTTTGACACTCCGAGGTTTCCGACGTAGTGCATGGAAACGATAGAGAGTCCAGCCATGAGTCCGCAGGCAACGTCAAGGAAGCGTCGCAAGACAAAATGGTTGATCCTGAGTTCCGCAATCTGAAAAGCTACAGTCAAACCCATGACAGGCAAGACACACGATAGTCCAGTGTATCTAGGATCGTAGACGAGCTGTAGTCGAGTCTGACCGGCTGCTAAGGCGATGGATCGGTTGCCTATAAAATGCATGCACCAGATTCCGATGAGTCCCATGCTCAACGAACAAGCAAATAGGTGTACCCTGAGACCAAGTCAGCAAGGCGCTGGGGGTGTACAGTTGGTAGCGTTTACCTGCTCATCAGTGATTTACCCAAACGTTTCCGTTGAAGCAGTTCAACCGTCAACAGAGTCCCAATGAGACTGGCGAAGAAGGAGGCAACGATGATACTTGGCATGAAATGCCACGGTACCATGTCTCCTGGCGTAAAACCAACGATGTCATCATCAGTGAACAAAGGTTCTGTTTCCGTTGTCGAGTCGTCATGCGAAGCGGCGAATTGCGATAGCGACATTGGAATACGACGGAGGAACGTATGCCGGGATCCGTCAGCGGGACAGACAAGCGAATAAGACCAGATGCGCTGGAATGTGCAAGACACATGAATTAGTGTTTATCGCCAGCTTGATTTCGAGGTCAAGTTTGAGGCATGCGAAGTCGTGTTGTCTCCAGAGAGTGACGACTTGAGAGCCAAAAGTCGTTCCACTCAATTCAAAGGGTGTCGCTAGTTGTCCCAATCAGATCGAGCCGAGCACTCCGTATCGCAAGAGCAATGTGTGTTGGTGTCAATCAGTAAGTGCTCGCCTCAATGAAAAGTCAAGGATCAGAGAAGAGGTTGTGACTTGTGGTGTGCAAGGTCATGATTTTTTTTTTCGCGTAGATATTCGATGTGCCCAGGAAGGAGAGTTGTACAAGAAAGCAATGCGCAGTGGTAGAAAGGGATTGATGTCGAGGGCTTTGAAACCTTTAGATCCTTCTGAAAAGCGTTCACACCACATTGGTCGGGATGGCGCATAGTGACTGCAGTCTGGCGGGCCAATAAAAGAGGCTTGTTGGGTGACTGCGCATGGAAGCTGCGTTCGTCGTCGCAACTTTCCGACACAAGTGTACTGTTTACCATGCTGTGCTACTCGACAAAACACAAGAACGGATAGAGGCATCCTGGGCCTCTTCTGCCATCGTGGTAGGGTACACCTTTTATAATAATCATAACAGCATCACAGGTTCAGATTCCAACGAGCAGAAGAAGACCACGATGGTCAGAACCAGATATTGCTCAACAGATCCGTGACATTCGAATTATTGGCATGTCGTGTAACGGATGGCGTTGAGGATGTGGCAGAACTCGGGAGTTGGAAGCCACAGGACGCGACTTTTTGGTCGTGTACAGATGATCTGCATGCAGAGGCCCCACTCTCTGCAACCCACGAAGCGGCACCACAGGTTTGGTGCCATGAGCAGAAGGAAGCCTCCCCGTGTGCAAAGGCATATCACGCGGGTAGCCATCAAGATGCGTAATCTCTTCAGTTCGTATGAAGCATTCTCCGAGAGGCGTGATATCGTCGGCTCTGGACAGACTTATCTATCATGTGGAATGAGCTGTCCTCCCATGTGCAAAGACATGCCACGCGGACAGCTGTAGGAATACACAGTTCCTTTGGTAGATGAGAATTGCCCACCGAGAATTGTGATGCTACCGTCTCTCCATGAATCTTACTACCGTCTGGAAAGAACCATGCATTGTGATGGCTACTTCCGCTTATCTTTTGCTGTGAAAGCGTGAGGCGAGTGACAGAATTCAGCTCATGGCGGGGGCGCGTCTTGACAGCTCCGATTGTGTAAGAGGAGCGTGGTAGAGACAAACTCCTAACAACGAATCAATCGAGTTCATCAGAACTAGACGAAGGCAGGCCCTCCATATCAAGCTGGGCGTACTCTCGATAGCGAAATCAAAAGTCTAACGTACATTATACATACATGTGCCGACTGCAATTCTAGGTATTTAGCGAGATTCGTCCTCATACCACCCGAGATAGTGTGCGAGATACTCTCCTGTGAGACCGAGAGTAATGGCGCCACCAGTCATCCAGCATCCACTCCTGAACCACCACCAACAATTCTTGACGCTGCTCAAACGAACTCTCCAGATCATGTTTGCGGTAGTAAGCAGAGCACCCCCACATGTGCCAATGTAGAAGATGGGACCAGCTCCAATGGCGGCTCCAGCAGCGGCCAGTAGAGTGGCATGAACAACGGCCAGACCGCTGAGCACTGCCTTGGTGTTTTTCTCGTGACGGAGAGCAATCGATTTAATGCCAGCCTTTGCATCGTCCTTGATGTCTTGATGCGCGTAAATCATGTCGTAGAGTATGGTCCATGCGATGTTGGAAGAGTACAGACAGGCTGCGGCAGTGAGCGCTGCATGGTTCGACAACAGATCGACGCCTAGAGCAGGAAAGCCCATGATGGCGCCCCAGGAGAAGGTGAGACCTAGGACGGCTTGAGGGTAATTGGTGACACGTTTTGCGAGAGGATATGTCGACACCAGGAGCAAAGAGGGTGTAGCATAGAAGAAGCATTCGAACGGGAATTGCAATAGCACAGCCAGACCAGTCAGAAGTTGACAGCCAGTAAAGACAATGGCGGCCTCTGGGGATACAGCACCACGTGCAATAGGCCTCAGTCGAGTGCGTGCAACTTTTGGGTCTAGATTGCGATCCCAGAGATCATTGATAGTGCAGCCTGCACCGCGCATGACCAGTGCACCGGTGGCGAAGAGAGCAGACGTGGCCAGAACTGTGGACGGAGTAGTAATGGGGGATGCCAGTGGAGCAGCGAGGAGCGTGCTGAAGATGCACGGGAAAAGCAAGTAGTAAGTGCCTACCGGCTTGTCGATTCGGATCAGCTCAGCATAGGGCACAAATGAGGCAGGCAAATAGGAGAGGAAGCCGGTCTTTGGAGGTTCGTAGCGAATTGGAGGGGCGCCTTGAGCCAAACCAGCTTCATGTTGGAGTATCGAGGCACTGTGATCAGTAGACTTCGGTAGCACCGGTGTAGTCGTAGAGGCGACATTTGAGTAAGCCGTGACACGGCGCGTGTTGTGGTTGATTTGACCGGGTCGCCTTGATGAAGGAAGTCCCAGATGGGTGATATGGATGGACGAAGTCAAGTTCGTTGTCCTCGAAGGATTGACGAAGCACCTGCGGCCTATAAAGGCTGGCATCCGAGAAGACAACATGACTTGGGAAGTAAAGGAACAACGAAAACCGAAAACCTAGCTCAATATACAGAGCTCAGAGTAGGTTGACAAGAGCATTGACACCTACTGAGAGATCCGTGACTCGAGTGCGTGAAGAGGAGAATGGTCTATCAGTACACACTGATCCCAGGAACCAGCTGGAGAGAGATCAACAGAAAGAAGAACAGAAAGAGCAGAGTAGGCTCGTGAACCGTGCTCGCGTGCTCGCGTGCGGCCGATCGGCTCGAGCTGCCCCGACGACGCGTCTGCCCGGGTGTCAAGTCGCAGCTTCCGTTTCGATAGTCACGTCGCGAGCTCAACTTCACTGCGGCGCTCTTGCCTACCTTCCGCAGGTCCTTTTCGCAGTGTTTGACACGCGCACTCTACTCGACCAAGTGTCGCGCATGTCACCTCCACCGGTTCGCAGTGTGCGCCACACATAACACCTACAAAGATGCCCGCACAGCGACCGCGTGCGGCCTTCGAGCCGATCGCGCCCGACTTCGACATCCATGGCCTTATAGAGTCTACGCAAAACTTCTCCTTTGTGGATCGCATCTCGGTCGACCAGATCGACGAGCAAGGTGTCGCCGCTTTCGAGAAGCTCGTCCTTCTCCATGTCATTATCGGAGGCAAGCCTCTCGTTGTCGATGGCTTTGAGAACCGCCTGGACCCATGGACCTTCTCTCCCAAATGGCTCAACGACAATGTTGGTTCCAAGAGTACGCCGAACCACACTTGCTTTCACCTTCTCCTCGCTGACATGAATCACAGTCGAAAGCTCAAAGAACCTTTCAACCAAAGAATCACTACCCCTCACCATCGGTCATTATCTCAGAAACATGAACAAATTGAGCAACCAGTTTTTCGAAAACACTCGCAACTACAAGGACAAGAGTCGTCAAAGGATCTATCTCAAAGACATCGACTGCCCTCAAGTCTGGCACGACAAGCTTCAAGACCACATCCCACCATTCCTCTTCTACCTGAACGAAAGCACCGGAGACATCGGAGGTCCTGGTGCCAACCCTTACACTCTTGGCCCTGGCAGACGTCCTGCCCGTGGAATTGCTCGAGCTGGCGATCTTATGAGCACCCTTCCTCCCGAGATGCGAGCTGAAAATCTCATGTGCTACATCGGTCATGAAGGTACCTACACACCCTCACACCGAGAAATGTGCGCCACAATGGGTCACAACATCATGGTAGAAGCTTCCAAGGATGTTGGTGAGGACGGCAAGCCCGAAAGACCTGGTTCCTCGATCTGGTTCATGACGGAGTCCAAGGACCGCAATCTCGTGTCCGAGTACTGGCTTGATACTCTTGGACATGACATCGAAGTTGAGAACCACTTTGCTCAAGTCTCTGCCTGGAAGAAGGCTCCCTTCAATGTCTATGTGGTCGAACAGCGTCCCGGCGATTTCATATTGATTCCTCCGCTAGCTCCACATCAGGTTTGGAACAGGGGAACACGGACCATGAAAGTCGCTTGGAACAGGACCACGCTGGATACTCTCGATATGGCGCTGCAGGAAGCTCTACCAAAAGCAAAGATTGTTTGCCGAGACGAACAGTACAAGACGAAAGCCATCATCTACTACACGCTCATGCTGTATTCTAACAGACTCGCATTGGCCAGATCACAGTCAGACAAGCTTCCCGCAGACGCCGCTCGCCAGCTAATGGGCAGTCGCAAGATCAAAGAATTGATCAAAGACTTCAGACGCCTGCTTGGCTTGTTCCTCGATGTTCTGGTTTCTGAAATGTTCAACCCTGATGGTCCTCAGGAGAAATGCGAGTTTTTGCCTTTTGACAGCAACGTCACATGCGCTTATTGTCGATGCAACATCTTCAACCGCTTCTTGACATGCTCGAATTGTAAGGATGTGCTTGGACATGAGGAGGAAGAGCCTTACGACGTTTGTCTGGACTGTTACGCTATGGGCAGGTCATGCGGCTGCATCTCGAATCTCAAGTGGACGGAACAATTCAAATGGAAAGAGTTGACTGGCAAGTACGACTCTTGGCGCAAGCAAGCCATCGATTTGGATGGTGGCAATGCAGCGAAAGCTCCACCACCACTTCTCGAAGCTCGAAGAAATCTACCTCACAAGACGCTTGCCGAAGTCTGTAGAGAGCAGCTGAAACGCCGCCCTTTCACCGACATCTCCAAGCCGAAACAAGACGATGAGCAGAGCGAGGAGGATATCATCGTAGATGACGAAGGCCGTGTCAAGAAAACAGTCAAGAAGAAGCCAAAGGCTTGGCTCAAGACACACAGCCCTTGCCACGTCTGTTGTAAGAGGCACCCGAACTGGAAGTCTGCAAAGTGTACTACCTGCGACAAATGGTGGTGTTATGGATCATTGTACCGAGGAGCCGATCTGATGCCATTGACAGTAATGCAAGACGCCAACTGGTCGTGTCCGCATTGCCAGGACGCATGTTTCGCAGGAGCCTGCCGAAAGGACCCCAAGCAGCACCCCTATGAGCCCAAGAACACTCTACTAGGCCATGACACCAAGAGGATTGCCGATGCCAGAAGTGTAGAGTGTCTTGTCGACTTTTCCGTTTCAAACCTCACGTGGTTGAGAGACGATGACGACAACGTTCAGGAAAGTGTTCGTATCAGGAGAGCTCGCGAAGAAGCCAGAAGAGCCAAAGAGGCAGATCCTTTGATGGATGACGAGGACGATGAAGAAGAGCTTAATGTCGATCAGAGCCATATCCGCTTCGACTACTCGCCCGATGAGTCCATGATCGATCCTCAGCTCATGGGTCCTACTCCTCAGACTACGCGTGCCAAAGGAAAGTCTGCAACGTCTCTATTGCCACCGCCAGAGGCAATGCTCAAGGGTGCCAAACCGAATGCCCCCTCTTCATCGCTGAGTAATGGTCACCGGTCTACAGTCGACGCACCTGAAGGATATGCGCCTGCTACAACCAGCGGATTTGCTGCTCCCAGGGCTCCTATGTACCCAGATGTTGAAGACAGTAGCTACGCGTACCCCGACCCTCGCGGAGAGGATGATGAAGACGAAGGATATCAGCCCATCTCGTCGCTGCTGTCCGGCTCCGCACCCCGTAATAAGCGCAATCAGGATGTATACGAAGATGACGATGACAGGATTTACATGGAAGGCAGCCGCCCCAAGAGACGCAGAGTTTCGGAAGATCCTGCCTCTGCAGTTTCCAAGCCTAGGAACGAAGCAACAAAACAATTCGAGAAGGAGAAAGAACGCAAAGCTCTTGATGAAGCACGAAAGGCAGGACGGTTCATTGCAGCACAGGCTGCCTTACGGGGCAAGAAGCGGATCGTCCGGCTTCACATATCTGGACCACGTCTTGCGCAACTGCTCGCGCAACAAGCTGCCAAGTCTTTCCAACCTGTCTCTGAGACTCCAGAAGTCGACCAAGAAGTACCTCCTGAGAACGTGCTTGTAAGGTCAGATATCGCTCCCAAGGAGAAAGCCAAGAAGAAGGCACCCCAACACCCGAACAGAATGAAGATCCGAGTCGAACGTGACGACGACTACAGCATGACCCGTGCAGCACGTCCTGAGAGACGCAAACGCGCAGCTAACGCAGACTATGAAGAAGTCGATGTTGAATCTGACTTTGATTCCGGAGAGGATGACAGAGACGGCGCGTACAACGGCCGTCAACAGGAGAACGGAAAGCGCAGAGTGTCATCTTACATTCAGAAGAAGCACATCGATGACCCAGACCTGCCTGACGAACTACCTGAGAACTACAAAGACTCGAGAAGCAGAATGGAAGGAAGGGCACCGAACAGACCAGGACCAGCCATCAACGCACGCATAGCGGCAGCAGCAGCATCCAGACACCCTAAGCCAATGCCTCAACTAGACGGCACTGCCGATCACGATGATGATGATGATGATGATGATGATGATGATGATGATGATGATGATGATGATGATGCTTCTGACTCTGCTGACGAGATCCCGGCCAAGCCAGTGAGCTTTGAGGAGGAGAACAGGCGCGCGAAGTTGGAAGCGCTGAAGATGGTCGAGGAAGAAGCAGCTCGCGCACCTCCACCGATGCACCGTTCGATCTTCGACAGAGGCAACGGGAAGAAGATCCGCATTGTATCAAAATCCACAGACACATCTTCGCCGTCACTTGGGAAGAGATGAGGGGTGGATCTGTCTTGGGTCGCTAGAGAAAAGTTTATCAAGGGGACGGCTGCGATCTTGTAGATGGATAATTGCGTTTGGCCGTGTAGTGGGAAGTTCGCTACTCGTTCGAGGACTATTGATCCTATCCATCATTCGAGATAACGATTGATCGACACTCGACACTCCATTGTACTCCATATTATATCCGTAGTGACCCGGCCGCTCTCAACCGTGATTATAGCCAGGGCAGCCGATGCTGCTGATTCCTGAGTACCGACAGAAGAGTAGAGTTCATGCCAAGTCTGAAGGAATACGACTTTTGGATGCCGTTGGGCTGACCAACGCCCATCGAGTCAGATGGTTATAGGTTTAGAAATTAGAAGGGAGTTTGCAAGTTTTTTGCGTTTTTCTCGGAGGAACTATAGGCCATTCGTACAGAGCGTGACAGACACATTTCGCTTATAGACTTTGCGTGTATCACACTCTACACTTTTTTCCATTCTCTACAGTGGCGCCACGAGCGCGTGTTGCGTGTCGCAAAGGCCATTCTTTCCTCTGCATCGCCGAGCGTAATCGCGTATTCATGCTATCTGTGACGATGATCTCTCTTGTTTACCCTGGCGAACAAACCTTGAGCAATGATGCACACCAAGGACGCCGGAGTATCGGCCGAATCTAGAGGATGACTCGGAGGTGTGTCCATGAGTACTCACCATCATTCTGGATTTGATTGCGTATGTCTTGTTGACCGTACCCATGACTACCGATCAAAGATCTGCCAAGTCATGCTTTTATAGGGCTTTTTTTT
>Ga0268251_10000432_pt1 | contig 13440 bp, 13 predicted proteins | sample AgamicAsMae_FD_200527 | JGI IMG/M metagenome (GOLD analysis project Ga0268251, IMG submission 200527) | Agave microbial communities from Guanajuato, Mexico - As.Ma.e (v2) (version 2) | ecosystem: Host-associated > Plants > Phyllosphere > Phylloplane/Leaf | place: Guanajuato, Mexico | collected...
TGCTTTGATAACAGCCTGGAAGGCAACGCGGTATACGCGTGAACGCGCACCGTAGTAGCCTTTAGCTTGTTTCAAAATTTTCTTGTGACGTGCACGTGCAATTACACCACGTTTTACGCGAGCCATGATGCTCTCCTGTATCTATATTCTAATTAAAAGTTAAAGGTCAACGACTTATGCGTACGGCAGGCACGCGATTACCAGACCCAGATCGCCTTTGGAAACCATGGCTTTCGGACGCAGGTGACGTTTACGCTTGGTAGCTTTTTTGGTCAGAATATGACGCAGGTTAGCGTGCTTGTGCTTAAAACCACCTTTACCGGTTTTTTTGAAGCGCTTAGCAGCACCGCGTACGGTCTTAATTTTTGGCATTTTAATAACTTCCACTTCGCATTGTTAATAAACGAAACCCAGGCGAACAAAACCCATAGAGCCAAACGACTCCACGGGAGATGTTACTTGAAGGCCTACTGTTTCTTCTTAGGAGCGAGCACCATGATCATCTGGCGGCCTTCGATCTTCGTAGGGAAGGATTCGACAACTGCCAGTTCACTCAGATCGTCACGGACGCGGTTAAGCACTTCCATACCAATCTGCTGGTGAGCCATCTCACGACCACGGAAACGCAACGTGATCTTAGCTTTATCACCCTCTTCCAGAAAGCGAACCAGGCTGCGGAGTTTTACCTGGTAGTCGCCATCATCGGTGCCAGGTCGGAATTTGATTTCCTTAACCTGGATAACTTTCTGTTTTTTCTTCTGTTCCTTTGTAGACTTGCTTTTCTCATAAAGGAACTTGCCGTAGTCCATGATACGACAAACTGGCGGTTCGGCGTTAGGGCTGATTTCCACTAAATCTACTCCAGCTTCTTCCGCTTTTTCGATAGCTTCTCTCAGACTCACAATACCCAGCTGCTCACCTTCCAGACCTGTTAAGCGAACTTCCTGGGCGCGAATCTCGCCATTAATACGATTCGGACGTGCCGTTTGAACTCGTTTTCCGCCTTTAATACCTTATTCCTCCAGTTGTTGAAGACTGCGGCTACGGATCTCTTGTAGCAGCTTCTCAATCACTTCCTCTACGCCCATGCTCCCGAGGTCTTTACCGCGGCGGGTACGAACAGCAACTTTGCCTGCTTCCACCTCTTTATCACCACAGACCAGCATATAAGGGACACGACGTAAAGTGTGCTCGCGGATTTTAAAGCCAATCTTCTCATTTCTCAAGTCTGCTTTTACACGAATGCCAGCATTTTGCAGTTTACGGGTCAATTCGTTAACGTAATCGGCCTGAGAATCGGTGATATTCATCACCACGACCTGCACCGGTGCAATCCAGGTTGGGAAGAAACCGGCAAACTCTTCGGTCAGAATACCGATAAAGCGCTCCAGCGACCCGAGAATTGCACGGTGAATCATCACCGGCACCTGACGCTCGTTGCTTTCACCCACATAAGAGGCGCTTAAACGCTGCGGCAGAGAGAAGTCCAGCTGTACCGTTCCGCACTGCCATGCACGATCGAGGCAGTCATACAGGGTAAATTCAATTTTCGGGCCGTAGAATGCGCCCTCACCCAGTTGATATTCAAACGGGATGTTGTTCTCTTCCAGTGCTACCGCCAGGTCAGCTTCCGCGCGATCCCACATCTCATCGCTGCCGATACGCTTTTCCGGACGGGTGGACAGTTTGACGACGATTTTCTCGAAGCCAAAAGTACTGTACATATCATAGACCATGCGGATACAGGCGTTAACTTCGTCACGCACCTGCTCGTCGGTACAGAAGATATGGGCATCATCCTGGGTAAAGCCACGAACGCGCATCAGACCATGCAGCGCGCCTGACGGCTCGTTGCGGTGACAGCTACCGAACTCGGCCATACGCAGTGGCAGATCGCGGTAGGATTTCAAACCCTGGTTGAAGATCTGCACGTGCCCCGGACAGTTCATCGGTTTAATGCAATACTCACGGTTCTCAGAAGAGGTGGTGAACATCGCATCTTTGTAGTTGTCCCAGTGACCGGTTTTTTCCCACAGCACGCGGTCCATCATAAACGGACCTTTAACTTCCTGATACTGGTACTCTTTCAGCTTGGAACGAACGAAAGTCTCCAGTTCACGGAAGATAGTCCAGCCGTCGTTGTGCCAGAACACCATGCCCGGCGCTTCTTCCTGCATATGGTACAGATCAAGCTGTTTGCCGATTTTGCGATGATCACGCTTCGCCGCTTCTTCCAGACGCAGCAGGTAAGCATTCAGCGCTTTTTTGTCCGCCCACGCAGTACCGTAAATACGCTGCAGCATCTTGTTGTTGCTGTCGCCACGCCAGTAGGCGCCCGCGATTTTCATCAGTTTGAAATGATGGCAGAAGCGCATATTCGGCACGTGCGGACCGCGACACATGTCAATATATTCTTCATGATGATAGAGGCCGGGCTTGTCATCATGGGCAATATTTTCGTCAAGAATGGAAACTTTATAGGTTTCGCCTCGCTTCACAAAGGTTTCACGCGCTTCGTGCCAGCTGACTTTTTTCTTGATGACGTCGTAGTTGGTTTCGGCAAGCTCGTGCATTCGTTTTTCGAGCGCGTCGATATCTTCCTGGGTCAGCGTACGGTCGATGTCGATATCGTAATAGAAGCCGTTATCGATAACTGGGCCGATAGCCATTTTGGTGCCCGGCCACAGCTGTTTGATCGCGTGGCCTAACAGGTGCGCGCAGGAGTGACGGATGATTTCCAGACCGTCATCGTCTTTCGCGGTGATAATCGCCAGCTGGGCATCGTTCTCGATAATATCGGAAGCATCCACCAGTTCACCGTTTACACGACCCGCGATACAGGCTTTCGCCAGGCCCGGTCCGATATCCAGTGCGACATCCATCGGGGAGACGGCGTGGTCAAAATGGCGTTGGCTGCCATCAGGAAGAGTAATTACAGGCATGAAATGTCCTTATTGCAGTGGTGCCCCACACGAAAGAGCACATACAAAATTAAAAGTGTATTTATATCAGCAGGCCGGAGGTGTTTATTTGCTTCACTCTGCAAACTCTGCACGTCAGGGCGAACATCCCTTCAGTACCCACCCGGGCATGGCGATAACGCCCTGCGATTCTACACGCCATCGCGGCTACATAAAAGGATGAAAAGAATCAGTCGCTTTCACTTCGCCCTCCCCGAAGAATAATCGCATATAAAATTTGCGGTAAAGTTACGCATTTCCCTGCCGATGATATGGATTCAAAACAGACTAAATGGCCTTAACGACTGATGCTCGCGATTAAGCATAATGCCCATGAAGGTGCAAGCCTTCAGTCCATGAGGAGCACGACCCCATCGCTGGCGCAATCTATTGAGCGTTTATCGTCGGGGCTGCGTATCAACAGCGCAAAAGACGATGCGGCAGGTTTGGCTATCACTCATAGAATGACGGCCAATATTAACGCCGACAGCGTCGTTTCACGCAGTCTGGATGATGCAATTAGCCTGGCACAGACGGCAGAAGGCAGTCCTGGCAGCGTCAATGAGATGCTGATCCACGCGAAAAGCCTTGCCGCACAGTCCGCCACCGGCACAATGTCCGAGTCGGACCGCCGCAGCATTGATGCCGAGTATCAGCATATTCTCGCCGCCATTACGGATATTTCACAGGGCACCCAGATTTTTGGTCAATTTCCACTAGCGACGGATAACCCTGTCCTGCCGCCGGTACTGTTGGGCGATGTCGCGCCTATTAACGTCAAGTTTCCGGTTCAAAGTACGGACTACTCATTCAGCTCGGGCATTATTCCGCTGGCCTGGCTTCCGGCCGGGTCGACCGATATCACCATTACCATTGATTCCCTGGGTTTGGACGATGACCTGCAACTTTTTACCCGCGACGGCAAGCATCTGGCGGGTACGCCAATAAACGGCAGCGATCCCGACTACACATGGACCAGCAGAGGTATCACTGATAGCACCGGTGCCACCTCCCGCATGCTCACCGAAGCGAACGGCTTCAGCAGCGGCGCAACCTACGATGATTCGGACCTTATTGAGGGCGGCGCAAGCTGGGCGCTGAACGGCAGCGAGACGCTGGCCTGGAACGGGATGAATGTCGCTTATAGCGGCGACGGCGACCGCTACGAAGACGGGAGAGCATATAACGATGGCAGCAACGGCAGTAACCGCCTGGAACGCATACACATCGATAATGTGACCGAAGACTTGATCGTGGTGGTGGTCGGCAGCGGGTCATTTACCAGCAATCTGACCTGGGGCAATCTCCCCGCCCGACCATTCAGCCCGAAACACCGCCTGTACAGAGCAAACCCATAGATATTATCACCCATGCAGTCTGTCACTCTGGCTCCCACCCCGACGGACCTTATTACACACGACCTTAACAGCACCAGTCTGGTGACCCAAAGCGGCGCCCGTACCACAATGACGGCGCTGGATAATGCGCTGGAGAAAGTAAGCGGCTATCGGTCACAGTACGGCGCCAGGATCAATCGCTTTGAATCGGGTAAATCAAATCTTGCTCAGCAAGGGTATCTTCAGCCAGGCCGCACGTAGCCGAATTAAGGATGCGGATTACGCGCCTGAAGTCAGTCAGCAAATCAAAGCGCAGATTTTGCAGCAAAACCAGGTTACGGTGCTCAAAATTGCCCAGCAGGTCCCTGAGGCGGCACTGACTCTGCTGCGTAACGGATAACAAGGCCAGAAACGCGCTGACAAGAGCGTTGAATTTCTGCTACAAAGGAACAAACCTGCGGATAAAGGCCATGACGATGCCCACAAAACGATTTGCCCGAAAACACTGGAAGATGGTGCTGGTGCTGATTGCTATCTGCACCGGGATGCTATTACTGAGATGGGCCGCGATGATATTTGGTTAACAGGTGAAAAGCGATAATGCACTGGGTATTTAAGAAAAAAAACGCATCTTTCGCTGACAAATACGCACGAAATAACAAAAAAATGCGCAATTTCCAAAGCCTGACAATAATAAAAAATCGGCGCTGCATCACCCGTTTTTTATTCAGCTGATATTTATCAGGTGCTTAACTCTTAATACCATTCGCCAGCAACCAGTGTATGTACATTAAAGGCATCATCTGTAGAACGACCGGTAGACTGGGCACCCGGCGCGATGTTTGAACCGGCTTCAACCATGGCGACGTGGCTTACCTCGTTGTGATTAGCAGCCGTGGTGGCAGGTGTAGCAGCAAATACGCCGAAGGACAGAGCCGACAGAACGACCGCCGCAGTAGCGATTTTAATATTTTTCATAATAGTTGACTCATACTGGATTAAATCATTCGAACCAAGAGCAATAGGATTGCCGTAAAATGATTGTAGATCCAGCTCACACTTTCGCATAGTCAATTTATTTATCAAATCGTGTCCAAACATTGAACATGAAACAACCGGGCGGAATTATGGAGAGATAATGAAGAGATTTCTGACTTAATTTATATAAGATCGAAGCGTTATTAAAAAGCACCTTTTTAGCAAACAAAATAATCAGGCCGGCGGGTACCGGCCTGATAAGTATTACATTCTGTAGCCCAGTGAAATACTGGTACGGCGATCGGTATGCGCAGGTGCCGATGCCGGCGGCTCAGAGTTCCAGGTCAGGTTGTAGGCAAGCTTCAGACCGAAGTGATCGTTGATGGCCACTTCCAGAGCGGTCTCGGAGTTAACCGTGGTGTCGTCAGAACCAAATACAGATACGCCCTGGGTAAATTTAGTCGTATCGGTTATCTGCCAGGCATAGGCACCGGAAGCATAACCCAGCGCCTGGGTATTGGTGTCTCCATTGGTGTATTCGTCATAACGCACACCCGGACCGAATTCGACACGCAGGCTGTGTACCGGCCCGTTAAGGAATTGACGACCATAACCGGCGGTGAACACATCGCGCTGGTGATAGCCGTTGTAGCGATCGGTTAACCAGCTCGCCTGACCAAACAGATAATCCATATCGGTCATGTTGTAACGCGAACGGCCACCCACCGCGTATTTTTCGGAGGAACGTTCATCATTCGAGGAGGTGTTGCTCGCGTTGCCCCACAGTGACCATGCGGTGGTGTTGCCGTACCAGGTCAGGGTGCTGTCAGCCGTTAAGGAGGAACTTTTGGTATTGCCTGACTGCGCAAGGTAACCGCCGTTCACATTGCCTTCAAACGGGTGTTTCGCGGTTGAGGGATCGTCCATGACAGTAAAAACGGTATTATCAGCGGCCGCGTTCATTGACGCAAACATGCCCCCCGCCAGCAGCATCGCTGCGGGTACTGTCTTCAAAAGCTTCATTTTATTAAGAGTCCGTACAACAAAAAAAGAGACCATCACGGTCCCGGAAACTTTCATGAGGATCAATGAGGAACGTTCCAGAGAAAAGTAACAAATTATAAAAAGAGCTTATAAACATAGCAATGAATTCTTATTAAATTTTTTGAATCGGAACGATCTCAAAACGGGTGTTAACCCAGGAGTTTAGCCCTCGGGACGAAAGATTAAATAATTGAAAATATTGCCTATAATTTCTTTCTTTATCGGCAACTCCCTGCCAGGCTTTTAAGCACAACGGCAACAATGCCACACCATTCAACAGCGAGGTAAATCATGAGCAGTGCTGATATAACGCGCTATGTTATACAAGTCGGCTTTAAGGAAAGCTCACTGACCGACATTAACGAACTGAATAACCTTCTCACTCGTGCTGGCTTTGCGCTAACGCTTAGTGACGAAGAAGGAAATGTGCACGACCTGGGCACGAATACCTTCGGCCTGATTAGCCCGCAAACGCCAGAACAGGTTGAAGAGCTGGCCGCAGGCCTTGCCGAAAGCGCTCTGGGCGAGAAGCCAGCGGTGACGGTCACCACTTTCGACGCCTGGCTGGAAGCACGACGCAAAGAGCAGCAATAAGACGCTATGGTTCACAGTTGTGCGCTGGAGCCTGTTATTTAGCCATCTTCTTGCGCTAACCTTATGATCCGGTAGAAAACTGAGGGAATCATCATGTGGCAAGCGATTGGTCGTCTGTTAAATGAACAGCTCGGTGAAGGTGAAATAGACTTACGTAATGAGCTGCCGGGCGGAGAAATCCACGCCGCATGGCACATACGTTACGCGGGGCATGAACTGTTTGTGAAGTGTGATGAACGCGAACTGCTGCCCATTTTCACCGCCGAGGCCGATCAGCTCGAGCTGTTATCCCGAAGCAATACCGTTAGCGTACCGCATGTCCGGGCGGTTGGCAGCGACCGTGATTACAGCTTTCTGGTGATGGATTATCTTCCACCCCGTCCGCTGGATGCCCATAATGCGTTTCTGCTTGGCCAGCAGCTGGCTCATCTGCATCAGTGGTGCGATCAGCCGCAGTTTGGCCTCGATTTTGATAACGATCTCTCCACCACACCACAACCCAACGCCTGGCAGCGAAAATGGTCAACCTTCTTTGCCGAGCAGCGTATCGGCTGGCAGCTGGAACTGGCGGCGGAGAGAGGCCTTGAATTTGGCAGTATCGATGCCATCGTCGAGCATGTTCAGCAGCGGCTGGCCTCGCATCAGCCCCAGCCATCCCTGCTCCACGGCGATCTCTGGTCAGATAATTGCGCGCTAGGTCCAAACGGCCCCTATATTTTTGATCCCGCCTGCTATTGGGGAGATCGCGAGTGCGATTTGGCGACGCTGCCGCTGCATGCGGATAAACCACCGCAGATCTATGACGGGTATCAGTCCATATCGCCGTTGCCCTCGGGGTTCCTTGAGCGCCAGCCGGTGTATCACCTTTATACCCTGTTTAATCGGGCGATTCTGTTCGGGGGACAACATCTGGTCACAGCGCAGAAAGCGCTGGAGAGGGTGCTGGCGGCATAGCCTCCAGAGGAGGCCATGCCGTAAACAGGGGGCGTTATTCCATTTGCGCCCCGCCGTTCAGGCGGAAAACAATATTAACAATCATACCATTGCCCGGTTTACCGGATTCATAACGCCATTTGCGCATCGCGGCTTTCACTTCACGTTCAAACATATTACTCGGCTGCGCAGAAAGCACTTCCACATTCTCTACGCGGCCATCAGCCGTCACGTCAAATTTCACCCGTACACGGCCTTCAATACGCAGTGCCTGTGCACGTGCCGGATACTGAGGCTGGTTACGGCTTAACGCACGTGGTCCGCTCGGCACGCTAACCGCCGGTTTGCTTGTCGCGGACGGCGGTGTGTTAGTCGGTTTGGCCGGTGCGGTGTTTTCAACTGGTGCAGTACGCGGCTGGGCTGGAGGCACGTCACGCTTCGGCTCTTCAACCTTTTTCACCGGCTTAGGCTTCGGCTTCGGTTTTGGCTTAGGTTCAGGCTTATGGATCACCACCGGCGCCTCTTTCGGTGGCTCAGGAATTGGCTCTGGCTCAGGTTCCGGTTCTGGCTCTACAACCGGCTGCGGCGCAGGCTGAGGAGTCTCCAGCACTTCAGGGGCCACCATGGTTATTGAAATCGGCTGGGCAGGCGCAGGCTGTTCAACAGTCTGATAGACAGAGGTATACAACAGGCCCGCGACCAGCGCACCGTGAATCACCACAGAAAGTAGCGTCGTCGGCCACGGAAAACGGCGGGGAAAATTCAGAGTCATGGAAGCACTATTTGGCATCGCGGCATCGGCCATACATTTTCTACGTCTATGTCGAATTGAGAATCATTTGCGATGGAGTGTATCACCATGCGCGCCCTAAAAACATACTTTGATGCCTGAGGAACCCAAAAGCAGATAGCGTGGCCGCTAGCAATTTTCACTCACGCAGACCATCTTTACATTGCAGTCCCTGTGGCTTTCACATAACGTAAACAGCAGGTTATCGATAAGGAGCTGTCCCGTGCTGTATGTCATTTATGCTGAAGATATTGCCGACTCGCTGGAAAAACGCCTGTCGGTGCGCCCTGCTCACCTCGCCCGCCTGCAGTTGTTGCAGGATGAAGGCCGTCTGCTCACCGCCGGTCCAATGCCAGCCGTGGACAGCAACGATCCCGGTGCGGCAGGTTTTACCGGCTCAACGGTTATCGCCGAGTTTGAATCCCTTGAGGCGGCGAAAGCCTGGGCAGATGCCGACCCTTACGTGGCAGCCGGTGTCTATAACGCCGTATCGGTGAAGCCGTTTAAGAAGGTCTTTTAGAGATATAAATAAACCTTTAAAAACAATTAAATAACAAAACAAAAAAGACAATTACGCCAAAGAGGGCACAAAAAGGTACGCAATGTACTAAGTGCCCATTTGTCTGACCACCAACAAATTAGAACATCTCGTCGTATAACGCGGACTGAGCATACGGTTCATTCCGCCAGTACCGGCGTAGTCGTTTTTCGAATTCAGGCGCATAACGCTGAACCCAGCGGTAAATCGTGAGGTGATCGACATTCACACCACGCTCGGCCAGCATCTCCTGCAGTTCACGGTAGCTGATGACGTGTTTGCAGTACCAACGTACCGCCTTGAGGATAATTTCACACTGAAAATGCCGGCCTTTGAATGGGTTCATATGCTGCTCCGTCAGCAAAGGATAGCGATCAGTTTACCATCATCGTTTATTTGCAATAGTGCCGTTAATCCTGTATGCAGGATACCCTGTCATGGCAAACAAAATCCTCATGATATTGATATGTTCCGATGTTGTACCGACAGCATATCTTTTCCTCCTTGAGGCAGAAAGAAATTTTTTATCGATGTCATTAATAATAGTTGCCAGGTTATCCGCATTATTAAGAATAAACTTAGTTGATATCATATCATCAATCTTAATAATATCAGTGGCCATTTTTTTCTCCATGTCCGTTATGAGGAGTTCACGCATTGTTTTTTTTCCAATCACATCATAATAAAATGTATCATCCATTCTACCTCTAAGCATAGCTTCCCTGAACTGAGTTATAGATTCCTGTGCTGAAGCATAATCCCACGTTCCTCTTTCATTATATGCATACAAGTAATCCTTAGTGTCAGAGGATGAATGTGTCATCTCATGTAACAATATCATTTTATGAAATTCTGGATTCAAATCCACAAATTTCTTCCTCCCCTGAGATACTTTCCTGCCATTTATGTTAACGTAACTATCTGCCATAGAATCTGCGTTGAAATGTATTCTGTTTTCAGGGTCCTCGCTATAGGTGAAAGCATTTACACCCACGACTTCATCTCTTTCCAGTATGCGTTCCGGCTGCCTGGCTGCATAGATATAAATATTTTTAAAGCTATTTTCAACAGAGTTCCGCAGAATTTCATGATTTTTATTTACTGCGATTTCAATAAAGTTAGTAGCCTCATTAATCACAGCATCATCATCAATACCTAACAATTTCTTTAAATAGTCATGTACTCTATAACGTGATGATGCCCTACCAAATAACGCCACGAGTCGCTCAGATTGTTCCATAGCAATTCTGGTAGAATGTATTATTCTTCCTCCCAATACCCTCATATTTTCCATTTCAGAATTAATAATGTTTTCACATGATGAAATAATAAAATTATCATCACCAAACGCCCCGCCAAGGTATTGGCGTATATTAAATTTATATATATTCTCTGTCATTGTCTTAGGAGAAAATGTAGCATGAAAAGCCTTCATGGGGCCGACAGGAAAGTTATAGATAGCTCCATCTCTACCAATTAACTCTTTATAATCACCGGCCGGAATATCCGGAAAGACATTCCTCAGAGAGGGCTGCCATACTAAACTGAAATCCGGAACTGGCGATTGTGGCCCTTGTAACATAATATCAGAATAATCTGAATCTGATATAAAAGATGATTCTGAATCAAATTCATCTGAACCGGGAGAAGCAGGATTTTGATATTTATTTTTATCAAAACCATTTTTTCTTTCATAATGTTCAACGATGACATATTTATCAGTCACACTGTCATATTTACAATATAAATGATTCCCACCAGGTTCTCCTATAATATAATGCCCTTTATAAAATGGATTCGGAACCATCCTGAAAAAATTTTTCTGAATCTTCATAAAACTTTCCCCCCTGTCATTCTCAACAATATTTCTTGAATTTACCGGATAGAGGTCTTTTTGCATCAAAGGAACGCCTGACAAATTATCTGCAATATTATTACACAGCGTACTTCCAATTATTTTTTCATCAGAGATACCAGCGAAGATACCAAAGGTCCATTGATCCTTATCATTTACATAAATCGGATATCCCGGTTTACTTTTATCGTGAATGTCGTAGACTTCAAACAAATTTTTTATCTTATCATTCGTTCTGAAAGGAAGAAAGTTACCGTTCATTTCAATACATTGAAGTTTGTTATTATATTTGTCGCGAACGATAAATATGTTATTCTCCAGTGAAGCAGCTATGTAGCTTTTTGCTGGTATGGATAGTTTATTGATGACTTTCTCTTCCATCGAGATTTTCTTTATATTCAAAGAATTAAGGTTGAATATGGGACTAAATTCTGCATAGAAACCATTTTCTTTGAATATGGAGTATAGCTTTTTTAATTGTTCACGTGTGTGGACTTGAGTCACCTGTCCTGATGGAAGAAAGAAAAACGGCTTATCATCCATATCCAGACCTGGGCTAAAAGGATTCATCGATTCATCACCATGCCAGAATAATTTACCACCCTGATAACCTTCAATATGAACTTCTTTATTCAAATCATTAATTATTGTTTCTGTGAAGAAATTAATATTGCCTTTATTTTTATCCATTCCCTTACTCCCTATATTTTTACCCTTTGGAGATGTAAGTTCAAATTTTCCATTTATAAGAACAGGTCTTAATTTAACCGGATTAAGATTATAGTCTTGCTGTTTTCGGGGAATAATACAGAATAAATCATAATCTGCCGTGACGGGTTCGGGATTTTTAAAGCTCATTCCTGCTTCCGGTGGGTTTGTTATTACCTTAACAGGCCGATGCTTATCGTCAAAAATCGCCCCGTTTTTATCGATATGAAATGTTTCTCTTCCCCCCGGATAGGTAGCTGAGTAACTATCCGACTGCAGATGAGATATCTTCCCTGTGTCAATCAACTCCTGTATTCTGGACTTACTCAGTGTTAACTGAACACTTTCAGCACCTTTTTTCATGGCTTCCTCTATCGCTTTACTCTGTTTCTCATAATTATCAGGGGAAATCTTTGAATAACGGGGATTTTCAGCGATAAATCCTGCAGTGGGTCCTGTGGAACTGGATTTTGCTTTTAAATGAAAATTTTTGGAGGGATAGCCTTCTTTTAATAAAGTCGCACCCAATGGATTTGGAAATCTTACACCAATTATAACGCCATATTTTTTGGCAGTACGTTGTATCGCTTCATGATATAATATATTATCAGACGCATCATGAAGTCCGGCCAACAAAGGAAATCTTTCTTCCCCCTTAGTTACTGCACCGGGCCCTTGTTTTTTTGGCATTTTACTTCGATGTGCTTTGGGAGCAATCCTGATAATATCTCCTTCATTACTTATATATTTTTGTCCAAATGGGGCATTTAACATAGGATTGAACTCAACCCATATTTTACGTCCATTATTAACACCAACGTTAACAACATCAATTTCTCTACCCAGTCCGGGACCATCTCCAGGATAATACTTCCTTTTTATTTTTGAAACATCGGTATGTGTGAAAACACGATTACTCATAGCTACGTAAAGCTGCTTAATTCCCGGTCCTGCATCAGGAATTTTCTGGATAAGTCTTCTTAATGACCTGACACTACGATAGCTGCCCAGGGCGATTAACTCTCCCCCCGGATCCAGAGCGCGTAAAAATGAGACACCCAGACCTTTAATCGTCCCGGGAGATATTTCTCTCGCAATAAGTGGCGCTGACTTGATAAATTCTCTGCCCGCCTGTTTTAGCATTGCAGAAATCGTAGCCTGTCTGGCACCATACCTTATCGCTGTAGCGCCAGCGGATGTCAGAGCATGACCATATCTTCCCGCTACTCTTGCAGCACTGGCTGCGAATGGTAAAAAGGAAAGTATATCCATTGAGCAGCTCATGAGTGCATGACCTGTGTTACCTTTTATGCTTTCTGAAATACAACTATAAAATGGAATAAAACTAAGAAGAATTTCTCCTACTTGTTCCTGCGTGGTTTTGTCATAGCCTTTTTCATGAAGATAATTTTTCATCCTGGTACTATGTTCCTGAGCCAGATTCTCTATTAATACATCAAGATTCTCACCTTCTTTCTTTATCATCTTAAAATATTCCGACTGATACACCAGCCCGGCATTTCTTGCTTCGATAAGTTTTTTTCCTATATCTGCCATCTTTATATCATCTTCTGGTGTTCTGTTTTCGTCCGTCCGATTAATTATGTATTTTGTGCTATTTTTCTCATTATATATAGAATAGAAACGCGCACTTCCTCCAGAGGTACATAATAGAAAATCAACCTTTTCAGGTATATTATTAA
>Ga0268251_10000433_pt1 | contig 13434 bp, 17 predicted proteins | sample AgamicAsMae_FD_200527 | JGI IMG/M metagenome (GOLD analysis project Ga0268251, IMG submission 200527) | Agave microbial communities from Guanajuato, Mexico - As.Ma.e (v2) (version 2) | ecosystem: Host-associated > Plants > Phyllosphere > Phylloplane/Leaf | place: Guanajuato, Mexico | collected...
TGCGTTTCTCCCGGAGCCATGTTCGGTCTGACAACAAACTGACTGGCTGATGGTGCTTTTGCAACCATGATTCGAGGGTACCTTTCGACGTCGATCGCCATGGCCGTATCGTAGTTCTCTGGGTCGCCCAAGGTAAGATAGCCTCTATATGAGTGGACGGGTCGTACCGTCTTCATACGGGGAATGACCATCTCATCAATGGCGAAGCCAAGTGTGCCATACAAGCCGTTGCACTCCTCGACAAGACCCTTGAACACTCCTTCGTTTTGTGCCTGAGCTTATCAGTAATTGAGCCTTTGAGAAGACTTGCGACATACTTTGACTGGGTCTTTTTTGTCTTCCTTGACACCATATTCCGGGTCGTCAAAGTCTACTCCACTGACAAGATGTCAGCACTATCCGCCGCGGATCCGAGGGACTGGACCTACAGTATGACCAACTCAATTCCATCCTCTTTGCACTTTGATGTGATAGCGTCAAGTCCATCGGCATCCACACTACCGTTGCCGTTGGTGACAAGGATGATCTTGCGAGTGTAGGCCAGTTTCTTGGTGACAGTTGTGATCATATGGATGGCTATGACCAAGGCAGAGATAGCTGCTCAAGTTAGCAGGGCGAAGTTACTTCTCAATATCGTGAACATACCATCACCTACATCGGTGCTGCTGGGCACAAGTTGCTGTTTGAGCCGGCGTACATCTGGCATCAATGCTCTGCATAATGTGATTAGTATGGACTTTTTGAGTACATCGAGCTGTCACTTACTGTCCAAGCTCTTTGAAGACCGTGATATGTTCATAGGCATCTTCATCCGAGTTGTCTAGTGCGTTGAGAGTGCCTTCGATATGCATTAGTTGTTTGTTCACAAAGATCAGCTTTATCGATAAGGATCTGTTGTTTGTGTGAGCTTCTCACCATCAGTTCGCAAGCCAACAACTGCCAGCATAGCTGTTTTGCGTTCATTGGATATCTGAGGAGTCAATCCTACTGTTCTGATAGTTATACGATCATCTTTCGACCTACTGTTGTGGTAATCTTGTCCCAGATGTATGTCAGGGCCCAGTCCAGATCACTGATTTCTCGTCCATTGTGCTTCTCACCCATGGACTTGCCAAGGTCAACAATGTACACTGTTGCCTCCTTCTGCGCCATGTTGAAACTGCAGTACTCGGTTGCGCGACAATGGAATGGGAGAGTTGATGTGTTGTGTTTGGGACAGAAACGCAGCAAGCACTTACAGACGCGGAGGTCGTGTCGGCTTCGTGCTTGCAGGCAGCAACGAGCGTGTCGGCCTTTCCTCAGATTTATCGCTAACACGCTGCCAGTACAAACAGACATGTGTCACATTTGATTCTAGCAGATTTATATTATAGTTACAAACAGATAGAGACATGGAATCACCAGTGTTTGTTGGGGTCAAGACCGAGGCATACCAGTAATTTCACATACGTCACCACTCAAGCGATCTGGCGTGATATACCATTTGACAAAACTCGTTCGTCTCCTAATTCTTGCTATCCTCAAACATCATCTCAGCCAATATGCCTTCAGTCACCGACTATAAAGCGTATCACATCTTGAGCTATGGCTCCTTCCTCGGAGCCACACTCTTCCAGTCGTTCATCGGCGGTGTTGTTGCATTCAAGGTCCTTCCTCGCGCACAGTTCTCGACTCTTCAAAAGGCAACTTTCCCTGTCTTCTTCGCCCTTCAATCTGTCCTCGGCCTAGCACTCTTGTTCACCTACCCTGGCGAGAAGTTGCTCGGCGTCGGAAATCAGACCCTCAGAGAGAATGTTGGCTTCAGTGGCCTCTTAGCAGACAATAACAGATGGCCTATATTTGTGCCGCTTGCAACCATCTTTGTTACCAGTGTTCTCAACGCTCTGGTCATTGGTCCCGCCACAACTAAGACTATGAAGGAGCGTCACCATCAAGGTATGTGGCGAAAATTCTGTTCATGACAAACAGAGCTAATGGACGCCTTTCAGAAACTCGTGATGGCAAGAAATACTCAGACCCCGGCCCGCACTCCAAGGCAATGGAGCAGTTGAACAAGAGCTTCGGTGTGTTGCATAGTGTGTCGACGATCATCAATCTGACCGCATTCGGATGCGCCATTTGGTACGGCTTTGTCCTGGGCGAGAGACTGTAAAGTCGCTTTGTCTGCGAAAGATATGCATGCGTTGAAGAAGCAGCAGATGTAGATATCCAGTCAATAAATGTTCCATCGCGGTATTCTGTATAATACACCGTTTATCTCATGCATGTTTTGAGAGCTATAGGTAGCATTGTAGGCGAAGGCTACTGATGGTAACACGGCCCCTCATGGAACACATCCGTGCCGCTTCCGATCCTCGGGCGAAGCCTGGATGACATCCAACTTCACCTCATGCATCGTTTGCTCTACTCTTTCTGTTCAACTATTCTCCATCTTGAAGAATTTGTAAACTCTGTTGTTATCAAACCATGTCTTCCTACACATCAGAATATCCTTCTGGTAGCAATTTCGACTCGGAGTATAAGACCTTCTTTGAGAAGTTTTACGAAACGTCCGATTCTCCAAGCGCTCACGAGCAATACTCAAAACAATTCACACAAGATGCTACATTGATCATGCCTACCAAGAAGGTCCAGGGTCGTGAAGGTGTGCATATACTCAAGGAAAAAATCTTCACCGTCGTCCCTCCTGACATATCCAGAAATTTTGAATTTGCGAAAAGGAATGTGGGAGAAGATAGTCAGAAGGAAGCACACAGCTCTGAAGGTTTTCCCCTTCGGTCCTAACGCAAACGAGGCCATGCTTTATGGTACAGTCCAATATGGCCTCAGGGATGGTCGAGAAGCCACAGTCGATTGGGCTGCTCGAGCCCACCTAGTCAAACAGGATGGCACAGTGATGATGGACTTCTACCAGGTGTATTTGGTAGGCCCCCATACCTTCGCCGACAACTTCGAATACCTCTGACCTTAGTATAGGATACCGCTGCACAGAACCCGAGCAAGTAGGACTAGCTCATAGCATTGCATGCAGCAGAGATAGAACACCAAATTGTCCAGAACCAACTCAGCCCAGTCGTTCTAGCAGAGGGCTGCCGAAGTGTCAATTCGTTTCACACGAGTGGTCATCCATGCATAGCTTCACAAAGATGATCCTTTGCGCGCATCAATTGGGTATTATGACAATTTCCTTGGACACCTTACTTTCATACGGAGATGTGGTATGTATTCACAAGAGATTGCCTCGTATGTTTTAAGTTTGATCATATCAAACACGAAATTATGTTCCACATCGATGACTTTCTAGGCTCTGTATTGCCCAATCTATACCTAAGTTGGCCAACATCGTTCGCGGATATGCTCGAAGAGAAACTACACACGTTCTCATTCCACCTGTACCTGAAGTTCTTCGATAGACCTGCTTTCGTGTCTCATGTTCCTCGAGCAAGTTATCAAGAACTTCATGGTTCAATTCGAGACTCTGTCTCCAAATCCACAATCCCAAGGACAAAGAATACCGACGCACCACTGGCGATAAAGGTTGTCGTGTCTCCCGAACCGGACGCGCTCTCTTTGACGTCCCCATAACAAAGCACAAATCCTCGACGCATCCGGAGCGTCACCATTGAGAGCCTGCAAAGCGTCTTGCGCGCACACTCACGTTGTTTACTTTGCGTCGACTTTTTCCGTCGCTTTTGTGTTTATTGGTCAAAATTCCGTTTTCCTCCAACAGTCTTCTTTGTTGTCATCGCACTTATCATTGCCATTGTTTCCAAACACATAACATCGCATTGCTTTACCTCTTCCCCTGAACGCAACCTTCAGCACACTTTCACCAACTCTTCCTATCGCACAACTGTTATCATCCAACATCTTTCATCAACATGGCTACCATGGCTTTGCGCCGCTCCGCGCTCCATGTGCTTGCCATCGGCGTCAGTGTGTACTTAGGCGCCCGTGAGATCTACTCACACGACTTCTCAAACAGCACAGATGTCTTCAGGGGCCCTGTTGAATCTCCTGTCGCTCTTCGCAACACCACTATCCTTCCCTCGATTGAATCGCTTGACGAATCGACATCGATCACATCCATTTCAGATACTTCAGATACTCCAACCTTTACCACAACGGAGTACATCACGATCATCAGAACTCCAGAGCCAGAAGATCACGGCTTGTCCACAGTGCGTCCCATTTACGGAAGCCAGAATGGTCGTAATCCCTATGCAAACAACCTCCTGGTTCAAAGTCTGATGCACACTGTCGCTCCCCTGTTCGGCAATCCCACCTTCATGGCTGTGCACGGAGTCCTCGAGTCCATCTGGTCACACCCCTTTACTCAATTTATCGTCGACGCTTTCAACTTTGTCCTCGGCTTCTTTTTATATCTCTGGATGCTTCTCCCTGAACCTGTACGTGGTCTTACGACGCTGTCTGTTTACACATGGTCGTTCTACGCCATAGTATCACACTATGCCAATGTTTACCTGCGCCGTTGGCTCAATCCAAACACCCCTGACGATCCTGCGGCTTCTCCTTCTCCCCCTCCCTCTGGTGGACCACCTGGTGGAGGTGGCGGCAACCCTCCCTCGGACGACTCCAAGCCTATCGACGCTCCCAACGGTCCTAAACCGCCAACAAAGACTGCATCAGTTGGAACTCAGACTGATGACAACACTACACCAGCTGGAACTCAAGCTAATAGCAACACTACAACATCTGGAACCCAAACTGATGACAACAGTAGATCAATTGGAACTCAGACTACCGAGACTAGATCTACTATCACTGCGAGAGAGCGCGATTGCCAAAACAACCTCCAGCGTGTACAAAGTGAGCTTGCAGAAGCCAGATTAAACACTGAGGCCAATAAAAAACCATCGCACAGCAAAATGATGCCATCATAGACTTGCGAGAAAACCTTACGGACCTACGCCGAAACGTTCAATTACTCACAGCGCGTAACGAAGAGGCTGAGAGGCAAGTTTCAGTGATGACAGTGGCGGAGAGACAGCGAGACTCGCAACTCTTTCACGCCCAAGGCAAAGTTCAAAGGCTTGAAGACCGAATCCGTGAAGCCACCAGAACACACTCGAGTGAGATCAACAGGCTCCAGGCAGAGCGCGATGCCACTCCTACGGACCTCGGTTCCGCGGTTGCGAGCCATCAGGAGGAGATCAAGCGCCTCAACGAAGCACATGAGGCACAGATCAGCGAGCTAGCGTCAGCTCACGATGCTACTGTCCAGGAACTCAGGTCTGAGGTCGAGAAACTCAATGACACTCTCCACAATGCTGGGAGTTCCGACCAAGCTGAAGAGAGGCACAGCCGTGAGATCAAGGATGCTGTCGACAGAGAGAGGGCCAACGCTAGCAAGGATCTTCAGGATACAACTGCGCAGCATCAAAAACGTATCTCTGACCTGGAGAACCAGCTGGAAGAGGAGCGCAAACAGAGGGAGAGGTCCGCAACCCTGTCTGCTCCTCCCTCTGAGGCTGAGAGCGCAGAGCTGATCCATCTCAAAAAGGAGATTCAACGATTGGAATCGCTCCTAGCCAGCAAGAACTCAGAGGAGACTGCTGCCGAAGAGCAGAAGAAGCTTTCTGATGAGACGCAAGAGGGCCAGACCAAGGCTCTCGCAGACTGCAATGACAGAGTCAAGGCTCTCGAGAACACAAACACCGAGCTCAAGCAGCACAATGAGACACTGCTTGAGAAGGAGCGCGAGGTCAGAGACGCTGGGGAGAAGGCTAGAAGTGCCGCCGACCAGGCCAGAACAGAGAACGAGGCGTTGCACGAGCAGATCGAGTCGCTCAACGCCTCGCTCTCCGCTAGAGACGGCAATGAAGCTGCCATCCATGCGGCACAACGCGCAAGAGACAACGAGGTGGAATTGAACAGAAATATCCAACAACTTCAGCAACAGCTTAACAGGGCCACGGAGTCTACTCAAACCCTTACAGAGAGGGTTGGGGATCTCCAGGGCGAATTGACTACCACGCAAGGGCAGCGCGACTACTACAAGCATGAGGCTGAGAAGAGAGACAACGACGAGCACCTGAACAAACATATCCAACAACTTCAACAAGATCTTGCCAAGGTCACGAAGTCTGCTGAACTCGATAAAGAACAGGTTGAAATTCTCGAGAACGACTTGACTATGACGGAAGAGGAGCGCGACTACTGGAAGAAGAAGGCTGTAGCACTGCAAGATGAAGGCGATGACCTCCTAGATCGATTTAACAACCTCTCGCGAGAACACGGCCGTCTGCTTGATGCCTACGCTCAGGGGGAAACAAACTTCAACACCATCCAGGTTGCGAACGATCACTTGAATGAGATAGGCAAAAGGCTCGAAAACGAACATCTGCTTCTGCAACAAACACTTCACGAGCAGCATCGGAAATGCCAGGAGGAGAAGGACGGGCTTAAAAGACAGAACCAAGCTCTACTCGACCACGAAAAAGGAAACAAAAACACTCTGCGGGAGCAAGTTTCTGGGTTGCAACGTGAAAACGCAGGCTTGAGAAGCGAGAACGATATGCTGCGTAACACGAATACCAGCCTGATCCAAACCAACAACGGTCTAGCAGATCAGGATCTGGAAGATGAGTTGACAAAGGCACTCCAGGCTCAGGCTCAGAAGGAGCAGGTGGACAATGCCAACCAGGCTGCTCAATCAGACGCTTTCACCAACCAACCTCTTCAGTCGAACCCTTTCTCCAACCCTCCCCCACTGTTCCCATCGCAAGCCGGTACAGCATCTGGCGGCGCATCACCTACTACTCGCAACCCCAAGCGTGGCCCTGAAGCGCCCGATACTCCTGATAAGCGTCCTAACACGAAGTCGAGCAATGCTCTCGGCCGCAAGATTGCACCACTCCGAAGTCGTACCAACTCCCCTGTCAAGACAAACGGTGAGTCTGAAGACCCTGCCCAAGATATACTTGACTGGTGTAACTGACAGCCGAACCGATGGCACCACTACAGCACCTCATAGCCGTGGACCATCTCCTGTGCGCCACGGTCCCCAGTATCCCGTTCTAGAGCCATCATCTCGTCCCGCTGTGCCCAATGTCTTCGATTCTGTGAATGGTTCTAATCCTCCAATCAACACGAACTTCACTGGCGGTGCGCTCAGCAACAACCCAGTATTGCAACCTAACCACAACTTCTCGACCGGACCACCAGCAAGCACTACAGGCGATACACCCCTGACTAGTCCCCAGAGAAGCCCTGAGGGTGGTGTAAACATAGCTAGTCCCACGAGAAACGGCGAACTCGACGACACAACCATGAGCGGCCCTGTTAAAAAGACCCCTGAAGAAGAGCGTGAAGAGCGTGAGCATGAGGAGAGGAAGGCACAGGCCGCTCGCGAGCATGAAAAGTTGCTGCAAAATCAGCGCGATTACGATCTTGGTAATTTCGAGTCAGAGGAACCTGCAGACGACAACATGGACACTGAGCCAACCGGTACCTCAGCCACAGATGCAAATATGACCAACGCACCAGCCGGTGGTGCAACCCCAGCCCCGTCCTCAGAACCAGACTCAACCACACCGCTAGGACTGTTCACTCCACTGGTCCCACACTCAACCAGAGAGATTGCTTACTTGCGTTCAAGACCTTACAATGAGAGTGGCGCCTACGATGACATATACAGATACAACAACTATGAAGAGCCCGACAATTACGATGAATCCGGTGAACCTATCTACCTCAACCCACCAAAAACGCCCACGCCCAAGCCCAGACCTTGATTTTTCTTGCTTTTTCTACGTTTTGCAGTCTTTGGAAGGATTTGTTGTGCTTTGGATTTTTGATTCTTGGTTTTGTTGAGTAAAGTACACTACGAGTAGAAGATAAAATCAATAAAAGGATTGTTTTCCACCACTTGCAGTGTTCCTCGCCTGATCTGGATGCGATATGATTTTGGGTAAGGAGCCATGTGACTAGTCAAGGTCCAGTGAAAGTCTTCTCTAGAGGTTGAATAGAAAGTTGAACGCATGATCCAGTGGTGAGAGACGAGCTGAGAGATTGATATAGTAACTGCTGCTGCATTAAAGCACTCTCATGTTCTTACAACGTGCTATCTACTGATGTATGTAGTTTTGATAGTCAACTTCGCGGACAACTGATCTCTGAGAGCTTGAGAAGGAAGAAGTGTATGCCTAGCTCTCTTGAAACGTTCCTGCCAGTAAACTTTATCATCACATATCTCATATTCTTTGACGAGTCTCTTTTATGAGTCCATGTGCTGCAGCTCTAATCTTCCCTTAAGATTTCTGTTATCTGCGATACATCCTTCCCATCGTCTCCCATCCGTTTGATGAGATCAAAAACGGTGGCACCACCAGCATCCTCCACAGTAGCATCAGCACCATTCTCAAGCAACATCTTGACAACGTCAAGATGCCCAGCCTTAACAGCAATATGCAGAGGCAGACTTCCAACCGCTATATCAGGCGCATCATCCTCAATCCTCGCACCACGATCCAAAAGTCGTTGAAGCATAATCTCGTTCCCTCTTCTGGCCGCCGCAGCTAAAGCTCCCGAATGTTCTATCTTCGCTCCATAGCTTAGCAACAGATCGATAACTCCAGGATCAGTATACAGTGCTGCAATTAGCGCGAGTGGGAAGGCAGCAGCATCCGGATCTTGATTTGGGTCTGCACCGGCTTCGAGAAGAAGGTTGAGGTATGAAATGTCCTGGCGACCCATACAGGCTACAATAAGGGGTGTGCCTCGGTGGTCGAATTGCATGTTGATGATTGAAGGGTCGTAGGCAAGTAGGGCTTGGAAGATGGGGGTGGAACCCGTGTTGACTGCGACTCGGACGATTTCTTCATTCAGAGGAACAGAAAGATATCGACTCAGGAGAAGCTTGACGATATCAAGATGAGAGTGTTTCGCAGCTGTGGTCAGAGCATTTTGGATGGTTTCTTCTGGTGGCGGTTCTTGGCGAGCGAGAAGCAGAGCTCTCATCTGAGCAACATCTCCAGCTGAAGCCATATCCAGGAGTGGATCCCCAAGTTCGGACGTCATTGAGCCAGAGTTTATGTGCCCTTGACGGATTGTTAGGTATGGTTTTTGACAATGTTGTTCTTGACAGAAGTCAGACACATGCGGTCAACGCTCCGTTCTGGAGAAGGATCATGACCTCAACTTGGCAAGAATAAAATAACAACTCAGAAAATGGAGAGTGTACATGAAGAACTGAGTCAAGTGCTCACCTGGTTTGTATCTCAATGATTCCTCCTGCTAACAATAAAACTGTTCTCTTCAACTCATCACACACCCATCTTCTCCTCCATCTTCCTCCTCAAACAAACACCCTCCCAAGCCCTTCTAACAACATCAGCACTAGTACCACCCAACAATCTCACTGCCTCTTCAACCCCCACAAGCATACCCACATAAAAGGCCTCGTCCTCATCGACACCAGTACCTTCATGTCTTTTCGGCTCATAAACACCTTCTTCCCTTTGATCTAAACTTTCCCTCTCTTTCAACATCATGTTCTCAGGAAACGCCTCTGGCTTGACAAATCCCTGCTCAGAAACATTGTTTAGAGACTTCTCATCCTCTTCTGAAAGCGTCTCTGCCGCATACCAGAAAAGCAAATACTGATACTCCCTCGCCACTGGCATCATGCGTGTTGCAAGGGGCTCTATCACCCATTTACTTTGCTCTATACCACCTTCCTCTCCATTTCCACTAGCCAGTGTTGCAGGACTAGGTTGCAAGTGTGGCAAAGGTAAAGGTAATAATCGACACCTGTACCCTGATTCCTCGTACCCTTCTCTGATTGCTGTGGTGGTTGTCTCTTCACTCGCGTCTTTGCGGCCCTTGGGGAGAAAGTGAACTCCGTTGCGTGTGTCTTTGCAGATTACGATGCGGGAAGTGGCGAGGTGGAAGATCGTGACTCCTGCACCTGTGCGAGTTGTTAGTGGAGATTTCTTCTTTGAGCAGAGTTTCTCTGTCTTGGGGTGCGATGAGTGGAGAGGTAAGGAAATATAAAACTGATATGTGTTGCTGAAGATGTGAGAAATGCAGAGACTGCACTCTTACCTATCACCAAACTGTCGCTAGGAAAGTATTTGTCGACGGGCGCACTGGCATGGGCACGCCTTGAAGGAGGCATACTCTGGTATGCTTCAATACTGAAACAGATGAAGTAATGTAGGTCTTGCAACAGAACTTGTTCCTCTCCTTCCCGAAAGTCCTAGGCAAATGACACTGACAGTTTTGTGATCAAAATCGAAAACTTCAGATGACAAGGAACACGATACAAAACGAGGACTTCGTATGAGTTTACGAGAAGAAGTTCAAGAAGAATGTAGATCGCTTAGATTGACCCACTGAAGTTGATCGGTGAGGCTCTGCTTCTGCATGCTTGCTTTTTGCGGGAGCCACAATGCTTGACAGAACTGGAGATGCGGAGAGAAATGGACAATCGCAAAGGCCCGTGCTGGTCATGACGATCAACTTCATCACGGTTTCTTCTGATAGCTAAGAGCTCTTTGCTTTTTGGATCAGATCGGGCTTGATCAGGTCAAGAGCTCAAGGGCAGCTAAATGAGAGCTCATTCCTCTAGCCCTGGATCCTTCCTTCCTCTATCTCAATCCCAACACAATACTGGAGTAGACCATCATCTCCCACAGACTTGTCACAATATTGGATGAACGAGCATTGGTTTCAGAACAAATTCTGGATTTCTTGGATATCGTCATATTTGCCTATCGCACAACAATGCCCGCCGATGCTTGCTGCTGCTACGATGGACGTCCTTTCTCAATTCTTTTCGTGCCGTGTTCATGTCGTTTCAAGGAAAAGAGATGACAAAGTAAAGATAAGAAAAGATGCTCATGGTGGCAAAGAAAAGACCTGCAGCCACTCCTTCAGTGGATTGGGGGGAAAGAGATAAGAAGAAGTACAAGAGACATGAAGGCATTAGCAGAAAAAAGTTGACAGGAGAGTTCCAAGGTCAGAGCGAGTGTGAGGTGGATAAAATGGTAGGCCGTCTCAAACGCAAAGGATTCTTAGGCTCGAATGACTTCAACCTCGTGGGAAGTCTTGACTCCCACTCATCGGTACCATAGGAGCAGCCTTGCGGAGATTTGGGCCGAATTGGAAAGATAAAACGCTAAAAGTGGCAGCAAAATGGATTGTGTGTTCTCCTGGACACTGAAGGATCCAGATTCCGGTCTTCGACTCGGAACTCTCCAGAGAAACAAAAAAAGAAGAGGAGTTCGGATCACTCTTCCATCGTGCCAAATACGCCGTCGTCGGCTTCATCGACTCTGCTGGTTTCGTCGTCATCATCCGAGTAGGATTCCTCTTCCATGTCGACGTCCTCGCGGAATTGATGAGCATTTGCCAAGGAGCTTGGCTGGTACGAGTTCTGGTATCTCGCAGGAAGAGGGGGTACTGGAGGCACGTTTTGGCCTAAGCTGGTGGGGCCATAAGTGGGGGTGCCGTAACTGCAGCTGAGTAAGCCGACTGCAGCGGCGAGGTCTGCCTGGTCCTCGTCGGGGTAGCTCTGGGCAAGAGAGGTGGCAGCAGTGATGGGTCTGCTGCTAGAAGTACTCCAGTGGCGGACATGAGAAGATTCAGGACGAGCGGAGAATTCAGACTGGTATGAGCGCGACACAAAGCTGCTGGCATTGCTGTGGCGCTTGTTGTGTCCGAAGGGATGCTCGCCGTGAGGAGGAGGCGTCGTCTCGGCCGAGCTGATGTCGTCTTCTCGAGAATCGGAACCTGAAGCGGCAGGTGAGGCAGAAGAGTTGTCGCTGTCGCTTAGTTTGCTATCTCCAGGAGTGGCATCTCCGTTCATGGCGACGAGGACCGAAGCGGCTTCTAGAAGCTGAACCTGTTGATGCTTGGAAATGAGGAGTTTGGAGGTGTACTGCCATTCTGGAGTGTGTTCCCAGCTACAAGAGCGATTAGTCAGGGGCTTGCAGTACAGGTGAGCAGTGCAGCAAAACTCACAGATGTTTCGTCAGACAACTGCTGTGCTTGTAGCCCTTGCCGCAAGTTTCGCACTTGAGCTCACCAGCAGCCGACTTCTTCTTGGTCAAAACGGAACCATCGCTGCCGCGACGAGCCTTGATCTTCTTGTCATCGGCCATTTTGTCACCCTGAGGCAAGCTGCTGGGAGGAGAGGGGTAGCTGGCTTGGCTGACGGATCCAAGAGCATTGCGTGAAGAGATGGACTTGCGGGCAGCATTGGATTGGTCAATGTTGATGGCTTGGGAGATTGCTTGGGCGGAGGGGGCAGCGCTCAGGGTGGTGCTCTTGCGGCGGGTGACACGGTGAGTGGGGTTGTAAGAAGAACCAAGCATGGATGGAGTGTTGTGGGAGCGAGAGTACGAGTTGCGTGACGGCAGACTGCCAGAGACGGAGGCTCGGTGCGGTGTTTCCTGTAGGATTGCGTGTCAGCGGGCGGCTACTCGACGCTCGAGCGGCAGACGTACCCTTGCGACAGTCATTGTGGAGTGATTTGATGTGCAGTAATGGTATACTGCTTGAGGTGGATAGCTGTTGTTCTCCCGAGACTTTTTTTTGGAGATTGTCGGTTGCACAGCCTCAACAACAAGGAGCGACGGTGGATCGGCAAGGCGGCAGGAATGGGATCGTGGGAGGTGTGATTGCGAGTGCGGTGGACGTCGGGGTCGGTTGATGTGAGCAGTGCAGGGAAGGCTTCAATGGGGAGAGAGACGGATTGGTGATGAGAGAACGTTGAAGAGAGTCAGAGTCAGGCGGAGGAAAGTAGTAGAGAGACACAAGGTGGTAACAAGTTGGTCAAGAGACCGAAGGTGCTAGCGGATCCCCCGCTTGGAGGGTGGAGCGACCGGCCAGCCCAATCACAGCTACTTCCTAACCAGACAAAGCCTCCGAAACGTGCCTTCCTGATCTTATCTCACCACGATTCCTCTCCTTTTGTGCCTGCTTTCCCCCCTGTGCTTTCCCTTTTGTTCTCCCTTATTTGACAATAAACACGTCCATTGTCTTGCTCTGATCCCGTCTCTCTCCTGTTGCTTCACGAACAAAAAACACTCACACAGGGATTCGAGGCACGCAATGCGCCTTCCTGTGGCAGTGTGGGACCTGCGGCTAGGAAACGCCTCGTTCATTATTGACTCCCGCTCCGCCTAGCAAATCTAGGGCGCATCCCTCCCTCCTAAATTCCCTTGTCGAGTCCAGACACGACAAGTCTCATGATAACCCCGTGTACAAGAGTACTTGCCAACAACTTTCCCGTCCCCCAGCTACCGAGACCCTTCTTCTAGACAGCTGTTCTCCAGCAGACTGAACGAGCACTGCTCTGCTTGCTTTCCCACTTGTTCACCCGTGGCCGCTGAACGGCGAAGCCTCGTGAGTCGCCATCGCGAATTCAGGCACAGCACATGTCTCCGATCTTTCCGCTTCGAGTTT
>Ga0268251_10000434_pt1 | contig 13388 bp, 7 predicted proteins | sample AgamicAsMae_FD_200527 | JGI IMG/M metagenome (GOLD analysis project Ga0268251, IMG submission 200527) | Agave microbial communities from Guanajuato, Mexico - As.Ma.e (v2) (version 2) | ecosystem: Host-associated > Plants > Phyllosphere > Phylloplane/Leaf | place: Guanajuato, Mexico | collected...
CTTTGTCGCTGTCGACTTTTTTGCAGGCTTGGTGGGCTTGGCTGCTTCTGCGAATCTGGCGGTTTTACCGTTGGTGATACGGGCGCTCAGCTGCGCATCCTCGCTCTTTCTCTTGACCATGGTGAAAGATGTGGTCGATGCGGATGTGTCGGAGTTGTCGTGGTTGTAGAAAAAAGTAGAAAGTTTCCAAAGCTTGAGATGCGGCTCGCTTGGCGTGAGCGAGGGCGTCGTTGACGCGACCACGGCCCATCTCATCAAGGAACACGCATCCAACTGCATATTCCATCTTCAATTTCCATCGAAACATTGCCGCACCCGTCTTCATTCATTGAGCGACTGGTGCTGTGAATGCTCGGTCTCGAAATCTATGTCCCTAGCACATTTGCGAGATGGACCGCTTTCTGAACGCAAGGCTGCCAGAGCGTAAGTTGCCATCCACTCGTTCCACGGGCGCAAGTTACATCGTTTTGTTCGCATGCGCGACGCGAATCCAAAAAATCGCTCCGTTTCCGTTTCTGTTGCGTGGTTGTCGAGTTGTGCTGACAAGTCTGTCGTAGGGCATCCTTGACCAAGCGAGCTGCCCGCCTGCGCGCTTTGAACCAAATCACAAAATCCATCACCCAACAATGCGGTCTCCCTCCTGCTCTCAACCTCGATTTTGACTCTCTTCCTTCTCCCCCGCACACTCCTTCCGAAGATTTACTGCTGAATACTGCCGACTTGGAAAAGTAAGTAGTCGTGCTTTTCGAATTCATCTTCTATCTCTTATTCTCTCTCTGTTGTAGAGGTTTGCATTTCCAGGACTCGTTATTGCCTTTCTCCCTGGATGCTATAGAACAAAATCCCGCCATCAAAGCTTTGACTCGAGATGTGTCTTCTCCGACCTATTCTGGAACCGCCAATGGCCAATCTCAAGACTCGGATATCACCACGGACTCACACAACAACTCGCGTCCGGAAAAGGTAGACCTTGAGCGGCAACCCAACGACGATTCTTCAGTCAATCCGCCTGGGCGCGATGGCCAAAGACATGGTCCACGCACCGTCCATCTCCCACCCAAGGAAGTTCAGGAAGAACGATTTCGCGAGAAGCAACTGCGTCAAGAAGCACGCCGGAGATCTGCTGTCGAGTCTGAAAAGGCTCAAACCGAAGCCGCATCGTCGCCAACATCAGCTGCCGGTGTTCCTTCATTTGCTACGCCTGTACCAGCCGGTCCGTCGCCTTTGACCAGCGCTGATGACGACAACACCTCTGCGAACCAGACTGTGAGTGTGCCTCCTAGCTTGCAGCCATCGGCCGAGGAAGTTCGCGCCAAGGAAGAACACGACAAGCTATTACAATCGCAGAAGGAGCTTGCCTACCAGGAGGCCCTTGGACACGAGGATGACTCTCCTGATGTGCAGTTGCGCCTCGAGCAGGAGCAAGCGGCAAAAGCGACCAGAGACGCTACATCGAACGCCAAGCTCTCCTTATCGGATGTCCACGACAATACTAGCACGACATTAGCAGCCGGTGATAGATCTCAAGCTGCTGCGTCTGTGCAAGCCCAATCTGAATCCCCTTCAGACTCCGTTTCCGACGCCTCACAAAAGAAGAGAGCTCCGCGTCCTTCACTTGTCAACATTATGCCACCCAGGGATCCCACGCTTGCTAATGCTGTCGTCGAGAACACAGGCCCAGTGCGCACTCAATCAACCGTGGAAGTGAGTGAATCGTCAAGACCGTCTCTTTTCACTTCAAAGCGCGCCCACACGACAGGTGAAGTCCTCAAGGTCAAGACTGAGCAGCCAATTCTCAGGCGCCCACAGCGGTCAGTCAAGGAACAGCCGCAATCGCCAGCTTCGCTACGATGCTCAGAACTCTTGAAAAAAGAGGGCTACAACACCTTGAAAGGAGTGTCTGTCGAGCTCACCAAGGACTATCTGGAGCCATTGTACCGCATACAGGTCCACGAGCCTCCCAATGGCAGACCTTTGCACGAACTCTTGCAGAAAGCCAGTAAAGTCATTACAACTACCGAACAATTTGCTGGTTACCACGAGAGACAGGATCAACGAATTCTCAGGAGGATCTATCAGCTCCAGAATGCAAATCGCTGGTCCCTCAGACAAATGCAGCCTTGTGCTGAGCCAGCTGCTCCCAAAACACATATGGATCATCTCATGGCTGAGATGAAATGGATGAGGACCGACTTCCGTCAAGAGCGCAAGATGAAAGGAGCAACAGCCAAGTTCTTTGCGGAACAATGTGTAGAGTGGCACCGTGCAGACAAAGAGACGCGCAGATCGATGCAAATCAGACTCAAGTCAGTTGAAGCGTTGCGTCAGGATACAGCGGCTCCGCATTCTCCTGCCGAGTCCAACTTCGAGAACAGTGATAGACACAGCCAAGGAGCTCAATCGCCACCCGGGCTGGAGAATGATGTTGAATCCAGCGCCGAGGACTTTGACACACCGAGGACACCGCAGTATGCCACTGTGGTTCCGTCTTCATTCTTCCCTGCCATCAACATGGATAAGGACACGTTTCATATGCAAGACAACGAGACCTTGCACAGCGCTCTCGCCGAGCTCCCGCTACTCACCCCCTTCGATGAGGACGAGACACCTGCTCATCTGACTGTCAAGCGTCCAACTCCGGCAGTGTCGAAGTTCTGTGCTGCCAAGATGATGATTGATGTCAGTGGCCCACCCAAGAAGAGAAGTCGATACGACTACAGCGATGAGGATGATACGATGGATGATGCTTCAAAGCAAGCTTCAAAGAAGCTACGTGCGAGTGAGGATGATTCAGGCTTGCGACCAGAACAGACAGACGTTGCTCTTTTCGAACCTGAGAACAAGCTTTTGCGAAGTAGACTGCACCAAAACACGGCATTCCGGCCTCCGTCAGAGTTCCAGATGCCATCTTCACAATTCTACGAATTTAGAGTGGCATCGCAATGGACGGAAGAAGATCAACAAGCTCTGCGTCGTCTTGCCAAGGAATACTCCTTCAACTGGTCTCTCATTGCAGACAGTCTGTCGTTATCCTCCACGTTTACCAGCGCATCTGATAGACGCACGCCATGGGAGTGCTTTGAGCGTTGGGTGGAGCTGGAGAGTCTTCCCAACGAGATGCGCAAAACTCTTTACTTCAAGACGTGGAACCAGCGACTGGAGGGAGCGAATAGGAACAACGAAGCCAAGTACCAACAACAAGTCGCACAGCTTGCACAGACTCCAGGACAACCTCCTGCAGTTATGCGGAAGAAGACAACGCCATTCAAGGTCGACAAACGCAGACAGAATCGGTACTTGCACATGGTGGACGCGATGCGCAAACTGGCTAGAAAACGGGAGCAACAAGCTCATAAGCAAGCCGAAGGTGAGGTTGCGCAGCGATACTTGGTGCAACTTGAACTGACACAACCAACAGCCCAAAAAGCTGCGCACATGCGCAAGCAACATGAAAATGCAGCACCGAAGAACGGGATACCAACTCCTCAAGAATTTAGTAAGATGCGCCAGGAGCGAGACGTTCAGGTACATGCACGACAAGAACGCTACAGAGAGCAGATGCTCGTGCAACAACGTGTATGTCATGTAATATCATCTGTGTGCTGTCAAATGCTTACGATCTTACAGCAGGCCCAAATACAACGAAACGGTCATATGCCGAATCAACAAGCTCATCCCAATGGCAGTGCTCCCAATCGTCCTGGTGGTAACATGCCTCCACCCTCCGGCTCTCAAACACAATCTGGTGGGCCTACACAGATCAACCATCAGGGTCTGCCAAACGGACAGCACCCCAACGCTGCTGCTCAAGGAGGTGCTCACCTCAACACGCCGCAGACAGGAATACGTGGCGGCATACCGCAAGCTCAAATGCAACCGAACATGCGTCCCGCCGGCAACGGTCAAGCTCATGGAACGCCAGATGGTATACAGCAGAGAGTTCTCGAGGCACAGAGGGCCAACCAGACAAAAATGAATGGGCAACAATACCAAATGGCACCACCAAATCGAGCAAGTCCTGGGGGTATGCATGTCCCCAATGGAGTGGGCAACCAGCCTGCAATGAACGGCATGCAAAACGTCCGCACTCCTGGTCAACAAGCACAGAATCACCAGTCGGCTACGAATGGCAATGCTGCTTCACCGCACATGCCACCACCGCCGACTCCCACGGGCCAACCACAACAGCCGGCGCAACACTCGAGTGGCGTTGTCCCGAACATCACATCAATCACTCACCAGCTTCAAGCGCAATACCCGCAAGTGTCAGCAGAGAAAATCCAGGAGATGGCAACAGAACGCCTACGACACATCCACTTGCAAGGACAGCACCAGCAATCTCATCAGCAGGCACGTCAAAGCGCACTGAGCGCTGCTGCTGGAACACATGCGAATAATGTCATGCCAAACGGAGCGCCAGCTTACCATCAGAACCAGTCAGCCTTCCACCAAAACAATGGTAATGGACAGCATGGAGGTTTCAGTGCGAACAGCGGTAACGCGACAGGCAATGCGAGCAATGCAAGTGCACAACAGTACGCTGCTGGTATGCGCCAACGGGTTCTAGCCCAACAAAGCCAAATGCAACACCAAAATCAAAACCCTTCTGTACCCAACAATGGCAGCCCTAGAGCGGCACAGGCCAGTCCAGTACCTGGTATGGCAATCCCGAGTCCAAATATGGCCTCTGCTCACCCAGCGCCGAATGCACCTCTCAATGCCAACAACCGTACGCCTACCTCTCAGATGAGGAGAATGGGGAGCGGTCAAGGGGCTTCGGCTTCCGGAACACCTCAGCCGGTACCTCAGCTGCAGCAGACCCCGTCTGCTATGCAGCGCCAAAGCCCTATTGTTCAGCAAGCAAGCCCCAGACCTGTTTCCGCTGGTGTCGCGAGACAATAGTGTGACTCGCATGTATCCTTGGAGGTGACTGCTCAGGGAGGACGCTGATTTGCTGTGCTATGGATTGAGGAGCCGAAGAGTGTCAATAGACATTTGACCGCTTGGTTGAATTTGGCGGAAGGCATAACTAGTATCAGTACTCTCGTAAGAGATAGACAGAGCGGGCAAAGAGATATTGGCAGGCGAAGGGGGGCAAGATTTGAAGTTCTTGACATTCTTCTCCTCCCTTCTTGTTCTCTGCTAGGGCTCCAGTGTCCTTTTAGCATAAATCTCGTGTACAAATTTTTTATTCCTTGCTCTCTTCCATCTTGTCTGCATCACCGCCGATCGGATGTCAACGGCTCAAGTCTGTGACTCTTAAAGCCTCGCACGAGAACGCAGAGCGACAGTCCACGCTATGGAGAGGCATGAGGGTTTCTCAACCAAGAAATTGATCAAAGAGGCTCCACGATACATCATGTCCCGATAAACAATGTCCTATATTGCCTAAAGTACTGTGCATCTGTATAGCTATATGCGTTGTAGGCTTTTGCGGGACGGGAATGTGATGCCTAACATTTAGGTTCTGTCTCTATATCCTGTACTCGAGAGATCGAGCGATCTGAGATTATGAGAATGGCCTTGGGTCGCAAAGAGGGGGGTTCCTTAGAGTCTGCATAATAATTCATTACTCTTGCTTGACCTGCGGCCTCTGATTCGGTCGCAGACTCTTGGGCAGCTTAAGCGGCTACACGCATGCTCGCCGTCTATTATCGCTTTGGCTTGCTTTTCGATCGTGCCTGATCCTTCGCTGCGGGCGTGCGGCACAGTCGACGGAGGTAGTTCCTATCCATGCGTCTCGGAATTCGCAGGCGGCTGAGCGCCCGGACTTGGTTGCGGGTGTACATACGCTCTTTTGCATGTCTCTCGCAATTCTCTTGTAGTCTGTCTTTGATGAAGCTAGTTCGTTCCGACTCGGCTAAGTCATTTGGGCGCGAGGGTCGAGCCGATTGACTCTAGAGTCGACAGGTCCGTGCTGGGTCTTGTCGGGACTGTGGGCGTGGCAGAGGGCAGAGGTGTGGTAGAGATCGGAGACAGGCTCGCATCGCTGATCGAGCGACCGACGGACGGAGTTGTTGACAAGCGGTTGGCGCACGCGAGTAAGTGACGTAAATGGCATGGCGCCAGGCGCCCTCTACAGCTTATACTACACATGGGCCTGCCTTCCCTTGAACCTTTGGTGTTTCCTGCATCCTGTCGCGCCGGCTTCTCCTCGCTCGAAAAAGTCTTTCCATCCTCCATCTTGCCAGCATCCACACACGTCGTTTTTGGCCGTCTAAATCCATCTACAAGATTCTGTATAAGAGAGGGTTATTTGCCTCGATGCCAACAGCAGACAGGATGAACATCGCCGCTATGCTGGAGCCAACTCATGTTGGGCCATACTCTCACATGACATCTGCTTCATCATCACCATTGGAGCCCTCTTTGCACCAACGCCTGCCTTCAATCACCCATGTCACATCAACACTGCACCACCAGCAACATCTACAGCCTCTCTCGGCCCACAACATGCACCAACACACACATATGATGCCTCAACCACTCTCTTCGCAACCTTCACCCCGACGCGTCCTGCCACCCCGCATCGACTCGTTGTCATCAATCAACTCGTCCACTCAGGATTCGGCTGAATTGACCCCACAGCCTCAGCCGTCCTCTTCGATACACCGCTCTCCAAAGCACAACACAGTACGCAGAGACTCGTCGGCCTCTTCATCACACACAACTCGTCACCAACGTCGTCGGCCCGGCGGTCAGACCAAAGCTGCCTGTCTACCCTGTCGCAAGCGCAAATCAAAGGTATGCTTCGTTTGCTTTCACAAACAAGAGTCTTCTGCTTACCCTTCTTCTCCTAACAGTGTGATGGCGACCGTCCTTCCTGCAAATGCTGCGTCTCAAAGGCCACAATGTGCAACTACAGCGTCACTACTCCCGGCGTAACACAACAACAAGCCATCAAGAATGAACTGGATGCCTACAAGCGTGTCTTGAATCTGATACGAGATAGTGGCCCCGTAGACGCAGAAGCTTTGGTCAAAATCATCAAGGAAAGGGACAGCTTGAACGACGCTGTCCTGGATATTCAGGCCATGACGACGGAGCAGAACCATCATGGTTGTGTTTGAGCCACCAGAGCCATCACCAATTGCGAAACAGAGCAAACCAGAATTTATAGCATCTCTCCCTCGCAGAACAGGTCCTAGGCAAAGACCTGGTTGGCATGCGTACAGGGAATGAGGTACTCCTAGCTCAATTCTCGACATGCAACCAAGACCGGGAAGCTCAAAGCCTTTCACGACCACATAGAGCACAGTGAGCCTCCGACATGTTGCATGGACAAACGGCTGCATAATGACCAGCAAGACAAACAGACTTCACTGCGCTAACGCACAAGGACCCATTTCCTACTCTTTCCAAACCATTGCAGGGCTATCGAACACATACCCCACAGAATCAGGAGAAAGGAAATAAACCCATCACTCTACTTTCAAGCCACGAGTCCTCGATCGAGAGGACGCGGCAATTACTCCGTACCCATGCAAAGGTTGTCTTTCGCTGAGCCCAAGTCCAAGTGAAACATACGACAGTCAAAGAGCCGACTTCACAGAGCACATGATTGGGCAAAGAAGCACTGGAGCACAGTACGAAAAAAAAGAAGGGGCCGTGATTTACAATCCTCTGCACCGATCGCACTGGGCGCGACAGTGTTGGAACAAAAGTCTATCTGGCGATCGACGCTTGATCGGAGCTGCACTCCTTTACGACGCCCGTTGAAGGAACAAACTCCGTTAATTCGACGAATGAAAGAAGAAGGACGGGCGCTTTGGCTCTGGCGTGACACTCGTTTTTGGACAAACAAGCCGACAAGTGTGAGCGCATCACATCTTTACATTGAGTTATTGAGTTATTGAGTTATTGAGTTATTGAGTTATCGAGTTATTGAAGGGTACGAGACTCAGATTTGTGGCTTTAGCGACGCGTTTCTTGGTTCCCCTTGGGTGTCCTTGAGCAAGTCCTGCTGTGAAATACCAATAAGACGCATGCTACGCGTCATTCGTTAGTCGTGCCCTAAACCATTGCTTCTTTCCGTTCTCTGACAAGCGCTGGCGCGCTCACGAAAACGAGCAAAACAAAAAAACTCCAAAACAATAGGTAGACTAATGGCAGGGCTGTCGCAATCTCGGCATTCGACAAAAGTAGGTGTTGCCATCGTGATAGCTACCGAGTACATTGAAGCCAACAAGCAAAGCCCAGTCACATACACTCGACTCCATACATATACACTTTCTCTTCCTGCTTTTCGTATTCGCAATCAGACGATTACAGACTCCTTGTCACGTCCGACGGTTCGCGTGGTGTAGCGCGGCAGTCCACCTTGCTGCAAAATCAAGGGTATGCAACTAATGGCAATGCTCACCAAACTGGTTAATAAGCAATGTTCAAAAGCTCACACTAACCGTCGCGGACGTGGGAAACAGTTCTATAAATCTCTTTTGTCGGAGCCAGCGTCCCCTCGATTTGGAGGGGCACATCCCGTTTTCACGGGATCATTTCTCGACATGGAAAATTGCAACGAGAAAATTGGGAAGTGGAGTTGAGTCAAATGGCATCCAGAACTTCCTCTTGTGGTTTCTTTGCATGAAACACCTAGTCGTGAATACAACACGCTGCGGCTCCGGGGATCAGTGTCCTTGGGAACTAACCTGGACTGTTATTCCTGAAGATCGAAGTTAGCGGTAACATCTGACTTTGCGTGTCTTTTGGAGATCGCGCGGTGGTCGTGGGAAATGGATGTTGAAGCGGTCTAGATGTGAGTGGAGTTGTCGACTCTGTTAGAGGCGTCTCACAGAGTCATATCGAGTTGGAAAGCAGACAGACTTGGTGTATCGGGAAGTCGGGGAGTCAGTGGTAGAGCAGGCAGAGTCGAGGTCTCAGCAAGTCGGGGTGTCGGACAGTCGAGAACTCGAGCCGTCATGGAGTCAGAGAGAGCCAGAAAGAGTCAGAGAGTCAGGAAGGCAAGTCGTGGAGCCGCAGAACACACAGAATCAAGGAGTATCAGCAAATCTTGGGAGTTAGAGCAGGAAGGAGTAAGATCTCCAGAGATTCAAGGCAATCACAACCATCGATGCTTCCTTTTCAAACCACCTCACGAGTCTCTGTATGACAAATGTACTATTGTCTCCCATATCACTTCCACACGAGTGACGAGCACATAGAAGACCTCGAATGCCATCAAACATGAATATATGCTTCTTGGACAGCAGCAAAAGAGAGAAAGAGCCCACAACGTCACGATTCACCATGGCACCTCCCTATTTGCCCAAGGGAAATGACGTTTATGGCAGCTCTGTGTGACGTGGTGTCGATTCTGTCGAAGAAGACACGGCATATTATCAGTATCGATTAGCATAAGGCGCTAGGTAACAAATACGAACTGTTTCAGCCGGTTTAAGATCCGAAAGGGCAACGGGACCTTTGGTGTGCGGCAGACACCTTTGCACCTTCCTGTTCCTGATTTACATGCCAAGCTATACTTAGTTAGTGTAATGAAGCACCCTTGCAATCAAAGGCGGAGTCTGGTCCGTGTTGATCGAGAAGTTCTTTTGGAGCTTTGATGACGGAGCTATAGCCGCTCTTCTTTGATGGCGGAGCTAGAGCCGCTGAGCACTTACTAGGCGGAGATGGCACCGATCCAGTTGTGGATACCTTTCTTATTATGCACTTCTAGCGACTGCCAACACGGATCGTTGGATTGGCAGGCACATGCTGGCTAGCAGGGGGTGTTTTGCATATTTTCTGTGGAGCAACAAGGGTGGAGTAAGAAGGAAAGCAAGGGTCGGAATGCTTTGTTGATACGGAGACGGTATGAGGTCCGAGTTTAGAGGCAGGAGGAAAGATGACCAAAGATGACCAAAGAGTGAGTCGAGTGGGCTGGAAAAGAGGCACAGCTGCAGGACTTCCAATCTATATGCTTGTCAGGCATAGACCGCAATCTGCTGACACGGTAATATCTCTTGCTTTTTCGTCTGTGTTGTAGATCCAGCCGATGGTTCAGTCTTGTACAAAACGACGCTTGACGTTGGATGAAGAGGTGTGGGATTGGTTGACATGCAGTCTCGAGCAAGTTGGATAAACAACCCTGTATTTCTTGTGATATCGCGCCATTTGGAGCTCTTTGCCGTCCTTTGTGATTGAGAATTGAACAAAGTCGAGAATAGCATTGAATTCGTGACAACATAATGCATGAATATACAGTACTGTAGCTAGTACCTCCTAAATTCTGTCAGAAAGTTTCTTCATGATTGACCTGACACACCGTCTTCGGCTCTCAGTCGAATGCCAGCATATCAAGACACAAAGTCACGTAGGAAAGACATTCATTTTGCTAAGAAGATCAATGGAGCTGCGAGCATAGCTCTATTAACGACACATATCGTTGTTTAGCCCAAAGTATGCAGGCAGTTTTCTGGTTCCAGAAGCGAGCGCTACCCAGCACTTTCCGAGAAGTCGAGTCTCATGTTATTGCTTATACTTCGAAACGCCTAGCGTCTCAATAAGCAGAGTCTGGAAGCAGAGTTTTGGCGAAGACGTCAAGCAGACAAATGCTTATAGAAGAATGGAATAGGTTTCGCTCAAGAAATATCCTACTTTTTCTACAGGCGGAGTGTAGCATCGCCTTTGGTCCGTCTCACTTCATCCCTTACTTTCCATCTTTTCAGTCACTCATTCCTGCAAATCAGTCACGTTCAGAAAATGCGTTGCCCTTCTTGGTCACATTCCCCAGGGCACGATATTTCGCCAAGAAGTCGCGGTATTCTGGCGGCTCAGTACTTGCGTCGAGGTCCTATGGTTGAGATTAGCTAACAGGTACGAGATCATGTGGTAGACTACCTCAGAATGACAAATTCAATACCTCATCAGTCAAGAGATGGTCTGGAGAATAGAGCTTACCCTTCGGTGCTCTCGGAGGAGGATTGCGCGGTGGTGAACGAGATCTCGAAAGACGCGGTTCTGCTCTGAATGGAAGAGACCTTCGCGGTGGTCTTCTATCCTTCTCACCAGGAGAACTGTGAGACTCATCAGGGAACCCACTACAAGTACTCTTCTTGACGGAAGTCAAGGCTGAAACACCCTTGATCTTAAACCCAGGTAAACCATCATCCGCAGGTGGTGGTCGTGACGAGAGTCTGTGGCGTAGTCCTGTGGAGTAGAACGTCTTGTTGCCGTCAGCGTCGGTCTCAACGACGGTCTGACCAGGATAGGTGTTTTGAACGTGCGTGACAAATTGTTTACCCCCCATGACTGGAATTGCAGAACGAGCAAACTCGTCCTTGTACATACAATAGAGCTCTTGCTGGATCACTCTTCCATTTGGATCCTTTATAAAGTTGTGGCGTAACCACTTAGACGACCGCAGAGGCTCTGCCAAATCAAGCAACGGACTAGGACCTGTGGAGATAACTTTCTGTGGTGTACTGGTGGCACTTGAGGCATTGCGCTCGACAACAGATCGCCTCAGATCCTCGGCTACCATTCTGGGAGCAAGAGGAGCGGCCGGAGGTGGCGTTCGGTGCGGCGGTGATGGGACTGTTTGTCTCACACCGGGACTCGTTTGTGGGGATACAGGTGCACTGGAGCTGGCAGAAGGTCTTTCAACGACAGGTGTCTTGTTGAAGATGGCTGCCAGCCTGGCAGGAGTCAAAACAGGAACATGGCCAGGTTTTATAGTGTTCTGAAGGTGATCACGCCAGTATGTGTCATAGTCGAGGACCTTACCGCCATTAGCGATAGTCCGACTGGCCCATGGTAGGAATTCTGCTGGCTGCAAAACCACATAATCGTCCCAATGTGAGGGGGGAATATCTGAAGACGTGTGCAGATTCTTGCACAAGGTTTCGAAGGCCGTTCGATTACCCTTGAAACTGCGCTTGTCAACCAATTGACGAAGCAGATCGTCAATCGTCAGCGACACCGTAGCGTTTTGAGAGGGTCTCAAAGTCGGTACAATAGGACGGCCGGATCGCAGAGGAGCGGGCCGGGGCTGAGCAAATCCGCGAGGACTTGTAAATTTACACACAACGCTTCTTTCGCCGAGAGGGGTGTGATGCTTTGCTTCGAGGGCACTACATGCTGTTTCGATATCGGCGAAATTGACGAAGCCTGACATTTTCTTAGCAAACGCGGAAACAGGATTGAACTCTGCAAACATCTGCTCAAGTTGGGTATCGTCGATGGAAGCAGGAAGCGATCCAACCCAAAGAGCCCTTGTCGGCTCCCCGAATTTGCCTTTCTCTATCTCTTGTCTAAGTCGGGACTTCGAATCACGCATGTGCGCGTCTGCACGATACGAGGGTCTAGGTGGCAATGAGCTGACGGATTCTGTGTCAGGACCTGCCTTGTCTGCGGGGAGCGGTTTGGGTGGCAATGATTCTTTAAAGCGCGCAGCATCGGGAATAGGCGATTCTGGAGCAGTGGACTTAGCTCCAGTAGATGCAGCAACCTCAGGCTCAGGGGCAGTAGGTCCTGGAGGCTTAGTCCCCAGCGCAGTCACCTCAGGTTGTGGAATAGCAGATTCAAGAGGTTTAGTCTGGGGTGCACTCGCTGGATGATCATCTATCCGATCACTCTGTGAGCGCCATTGGTCAACGATAGCGGCCCTACTAAGGACGTTAGGGTCAGGTGGCTTCGCCGACTCAATCGGCGCTTCGTCGACCTCCATCGGATCAGGCTGCGGCTCCGTGTTCGCAACAGGGGAATCTGGATTCTCCTCCATCTCATCATCGTGTTGTAGTATCGTTTGTGGCATCGGCGATTTGCTCGCAGCTGTATTATGATCGGGGACCTTCTTTCGCTTCGGATCTGCAAAGAATTCGCGCTTCCAACGAGCTTGTCTCAGCAGAATTGTTTCAGCTGACTGTTTTAGTCCCCAGTCGGATAATCGAAGCTTTAGTGGCTGAGGTGCTGGAATGTCTGTGACAGTAGTTTGTGGTTGCTCATCAACGACCTGATTGTTCTTGACTTGGGATTGGTCATATATGACAACGTCATCGTCGGCTTGATACTGAGCATTCGTTACTGGTGTATCTTGTACATCGCCGAGATTCTCTTGGATCAATAGTCCGTCAGCTTCACCAGCCGGAGGATCCATCGTAAGTTCTTCAACAGTCTCACGAATTTGCTGACTTGCGGCATCTTGGAGCACGGGAGATGAGGCTAAGTCAACCATCTTAGATAGAGGCCCATCATGAGATGATTCCCCTAAAAGGAGTGGTTGCAGCTCGGTAGCCCCGCGCTGTGGCTCAGGATCTGGTCTTGGGGAGGTCTCTTCAGGTGAGCTCAACGGATACTCGGGAAGTTGCCGCACGTTTAATTCTGGTGGAGTATCGTTGTCAGAGTCAGAACCGTAGCTCTCATCAGATAAATAATCTGGAGGTGGGCTTGGA
>Ga0268251_10000435_pt1 | contig 13344 bp, 3 predicted proteins | sample AgamicAsMae_FD_200527 | JGI IMG/M metagenome (GOLD analysis project Ga0268251, IMG submission 200527) | Agave microbial communities from Guanajuato, Mexico - As.Ma.e (v2) (version 2) | ecosystem: Host-associated > Plants > Phyllosphere > Phylloplane/Leaf | place: Guanajuato, Mexico | collected...
GCTTCTTAACACTTCATATGCTCCTTTAAAAAGACTAAACCTGTCTTCACACCTCGATGGAGGCAATGTGTCATGTACACCATCTCTTACTTGTGAGTTTTTCGAGAAGGCCCTTGACCAAGATGGATATGCACGTCAAAACTATGTTTGGAACGGCCAGTGAGGTCGTTGCTAACGGCCACCGGCTATCCTCGATACGATTACGCGGCACGCCATCGCACCTCATCTGCTTGGCTGAGCTTTCGTGAAAGTGATTGCCGGGAATTGATGTTGTGAGGCTAGCTTTAGGTCGTGGAAGTGAAGCTCGAGTGAAAGAATATTCGTTGTTTCGAGTCTTGATAACATTGGTTCCCCGAGTTCGAAGCATCTCCTTGCACTTCAACCAACTTCACGCAATTGAGTTCATTCATTGACACGCAGAATGAGGTTCAGTCTGCTCAAGCTATCAGCATGGGCAGCTCTCGCCAGCTCCGCCCTAGCAAAACAACCCAACATCCTCTTCATCATCACTGATGACCAAGATGGCCACATGGGCTCAATCGAGCACATGCCTCTACTCAAAAAGCATATAACCGACAAAGGAACAACCTACCAAAACCACTTTTGCACAATCGCCATCTGCTGTCCTTCGAGAGTGAACCTCTGGACTGGAAGAGCAGCTCACAACACCAATGTCACTGATGTGGGCCCGCCTTATGGAGGATACCCCAAGATCGTCAAGGAAGGCATCAATGATGACTATCTGCCTGTGTGGATGCAAAACGCTGGCTACAATACTTACTATACTGGCAAACTGTGGAACGCGCATACCATCAACAACTACAATGCACCTTTCGTCAAAGGTTTCAATGGCTCCGACTTCTTGCTTGATCCATTCACATACGATTACTGGCATGCTAGAATGTCGAGGAATGGAGGTGCACCAAAGGATTACTCGGGTCAATACTCGCCGGATGTTGTGGCTGACAAGGCCTATGGTTTCCTCGAACAAGCTATTGAGGGTGATGCTCCGTGGTTTGTCACGGTTGCACCTATTGCTCCTCACAGCAATATCATTGCCCATCCACCCAGTGGCCCCATCAATGAGCTCGAAGTACTTGCTCCTGGACCAGCCAACAAGTTTGCGATTCCCGAGTATGCACCTCGTCACGCACATCTGTTCAAGGACTACAAGATCCCAAGAACAGAAGATTTCAACCCCGAAGTTGTAAGTAATCTAGCACATTTTTGAATCTCCAAGCGATCAGAGAGCTAACAGAGTGTGGGAAAAACAGCCAAGCGGAGCAAGTTGGATATCACAACTACCCAGATTGAATTCTACCCAGATCGCCTACAACGACGAATTCCAACGTGCCAGACTGCGTGCACTACAGTCAGTCGACGAAATGATTGAGCGCTTGGTCACTCTCTTGGATTCCAAAGGTGTACTTGAAGACACCTACGTCTTCTTCACCACCGACAATGGTTTCCACGCTAGTCAGCACCGCATGCATCCCGGCAAAGAATGCGGTTACGATACCGATATCCACATCCCACTCATAATCCGCGGTCCTGGTATCGCTGTAAACGCCACAAAAGACATCGTAACTTCACACACTGATATGGCGCCAACTTTACTCTCTCTCGCAAACGCCACACGCCCTGATTTCGACGGTACTGCTATTCCTTTACTTCCCTCAGCCTCCAACGCAACTCGCGGCGAACACGTCAACGTCGAGTTCTGGGGTATTGGCTTGCCAGAAGGCAAATTTGGCATCGCTAAACCTTTAGGCGGTCTCTCCTACCCCAACAACACTTACAAAGCTTTGCGCCTGGTGAGTGGCAACTACAGTCTATACTACTCTGTATGGTGCACCGGCGAACACGAATTCTACAACCTCCACAATGATCCCGGTCAAATGCATAATTTGTTCTCGGATGCAAAGTTGGCAAGGGATTTTGAGTTGGCGGGAAGATCATTCCAAGATGTCGTTTATCGCTTGGATGCGCTTTTGGTGGTGCTCAAGACGTGTAAAGGCGATTCTTGCATTCATCCTTGGTCTGAGTTGCACCCTTCGTCTGCTTCATCCTCAGCAAGTCCCACATCCCTCCTCCAAGCTTTGGACCCAGCATACGATAGCTTCTATCAAACCCACCCCAAAGTAGGTTTCTCGTCTTGCGAATTAGGCTATATACCCGAAGCAGAGGGAAATGTCGACCACATAAACTTTGGAGTTGGAGCAGGAGTAGATTGGGATGACGTTGCTGCTGCAGAAGACTCACCCGCTAGAAAAGGTCAGGAGCCTTTTCGGTACAGAGGTAGTTGGAGCGATTGGGTTTAAAAGGCACCTAAAATCGGCACTACAGCAAAGAAAGCAAAACCCACATTCCCAGAATCTGGATGTTGTGCAGAGAGGATCATCACTGTCGCTCGAGAACCCCAATACAAAACGTTCTTGAGGATATTAGAAGGAAAACTAAGACTTCAAGATTCTTCCATAACAAATGGTATCAAAACAAGGCCTTTTTCTTGCCCGATTCTGAAAATGGTTACAATATACTGTTTGTTGCCTTTGTGATTTAGCATCTTCACTCCACCCTCGGGTATTCTTCCTTGCACCATTCTGCGAAAAACAACAACAACAAACTCGGTCATATAGCCGCTAACCAATCATCACCGATCCGGCATGAAACTTAAACCATACTCGAGCAGTAAAATATGTGGCAGCAATGCTGGGAGCGGAGCAAGAAGATAGGCAGAATAAAAAAAGATCCAGAAGCAGAATGTAAAAAAACACGTGCAAACGATGGTTGAGAAATGAGAGGTTAACAGAGCTCATATAAAGTTTTGGGGTAAGTAGCAAATAAGAACACCGTTTGAAGATCGTCGTCCATTGGAGGTGTTGGAGGTGTTTTAGCGCAAAAGATCGTGGTTGTTGGAGAACATGCTTCTCTTTTTTGGAGACCACGCCGGCTAGATGCGGCCAGCAATGGGGTGGGAGCAAGGAGATTCTTGATTACTATTCGAACATATCGGAAGACCTGCCATCCTTGGTGATCATGCCGTAACCAGTTCAGAGGGTGATCGTTTCTGCATCGCCGACTCTTCAGCTAGGGGCCAATGCATCGGCAGGAGTACCCTTATCGAGACGGAAGAAGGGGATGCCAAACGAAGTGGTAACGATCAACAAAGGACATGTAAAATATGTGAGGAAGTAGTATGTTGGTGTTTTTTTGCATATATGAAAAAAGAAGAGAAGGAAGGAAGAACCCAGAGAGATTGCTTTTTTTCCCAGGTAAGAAAAGACCTTTTGTCCAAACCCTCATATCCAAGCATTTTCCATCCTTTTTTCCCACCTTTCCCCCTTTCTTGTCTTTCGACACCCATCGAACCGGATTAAGAAATAATTTTACGCCTCGAGCGCCTTCGCTGGACAAAAGATGACGATAGATATCGAGAGAAAGGAAAGATCGGGGGTTGTAGAAACAACAGCGACCATCGCGTGTCACTGTGCAGGAGAAAGACGTCCTTGAGAAAACGTTTATACATAGAAGTGAAATGTGAGCGGGCCTGCTCTCTTGTGATGCTAGCTGAACCGGATAAGGATCGCGGAAGGCAGAGTTGCACGAGTAGTGGTGTCTTGCCAAAGGCGATAAGTCTTACGGTGGAGGATGAGACTGGAAGCAGAAGGCGGGAGACAGCTCAGCAAGCAGCAACAAGTGTTGTAAGCGGCTCGGGTGAGAGCTCCCGTATGCATGGTCTTCCTTGCGAGCCTGAGGCGGTAAGAGGCCAAGTCCACGGCCTCGGGACGGAGGAGTCGGCATGTCCTGGACAACCATCAAGCGTCATGGATGAAGATAGGATGGAGATGGGGAGGAGGTATGATGGCCAAGGAAAGAAGTCGGCCGTCGTCATGGCGAATGATAAAGGCAAAGGACATGATTGAATAGAAACAAGGCTCTGCGAAGTCGTATAGTCGTCGTGATGATGTGCAGAAGATGAAGGCGATCAGAGAATGACACACTTTCCGCCAGAGCGTTTGGACTTCTTGACAGTGCCACCGCTGCCACCGGTGTGCGAGCGTCCAGAATCCTTCTTACGGTCACCGCTTCTGCCACCGGTGGAGTTGTGTCGTTGGCGGCGTAATTGGCGGACGACATCGTAGAAAGCCTTTTCGACGTTGACGCAGTTCTTAGCTGAAGCCTCGACGAACTCGCAGGATAGTTCACGAGCGAGAGCAGCGCCTTCCTGAGTTGACACCTCGCGCTCAGTGACGCGATCGCACTTGTTGCCGACGAGCATGACGGGAGCGGGACCGGATGCCGCGGGGGCCGAGAGGCTGGGTGAGCCAGGGTAGGTAGGCGAACCAGCTTGTGCAGACTCCTTGACGCGTTGGATTTGGCTGTAAAACTTCTTGATGCGTTGGAACGAGGCGCGCGAGGATATGCTGTATACCAGGACGAAGCCTTCGCCATCACGGATCCACTGGTCTCTGAGCGACACGTATTCCTCCTGGCCGGCCGTGTCCAGGACCTCGAGCATGCATGATTGGCCGTCAATCTGGACCTGTTTGCGGTATGAATCCTCGATTGTCGGGTCGTATGTTTCGACAAAGTGGTTGAGGCAGAGCTGTGCATGTCGTCAGCATTGATGGTCGCAGGCGCAGTCGCATTCCTCGGAGCAGCGGGCGAGCACATACCTGAATGGTGAGGGCGGTCTTGCCGACACCTCCGTCTCCAAGCACGACCAATTTGTACAAAGTCATTTTTCCCGCCATCTTGACTTGTGGGAGTGGGTGCAGGCTAGAGTTGTGGAAAGAGAAGTAGCTGTGGTGCGTCGTGTGCGAAGGATCTGCGGAAGCTCAATCTCGGCGGTGGGCGGCGGAGGGTCGAGTGTCAGTGCAAAGTCGATGGATGGCGCAGGCGGTTGATCGAGTGTTTAAGCGACGTTTGGCAGCGGGCGCGCAGCAGATAGGGCAGTAACAGAACAACAGAAGGGACTGCTGAAGCTCGAACAGATACAGGGAGAGTGGTAGAGCTAACGCACGTAGCGACGCTGGGGGCCAAGGCTTCAAGGGGGGCGGCAGGGAGGGTTGCTGAAAGCCAAACGCCAACGGTATTTCAATGCAGCACGAGATGTCCAACTCGTCGGGGCAGGAGCAGGAGCAGGAGCAGAAGCAGGTGCGAACAAGAGATGGAGAATCCAGGTTCAAGAGGAGAGAGCAGTCTTGCCTCTAGTTAGCCTCGACAACTAGCAGCTTCCTAGCAACTAGCACCGAGAGCTTGTTTTCCCTGAAAGCGAGCAACAACCACGAGCAGCACAAAGCACCACCACTTGCAGCCCGACCCGAGAAGGCCCCAGCACTCTGCGGGGGGGGACCTCATCACATTCAACATGCCGGAGCGACACTGCGAGCCAACAACAACAAGACTCAGACCAAGCACTAACCACACATCTCCACTGCCCGCCTTGAACCTTGTTCCTTCAACACACATCACACACGTCTCCATCAAACCCCGTCCGCCTTCGGACCTGCCCAACCGAACACCACAGAGATGCAAGTAATGACCTACCTTCCACCTTTCGCGATCCGGCTGCCATACCCCTGCTCTGATGGCTGAAAGGGAACTGCTGTTTGTCGTCTATTAGAGTTTGACCTTCTCAATCGCTGTCTGTTCCCCAATCCTTCCGCTATCCAACCATTCTCCAACCATCCCGACGCGAAACCCTGATAACTTTAAGCCAATCGCTGCCGACCTCAAATGAACATCCCATTGAATCAATGTGGGATTCCAAGAGTACCACTCTTTGTCCACTGATAAATCACATGGTGCCACGGTGGCGTACTACTACTGACGGCGGGAGGTTTACCATGCCGACCGTCTGTCCTGACTTTTTGCTTTGACCCTCCGCTATTCGCTGCCTTCTGATTCAGGCTGCCTGCCTCGTCCTTTCATGCTGCGATCCAAAACTCTGACTCGTGCTCCACACTTTCCCACCCAGGCTTTGCACCGACAAGGTAGAGTTTCCAGTCTGATCGCTAAACAAAGGATCTGATTAGATGCTTATCATGAACTGCCTGTCCATGTCTCTCGCACTTCGGTCTCTTGCCAGCCGGAGTCATTACTCACTCCCCCCGAGTCAAAGCTCGCTCGAGCAATCGCCTCACACAGATGCCAACGCCAATCAGCACACCCAAAGTCCAAATCTGCTAACCAGAATGGCACATTGAGCATTTGTCAACTCCAAGACCCAGAGCCGCAGCTTCGCAAGACCTCGACTGCCGTACCCAAAGATCTGCTTTCGACATCTGCCGCGTTGCTGATCAGCGCCTCCAGGGAGCAAGATAGGTGCCAAGCGAGCCTATCGGCAGGCGCTCCGAGCTCCGTACCTACCACCTAATCTTGCTAATGTATCCATTCGCCTACCAATCTTCACCTATACGCTATCTCACGCCTACATTACCTAAAGTCTTTGTCGCTCAGCGAACGGCTTTCAGCTTCGATGCACACCGCAGCACGGCGGAAAGTGAAAGGGCATTGACGGCTCACGCGCAGCCGATGGGCTATAGCCGCAGCACGCAATAACGCAATCGACATCAGCCATGTACGAAATATCGAAGTCTATTTCCGAGACGCACTCTGCTTACAATCGCGTAACTGACAACGACACTGCTATATCAAACACATTCTATATCCCGAGCGCGAATATATCTACTTGCCGCGCGTTTCTAAGCGACTCACCGCGTTGAGCTTCTGATGATGACTCGATCATGTGGGCAGTTTGGTACGCACCGTTGTAACTGACTGGCACGAAAAGACGTTAGTTTTAGTTGAGCCGATCGTTTTTACCTGCCGAGCGGAGCACCCTGGTCCCGCCGTGTCCACTATCATGCATGAACGCACGACACAGGAGTTCGATAATTGAACGAATGGTATGCAGACGTGACCACAACAAAAAAAACAACATTGAAAGGTCGATTGAAACATTGTTGTGTTGGTCGAACACGTTGGCCCGCCGGATCATTGTGCTAACAAGATCCCCAGGGGCAGATGACACGATCCAGGCGTCTACACATGCGTGATCTCGACCACATGATTATTACGTTCCCTTGATATCTTGTCCTGGATCAGCAACACAGTCATGCAACTTGAAGATCGATGTCAGCAGCCTTCTCTATACCTGTTCACAAGAGGTGAAGATGTTCAAAGAAGACACTTGCAGTCTCACGGAGTCTCCATACCAGAAAGCCTGGACCCTAGAAGTGCCGCTTCCGAAAAACAGGGTTTTGGCGACTCAAGAAACATCTTGCGTATAACTTTTCGTAAGCATGACTCTTGAGATCCCCACTAGGCCTCAGCCGCCCTCGGTCTTTGTAGAATCTCCTTTTTGGTGTCTTCGTCCACCTCATCACCACAAAAGCGGTCTTGTTGTATGTATCTTTGTCCGTCCCACTTGCACTAATGACTCGATCGAAAGGTTCATCCCACTTCCCCACACCCTCAATCAAAAAAGTTCATCCTCCTTACACATGCTTCTCGTTCCACATGTCTTTCCACAAAAAAAAGCTAACGATGAAATCCATCGTCTGGGACCCGCTGAACAGACAGCCGGTCCTTCCGACGTTCGCATAACAAGCGAAGTTAAGATTACGTTGAGTTAGGGCGTACTGTTTCTGGAGCTATAGGCAGGCCCTAGACGATGGGGTTCTCGCTCCACTGATGGGATTGAGTACATCACTGATCATCGAGAACACGAGACTTGCGCGGACGAGACTACTCGTGTGGCTAGAAGGATGCGCATCTCGCAAACCGTCCTTGTGATATGAAGGCTATCTAACATGACCATCCTAGCAATGGCCAGAAAGATATCCACGCCTTCACTGGACAACGACGTGAATGATGCGGAAAGGGATATACAGAAAGAAAACAGCACTTCTTGCACGTACGGCCACAGTCAGCTGAAAACTGGGCATCCCGTCCGCTCTGCCATACATAAGCAGTTGAACGGCAGATTAGTACTACGGTGGGTGACCACGTGGGAATCCCTGCTGCTGTACGTTTTGCATTCGTTTTGCTGCTCAGATCTTTCCATCTCATGCTCTCATTGTTTTGCTTGGTGGACGCCTTTCCCTCTGTATCGGACATCTACCGGCCTTGACGGTGATAGTTGCTTCTTGAGGCAGACATGTTGAATCCTTTAAATTCCCACTCGGCTCTCACAAACACATGCAGATGACACTCGAGGCCATCGAAATGCACACTTCTTTCTAGACGACAGCAAAAGTCCACAGAGAGCCGATGGGACTACGACTCTCGATGGACGTTCCTTCGATTTGCTAAATGTACCATCAAGCCTCGCGTGACCTGGACTCTGCGTATGAATAACTCCTACTGCAATATCTACTTTCCAAACCACAGTTCGCATTTCATTTCGGTGGATGCAAAGCTGAGCCTCTACACCTTTGACATTTCTATCCAACGTATTACAACAGCATTGTTCTCAAGCTCCAAACACCTATCAGCATGGCAGTTAAAACCATACATCAACCTTTTATCGGTGCTTCTTGCATTGAGACTAACTTACGCTATGCATCATCCGCATGGCTGTAACCACAGATCCCAGCAAAAGCTGAATTATGAGAACTTTGAACTCGCAATCAGCATCGTTCGTAGAGTCAACGCTGCTTTGTTCGCCTGAAGCATAGACATATACAAAGCATCCATGATACGTATAAGCGGCATGCAACGACAATTGTAACGAAAATTACAGCGAGAATTGCAACGAGAACTTTCTCCACCAACTCAATGCGCTATTTCTCGTCAAAAGACTCGCTGAAGCAAGTTAAAAGATATCTTCTGCTGGTAATCGTGAAATGACAATTGTAAGATTGTGTTGGGTATGTTGTTTGGTTCTACGAGAAAGTCTGATTTGGATACTCAACATACTAGAAGGTTCACGACAACTGTGCATGCGAAGTTTATCCTAGGAGTAAGCACTTTTGTAGCGAGAACTGAAGATGCAATAGATCTGCAGAGGTATGCTTAGGATGGTCATTTACTGCGAGACAGAAAAGGAAGGAATCACTATACTCAGCAGAGAAGCATTTACCAGACGTGACTTCTTTCTGAGTGTATCAAATCAAGAGGCATAACACGAAGAGAAAAATTCGAATTTCCGCAATAATCAACAATCGTCTAATCGTAACATCAATAGTAGAGAAGAAACCCCTTTGGTCTGTTAATCCCAAAAGCAGAAAAAAAAAAACAACATGCCTTAGAGTGGGCTCAGGTATCCTTCAGAAGCAGAAACAAGGGGAAAGAAAACACACTCCCAAATACCAGCGCCCAATTTTCAAACCTTCATCAATTCATCATTACAACGCGCGTTCCCCAAAAAGAAAGGCAAAAAGAAAAGAACCAAGGAGAAGAAAAGAAAAGAGAAAAGAAAATGTAAGAACAACTCTGTGCGTTATAGGGATGTTCAGGATGCACAAGTTGCACTGGTTTTGTCGCCTGAAACAGCAGATCAAGCAGCTCTGTCCTCGTCCACAGTAGCAGGAACCACAGCGCCAGCAAAGTAATCGCCATTGCCCTGAAGAGCACCAGTGGGAAGGTCAGAGCCAATGCCAGAATCACTGGGAGGAGCATATTGACCGACATCCTTGGCGACAGCAGTATCAACAGCCAAAGCTGGAGTTTCGAGAGGCTCAACGTAACGCTCGCTGTCAAGGTCGCTGTCGTAGTCCTCTTCTTGGATGACAGAGCGATCCAGGGTGCTGCGGATGGTGCTGCCGATGCTGGTGCGGCGGTCAATATCGCTGCCAGTCATGTAGCTGCCAGTCTCATAGGTGCCCAGCGTGCCCAAGCTTGTGCGGCGGCCGTCGTCAGTCATGCCAGACTGCGACTCAGTCCAAGCACTCTGGCTTCCAGCGTAGCTAACACTACGTCTGCTGCTGTTGTAGTACGAAGAATCGAGACTGTCACGGCTGACGGGGCGAGAGTCATAGTCACGGCTCTGAGGACGGTACTCAGAATCTCTGCTCACAGGACGAGATCCGCCATAGTTGCTGTCAATCTCAGTGACTTCTTCGATGTCATTCTCCTTGTCAGCTGCAGCACGAGCAGTGCCCCAGGAGATCTTGCGGAGCTTGTTATGCTTGAGAGACTGGCTGCGATTGATCGCGCCCTGAGCCGAAACCAGGCTGGGAGTAGAAGCAGCATATGCAGCAGCGCCAGATGGCAAGTTGCGGCTGATCTGGCTGAGCGACATGATGCGGCGTTCGCCGGTGTTGGGAGTGGTACCAGTCTTCTTGGGCATACCACGAGTCTTCATGGCCAGTGCATGGCTCTGCAGAAGGCTGGGTGTGGTGGGGGCAGGAAGCTGTGTGGTCGAAGCATCACTGGGCAGGCGCAGGTCGCGCATGGGCTTCTTCTTGGGAGACGTCTTAGGTGTCTTCTGGGTAAGAAGCATGGCACGAGAGTGATCGATCAAGCCCTCGAGAATGCGACGTTCCAAAGCATCAGCCTTCTCATCCATGACGTGCAATTCCTCGCGTCTGATGTCCAAAGCAGTGTGGAGAGCAGAGACATCACCATTGAGGCGAGCCTTCTGCGCGGCCAAAGCATCCTTCTCGGCACGAAGAGCCTCGACAATAGCCTGGAGGCTTTCCTTCTCTTCGTTGAGCGAAGAAATATCTGACTCGATGTTGTCCTTCTGAACTTGACGGCGCTCAAGGAGAAGAGCGAGCTCCTCAGCCTCACGTTCCTTGCTCTCTTGACCGTCGGTGATCTGCTTCTGCTGGATAGCAACGAAAGCGGAAACTTCGGCAGCGGTAGCCTTGACCTGAGCATGAATTTCATCCAGGCGTTCCATCTGAGCTGTAGCTGCACCAGCTTCACCAGCCAAGTTGACGAGAGTGTCGAGCTTTTCGTGGACAGCGGTATCGTTGACAAGCCTATCAAGCTTCTCGTGGACAGCGGTATCATCGTACTTCTCGGCAGGCTCAACCGGCGCAGGCAACAAAGCAGGAAGAGCACCCTTAAGCTCTTCTGTCTGTGCATTGAGGTTCTCAGAGAAATGAGTCTTGAGATTCTCTGCAAAGAGACCTTCGATATGAGTCTTGGACTCCTCGGTAGCGGTGCGAATGGTGTCGTGGACCGTCTTGGCCTGCTCCTCAGCAGTCGCAGCAAGTTGTTGAGAGTACTCGTAATGAGCACTGACCAGAGCGTGAAGCTCCTTGAGCGACATTGAGAATTGAGGGTTGTACTCGTTGGACTCGCCTTGGAGAAGAGCGATAGCCTCGACGACCTTGACGATTTCATCACGGGTGGTCTGATGCTCGGTCTTCAAGCCATCGTTGTGCTCATCCATCTTGAGCATAGCGCCCTCAACCTTCTCGAAGACAGTCTTTGAGTCCTCGGAGATCTTCTCGGTTGCCTCGTTGAAGGAAGGGATAAATGCTGTCAGAGAAGTGCCTAGAGTGTCGATAGAGAGCTTCAGCTCGTCAGTCATCTCCTTTGTGCTGTTCAACATCTCTTTCTGCTGTTCAACTTGCTCTTCCACGGACTTGGCCTTCTCATGTGCTGCGGCTTGAGCATCATCGTACTTGCTCATCATACCATCGAAGCAAGAGTCGACCTTCTCGGTGACAGCAGCCACGATAGCATCCTTGTGTTCGGCGTGCTTCTCGAGCAAAGTAGAGCTGTTCTGCTCGTGGTCAATCTTGATGCCACCCAGAGATTCGTGAGAACGTTCAAACTCGTTCTTGATCGTCTCCAAAAGCTCCTTGATGTCAGCTCCAATACCTTCATCGCCGGCGACCTTGTCATCGATTGACTTGATGGCTTCTTCGATGTCGGCCATTGCAGGTGTACCTTCCTCGACCTTGGCGAGGATCTCGGTCTTGACCTCTTCCAAGAAAATCTTAACACCAGAGATAGCTTCGGCCATCTCTTCAGCCTCCTTTCTGCGGTCGTCGAAAGCCTTGGCAGTGATAGCAATGTCATTCTCGTAGCCCTCTCTGACCTTGTCATGGCTCTCGCGGAAGTCGTTGATGAGACCAGTGATTTGTTCAACATCGGCCTTGGAAGGGAGTGCCTCAGGGTCAGGCAGGTTGAGCTCCGAGATCTTTTCCTTGATCTCAGTGCAGAGCATGCCGAGAGCGTCCAAGTCTGCCTTGTCCAAGTGAGAAGCTGACTCTTCCTCTTCGTCCTCTCCGGGAGCCTTGGACTTGGAGTCCTCGAAAGCTGTGAAGAGGTCTTTGAGTAGAATCTCGACGACGGTAACATCCTCCTTGGTAGCAAGGCCATCGATGGCTTCCCTGGCACTGCGAACGACTGCCTCAACTTCGTCCAACTGCTCTCTACTAGCGGTTGTAGCGGGAAGCTCTTCGAGCTGCGCCTTAGTATTGCGTAGCAGAGTCTCAATAGCGTCAGTGTCTTCCTTGGTGACAGCGTTATCAGCCTCGACCCTTTCCTTCTCGGCCACGACCAAGAGAGTGTCTTGGATCTGGCGGAGAGTCTCCTCCATACTGAACAGATCTTCCTTCAAGGCAAGTCCCTCAGCAGGAGCTGCCGACGTGGCAGGCATGTCGCCGATACTGGCAGCCAAGCCCTCGACCTTGATGTGCAACTGAGCAAACAGGGCTTCCATTCTGTCCTTGAGACTGGCGGGATGGGCGGCTTTGTCGTCTTCGCTCAACTCTCTCGATCCTTCCTCTCCAGGAGCATCGGCAAGAATGAGCTCGCTGCCCAGAGCCGAGGAGGAACGTTCACCACCAGTCAGCTTCTCCATATCAGCACGGAGGCTAGCAACGCCTTCCTTCAGAGTCTCGAGGATCTCGTAGTTGACGGTCATGTCCACAGGCTTGTCCATGATTTTGGAAACGTCGGAGCGCATGTTGTCCAGACCTTCATTGAGAGTGTCCATGAGCTCATTGTTGAGGTTTCTGTGCACCTCAGGGTTGTCGATCTTCTTCTCAAGGGAGGACTGAAGATCGTCCAGACCGAGTCTGACAGCGTCAAGGACCTCTTCTGTGTCGGCACGAGAGCCACCTGTACCCAAAGAATGACGAATTTGCTGGAACTCGCCTTGAATGGCTTCCAGAAGAGCAGTATTGACGCCTGAGCCGCTGCTGGCAGCAGCAATCTCATCCAGACGAGTTCTTATCTCTTCCAGAGGCGCTTGAGGAGGTTCTTCGTCATTATTCTCACCGTTGCTGAGAACAAGGCCCTTGGTGGTGGACTCGCGGAAGTTCTCCAACTGCTCCTTGAGAGCAGCCAGGGTCTCGGCATGGGCTTCACCTTGCTCAGAGCTCATCTGTATGCGGATAGACTCGACGGCCTCACGAATAGTCTCTGTCT
>Ga0268251_10000438_pt1 | contig 13319 bp, 10 predicted proteins | sample AgamicAsMae_FD_200527 | JGI IMG/M metagenome (GOLD analysis project Ga0268251, IMG submission 200527) | Agave microbial communities from Guanajuato, Mexico - As.Ma.e (v2) (version 2) | ecosystem: Host-associated > Plants > Phyllosphere > Phylloplane/Leaf | place: Guanajuato, Mexico | collected...
CATCTCCTTCAGCGTCACCATCACCCTCGCGTTCACCCTCGCGTTCACCCTCACCCGAATCAGACGCCCCACCCGCTAGAAGCACCAAGGCTGGCACATCTGCGTTCGTGCCTTCTCTTACCATGGGTGGTTACTGGTCTGGCTCGGAGTCTGAGGCCGAGGACTTTGAAGACGGGCCGCCAAAGAAGAACCGAAGAGGTCAACGAGCACGCCAGGCTATTGCGGAGAAGAAGTTTGGCAAGAGCGCAAAGCATTTGCAGAACCAAGACAAAGCAGGCAAAAATGATAGAAATGCTGGATGGGATGCAAAACGTGGAGCAACAGATAGAACAGGTCCACGCGGCGTTCGTGGAGCACCTAGGGGCGGCCGATTTGAGAGACCTGGTCAGGATCGCGGAGTCAGAAATGACGCTGCTGAACCCCCGAAGAAGAAGCACAGAGATGACCAGGGCTCCTTGCATCCCTCATGGGAAGCCGCAAAGAAGGCCAAGGAGGCAAAGAAGGTCACCGCAGCTTTCGAAGGCAAGAAGATCTCCTTCGATTGATCTGTTAGTTAGGATTCCTTTCTATGACAGTCGCTCGCTTCAGATTGTGGCCCCTGCCTTTTCTTTCCCTAACTCTTCACGATACGGTGACAATGTGCTTTCACGAGTCCGAGGCGTTTGCCTATCACTTTGTAAGCAAGACTGCTCACATAAGCCAGGAACTGCCAAGTCGAACGTGAGAAGGGAAGTCGGCAGCAGGATCTTCTGTTGAGGCCGAAACATGACTCTGACTTGAATCACGACCCCACTGACTGAACCCCCCGAGTGTTTGAGATTTGCGAGCGTGGACGCCCGACGATGATTCCATTTCAGCCGAAGCTTAACTCCGCAGAGTTCATGGAGTGGAAGCTCGACAAGCAGCTTGTTGTGGACATCGGGAGACAATGCCGTATGGCTAGGGGATCTTTCATCATATTGTTATCAGTTCCAAGGACTCCCTTCGTGTGTTATGAATAAAACAATGCGAAATAGCAGACCCACCCTCTCAATCTCGTTCTTCTAATCTCGGGCTGAGCTGTGATATGAGGACTTCCCTTTTTAGCAAGCGCATACTTTTCCATTTGATCAACGCATGCCAAGCATTCTTTTTTCTCGTTCCCTTGTACGGTACGAAAGGTGCAGCACCATCTCGACATACCCTCAGCAGAAGCAAAAATCACATGGAGATACATCGCACGTTCGAATCGATAGTATCAACACATGAATGCACCCATGCACCCAATTCGGGTTTCGAGATTCGCGATTCAGAGATGGTAAAAAGCGCCAGATGCCTGAATAAGGCACGAGGATCATCTTGGCTTTGACGCCTCTTTTGACCCGCGCGCCTGGCTGAAACTTTACTCAACGCCTTTTCTGATAGAGCCCCTGTGTGCTTCTGGAGCAAACGCACGTCAAGTTAGAGCATAGAAGAGATGCTTCAGCGTACAAGATACCTCTGACGAGTGCATATTGCAGGGTAGCCCTAGATTGCGTGATGGCATTTAGTCAGCAAAACCATCATCGCTTGGTAATGTATGTCCGGATAAGCTCCAGTCGATCGACATTCACGCTACCCGATTACGGGTGGCCGGCGGGCAAGGCTCAACCGTCGTTGAATTGGTTGGCGCTGACGTCGATATCAAAATGTGTTAGATCTGCCCGTACATTATTCATCAGCGGCGCTCATGCTAACTCCGGGCCATGTATCAATGCCGTACGTGCTCTTTTCAAAAAACCCTCCTCTTGTGATTCTAAACGTTTGATCCCTTCCCACTTTACTGTGACGCAAGTTTTGCGACCTGCAAATATCGGTCGCCAATCTCGGACACCGCACATCTGGTCTCACTTTCCGGACGGTGTTTTTTGGCTTGACACATAAACCTCTTCGATTCAGGTTACAATCGATTATTCATCGCTTTTCGAACGCCAAATATCAACGCCAACATGTGGGGCAGCGGTGTAGCTGACGATCCGCGTGTTGCTCGTATGGACAGTCAAGGAGGGCAGAATGCCTGGCACAATCCCGCAGAGCAACGTGCTGAACGACTGCACAATGATCCGGAATCTCAATCAACTAGCTCGGAGGAAGTCGATCGCAACGGTACCTGGGGTGAACATGATGCAGGCATTCCTAACGAAGTCATGGCCATGGAGGACTACAGAGCTCTGAGGAGAGAGCTCACCAACCGATCGAGAACCAGCAGACCACAATCGCTAGGCCGGTCATCGCGGAGACATAGCACAGCCACCAACGCTGTGGACGAAGAATCCGTGGTCGGAGGAAACACCGAAGCCCAAGGCAAGGATGAGGATGACTTCGAACTCAGCGATTTCATGAGAGAAGGCCATCTCGGTCAACGCAAGGGAGACAAATCAGCCAAGAAGGTCGGCGTGGTATACAAGAACCTCACCGTTAAGGGTGTTGGTGCTGGCGCAACCTTCGTGCGTACTCTACCTGATGCCGTCCTGGGCACCTTCGGACCGGACCTCTACCACATACTCTCCAGATTCATTCCCTTCCTCCGCTCCAAGAACGGCGAGCTGAAGACACTCATCAACGACTTCTCGGGTGTCGTAAGAGATGGAGAGATGATGCTTGTCCTTGGCCGACCAGGCGCAGGTTGCACAACCTTCCTCAAGGCTATCGCCAACAACCGCGAAGGATATGCGCAAGTTGACGGCGATGTCTCGTATGGTGGTATTTCTGCTGAAAAGCAGAGGAAGATGTACCGCGGTGAAGTCAACTACAACATGGAAGATGATGTCCATTTCGCCACCCTCAACGTTTGGCAAACATTCATGTTCGCTCTTCTGACCAAGACCAAGAAGAAGGCGACAGGGGACATTCCTCTTATCGCCGAAGCCTTGATGAAGATGTTCGGTATCAGTCACACGAAGATGACTCTGGTTGGTGATGAATACACAAGAGGTGTTTCAGGAGGTGAGCGAAAGCGTGTATCGATCGCGGAAACTCTCGCATCGAAAAGGTGAGTTTCATCCTGCAAAAGCATCGGGGTAGTCACTTCTAACGCCTTCTTTAGTACAGTCGTCTGTTGGGATAACTCCACGCGTGGTCTCGATGCCTCAACAGCTCTGGACTATGCCAAGTCGCTTCGCATCATGACCGACGTCAGCAACAGAACTACGCTGGTAACCCTTTACCAGGCAGGTCAAGGTATCTATGACCTGATGGATAAGGTCTTGGTCATTGATCAGGGTCGTTGTATCTTCACTGGTCCTGCTGCGGCTGCTAAGCAGTATTTCGAGGACCTAGGATTCCAATGTCCTGAGCGCCAAACTACTGCCGACTTCTTGACTGCTATCACCGATCCCGTCGAGAGAAAATTCAGACCGGGTTGTGAGGCTAGCACTCCCAAGACACCTGTAGAGCTGGAACGCGCTTTCCGCGAGTCTTCGTTCTTCACTCGCAACAACCAGGATATCGAGACATACGAACAGCACCTCGAGCAAACCAATCACGAGGACGCAAAAGAGTTCGAGGAGACTGTTCAGGCTGGTAAATCGAAGACCGTCACCAAGAAATCACCGTATACCGTCAGTTTCATCCGCCAAGTACTCGCCTGCACCAAGCGTGAGTTCTGGCTTCTCTGGGGAGACACTACAACGTTGTACACGAAGGTGTTCATCATCATTGCGAACGGTCTTATCGTTGGTTCTCTCTTCTACGGACAATCTCTTAACACAGATGGCGCTTTCTCTCGTGGCGGTTCTCTCTTCTTCTCTATTCTTTTCCTTGGCTGGCTCCAACTTACCGAACTGATGAAGGCTGTCAGTGGACGTGCTGTCGTGGCTCGCCAGAAGGAATACGCTTTCTATCGCCCTTCTGCCGTCAGTGTCGCCCGTGTGGTTGCTGATTTCCCGGTCATCCTGGTTCAGGTCTGTCTCTTCACCGTCATCATGTACTTCATGACAGGTCTGGATGTAGATGCCGGAAAGTTCTGGATCTACTTCCTCTTCGTCTACGTCAACACGATCTGTATCACTGCTCTTTACCGTATGTTCGCTAGTTTGTCGCCAACTATTGATGACGCCGTTCGCTTCTCTGGTATCGCTCTAAATTTGCTTATCATCTACACTGGATACGTCATTCCCAAAACACAATTGCTTGACAACTACATCTGGTTTGGTTGGATCTACTACATCAACCCTATCTCATATTCGTTCGAGGCTGTGTTGGCCAACGAGTTCTCTGGGCGTACGATGCAATGTTCTCCAGACAACCTGGTCCCTCAAGGCCCTGGTATCGATCCTGCTTTCCAGGGATGTACTTTGACAGGCGCAGCGGTCAATGCCCAATCGGTCAGCGGCGCTGACTATCTTCAAACCCAGTACACCTACACCCGCGCTCATCTCTGGCGCAACTTCGGAGTCGTAATTGCTTTCACTGTTCTATACTTGCTGGTCACTATCGCGGCTACTGAACTCTTCAGCTTCGTTGGTGGTGGTGGCGGTGCTTTGGTCTTCAAGAAATCGAAGAAGGCAAAGCAGCAGGTTAAGGCAGCTAGCTCTGTAGACGAAGAGAAAGCTGGATCAGACAGCGACACTGCTGTCGGTGGATCGACTGGTGAGAAGGAGGAACAAGAAGCCTTGGACTCGATCGTGAAGAGTGAGAGTATCTTCACCTGGAGAGATGTTGAATACACTGTTCCCTACAATGGTGGTGAGCGCAAGCTTCTAAACAAGGTCAACGGATACGCCAAGCCTGGTCTCATGATTGCCCTGATGGGTGCATCCGGTGCAGGAAAGACAACCCTCCTCAACACTCTCAGTCAAAGGCAGAAGATGGGCGTCGTTCAGGGTGAAATGTTCGTCGATGGTAGACCTCTTGGAAAGGAATTCCAGCGTAACACTGGTTTCTGTGAACAGATGGATCTTCACGATGGCACTTCGACTATCAGAGAAGCACTCGAATTCTCCGCCATCCTTCGTCAGGACCGCAAGATCCCTCGTGCTGAGAAGATCGCATACGTTGACAATGTCATTGACCTGCTGGAGCTCAACGACATGCAAGATGCTATCATCTCTTCTCTCGGCGTAGAACAACGCAAGCGTTTGACAATCGGCGTTGAGCTCGCGGCTAAGCCGAGCTTGCTACTCTTCTTGGACGAGCCTACCAGTGGTCTCGATTCACAGAGCGCATACAGTATCATCCGCTTCTTAAAGAAACTCACTGCCGCTGGCCAAGCTATTGTCTGCACCATCCATCAGCCTTCATCTGTCCTCATTCAGGAGTTTGATATGGTTCTCGCGCTCAACCCCGGAGGTAATACATTCTACTTCGGTCCTATTGGCGAAAACGGAAAGGACGTCATTGAATACTTCGGCGCTCGAGGTGTAAAATGTCCTCCTGAGAAGAACGTGGCAGAGTTCCTTCTGGAGACCGCTATCAAGCCCCGAAAGCGTGCCAATGGAACCAAGATTGATTGGAACGACGAATGGGCAAATAGCAAAGAGGCTCAAGCAGTCATTGAGGAAATCGATGGCCTCAAGCGCATGAGAAGCAAATCAGTAAGCGAGAAGCATAATGATGATGATGCTACCGAATTTGCTGCTCCCGTTTGGCTGCAGACTACCATGCTCACCAAGAGAGTCTTCACTCAATACTGGCGTGATCCTTCTTACCTCTACGGCAAGCTCTTCGTCGCAGTCATCGTCGGTATCTTCAACGGTTTCACTTTCTGGCAACTCGGCAACTCTATCCAAGACATGCAGAACCGCATGTTCACAGCTTTCTTGATTCTGACTATTCCTCCTACCGTCGTCAACGCCGTCGTTCCCAAATTCTACCAGAACATGGCTCTTTGGATGGCTAGAGAGTTACCATCGCGTATTTACGGTTGGTTCGCTTTCAGTACCGCTATGGTGGTCGCCGAAATCCCTATCGCCGTGGTCAGTGCGGTTGTATACTGGCTCCTGTGGTACTTCCCATCTGGATTACCTACCGACAGCTCTACTGCTGGTTATGTCTTCTTCATGGTGCTACTATTCTTCTTCTTCCAGTAAGTTAATCCAAGGTACAAACACCACGTTCAGTGCTGGCACTGTCTTCACGATCTGTACGAACAGTCCAAAAAGTGTGTTTCATTGAGACACCGTCTGGGACCACATCGTGCAGAGTGCGTTGAACACATCCAGCAAGAACGCAGTGTTATTACCATTCCTTAAAGTTGAACTACACTAACTCAAACCAGAGCTTCTTGGGGACAATGGATCTGTGCTTTCGCACCCAGTTTCACCGTCATCTCGAACGTCCTACCTTTCTTCTTCGTCATGTTCTCACTGTTCAACGGCGTCGTACGCCCCTACGCCTCTATTCCTGTCTTCTGGCGCTACTGGATGTAAGTATCAGGGCATCGTTCCGATATCAATCTCTTGCTAATCTCGTCTCAAGGTACTACGTTAACCCCTCTACCTACTGGATCAGCGGTGTCTTGGCCAAAACTCTCGACGGCATCCGCGTCGAGTGTACTCCAAGTGAGACAGCCAGGTTCAATGTCCCTGGTGGGCAAACCTGTCAATCCTATGCTGGCGCCTTCGCAACCTCAGCAGGAGGATACCTTCTTAACCCCGACGCTACCGCCGATTGCCAGTACTGCCCTTACGAATACGCCAATGGCTACCTTGCATCTCTTAACATCAAGGCCAGCCAAGCATGGAGAGATCTCGGTATCTTCTGCATCTTTGTCGTGTCCAACTGGGCTTTGGTGTACTTCTTCATCTACACTGTGCGCATCAAGGGCTGGAGCTTCGGCTTCGGACCCCTGTTCGGTGCATTGGGTAGCATGGTCGGAGCCATCAAAAAGCCTTTCAAGAGCAAGAAGAAGGAGTAGAGTTTTTTTCTTTCGTCATTTACTTTTCCGCGAGGTACAAAAGATGCGGGTTTATTGATTTGCATTGGGTCTTAGCATGGTGTTTTGCATGTGTTATTTAAGGAGTCGTCTATTTACAGTTCGGCTTCACTATCAAAATTCATTTTTCTATTTCCCATATTTTAAATGTCTTGATAAGCACGGTGTGCCGTTTGCGATACAAGACTTGGGTCATAGAACTGGTCGAGTTTGGTTGACCTTATTGGTTTTGGAAGGTGCGATGTACTTGTTCAAGCAGACGCCAAAGAAGAGTCGATCTACGATCCTCCCCTTGTGCAATGGTATATCACATGGATAGGTAGCTACAGAAACGCATAGTCTAGCCAGTGGACAGCAAACATTCACTGAGAGTCGTGATATAGTCTACTCACTATGGAATCGACTACCGACTGGAAAGAACTGTGTATTGTGATAGCTTCAATTGTTGGAGGACGATGATAGGAGGGAGAAACTTTGGCATACGAGGAAGGTGCTTTTCGCAAAGAGTTGCAGACCGCACTCTCCCCTTGTGTACGTCTACTCGAGTGAACACTACAGAAACGCACAATAGTATTCAATGTGGAGATATTTTCAAGGAGAGTTGAGAGTGAGTTGCTTCTCAACGTATGCTATCTGGTTTCTCAAAACTGTTGTGCATCTTTGCAGCTCCTGCGCGACATGCCTTTGAATCAGAGGAGAATGAAAAACAAATATGGAAGGGAGGACCCACACACAGAGACAGAGGAACAACCGTGAAAATCAGATGTAGTTGTTATTAATGGCTATATTTACGCTCGTTTCTGCTATCTTCATCAAACATCCAGCGCTCAGATGCTCTTGAGGATACCAGGCTGGATCTCTTCCAGCTTGGCAGTCAATTCTGCCCAGACCTTCTCCTGTGTCTTTTTGCCCTCTTCGCTCCTGACGAATTTGGAAGGCTCCTCAACCAAACAGTTACTCATGTACTGACCATGGGTATCGTGCGAAGCCAGTGCAGCAGCGACAAGTGTTCTGCTACCCACTTCAGTAGTCCTGGCCAAGAGCTTGTACATCAATTGAAAAGCGATGCCGCTGTGTTCTCTAGACAGCTCGCTGTAGCAGAAGCCAGGGTTCATGGTGTTAATGGTAACGGGATATGATGATCCTGTCTTCTCGACCAAAGCGCGAGTACCGAAGACATCCAAGAGCTTGCTGACTGGATATCTTACACCCATCTCGGAGAGCTCGGGTGTTGCCAAAGCGTCAAAAATCGAATCGCCCTTCTTTCGCTCGGGAAGATCTGTCCAGTGGTGAACTTCGGAAGCGACGATGGTGAGTCTAGGCTGGATGTTGTATTTTTGAGATGATCGCTTCAGTGCGGGCAGGACAAGGAGAGCGAGAAGGAAGGTCGAGATAACATTCACTGTGATCGTCGACTCCTGTCCCTCGAACAGCTGGAACTTTTCGGTGCTGATGCCTATCACGGAGGTTAGTCTGCTTGTCAACTCTGAGAAGGATGACAATCGAACATACCAGCATTCTCGACTATGGCGTCGATGCGAGGCAATGTATCGACTCTTTTTGCGAACTCTTTGACACTCTCGAAAGAAGAAAGGTCTAGCGACCACACTTCTGCTACTCCCGTTCTCTTGGTGCTCTGCTCGATGTCTCTAACTGCCGCTTCGCCTTTCTCCAGGTTTCTGCATGCGAGGATGACCTTGTCTGCACCAAGGCGTACCAAGTGACGGGATGCTTCACGTCCCAGGCCGACATTTGCGCCGGTGACAATGAAGGTTTGTCCCTTGCACGATTGCTCTGGATATTTGGGAGTGATGAAGAATTGCGAGTACAGGAACGTGAGGATAGATGTGTAATCCATTGTTGTGGAGATGTGAGTTGGTTCAATTGGTTATAACAGCGATGAAGATTTCGATAGACGAGGGACAGCGGTGCTCATATAGTCTCTCTTCTTCGTGGTAACACACGGTCTTATGTTCGACCGTTAATCCCTTTGGTGATGTCTGGGAATTAACGGACATAGGAGTATGATTTCGTCCGGGGCGGAGTACTGCCGCTCCCTATTCTGGTCTGCAGCTTGGAGGCAGGAGCGGCTCGCGCATGGTGGCTTCCGTATTGCTTGGCATCCATGACCGGCCACATTGTTGCGCCGACCGTCTGCGATCTCGAGTCGTGACAGCGACATCAATGTCAAGATCAGCTTCGTGTGTTTTTGACGGTGGAGCAAAGCCATCCATAATTTCAATGGGTAGTCTTTTCGTGGCCCTGACACCAGCTCAGAACCAGGCCAGGAAGCCATCCGATTTACAAACATCACAATAGTCCAGTACGGCGATGGGTCCTCTGTCTTTGACCATCAACGGTCTTTCTTTTTGGGCGGGCCATACTTCGCATCTCCTTCCTGTCGATTTTGCAGCGTGGCATTCGAGGTAGCAGCGCTTGACCAAATGGCCGCACTTCAATGATTTGACTAACTCGAATGTGCACATTGTGGCTGTTGTTCAGGTCGCAATTAAGGCTCTAAGGTTTTAGAAGAATTGGATGGTTATTACCGACTTGCAATGATTTGAACATGGGAATCTGTCAAATTATTATATCGATGTCGGATACCGATAAAGCTCTTCCATTCTCCGGCGGCGTCACGCTGGCATGGTGTGATTCGCTACCCTGTTCGCCCTGACACGCATTATAGCGTCCAGAACACTGTTGACTGAGGTCTATGGAGTGTTTCTAATGCATCAGAACACCGAAAAAGCCATAGATCCAGAGGTACGGCATGCTCACTGATGCATGTATGCATGAACGATGAACCCTACATCAATCCGAAACGGAGAGGCATGTAAGCGTCCAAAGCTGTCGCTCTTTACTACGACACACTCCACTTCTGCCATGTTCAAGCACGTTTACATAGCAGATGTAGGCAACGCATGGTTGCGTGACCTGGTTCTAGAGTCTGGTTACTACTATGGCTGCAACTAGGCTTGATGTCGGTTCATTGTTAAGTCACAATACAGTCCTAGATGCATATCATGTCGTTGTGTCACGAGTCCTTTGCGTTGGCTGTACATAGAATACATGCAGCAAACATGTTACGATAATCCCAACGAGCTCAATCATCTGACAGATCAATCACGACAGCTTTTCGTTTCTTCCCAGCGACTTGAGGTATCTCGGATCGTATTGCAGTAGGGTTCGGTGCCCCAACAATAGCTGCGTTCAAGGCGCTCGACGACGCGGCGACAGTATGCATTGGTCGAGTCGATCCAGTCGGCTGATTCGGTTGCTGTTGAGCATAGGTCATGACCCTCACTTTCCTCAGCCTCATAATCTCATCGTACTGGTCCCCTAGTAGCTTCCTGAGTTGACTTGGTGAACTAGATGTATCTTCCTGGTCTTCAAGAGAGCGTAGTGCTGCTAATGCAGACTTGGCCTTGTTTGTCCAGGTTTTGAGACTGTCTTCGAAGCTCTTGCCTTGTTTGGTAACGACCATGGTCTCAATGTATCGGCGTTCGGTTATGTGTGTACAATCTGTGTAGGCATCCAGCTGAGTGTGTAGGTGATGTCGTCGTTGCTTCGAAACGACTATTCTTTTGACACGGTCCACAGGACTGCGTAGGAAGGCGTTCAGATCCGTGCAATCACGACAGCTGCATCTTACTGGATTTCTTGACCAATTGATCTGAACAGGCTCCTTCCCAACGCACCGCAGGACGTATGAAGAGAGACACATTTGAAACAGTTTCTTGTACATGTCGAGCTCATTCTTCCCCTGGAGCAGCCGTACAACAATGCCTTTGAGAAAAGCCAAGATCGTGGACCCGAAGTCCTCCGGATCCATGGAGTTTGCTTGCACTATCACACTGTTCAGGAGCAGTTGGCCGTGTTCGTGAAACTGTAAGTCCATGATGTGCCCTAGAGTGTCTGCCAGCAACTTCCCGTCAAGCGCAGGCTTGCGAGCAACTGGCTGTACGCGGGTCGCACCATACAACCCATACGTAAAACTAGGCCGAGGTTGAGATGGTTGTGGTTTGCGGAAAGATAGATTGGCGGCCACCATTCTTATCAGAGGCTGGTAGATTGGCAACAGGTTCTCGGGAATTGGATTTGATAACTTGAAAACCTCGGAAAGGAATGCTATCATGAATGTTGTCTTTTCCGGATCGTCGCCTTGCATCTGACGCTCGATGTTGGGTATGATCCTGGACATAGCAATAAGTCGCAGTACATGACATCCACGGCCTGACGATACATACCGATCTTGCAAAAGAGACCCAGTGGTGTCCGAGACTGCTATTCTGGCCATGACATCACCATCTTCACCAGTGAGTGAGCTCAGGTCCAAGCACATCGTGGCCAACATTCCCGCAACCCAGGGTTCGAAACCAGGCATGAGACCTTCTTGGTTCTGCACATCCAGAGCTTCAGCGCCAATGAGAGTTGAAAGAGTGTCGTACTTCTTGGAAACGCTCTTGCATTTTAGTACGACTCTTCCGAAACTAGCTCAAATCAGTACGGTAGTTACTCTAAATATGAGTCTGGGCTTCGATACTTACATGGTTTCCAGCCTTGTACGTTCTTCTGGGGATTTCAAATTCGTTTTGTTTCTCAAGTTGCCTATGCATTGGAGAGCATCTGCAGATAGACTGTCCCTGAAGGCAGACGACAGTCCTGGTAACATCTCGGTCATGCCAAACTCTGCGCAAACTGTGATAGCCTCGGAAACAGTAGAGTCTGAGTACTTGTAGCTGCCTGCTCGGTATGTGGTCTTGAGGCAATTCTCTGATATGGTGAAGCAGACTCCCCTCAAACTCTTCCTGAGAGATTCTCTTCGGGACCACGGGGCGTTTCGAGCTCGTTGAGCTAGATGCCGTAGAATTGCCAGAGTATTGGTATCGCTATCAGTACCGTGGTCTAGGAAGACCTCCGTAATATACTCGTTAGGAATCAGAATAAGAACCGAATCCTGAAACACGTGTGTTGAGTACTCTTCAATGCGCGCATACTCATGTTCATCGGGCTCGCGGTCCTGATAAGATAAAGCTCCAAGGATGTCCATTTCCTCGATGTCGATGCCAGTGACATGTAATTTTCCATCAGTATCGAACACTTCAGTCAACTGTAATGACTCCTCCAAGATCTCCTCAATCGCATGGGGTCCGTCATCACTCTCTTCCTCGTACTCATCCCAACGTTCGTGATATTTGGGTTCAGCGGACCCCTGCACTCGCTTCTCCAGCTTTGCTAGGTAGAGTGTATAATCTAATTGGTCGCCGACTGAGAGAAGTCGCTGTGCTCTGAGTAGATCCGACCCTTGCAGATCTTGAAGATTGATGCTGGCCCCAGCATATTTGTGTTTTAGCTGATAGACCATTCTCTCGGCTTCAGGCGCTTCCTGTTGAATTGTGCTGTTCCACTCTGTAAGTATAGCGCGAAGTCTTCGCTCACCACTCACGGCAGAGTTGAAATGTTCGGAGTCGGTCTGAACAAGATTGTAAGTCAACACCCAGCGATAGCCTGAAGAAACATCCTGGCTGTAAGACTATCAGCAATCTTCATATGTTTGGTAAAGAGGTATTCACTCACACTTCATGAAGTACGTCTGAATACCTACGACAAGTTAGTCGACGTTAATACTGACATATCGTCTCGACTTACCAAGCAAGATATTCGTGGCCATGGGTTGGAAGTGAGTACTCTTGTCCGTTGTGCGACACCTTAACAGCACCACCCCAGTGTGCCGATGGTAAACTGATGACCAGTGTCGCAAACATGCCAGGTATCTTTGCAGAATCGGCGAGCGACAGACCGTCATGCACTTTGGGATATGGTGCGACCACACGTTGCTGTACACTGACGATGAGAGACCATATCTGGGCGCACACTTCTGCCTGTTCAAAGCTCATTGCCATACCGAGGCCACTTGGTTCGGTCCATACGATTCGTGTGTCCTCTTGCTTTTGAAATCCACAGTCGTGTAAGATTTTGGTATCAAGCAGCATGCCCTGGGCATCGTCTTCAGACCGGACAGCAATACGTCCTTCACCGCTGGTCAAGAGCTGACCGGCACAAAAACCGGTGCCACGGTCATACCAATTTTTGTTCTGGAGCTCATAGACCTTGACGCGCTTGTCGTTATCCTCGAGCCCGCCAAAGTCAATCGGCTTGTCATTCTCGTCGAGCTCGTCATCCTTGACAGGCTCATCACTCTTCTGGAGCTCATCGACTTTGATGGGCTTGCGGGCATCATGATCCTTTGAAACTACCCCTTTCTCGTACAGGAGCATGTTGTGCAGCTCCGCACTTGTACCATCACCGCGTACTCCAAGCTCCTTGCATACCATTTTCAAGATTGTGTTGACATGGGTTTGCCAGTGTTCGCCTAGCGAGAATCGATCCGGAGTGATCTCCCATCTACTTGAGGGACACAATT
>Ga0268251_10000440_pt1 | contig 13295 bp, 10 predicted proteins | sample AgamicAsMae_FD_200527 | JGI IMG/M metagenome (GOLD analysis project Ga0268251, IMG submission 200527) | Agave microbial communities from Guanajuato, Mexico - As.Ma.e (v2) (version 2) | ecosystem: Host-associated > Plants > Phyllosphere > Phylloplane/Leaf | place: Guanajuato, Mexico | collected...
CATGCTGCGCGATTTCCAACGGTCATTCCAAGTATTCGTCGCATCTGTCAGATAAGTCTGGCACAGAACCTTGGCTATGGCAACCTGATTATCCAAGTCGGCGCTGACGATATCCCGGAACGCACCCGCATAGCCGTAGCCTGCTTGTGCGCCCGGATCCTTGACCCAAAGCTTCCAGAGCACAATGAGGGCTTTGCAAGCCAAGTTATACGAGCTCACCGTGCAAAAAAGAATTGTATGTAGGAGTAGGTGTCGATGACGGAGCTGTGTTCCCACATTCATCCTCGTCGACCGACGCTCCCTTGTGCAACACCCATCTGGAACCGGGGTCCGGTATCCGCAATCCAGATCTGGTCGTCGCGCATGCCTGCACTAAGCTCTCTTGGTGATTGGAGATTGCTTCCAACCACACCCCACAGCGTATCGAGACTACCCACAGCAACATTGAATAATGGTCGAGAGCCATGATCGGAGTCAGCGTCTTGAGCAGCCAATGGAACTGCAAGAGCGTAAGGGATGATTGTTTCCGAGGTCCATGGAGTCGGAGTCGGAATCTTGGAGTCGAAGAATGATTGCAGCGATGCCTCATTCACTACCAAGCACATTTCTGGCATCATCGCTGCTTCTTTTTGAACGAAGAAGTTGCCGTATCGCTTTGCCACTTGCTGTGGAGTGGCACTTTCCAGCTGTGGGTCTTCCACCCAATGAATAGTGAAGCGACGATTGACCTCAACTGTACCCTCAACAGTCGACTCCCTGTCAAACATCGCCGCGATCACAGCATCCCACTTTGATATGAAATGACTCCATCGCTGACCATCATCATAACAACACGTCCTGAACACCACAAAGCCCCAAGGTCCATCTCCAGGATAATACCGCTGCAAAGCTTTCATGTACAAAGGCACCTCTGTCCTGCGCAACTCATCCACCGTCTGTATCTTCTCACCGCCTACAGCGACTCGTGCAGCCTCTTCCTGAGCAACTCGCGCTTTGTGATTACGGCTTGCTTCCGACATGAGCTCCAAGAACCCAGATGGGCCGAGTGCGGAACGCAAACTATCGAACATGCGGTCCTTTTCTTCTTCTGGAAGGGACATGATGTCGGCGGAGGTTGCATGGAGTAGGAAATCTTTTGACCAGCCTTCGGGCCAATATGCTCCTGGTATCGAGTCAAGGCTTGACATATTGCTTGAACCAAAGTTGGTCAATTTGGTGGGTTATATGTGTCTAAGAAACTCAGAAAGGATAGCATGGAGAGCACAGGTTCTGTGGTAACGTGTTTACCACGATCAATCAACCTCAAACATGGCCTTGGCATGCATGATACTGCTTCCCGACTATGTCGATCGAACCGCTCTCTAGAAGAAGTCACTTCCTGATGAACGCGTTGATTGGCATAATAGGACATCCGAAGTTATGCCGCAGCACTATTCGTCCAACCCCTGAACTGGATTTCTATCGAATATCCATTAACGCAATCGAATCTAAACCCTTCTCATGCAAGGCAGACATTGATATGAACATAAGAATCAGACTCGCGAATGAACAGACCAGAGCAGTCTTAGAGTGCGACCGGAGCTGAAAAACGGTGTGAGGCTCACGCGCTTCCGACGTCAAGCTCGATTAAATCATCCATTCGCTGCAATTTCTCGAATATGTAGGCAAACAGATGTCTGTACTATCCATCAAGTGTTGTAACAGACTGTAGAAGGTCTAAGCTAATAGTTGAATGTAATTGAACTCTGTATCGGAGGGTGGAAGTTGCATAATTATGGACGCAACTTTCTGAGTCAGGGTCGTCTGCTCAACATCATCAACTTAAAACCAGAACCACGACGGACCATATCGATGCTTCATACTCTAGGCAGCTAGCAGGGAAGATAGCATTTCTGCCATTAAAAGCACTACAAATGATGGGCACGAAGCAGATCGTGACAATAGATTGATCACCCAGAACCCATAGAAATTCATTGCTCGGCTCGATTTCAAATCGATTATAGAGTAGGACAAGACCCACGATATTTAGACGTGCGTCGCATGCTGTACGCTGTCGTGTATCTGTCAACGGTTGCTTGTTGAGAATTGGCAAAAGACACGAACCAGGTTACATGAAGCAAGGAGAGAAAACCAACCTGCATACGGTACACGCACATCCGATGCACGTTTCTATCAAGGTCACAGTCACACAAGAAGAAAAAGTTTTGAGAAAAAAGTTCTTTTTTTGGTAATTGGAAGAAACACATCTGCTTTTTGTGTTTATGCAAGCCTCTTGGCTTATGGCCGGGTATGGAGGAAAATGAGCGAGAGAAAAAGCGAGAAAAGAAAAACGAAAAGACAGAACAAAGTGGTATCCCTTTCCCTTCCAAAATGTTTGCAATTTGGTATGGAAGCCTCGTGGGCCAAAAAAGGAATGAAAAGCAACAAGCACGAGTCGAGAGAAGCAAGACTCGTCCCAAAAGCAACCACCATCGTCAAGCAACTTTTTTTCTTCTCTCTGGGTTTTCGGCGAAAGCAACTTGGCTCTGCATGTGTTTGCGGCCGTGATAAGCTATGTTCGGGGTAATAATGTGCAGATGCGGTCCACCAGATGATGATGGACGGTACGAGAAAAGAAACGCTGAGAAGCAAAGGATACTAATGTATGTGAAACGCTTGCAATGCAATGAAAGGTCGAAGGGACTGGCTGATACATGTTGTTACAACGGAAGAACATGGAGCGTCATGGTGTGGCACGAGAGTTGAAGCTCAGTGTGATGGGTATGATGTCGGGTATGAGCTGTACTGGTATGACGATTGGCTTGGGACAGAAGTCATGTTTGAGCATGCATGGAGGCGGTGCATCAAGTTTTGGTTCACGTTGTAGCTTGAATTGTCGTAATAGTCCTTCTCCGGGGTCTCGGGAGGTGTAAGGACACCAATAGGAACTGCAGCGTATACAGTCTTCTGGGGAGTTTGAGGTGCCATCATAGCGCCAGAGACTTGCTGGACGTCCAGTGTCGACTGTGCTGGCGAGGGGTATGTCTGTTGTGATGCAACCTGCTGCTGCTGTTGTTGCTGCATGAGGTTTTGGCGCTGCAGGAACTGCTCCAGAGTAGTGGCGACGTTCGAGAGATGGGCGGACGAGTACTTGCGGAAAAGAGCCTGCGAGGGACGCGAGAGCTGGTTGGAAAGGTCCATGACGACGTTCGAGTCATATCTAGCGGCCCGCTCTGGGTGATGCACTTGAGGACGACCAAGGACGTAACGGGCAAGAGCTAGCGAAGATCTGGCCATGACCGAAGGCAACACAGGAATGAATTCCTTGTGGTAGAGAGCCATTTCGGAGATGTAAGTAGCCATGTCCTGCACCTCTACATCGGCACCTGTTTCGGAGAGAGCAATCTCGAGGAAGCCAGTGACGGTCGGGTGACCGACGATCCAGTTGAGGGTCTGCAGCACGTGCCACTCCATTTGTGTGAACATGTCGTCGTCGTAGAGAGAGCAGCACATAGACTTGAGTTCCTTGATGGTAGGCACACGCTCTTTACGATCACCGTACTTGGCGGCGATGAGTAACGAGGCACAGCCAACCAGCTGATAGTGACGCTTGTAGACGACACGCTTCGAGCAGTATCTGTCGAGAAGGTTGACGGCAAGGAACAAGGTCTCGGGGAGGAGTTGGAAAGCGTGGTGAGCTTCGAGGAGGAAGTCTAGGAGGTAGGGACGCATAAACCATTGAATTTCAGTTTGAATCTCGATGGAGTTGATGTCCGGCATCGTCTCGGCCTATCAGACGTCAGCAATGCATCATGTAGATGATGAGTCGGAAGATCTTACCTCCATGATCTCCATATGCTCAAGCACGTCGTTCAGGTACACCTTGCTCGTCAGACGAGACAAGTTGGCAGCCATGTGCTTTTGTTGGACCTTTCCGATAGCACGTGCTCTCTCCCTCTCAGCAGCTGCTCTAGCAAAGATGCCATCTGTGTCTTCATAGCCCTCGACGAAGAAGGTATCGCAGTGACCGTAGCTAGCCTGTGCTGTCGTGGAAGCCATGTTGATGTGAAGTTGTTGGTTGAGGATGGTCAATTCGCCAGGATTGACGGATGAGTATCTATTAATGAGTGAATGGTGTATGAACACTGGTTGCTTGAGTGTAGACACAGAAAAATGGACAGTGTTGGTGGTAATGAAATAGAAGGACTGTAATTAGTTGGATGAGGGGTGTTGTAGATGGTCCTAGAATCACTGGTCTTACTGCCTTGGACGGCGTGAAAGATACAGGTATAAGGAGTCTACAAGAGAGCTTAGACGAATTAGTTCTGGAAGTGGAGAGGAGACGCGACTGTCCAAGCTGAGTATTGCACATACCTTGGGAAATGGGTGGCAGCGAGGCAAAATGCAGAGAAGTGAATCCCTTGCGAATTAAGGCTCGAATGTCGACTGCAAATCGGAATGCCGTAGATGGTGCTAGCCCGATCTTGAGGCGCAGAGAACGAATCAACGACTCCACCAATTCTAATGAGAGCGCGTCGAGGAGTTCGCAGATAGGTCTGGGGAATGTCAGTCATTCCCGGGTCAATGATGGAAAGGCACGTGCGCTGCAAGGGAGGAAAATGTGATGATGGATCAAGACAAGGGAACTCACCAGAGAGAGCTGGTCTTCAAGAGATTGACTTGAAAAGGCGAGTCAATTTAGAGATCGTTGGCTGAAAGAGCTGTGACGTGTTGATATTAGTGAATGTAGCTTCAAAAGTAAGTCAGTCATGACTGGGGATGCTTGAGATAGCAAGTGACGACGGGCTGACTTCCGAAGTCATGCCGGAAGGATAGGGAAGGAGCCATTTGGGAATGAGACACGGCCTCAAACCAGGCCTACAGTCGTCAAGAATGCAAGCGCGATCGCTGCTGGAAGTGTCCATGCCTTGACGGCGATGGAACGTAAAGACCCCGCTCAATAACTGTATCGACCCAACACTGTTGAAGTGTTGTATAACATGCCCAGTGCTCCATTGTATGAAATGGTATCGTTCCATGGTATTCATGATGGGGGCGCAAGAGGAAGCTGCGACTTGCAAGGCTGAACCGCCAAGGTACTTCATATGACGGTTCTTGCTTTTGCGTTGCGTTCTCGAGGCAGGCTTCGTTGCTGACCACGAGCGAGCATGGAGGGTATCATTGGTATGTCAAGCAGTATGAGCAGGGTCTTTGCTTCCTTTCCAAGGTGCTGTAACGCGGTTGTGCCGTCGACGACGATTTCCTTTGCTCCTTCCTTGTCCTTCCAGCTTGACCTCATCTTCATCTCTTTAGATCAATGTCATGACCCCACAGCAGGTTTCGGTTTCAGATTGATCGACGATGCGTCCTATCAAATTAAAGGGAGAGCCGGGCAGAGAATAGGGGGTTGAAGGATGAACAGCTTGAGCAATGCTCACTTACCTTGTACTGAGAAGAGCTCAAGTCGAGGTCGAAGTGAGATTGCAAGCTGATGAGGCTGACGAGAAGAGGTGAAAGGGCCGTCCACAGCTCTGCGTTCAACGAAGAGGAGAGGTCGGGGCGGCTTGAAAGGTCGAGGGTTAGGCGGCAGCGACGATGTGTGGTCGTGTCGAAGGGTTTGATGGGGGCCTGATGTCGAAGGGCGGTAGTCGGATGGTGAGAGTCGACAGGCTACAGGTCGAGGTCGAGGGTTATACGACGAACGACTCGTGAGGGGCTGGGAGGTAGGAGTAAGGTATGAGAGGAGCCGTTTGAGAGCGGTGACCGTTTATCAAAGCTCCATTGACTTGCTCAAAGAGATAGGTTGGGGAAGAGGAGGAGCGGGAGAGAGTGAGGGAGGAGCAGGGAGAAGAAGAATCGACAGCCTCGGACGGAGGTCGTGTCCAGCAGATGGACGTGGTCGGTACGGCCTCTGCCTCCTGGTGGAGATGGCTCTGTCGGCCTGGCTCTACGAATCTTGGCTGAAGCCACTCTAGCCGCTAGCGTCGCGCGTCAAAGCGTTGGTACGTTGCCTTCTACATAAAATAAAGAGCATCGACCGGTTCCATACACGCACGCTTGTCGGAATACCCGTCGCAGGAAACACTATCCTGTCCGATCGTCTGACTTGGGGCATAACGCCCCTTACCATACTTTGCCTGCTGCGAGCTGCCTCTTTGTCCATGTGCATACATGGCAAGGGCAGCAAGCATTCAGATCCAGCACAATCACATGTAATTGGGGCTGCTTAGCTCGACGATGAATCTCGGCTTGAGCAACCGCCCAACCCAACATGCGACATGCGACAGGTGCCTCTCTGACGAGGCCTGACGACAATCCCCAGCCAATCTTGCAATCCTTCTGCAACCGTCACGAAACACACTTGCTGTCGAGCCTCTGCTTCCTACGCTTCCTACGCGTCCAGTAGTGCAGGGACAAGCTTCGTTGGCGAGCACGAGATATCAGCTCCGCCCGGTCTGCCGGCGCCTCCACCAATGAGCCATTGTCCATCAGCGCCAATCTGCATCATTGAACTCCTTTATACCCCAGAACCTTGAAATCAACCGCCAATCTTTCCACCACCGCAGCCTGCACCGGAGTACTGTTTGAGAGTTCTGTCTCTCCCCCTGCTTGCTGGCTAGCCTTCCTGCCTGCCGCCGGCTCCGATCACCAACCAAGCATATGCAACCACTTTAACGCCGTTGCAAAGTCTCCGTATACGCGCTTCACGATCGCGGCCGAAACGCGTCCCACGCCTTGATTTCTATATCCAAATTTCATAATCTGCTTCATATTATATCCAAAGCTGCACCCCTGAGTTACTCTATACGAAGATGATCGTTATTCTGCCCGTGATGAGCCATCGTTTGAAATTATGCCTGTTCGCGCAATCTACGGGGAGCAATCAAATGCAATATCCAATATCATCCTCCAATAACAATCTCGTTAAAAGTCGTCCGTTGGACTGATCGAGCAGGTGTGTCACTCTCGGCGTTTTTCGGTCTCGAGGGCAGCAAACATGTTCAGCAGTTGTGATATCCGAGCGAAATCGATTGTCTGCGTACAATAATGCAGACTTACATGTGCTGTATGCAGACTGCCGACGAGAATTTTCGATCTGGCGACTCGCACTTCCTAATGAAGCCATCCCAAGTTCTCAACAACGAGTCGCTGGTGAGCTTCTCCTCCACACTGTTACGCACAGATTTCAAACTCTGCGCGGATCGTGTGTTTGTTATCACATCCTCGCCCGTTCTGCATGTTCTTTCCCTTGTCCTCCTTGTCGCCAATGCACGGTGGCTGTCGATTGACTCGGCGGAGCGAAGCCGTACGACGAGGCTTCGCGAGTATTTCCTGACGGCCCGCGCAGCTTGCATGTCAAAGATGACATATCGCGCCGCTCGTGTATGTAGTACGGTTGACTTATACCCAGTCCAGCTGTCCTTGCTTTGAACTTTGATAGACGATCGTCCCACCATACGAGAGCCCAGGCTATGCATTCTTTCGTGAGGGACGACGGTTTTATTTTTCTTTCCACTTCACATGCATTCAACATTTCAAGACTGCATATGCCGTCATACGAAGGCGCGGCCGTAACACTGCCAGTGGAAGATTTGGCGACGCCTTTCTTCCTGGTTCACCCAGTTCCTTGAGCAACGAAGCTCTCCCGACATCGCGTCTCAGCAAAATATACGTTGCGCGAGAGCCCTGGCATGATCCACAACGAACAAAAAGAAAGCAATTGACATTCGCTAAAAGCCACGCGACCAGACAACAAACATTTTTGTGTAGCATGTTACACCCGTTTCTCCATATCTTGTATACCTGTACAAAATGGCCTTTCCCAATTTCTCCACAAAAGGCTAATTTAGATATGCTTACATTAGATCGGCATCATCTGAACAAGCCTCGATCATATTTATTAATACACATCATACTCGAATTGAGCCTCCTACTATCCGTTTCACCAGTTATCCATCGTCTGTTTTGAATGAGCTCGGGTTTCCACAACTCGTCAATTCAAAATGCTCACTCGCAGATAGGCCAAAGTTGCTTTTTCTTTTGCGACTCAGTTACCACGTTCAATCCTCCACACCACCTTCATCCTTCTGCCCTGGTCTTGCCGTCACAAACATCCTCGTCGACCACGGCAACCAAGTCTCGGGTCGCTTGGCAAGACTTTTTGCGCGGACTCCACACCTACCGATCAACATGGATACCCGCCATCCGGGCAGAGGCTTTTCCAATAGTTTGAAGACATGCAAGAATGACTTTCGATGAGCGAACAATGGTAAGTTAAGTCGCCATGCCCTGCCCCCGGATAATCATATGTGCCTGAGCTCCGCTTCGTGTCAACAGTGTCAGAAGCCTCGTGAGTTCTTCCTCCTCGTTTCCGCACCCACGCAACTGACTACTGCAACGGCAAAGCGTTCCAATCTTCCCACAAGTCTCACGCCTGAGCAAAGGTCGGCCGACACAGATAAACCTGGTTCATATTCCGCGGTACCTTTTCATTTCTCCACAAAATATGATGTGCTTGCTGTTCCGCTAGGATTCACAAGTTCAGCCCCCGTTTCGAACAAAAGTATAACGGCATCTTCATACCCGCCTCGCGGTTTTGTGATTCAAAGCACATGATGCGCCGTATAATCCACAAAACGCGATACATACGCGGTAAGACGCGATCCACTTTACGCCATTGTTCGTTATCGATCTGCCCTCAAATCTCCTGACCACCCCCTTAGCGGCTCTTCTCAGCCATTGACGAGAGCGTTAGCCTCGGCCGATCGAGAAACGAAAAAGGAGTAAAGTGGTCTACGGAGTGAGACGCGGCAGATCGCGAAACCTTCGCGTTCCACATTTCACTTACATTGCCGCTTTTGGGCATGTGAGCGCGGGACACGAGACATCGCGGCGGTTGTACTTGTTGCTAGTCGCTTTGATTGCATCTTGGTTGATCGCGTGCTGACCCAAGACACGGTAGCTTAGAGCCTCGTTGTGGTATTGATGTAATCGATAACATTGAGACTTCTGAGGCTTTTACTCAGCTGCTCTCCAAAGAGGATCGCTTCGTTACTAGCTCTCAGCTGCAGCAAGTCGCGAACAATTGCCTTCAATCTCTCCCAAGAAAGAGAGACACCGATACACTAGGGTAGTTCAATCGCAACCGAGCGAGGCTTACGAACAATGTTCAGATCTTGTCTCAAAGTCTAGCTGGCAAGACGAAAGCATCTTCAATTCAGACAAAAGGTACCAGAGTCAGCTTATGAGACTAATTAACACCAAAACCAATTGACCGACTTCACGCACCCAAATTCTGGTACACAGCAGTCTCTGCTCCGAACCAAGCACCCATCACATGGGGGTCGCCAAACGGCATGACCTGACTGGCAATCATACCAGCAACACCCTTCTCGCGATCCACCCACCAGAACAAGTTTGCAATACCTGCCCAGAATGCAGTGTTCTTTCCACGTCCGGTAACTCCGGGCTCAATGGTCAACATGGCACTGAGACACCAACCCTATGCCGAACATCAGTATATTGACAAGTCAATGCAGTAACACACAAACAACATACCTGTGCGACATCGCCTTGGGGGTACAAATCTCCCAGTGGATTTGAATGCTCTGGCTTTGCGTCAGGGATACCCCTTCGACCAAAGTCTGGCATCTGAGTGATTTGGTTCTCAAACATGTGCTTCACAGTCTCGGGCTTGAGAATCTGTTTCTTGGTCGTGGGACACGTGCCATCGTTCAACAGTACAGCAAGCACCTTGATGTAGTCCGTAGGGCGAGAATACAGACCAGCACCACCACTGTTCAGAATTCTACCCTGCTCTTCTTTTCCCTCGGCCACCAGTGGTCGGCGGTATACGTGATCTCTTTCGACGGCCTTTTGGCTGCCGGGCCAGCGTTGATGCATGGAAGCGAGATTGGACTTCATCTCTTTGGTGGGGAACATGGTTGTGTTGTTGATGCCTAGGGGTTGGAGGATGTGTTGTTGCATGTAGTCGTTGAGAGACAGCCCGGTTTGTCGTTCGAGTGCGATGCCCGCCCAGTCGATGTTGATGCCGTATTCCCATCTACTGCCTGGCTGATTGACCAGAGGCATTCTCAAGACCTCAGTCGGGTCGCCGCTGAAGACGTCGAAGCCGACAGGACGGCCATAGTCCCTGAGCTTGGGATTGAAGAACTCGTATCCGAAACCTGCGGTCTGCGTGACAGGGTCAGAAAGGTAACCTCAGGTATTGAATAGACAGCACACTCACATGCGACAACAACATCCTCAACGTAATCTCCGCCTCCTTATCCTCCAACTTCCCATCATCAGTCAAAACCTGCACCTTCTCCAACTCAGGACACAACTTGTACAACTGCTTGTGATCATCAAGGTCAAGCTTGCCCTGCTCAACCAACTGCATGACCGCAATCGCAGCAATCATCTTTGTGCAACTGGCAATCCAGAATGTGGTTTCCAAAGTCATTGGCTCTTTGGTGTCTAGTCCGCGGTTGCCGGATGCGTTTGCTGTGAGCACTTCGCCATCTTTGTTGATTGCTGCAAAGACTAGACCTGCGACTCCTGTTTCCGGGTTGGAGGTTACGCCGTCGAGGGTGGCTTGAACTGCCTTGTGCGTGGCTTCGGACTTGGAGCTCATGTTGATGTGTACACTGCTCTCTGGCTCTCGGAATGATGTGAAAAAGCAGAGTATCAAGCTTGGGAATGTATGTTCGAATGATGTATGTACGAAGACAAGTGCGGAGAGTCAAGCAGAACGCAAACCCGGGTTACCGACCTCCTCTGTATAACACTTTCCCCCCACTACCCCTCTTCGCCCAGGAGACTCCTCCAGTTACGTGACCGAGGCTGACAGGGTCTTGCATGCCGCCCAACTGCGAGCTCCATAACAAAAGTTTCTAGAGCTCACGACCCCGCATGATGCCCCGCAGCTGACCGAAGTCTAAATCAATCAAGCTTTCCCACGCGGATCTCGGATTCCCCGGATTCCCATGTCCTTTGATCCGAGAATTTGGTCGTTCTCGATCAGTGGCTCAGCATTGCGATCTCTTGCTTCGAGTTGAGCTAGACATCTGCAGAGTTAGGAAATGAGCGAAGTTGACAAAGGAAGTCAGAGATGAGGTGTGAATTGCATTTTGCAAGTAGCTTTTGGTAAAATTCGCCTTTTCGGACTCTGGTGACCTTCAGTAATTTTTGCTTCGAATGTCGAATGCTTCAGACGACGATAGCAATGGTGCTTCAACAAGACATCGTGCGAGGCCAAATGCTACTCGTGGTCGGTCTTACAGCTCATCCCTGCCTTCAATTCCAGCTTGTGTACCATTGACGGTCGATTTGGATGGTCCGGGAGGCTGACGTGAGATGTAGCTAATAAAGCGACGCTGTAGGAAGACCGTTTTCCTCATCCTATCAAGATCGCACTTCCGAGTGGTTGCTGACTTGGCTCTATGCTCATGACTTCTCAGAAGTCTGCGGTTTGCATACAGTCGATAGTGGCTTAGCACACCTCAGACGGTCTTCGCCCGAGCTTGCTTGAACTTCTTGAATTCCTTCAATGCCGCCATTACCAGAGGCACAGCCATGGGACCGAGCAAGGGCACATATACAGCGACTTTGTGCTCATCTGGGAAGTAAACTTGACCAACCATAGATGGCTCAAAGAAAGCTTGCTCCGCTTGAGCTTCTGCGATGCGGGCATGTTCCAAAGCAGCATCATAGTGACCTTCGTGAAGGTGAGAGCATGCGGTCTCCAGGTGGTGGATTGTCTTCTGTACTGAGTCCGCGACGTTGTCTGGAATGGCAATGCTGGTCAGCTTGAGTGTCAGCCTGGACAGCGAGCCAAGAGTCGATGAAGCCGACAAGATCAGCGATGCTGCTCTCTCGCGCGTCAAGCTGGAGAGACGGAGAGGTAGTGAAGGCGGTGACTGAGGCAAGCCAATGAGGGACTCCAGCTGTTCGGCGAAGATGCGCACAACCGGTTCCAGGTCATGCTTGCTGAGTACGGTATTGTTCTGACCCATGTCAGGGTTCAGTATCTGAACGCCGCCCCATTGTGGAATCAGCCAACTGGTGCCGCCAGTCTCCTCGATTACCATCGGGGCTTGCTTAGGGGAGGGAACATAAGCAACAAAGTTGATGGTTGGGCCCACACCAATGCTTGGACTAAGAGGCCACTCAGCTGCATTAATGAACGCACTCAAGTCAGAGCGCATCAGTGTCCACTGCTTTGATGATTCGTCATACTGAGGGCCATGTAGTGATGATGACAGGGATGCGTACAGCTGAACCTGAGTGTCCACGCTGAACTTGCTGACGGATGAGAAGGAGGCCAAGAAGGGACTCAAGTACTCGTCGAGCGCTGCTTTAATGTCCCATGCAGAAGGCGATGCTGAGCCTGTGAAAAGAGAGAACGTCAAATGGTAGGTCGACGCATACTTGAAAGCACGATTAGACCTTTTCCTGTAGCCTTCGACAATCGAAGACGAATCAACATCCCCTAGAGATTCTTGATGAGCAGTCTGACCATTCAAGAGATAGTCTAATGTAATTTGCTCTTCGACAAAGAGCTTCAGAAGCTCAGTCGTGATAAAGTCAGCGAGGTTAGATACACTGGTGGGCTGATCTGACGGCGAGGATCCATAGTGGATAGTGAGAGTAGGGTCAAAGGGCTGGACCTTGGCCACTGGGTGAGAATAAGATGCATCAAGCACGAGGTTGACGGTAGCTGCAATCTGACTGGTCACAGCCGAGGAAGACGAAAGGTCGGTATATTGCGCATCTGCTGACCGATCTGCAGTACTGTGCCCCGAAGGAATCACTCGCAAGCGGTGAATGGGAGACTTGTTCTGTCTGTCCAAGCCTTGTTGGATATGCCGAGCAAGTTCAGTGGTGGTTGCAGAGTCAAGATGGCTAGCAGCAAGAGCGACGTGCACAGGAAACTCGAGTTCACATGTCTTTTGATAGTTTAGTGGATATGGTAAAATAGAGAAAAGGCAAGGCATACCTGACCTGAGGCCCACGCATCCATCGACTCCAAGGGCAGTGCAGCGCGGGGAACAGTGGTCGTGGCGTACCAAATAGGCAGGCCGAGCAGGCCGGCGATGGCCCAGAAACAGAAGATGATCCATCTACGTGTCTTGACGCCCTGCGGAGACTCTGGTGGAGGTTGTTTCCTGGCCAGAGCAGCGTGGACAACCCCTTCGGCAGGAGCGTCCTTGACGACACTGCCAGCTGGCTGAGTGTCCATCTTGCTCTTTCTCGAAAGCAACAAGCACTGAACGAACCTCTTGAGAAAGGAGAAGTTCCAGCTCGGAGTTGGA
>Ga0268251_10000441_pt1 | contig 13273 bp, 15 predicted proteins | sample AgamicAsMae_FD_200527 | JGI IMG/M metagenome (GOLD analysis project Ga0268251, IMG submission 200527) | Agave microbial communities from Guanajuato, Mexico - As.Ma.e (v2) (version 2) | ecosystem: Host-associated > Plants > Phyllosphere > Phylloplane/Leaf | place: Guanajuato, Mexico | collected...
AGTCCCTGCATCGCCAATTCCCAGTGCATCTTTATCACACACTCTGCTTGGCTGTGGGTATCTCCTGTTTTTGACCACAGCCGTTGTGTATAGACTTCTCGTGTTGATGCTGCAAAGTCAAGATACACGACCATCTCTTCGATCTCAATGTGATGCGCCCTGCCCCGCAGCCTCAAAGGATGCAGTGACAGATCAGGTGGGCTGGGTGGCTGCACACGCTACGTCAGTACTTTAATCAATCTTGAACAAAATCGCAGGACAATCCACCCAAAGTGAAATCCTCGCACCTTTCAACTGTCTCTTTGACAAAGCTTAATTTGACAGCTCTGTCTTTTCGAGAGGACCAGACCATCAAGATGGACAAGGTTACTCAAGTTGTCGTCTTCTCGTCGACGGCAATCGCCCTTTATGGTTATGACCAAGGTATGAAGCTTGACCGCTAGAATTGAATCAATACTGACAAGTTCTGTAGGCATGATGAGTTTGATCAACACGAACGAAGACTATCTCAGCACAATGGGTCTTCCTGAGGAGAGTCCCATCGTCGGTCTCATCGTAGCTCTGTACTACCTGGGTACTGCTGTTGGAGCTGTCATCTTCTCTTACCTGGCCGATCGTTTCGGTAGAAAGCCTGCGCTTTTTGGATGCCTTGCGATGTCCTCCCTAGGGAACCTCATCATGTTCGTTGCTGGTCTCAAGTTCTCCAAAGGAGCCATCATCGTCATGATCGCTGGCAGAGTGGTGATGGGACTGGGTGTGGGTGGTGTTGATGCCGTGGTTCCAGTTTACAGTTCCGAGCTCTCCGAAGATGAGGCCCGCGGTAAGGCACTTGCCCAGGAGTTCCAGATGAATATTTTCGGACTCAACATGGCATTCGCCGTCAATCTTGGGTTGACCATCGCCCTGGGCAAGTCCAACCAGTGGGCCTGGAGACTCCCTATCATCATCATGCAGGTTTACCCTGTCCTTTTGATGGCTTTCATTGGCATTCTCCCTGAGTCTCCAAGATGGCTCGTCTCTCACGACCGCAAGGATGATGCAAAGGCAGCTCTTGTTAAAATTTATGGAGAAGACCAGGCTGAAGAGACTTTGGACAACCTCATTGAGTCCAACGACAACGAGTCATCAAAGAACGTCACCTACACCGACATGCTTACTCCAGGACACGCTCAGTTCCACCCAACCATGATCACTGTCATGGGACAAATCAACCAGGCTCTTACTGGATATGGAGCTGTCTCGGTCTACGGTCCTCAAATCTTTGAGCTGCTTGGTTTCGACACCCGCATGTCTGAGTACTTGACTCAGGGCAACTACGTATCCTACTTCATCCTCATGACATTCGCATGGCTCTTGGTTGACGCCGTGGGTCGCCGTAAGGTGTTGCTCGGTGGATCTATCGTCTTGACTGCCTGCTTCTTCTTGCTTACATTGTTCGGAGGTCTGGCATTCAACGCCGACGATCTGGGTATCTCGGAGGTAGCCGTTGCCATTCCTGGCATTGTTGCCCTCTATGTTGCCACTGGAGCCTTCGGCATTGGCTGGCTTGCAACCATCTGGGTAAGTTTGGTCATGAAACACGATTCCCTATATAAAGATACTAACGCATCATAGCTGATCCCCACGGAAATCTTCCCTACTACCGCCAGAGCTCAAGGCACTGCCGTCAGTGTCGTCGTTTGGGGTTTGGCCAACTTTGCCGTCACCCTCCTGACACCCATCCTCTTCAACAACCTCAACTACTGGCTCTTCCTCGTCTTCGCATTCTCGAACATGTTCGCAGGAGTCTGGACTTACTTCTACCAGCCCGAATCCGGTGGCCGCAGCTTCGAAGACAACCAGGTCTTCTTCGAAGAAGCCAAGAAGGCTGGTACTTGGAGAGTCGGTGCTGTCAAGGATGGTGAATTCAAGAAGATGCCTTACGGCAACTCTGACGGCGATAGCGAGAACACGCCTCTGCTCAGAAGAGTCAGAGATCAAGTCTCGGCTTAAGTCTGCGTTGGCAGAATGATATTGTTACAGATATTGATGCGAAAATGATGACATAGTGATGGATTAATGATCGAGAGGTAGTATTCAGAGACATCGTAGAGTCAGCAGAAAATAGAGAAGTCGATGTAGGAAGTCGGTGTGTAAAAACTCAAAAGCGCCATCATCGAAGTGGATGCCTGATAGATCGAGAGCAATTAGAGGGTGTACCTCCACGCAAGACCTCTAGCTATGTAGAACCATTATCTCATTTGGTAGTTCACCACACAACTCTATGTTGCATACTCTCGTAGTCTCTAACTGTCAAGGAAGCAACTTAACGTTTCATCGCAAATCTTAGATGCCCATCGTGATGAGAGGTGAGAGTGAGATGTGTTGGTTTGAGTAGCGCGCGTGACGTCAATCAACATTGGCATTTTCAGCCATTTGGTCGTCTTCCTGCTTTTGAATCTCCTACTTTTACACACAATCTCACATGTGCTATTCATCATGGCACGTCAGCAGAAGATTGCGCGATCGATAGTTTATGCGATTCTCGAGAATGATGGAGCGAAAGTGCGCTCGCTTCTTTCACGAATCCTGGCGGCCATCGTATCATTCTTTGCTCTTTACCAATTACAACTAACTAGACTTCGCAATGATCTCTTTGCAAGACTGCGCGACCAATGGCATGTCGATGATGAAGACTACAAAGACAGCATTGGCCAGAAGAATGGACTGAAGGCTAACGGCGATATGGGTTTCTCAGGCAGCGTGAGTGGTTTGCATACACTATGAGTGCAGGATTAACACGAGATAGACCTTCTACACAACATCCGATGGGACCTATCTCGTCAAAAGTCTCCCCCGAGGGTTCGAATATTCCTTTTTCCGTGACGAGTTTCTGGAACCTTACTACAACCACATGATGGAACACACGACATCATTGCTCATCCGAATCACCGACTTCCTAGAGTGGTCGCGTTTCGGCATCGGCGGTCTGCTCGGCACCGCTCCAACACATCACATCATCATGGAGAATCTCTTGATTGGCAAGGAAAAGGACAACACGTCAAAATGGGAGACCTGGGACCTCAAACCTACGTCGTACTTTTTCCCGGAGCGAGACATCGCGAATGGCAAGCTGACCTCTGACGCAACCAAAGACCGCTTAGCAGACAAGTTCGAGGACAAGATTGTCTTGACTCAGTCGCAGGCTGACGATTTCTTTGAGCAACTCTCGGTAGATACCGAATTGCTTGAACGGTGCAATGCCGTTGACTATTCGCTATTTCTGGTCAGAATCCCGCTTACCAGTTCCGACCACTCGGCTGCACGCCAGAACCAGGAGCAAGCTATCCAACAATCGCAAAGACCTCCATTTGTCCCTCCAACGACTTCTTGGCGAACTGGAGTGCACTCCGCTGATCAGAAGTTTGTCTTCCGTGCTGCGGTTCTTGACTTCTTCTGGGCTAAGCACAAGTTGCAACCCAAGGTCATGACATGGCTGATCAAAGCATGGAACCTGATCGATCGTCAGGGGCCTATGAGCATCACCACCACTCCAGACGAGTATCGTCAGAGGTTCCTCTCAATGTGTCATGAGATGGTGGAAATCAGGGACTGAAAGCGCTATACTTGAGCATGTGTGTTACAAATCTCGTGGGATTGCGTAGGTGATCCTACTTTGGTTGCTGCCTAGATAGGGCTTGCCTGTTAAAAGGTCTAGCTCCTATATACGTAAAGTTGTAAATAGGCTGTGCCCGCCTAGCATCTGTTAGGCGGCCTCTATCCAGATCGTTAATACTCCTATCGAATGGAGACGGTGACTCACTGTCATCAGACCTCTATAACCGTAGAGGCGACATCAATCAATGCTTTCACCGGTAGTCTCCGCGCCGACAGTTTAGCTCTAGTTGATGGTCGTACACTCGGCAACGTACAACCGAACATGATAAGAAATCTACACTTGAAGAACAGATCCGTATACTGTTAGCTATCTATATTCGAAGCCGCGAACGACTGGTCTCAGTGGCCTCAGTGTGATGATCGGCAAACCTCCGCAACCAGGGTCCGCTGATCAAGCCGCTCGGAGTAGACCCCTGCCCCCCCTTCTGAACGTGTACCAGACCCTCTTTCTTGCACCATGACCAAGCGAGAGAGGTGGCAGGCATCCTCCAGTCGGACTTACATGCAGCGCTCCATACGAACCTTACGCGGGTAGAGACAACCAGATGTTGAGAAATTCGGTGAAGGGTCGCCACCAACGAAATCATTTGCAAGAGCAGCCAACGCACAAAACATGCACTTGACACGTTTCGGAGGCTCACATCCATATGCGCTCCTCATGGAAACCGATAGCCGCCGCAGCTTGTGTACCTCGAAATAGCGGCGGCGGCTGGGACGGCAAGCCGCCCTTGCATACAGCTGAAGGTCGGTAAAACCAACGACCCGCAGTCTGCGACCCCAACCTGACCAACCGCCCACCAAACGGAGCTACGCCTCGATTTTACTTGCATATCAGAGGCTTGAGTTCCAGATCTCTTGGTGAGCGCCATGCATATAGTTTGGTAGGATTGTGCCGTGCCGACGTTCCATCTGGTGTATCTATAAGGCGATGAAATGACGACGACTGACAAGCAAAATCCAACAACATCTCTCTTCAGTTAGGATGCGATGGCAAAGCATCTTCAGATCGCGAGTAAGATCTATCTTCAGCCTGCGACTTTACTAACATGTGGCAACAGAGACAAAGAAACAGAGTTGGAGCAGGCGGCTAACGATGCATGATGGCTCGCTAGCTGGATGCAATTCATGCGGAGTCGGAACGCTATCTAGGGTCTGTGGGTCTTGTTAAATGTGCTTTCCAGACCTGTTCAGCCTTGGTGAGCCAGATGACACACTCTGAAGGTGGTCATCAAGCGGTCAATTGAAGTAGTATCCAAGAAGCAATGGGCAAAAACGATGAAACTTTGCTGGCCAAAACCTAAGGCTGATACTTCGGTTACATCCTTACTCGAGCATTATTAATCCACTTTTGGGCAACAGTCTCAGGCAAAAGCCTCGTACACTTTCTGGGGACGGACCCGCAACTCACAGTGTGCGGACCCGCGCTTTTCAGGGTCATCCTGTGCTCCTTCAATGCATGCAGGTTCACAACCCCAATGGTCCAGATGATAGGCTGCTCCCACGCGGGGGACGCATCCCAGTTCATGTACTCTGGAGCTCTCGAAACTTGAATGAGATGCTGTATAAATACCCCTCTCCCACTCGTGTGAGCCTCAGCTCTCCAAGCTTCATCAATATCAGATTATTCTTCTGCAACTCTCTTGAGTGTTCAACCACAGTTCACAATACGAACAACACCTTGAATACACTCAACCTCCAATGGCTACCGCAGACGTCCAGCAGCCTATTCAGGACAACCCTGCACCTGCGATCCCAGATTATCTTGCAGATCCAGATGCTGTGCTCAAAGACACCAACTCAAAATGGCGATATGGAAGAGCACCAGATTATTCCAAAACACGAAAAGTGTACGCAGAATGTGAGTATTTGCCGAATTCATTGTTCTTGACCCACGCCTCGCCATGTACAACCCACCTGTCAGCATCCGACAACCATGAATACATGGGAACACGAGATTGAGGTTATGTCTGTCGGCAAGACTCCGTCCTCAAGCGTCTCCACAATGCCATGATGGTTCAGAATGTGCCCCGCCTGTGTAACGTCAAAACACCCCATTTAGGCTACAAGGCTAACACTCCCCAAGCCAAGCAGATGAACCATATAGCTGGCAGCCTTGAATCAATGGTCGAAAATCTCGTCAAGAACTGGGAAGTCGAAGCGTCCTTCAAGCCTCAACTCTCGGATTGGCGAACAGTCGACCACAGCAAGTACTCCTTTGCCATCAATGGAGGTCCAGGGCAAACAGGCGAGCACATGCTCAAGGTTGGAACATACAATGCCATCATTGCGCCAAATGAGTACTACAGCCCTGTATACTCGGACTTTGCAAGCAGCCACAAGACCTTCAAGCGTATGATGCCTACTTTTGCGTGGGAGGTGCTGGAAGTCTACAGTGGTCCTCCTAAAGTCGCCTTCAAGTGGAGACATTGGGGCACCATGAAGAACGACTATGTCGGTTTCAATGAGTGAGTCCTTTACCTGTATGGAGCTCCAATAGCACAAAGCTGACATCTCACAGCAAAGGAGAGAAGGTGACGGCCAAAGCCCATGGAGGAGCTATCGACATCACCGGCATCACAACCGCTACTGTAGACGATGCAGTACGCCTCCAAGACGTCAACACGTACTTCGATCCGATGGAGATGTTCCGCCAGATTGCACCCAATGGCATTGTCAACAAACAGGTCGTCGATAAGAGAATTGATCCTTCTACTGCCCTCGATACCGAAGTTCCATCGCAGGATGGTGTGAAGCTCGCACAAGCACATAGCTCGGATCATGCAAATGAGAGTCGACCTGCGAACACCACCTCAGCCTCGGATATCAAGTCAGACAGCACCTCGACCAGTGCGACCTGCCCTGTGTCCGGTGCAAGCATGAGCGCCGCTCTCTCTGCAGGTTGTCCGGTAATGAGCGCTATGCAACAGCACGCCATCAGTTCTCCAGCCTCTAGCTCCGAGAGCGAGTGGGAGAAGGTGCCGTCCAACAATGCAGACATCACCCGCTCAGCACAATCGTCGGCAGTGACCGGCGATGTAGAGCAGAGGATGTCGGTCAGCAACCAGATCGACTACAGCAAGGATGCCGGTGTACACGATCACATCGATGAGCATCTTGAAGGCTCGGCCGTGCAAGTGCATCCTCATCCGCACACCATGGAGCAATCAGTCAAGCCAGTGGTTGGTGATGCAGTCGTGGCTAGTTCACAGTCCGAGGAGACCAGATTGACGCACGATGAGATGAGCAGTATCACAAAAGATGAGGAGCCATTGCTGATGAACAGAGAATAACATGGTCGGTACTTTCTGCTTACAGACAGGTCGCTCTCTGGTGTAATTTGGTTTCTCTGGACTTCTTCTCTCGTTCTCCATGGTGTATTTTTTTCGATTTTGTTTCCCTTTCGGCGTTGTTTTGCACGCTCACAGTCGTTCTATATACCGTCCAGTCAAGTTGGTGTATTCAGTACCGTCGCTCAGAGTGTCGCGTTGTTTCCTCGAATTCATATTGTTGTCGTCAGCGGAATCAAACAGCATAGGTTAATACCAAGCAGTCTCCAGCATAGAGACTACGAATTCAGACGTGTGTCGAATATGTATCAACTTTGGTGTCAGAGCCGGAATTAACCATCCAGCGGACATCTTATTGCGAAAGACGGTCGTCGGTCAGCCTTCCCGGCTCCGTCGAGTGTCGGTACTTCCAGGTATATGCAGAGGAGCGATTTTCGCTGCTAGAATCATCTACAACACTAATGCATGACACCATGATTTTCGCCAGCTCAGTCTATGGATAAGTTTGTTTGTTTGGTCAAGAACGCTTCAAGCTGGTTTACAATTGGTTTCGAGATGCATTAATTCTTCGAAATTCGTCCGTGGGCAGCAATACCAAAGCTCAACGGTTATGTGACGTAGATCGGCCCAGGCCCGAACCTTGTTTCTCCCTCACGTGTCGAACCGTGCAACAGCTTTCTCCTTCTCGTTCATGCAGAGAGCGACATTGTGGTACATACCGCTTGTCGCGCAAGGAAAAAACGAAATAGAAACCATAATCAACTCTGGATTATCCTTGATGGTATAGATTCGCTGTCAGGACACCCGCGACACCGGCCACAAGAAAAATGCCAACATTCGGCTGGCAAAGCAATGAGACTCCACACGCTCAGTTCATTCGCAACACGGACTGGAGCGCCACTGCGATAGGAGCGCCGGAAACATGGCCACAGCAACTGCATCAAATGATCGATTTGATCATGCTGGATCCGACACCGAGCGCCATCATGTGGGGGGACGACTTGACCATGATCTACAATGATGGGTTCGTGGAATTCGCTGGAGAAAAACATCCGAAACTCATGGGAAACACGCCGATGGTGTCGTATGCAGAAGTTTGGGAGCCTCAGTTCGCTCCGATTGTGGCGCTTGGTAGGGAACAAGGCAAGGCGACTCGTCACAAGGATGTACCTTTGTTCTTGAAACGACATGGATACACCGAGTATGTGCACACTGGAATGGCGGAACGGGCGACGACGTACTGACAAGAAGCAGAGAAGTGTTTGTGGACTATACATTCATACCTCTTACTGGAAACAACAAGGAAGTTGTCGGATTTTATCACACTGCAGTTGAGACCACCGACCAGAATCTAGCCAGACGAAGGACTCAGACATTGATTGACATAGGTAATCATGCTGGTGTTGCGCGAGATATGAGGCAATACTGGGATGCGGTACTCAAAGGATTCGAGACCAACATCTGGGATATACCATATGCCATCGCTTACGAATTTCACAACGATCACGACCCCGAAGTGTCTTCTACATCAGACTCGAATGGGCGCTCTGGCTCAAGGACCAGGTCGAATAGGTCAAGCTCATTTTCAGAGTCTGTGTCCTCCTCAGGCCGCATCACCATTCCTAGAGCGTGCAGTCTGGCTGGCGTGATTGGAAAATGCATGACCGACGTTCCGCTAGGCTTGGATGTGGCGCTCGAAGAGCCTGGCTTCCACCAAGTCGTCAAAAAGGCCATCAGCTCTGGAGAGCCGATACGTCTAGAGATTGCTCACGATATGACACCGGACTGGCTCAAGTCGGACGCCCCAGGAAGAGCTTTCGATGAGCCCATCACACATGCAGTGGTGATGCCAATACGGCCGACGACCAGAAACGACAGTGAGGGCCTGAACGCTATTGGATTCGTAATCATGGGTCTCAATCCACGCCGGGCGTATGACACCGATTATCAACGCTACACAAGACTCTGGAGTCAGCAGTTGGCCACTTCGGCCGCGTCCGTGGTTCTTCTCGAGCAAGAAAATAGACGACGGTTGCAGCTCAAAGCTCAACTTTCCATCAATGAATTACGCTTCAGTCGTTTCGCTGAGATGTCCAATGTTGCCATGTGGATCTTGGAGCCTAGTGGAAATCTGGTCTATGGCAATCAAACGTGGCACGATCAGATGGATGTGGAGGGTAACACGACCTTGCTTGATGAAGAAGGTCATCCTACCTGGTGGGATCGTATAACGGAAGATACGAAGCCAACGCTAGTGGATGCGTGGAAGTCTCTGACTGAAGACATGGTTGCAACGAATGTTGAGATACGTTTGAAGCCTACCAAGAAGACGAAACAACATCGCTGGGTTCTCTCATCTGCGTTCCCCGAACTCGCGGAAGATGGTTCTCTCAAAGCAATATGGGGCTGCAATACCGACATCTCGCATCAAAAGCTAGCCGAGGATCTCAAAGAGCAGAGACTGCTGGACGTCCTTGAAGCAAAGCGACAGAGCGAGTCGTTCATCGATACTGTATCTCACGAGATGCGAAATCCATTATCGGCTATTTTGCAGTGTGCAGATGGAGTCAATACTGCTATACAAGAAGCTCGACAATCTTCTAACAACGATGATCATACTCAGCTTGATCGTGAAGGCTTCGATTACATTCTGGAATCTACTCAGACTATTATCTTATGTGCGCAGCATCAGAAGCGAATCATCAATGTACGTATACTCGAGATACAGAATGGCGACCTCCAGAAGTTGTCTGAAATTTTGTCCTCGTATCACAGAATTTTGAGTGGGACAGTTTGCTGACACCATATCTCCATCTAGGATATCCTGACTCTCAGCAAACTCGATGCTAGACTTCTTGAGGTCACTCCGACAGAAGTTGATGCCGTTGAGACTGTGAAGCACGCACTCAGACTCTATCAACAAGAATGCCAGAATGCAGATGTTGAAAGTGCGATTCGCGTTGACCAGTCTTATCACGCCTTGGCGGTTGATCGTGTTTACGTTGATCCGTCAAGATTGCTTCAGGTTCTGATCAATCTGCTAGGTAAGACTGATCCAAACATGTTCAGTGGTATGTCCGCTAACCATTTGCAGGTAACGCAATCAAGTTCACTCAGCACCAAGATCAGAGAAAGGTCACCGTCACTATCAGCGCATCTATCGAGAGTCCGGCGATGAAAAGTGATGGTGAACAATATTTCTTTCCCAGAGCTTCGAAACAAGAACCTGTCTTTGGAGCCGACTGGGGAACTGGAGAAGACCTATTCCTACACTTTTCAGTCAACGATACAGGTGTTGGCCTGACAAGCGATGAGATGAAGAATCTGTTCCTTCGCTTCTCGCAGGCATCACCAAAGACTCACGTCACTTACGGTGGAAGCGGATTGGGCCTGTTCATCTGCAAAGAACTAGCCGAGCTTCAGGGTGGCCGCATTGGAGTCTCTTCCGTACCAGGAAAAGGCAGTGACTTCAAGTTCTACGTCAGAGCCCGACGAGCCACCACTCCCAAAAGACGAGAGACTTTTGATCTGGCAGAGAGATCCGCAAGACCCTCGAAGCAAAGAAAGCCTTCTCATGAAGACCAGAAGCCTGCTGATGAAAAGACTGGTTTGCGTGTCACGCATCCTAATTACATTGCACCTCTGAACAGAAATCACTCTGCGTCTCAGAATCCGGTTGTTGGGTCACCAGCCGACGCGAATACTCTGCACGTCTTGGTAGTGGAGGACAACTTGATCAACCAGAAAGTACGTATCTGAAGTCGCATGGTTTTGTTCTTTACTGATCTTGTCGCAGGTAATGGCTCAGCAGCTCAAAAAGGCAAAATGCGAGGTACATGTTGCAAATCACGGTGCAGATGCTCTATTATTCCTGGAAAAGACCACGTTTGCAAAAGGCTGCGGGCCATACGCAACACCCTTGTCAATCATTCTCATGGATCTCGAAATGCCAGGTAAATTAAATCTGACATATGGAGATGAATGAACTGTACTAATACTTTCTCAGTCATGGATGGATTGACTTGCATACGACGGATCAGAGAATGGCAAAAGCAAGGCAAACTCACAAGACCAGTACCGGTCATTGCGGTTAGTCAAAACTCTGCCTTTTTATGTTTCGCATACTGACACGTATGATAGGTCACAGCCAATGCTCGTAATGAACAAATCACCATGGCACAAGAAGCAGGAATGGTAAGACCGGATCACCCTGCAACCATGATCAGTTTTTGGTGTACTGACAGACCAACAGGACGACGTTGTGACGAAGCCTTTCAAGATCTCTGAACTGATACCCAAGATGCATACACTTATAGAGAAGATCTCGACTTGATAATACAGCGCAGAGCATATATCGGAGGCGCAGCCAATGTAAAAAATACACATGTGCGATTTCACGCCAACATATTCTCATGCAGCAACGTCTTGTTCACAGCGGCATGTCTTGTGCACAGAGAAACAACACTGGTTAGCTTGGCTCCATTCTGGTTTTGAATCTGGGCTTGTCATCGTAAACAACATCGCGTCTGTTCCATTGCAGCTTCCAGAAACGACTCCACAAGCGACAATAGTCTTATGGAATGTTTTGCCATAGTCAAGCACACTTGGCTCGACGCGCAGGACCCTGGAAACAGAGATGATCTGACCATAGCGACATTATCCAATATAACTGGTCTCGATTCGGGAAGGCACAACTTCCAAACGACTGCTGCAGAGATGTGGCGATTGAAACCACAACAGAATCACATGGCACATACAACGAAGATGTTGCTTTGCCTATGGTGAGGTTCTTGTCAAAAGGGTACTTTTCGAGTATTCAAACAGTTGTAATGGCAAAAAAGTATAGCCGGAGATAGCCTAAACTCCTCCCTAATTTATCAGCCGCCTCCATAACCATTGCACTACCTTTAACCCCACCATCACCCCCGCATCCCTCAGTACGACACCCTCATATGTATATCAAGTGTCACTAGAGCCTCACACCCATCTCAACCAACTATCATCTCATCACCTACCACATCTTCGTATAGCAAACAACAAAAATGCCTTCAGCAACTCCAGACTACAGTTTAACAGAAGAACAAAAACAACACTTCCTCGACCACGGCTTCATAAAACTCGACAACTGTTTTTCCGTCAACGATGAACAATGCAAAGGACTCATGGAGCGTATGTGGGAGCGTCTGGATATGGACCCCAATGATCAAAACACTTGGAATCCTTGGCGAGGTATGCACATTTGCTATCCACAATTCTCGTTTCTAGAGAAAGCGACTTATATCTGATTCAGTCCACCTCCCTCGTTATCACCCAGCAATCCCCATACGAGATTTTTGCCCCAAGGCTTGGGCTGCAATCTGCGAGCTCTGTGGCGGTGAAGATCGCATCGATACTGGATCCTCGTCAACACCCGGTTTGGGAGAAGCCACACAAGAGATCTCCCAATCAGTCATCAACGACGGGTTTATCGTAAACGTTGGCTCTGCCCCCGATGCCGCGAAGTGGAAAAAAGCTTCTTCCCAAGGCACTGCTTCTGGACCCGACAACTTGACCCCTGCACAGCAAAAACTGCTGGATCCACATGAGAGGGATAATTGGCACGTCGACGGCGACTTTTTCCACCATTTTTTGGATTCGCGCGAGCAGGGTTTGTTGCCCATTGTGTTGTTTTCAGATATCAATGTCGGGGGTGGAGGTACGATGATTTGTCCTGATGCTATTCCTACCATGGCGAAACATTTGTATCAGCATCCAGAGGGCGTGATGCCTGATATGACTGCCGTGGAAGGCAGAGAGAGACCCTATAAAGACTTTGACCATGGGTTTTACGATGATGTGGTGAGAAAAGTGGAAAAGGAGAAATTCAAGACGGCGACGGGGAAAGCGGGGGATGTGTATTTGTTGCATCCGTTGATGGTGCACAGTGCTGCTCCGAACTACCTTCGAGGTGAGTTGATCCATTTCTCTGTTTTCCTCTTTTCCACCATTTCTGCTCTTCCTTCGCTCTTTCTTCTCGCTTCCCTCATCACATCAGCCTTTCCTACCCTAGCTAGCTAACATCAAATACAGAACCGCGTATAATAACCAACCCCCCAATCTCCCTTTTACGTCCTTTCAACTTCGACAGAAAAGACGGAAGTCAATACAGTCTAGTCGAGCAAAAAACACTCAATGCATTGGGTAAACCTCAGGGATTGGATGGGTGGAAGATTACGAGGGAGAGAAAACTTATTGTGCCGGAGAGGGTTAGGTTGCAGGCTGAGATGAAGAAGATATGATGTGAGAAAGAGAGAAGAGTGGAAAGGGGAGAGGCAAAGGGGAAGTAACTG
>Ga0268251_10000442_pt1 | contig 13265 bp, 19 predicted proteins | sample AgamicAsMae_FD_200527 | JGI IMG/M metagenome (GOLD analysis project Ga0268251, IMG submission 200527) | Agave microbial communities from Guanajuato, Mexico - As.Ma.e (v2) (version 2) | ecosystem: Host-associated > Plants > Phyllosphere > Phylloplane/Leaf | place: Guanajuato, Mexico | collected...
GCTGGTCGCCGAGCCAGTGAGCAAGGGAGTTGACACAGAAGGTGGCCTGCTGGACGAAGAAGATACGGAGGATACCGGCGTAGATGAAGCCACCGAGCCAGTCACCCCAGCCGAGACCGGCAACGAGGGTAGGGAAAGCAAGACCCATGCCGAAGACGACCTTGAGGTAGTTCTTGTGCTGCCAGACAACGACGGCGTCATCGTTGAGGTCGGAGATGTCGGTACGGCCAATTCTCTTGGGGTTCTGCTTCATGAGCATCCAGCCGAAGTGAGAGTAGAGAAGACCCTTGCGAACTGAGTAGGGGTCCTTCTCAGTGTCGGTGTAACGGTGGTGAGCGCGGTGGTCTCTGGCCCACCATCTGATGGAGCCTTCGACGGCACCACCACCGACGGCGGCGAGGAAGATCTTGAGAGGAAGAGTGGCCTGGTACGAGGTGTGGGCCCACAGACGATGGTAGCCAGCAGTGATACCGAGACCGGTTGCGAAGTAGTATGCAATTGCCCAGATGGCGGTGTAGCGGTGGAGAGGGGTCCACCAAGCCTGAATCAGACCCAAAAGGGGAATGCCAACGATGAGGAAGACATTGAGCCAGTTGACGTGCTTGTACCAGTTGGCCTTGGTCATGGGGGTGTCGGTGATGTGAGGCCTGAGAACTGTTAGTTTGTGCCAATTGACTCTGGCAATCAGTATCGACTCACTTCTTGGGATCGTAAGCCTTGCTACGGTTGGGCTCGTCCTTGGAAGCCATGGGCGAACCCTGCTTGATGTAGTCGGGGTCGACGGCCATCATGCCAGCGGCGGGCTGGTGGGAAGGCATGTTGCACGAGTTGTCGAAAACTAATGCAGGAAATGCGAGAGCCTCCTTCGAACTAACGAGTGTCGAGGGGTAGGATTGGAGTAGGTGGAGGGCGCTGAAGGAGAGAAAGGAAAGCAGCGCTGGCCGGGCTCAAGTTTTTGAAGCAAACGCGAGCTCGGGGCAAAAGTGCCATGGCCTGATAGACGAGGCAAATGCTGTGGGGGAACCTACTCGCCCCGATGGCCAGAATTCACCGTCCTCCGCCGACTGTTGGGCCATCCCCCAACCAATTCACCACTATGCTACATTGCATCACCAAGTCCATTCCAGTGGGATTGCGCGACATGAATACTGTGTACCTGCATTAACCTGCCTGTTCAACTGCTTGTTCGCTCCGCTGCTCCGACCCTCTTGTCAAGTCATACACGACAGCAGCAACAACAACACATTCATCCACTACAGGACCCTGAATCTCTCACATTCCACCGCCAGCTGGCCAATTTTGCCACCAAGACTTTTGACTTTATGCCTGGCACGCGAAACACCCGGCCATCCTTGCCGATCTGCTCACCATTCTAGAAAGCTGTGCCCGAAGCCCCCGCGCCAATCCCGAGGTCCATCGTTGCAAACACGTAAAATCTACTCGACTAGATGCCTCCAGACGCTGTCCGTTTCTCTTTGCTTCTTCCACCTCTTGTCAATTCACCCGATCACGCTTCCACCACCTGCTTCTTTGATCCAACTCGAAGCAAATCTCCTTGTCTCCGCGTCTGGTCTCAATTTTAGATTGCCAACTCTGTCCGAGATCTGGTCAGTTTTTGGTGCTGACCTGCCAAGCTTCGTCTCGTGCGGAGGCTAGCGTCAGTTGGACAGAGGCGTGTCACCTCATGCTTTCTTTCCCACCCAGATGCCCGTTGATGACTGCACACACGCGCGCGATTTGACGTCTGTCCGAATCTGCCCCCTCCCTCGTTGCGCGTTTATGCAGATATGCCTCGTCTTCCAGGTTCTCTTCGTCGTCATGAATGCGCGCATCAGCCCTGTGCTGTCTTGATCCACCGGTTCCCGAATATCTAGGGTCTATGCGGTTACTCCCGGCATACATGAAACTAAGGCGCGTTCCCAAAGCGGCAGTGGTTGCGAGCCAATGATGGCCGTTTCTATCGAGCTGCCTTGTTCCACCCGCCGCTGCTATCCATGTCCTATCCCAAATGTCTTGTGTCATGCAACCAGAATTCAACGTACAACTCTCCAATGAATGGTCATGCAACCTGCCCAACAACCACGATGAGATGGATACACGTTGAACAGACTGGTTTCGTATTGGTCACTGATCCTTTCAACAAGAAGCAACCCCTCAGATGCCACACCCTTATCAATCAACCTACGCACATCTGTCATTGGCACTCCTCTGAACCATATGCACGACGGTTTATCAGCGCTTCCCCATGGATGGAGCAAGAACTGACCTGGGGTGTTCCGATAGCTCCGAGCATCATCAGTGGACGTGATGTTGAACATCCTTGAAGAACAGCAGACTATTGCATCTCACCATATATTCACTGGCGCCTGGCGCGGGCAATACAGAGACACCTATCACTCGGACGTGACTCCGGGGTGCTCTTGCTATCTACCGTTTCTCTGTCCATCACATGCAGAAATCCGTACTTGAGTTGAGGGCCCAACACGTTCCTTCGACTATTGCGTGATGCATCAGGATTACAGATAACATATTCACGTGCCTCAGAGATCAGAAACGCAATCAACGCGCCACATCAACGAGGACTCGTTTATGTTGGATTGCCTAGATATGACGGTTCAATTGACCTTACGGCCAAGGTTTCTCGCTTGTGAATCAGCTTGCCATGTCGTTCACTCTGTCTGTTCTTATTGCTCATCAAGAGATTGAGGGTCACGACTCAGTACTAGCGAAAGAAGGCCGCTCGTAAGCGTGAAACCGTGAATGCAGATACTACTATCAAAGACCACCACCACACCACCAGATGGAGAGCCTACACCAACCCAGTCAAACTCATACCGCACGAAGCCACCAAGAAGCCAGATGCTCGGCCTCGGCGCCGTTTGCAACCGGCTGTACAAGTCCCTGGAATCATAGGAAGGTGACCAGGTCCATGATCCTGATTCTGAGGTGAGATCTCCGATTGTCCAGATTTTTCCTCAACCATTCTGTGCAGCCAACTCTACGGCGACAGGGGGATGACTCCTAACATGCAAGGATGATCAAATCAAGGGGTTGCTCATGTCCTGCCATATCCCAAGATTACTGTGCTATCAGGGATGATGGCTCCATCCCTGGGATACGTGGACCTGGTGCTCCCTGCGTCTGGTGCTCCTTGGGCCCGGTGCGTTGGTAGCTGTATATAACGCGGTGTTGTTGAGCAAGTCTTCGTGCCAGGTTGAGTATGCCAGCACTGAAGCTAGCAGCATGAATGCGGCGCAGAATTTCATGTCAACGGCCCGGGTGGAGCTCTTGGAAGGTGGTCTGCTTGCTCTTTTATAGACATGGTACAACTCCGGTCGTCTATTGCGAGTCATATCAGTCATAGGGATACCGCTGGAGCACACTTGCCACTTTCGAATCAAAGATTGCTACAGATGATCGAGGTTTTGCTCCTATATTCAGTGCTGTGAGCCTATTTCAATAGGTATCGTAAACGCACAAGAGCTTCATAAATCTTGAACGAAAAACATTACACATCCCCTCTCTCTTTGCACCTATCCTTTCAGTTCACTCATGCCACTGGACAAGTGCCATGACAAGATTCTGAGTCAAGGATATAAAGATGTCTGCCCAAGTCTACAATACAATCAACAGCTCAAACACCACAACTATTCAATGGCTAACATGACAAGACTTAACACTCAAACGTCGGAAGTCAATGTATGTCATCCTCTCTTGCTCAAGCTCACTCGACATTGCGTGCTAAAGGGGGACTTTCTCTGTAATCGGTGTTCTTGATATCACAGGAAGGCAACCGGACCACGATCCTGATACGAATCATGCTCAGATGGACTTTGTCACTGACTGAATGGTCTTTCATATGTTGACGATGGACTCAATTGCTGACCTTTCGGATGCTATCGCTCACCAACGCAACCCCAACTACGTCCCTTCAATCGCGTTACATCGTGTTGCCTCAAAAACCTTGGGCGAGACCATGCAAGACACAGGAATAGATATCAGGCCCATGATCCTGACTCAGAGGCTCGTCATCTCTTCTCAGCAGTGCAGACGCGATTTACTCACAAAGGCTCATATCCGCAGCAAGGTTCGCAGGGAGAAAGGAAGGCTGAAAATGGTCCACAGACCTCCTTACTCATCACTCCTTGGGTATGCTGGGATATGGAAAGTACAGCAAGAACTCAGCAGCCGAGGGGCAGAGAGCAGGGAGACAGATGGTCGAGAACGTATAGATTGATACCAAGACATCAAGTTGTTTGCAGGTGTGTTTTATAGGGGGCTGTTACTGCTGATGAGCAGGTCAGTTGCGCCTTCCATCTTAAAGCATGTCATTCACAAAACAGGCTTTGACGATGTGACTGACTCCAGTAGCTCACAGTAATAACATGTCTCGCCTTGAAAAATCGTCGATCATGAATTCTAAGATATCATTGGCGTTGATGCTCGTTGGACCTGACTGTACTTTTTGCTGCACACACAAAGTCTACTCCTTGTTTTGCTCCTTCTCAGCATCCTCAATGATCTCCCTCATACTCTTAGCACTCTGCTCCAACTCCTTCTGCTCGCTCTCACTCAACTTCAACGGAATCTGCTTCACAATACCCTTTCTACCAATAACCACCGGCATCGAGATACAAACTTTCATATCATCTTGATAGTGACTCAGGGGCCTGATGTTACACTCGTCAAACAAAATCGACTTGCAGATGGAAGAAGTCACACCGCCGATACCGTAGGCGGTAGCGCCTTTGTTTTCGGCAATGGCGGCTGCTTTTTTCTTGGTGTCTTCTGCGATGGAGGCTTTGTCGATGGAGGCGTCGGGGAGGGCTTCTTCGAGAGGAATGCCGCCCACTGAGGCATGGGACCATGCGACCTGTGTTTATGTTTAGCAAGAAAGTGTGAGAAGTGACGTTGGTTCAAAACTCACCATTTGCGAATCTCCGTGCTCGCCCAACACATATGCGTCAATGGAGGAAGCAGCGACACCGCACTTTGCAGAAAGGATACCGCGCAGACGTGCGCTGTCGAGGAAAGTGCCACTGCCAATGACTTGTGACTTGGGAAGTCCAGAGAACTTTTGGGCAAAGTAAGTCAGAATATCCACTGGGTTTGTGACCAAGACGATGATGGTGTCCTCGCGGAAGGGCTTCATGTCCTCGATTGCCGAGCCCAGGATTTTGAGGTTGCGGCCGACGAGATCGGTGCGGCTCTCTCCTATAACAGTATCAATACACTATTCTAGTCATTCCGAGATGATACTGAGGTCTTGCCCTTCTTCTGTGCAGCTCCGGCGGTAATGACAACGATATCGCATTGACCAGCTTCCTTGTGCGTGCCGGCGCGAACCAGGGTACTCGTGTCTCCATGGAAAGTGGCATCAGAAAGATCTTGTACTTGTGCATCACGCACTTCCTCCTTGGGATCAACAAGCAAAATCTCTCCAGCCACGGGGTTCAAGATGAGCGAGTAAGCGATGGTGCTACCCACTTCGCCAGAACCGAGAATGGCGATTCTCGAGGTCATTGACTTTTGCGACATCTTCCTGATTGATTGTGTGAAAGCTGTGTATCTAGGTCTCGAATATGGCTTCTGTTGAGTGTTTGAGAAGCTGGTGGTGGAGGAGCTGAAGTGGTAGTTGAAGGTTACAAAGGTCGCTTTGGAGATGTGAGATACTCTTGCAGCAAGGGAAGATGTCAGAGCAGGACGAAGAAGGCCACTGGAACGAAGAACTAGCGTCATTTAATCGTGTTCAACAGAATTGAAAGGAAGTTGTGATTGAGAAACGCGTTGTGGATGTTCAATGCTGAGCTGGACAATAGTGACGTGCGGTGCTGTTTGGAGTGAGGTCATCAAGGTGTTCCAAACAGAGCTTGTTGAATACGAATTCCCAACGTCGCTCCTCATCCTTACCATCCATGTTCATGGTCAATCCCACAGCATTGTCTTGTTGCATGTGTACAGCTTGTTCCAATGTTCGTCGGCATCTCGAGAGGAAAAGGTCTTACCAGAATATCATGTCGCATGAACGTGATTTTGTGCCTTCGTTAAGAAGCATTGTCACGTCTGAAAGCTAACCGACACAAGACAAGACACAAAACGTGAGAACAGATGAAGTAAAAACATCGAAATTCGTATTGTTCATGACCCCGGGATATCATGTGTTGCTGTGGGGTCGGTGTATGAACAAGCAGTATATTAAATAGTAAATTTTGGCCGCAGACATCATGGTCATCGTGTCCCGATTTATCTCGGTACACCGATGCTGTTCCATGTGCCCTGCGCGATTGATCCTGTTTCCTCATCGCGACGAGTTGTACGGATAGCGTACGAAGTCTCAACACGGACGCCATCTTCAACATCGTAAGCGTAATTCTGACTGTGGTTGCTCGTTGTCGGAACCATCTTTTCTGTTGAGGCGTTGCTCTCAATGTCGAAAGAGTCTGACTGCGGTGTTCTACTGCTGAGTTCATACTCATCGACATGTCCTCCGGGCTTGCCGACTTCGCTCTCCAGTTTGGTGCCCTTGTAGGACCTGGGTGGGCCTGATTGCAGGCCGTGGGCACTTCGGCTATATCCCGAGCCTCTACCAGAAGCATTCGGGTCGTATGGTCCAGACCGCCAGAATGCTCTGCTGAAGATAGGACGAAGGATAGGGACGTTGATGGTGAAGATACCGATAAAGGTTTCGCGGACACCCCATCCATTGATGTTGGCGGCAGAGGGAGCTGCGTCGAGAGACAGAACAGTACGAATGATGGCGGCAATAATGACGAACAATCCTGACGAGAGGACGACTCCAATGGTGATCTTCTTCTTCAGGGGCATCTTCAATTGCCAGAGCATAGGGATGGGAACCATGAGAATTGCGGCGTCGGTCAGGATGTTGGGAATAGCGATAGCAAGGAAGTTTTGCGGTCTGAAAGCACACTTCCATGGAGGCGCAGGCGACACTTGCCAGTTCATATGGGTACTGTGGTAATGTTAGACACATGTCTCAAGCTAGAAACTCATGAAGACTTACGGGAAGCAGCCAAAGATGAGCACAAACCAAACGATGATGTAGCTCAGAGTGGTGAAGAAGAACAAGTATTTGATCAGTTTGTTGTGGAAGGAGCCCAGTGTCAATCGCTTGTAGAAGAAGAGCATGGCGAACTTCATGCACCAAATAAGTGATGCGTAACCACACCAGGCTACGTATTCGAGTTTGGAGCCATAGATGACGCGATCGATATCCGCTTGTGTTGCTGTCTCAAGCCATTTATCGGTGACTATTGAGCTCTCGCCAGTGTGGTGGATGATGTGAACTGTAACAGCATCGGATGTGTTGAAGAGCATGACTCCGAGGCAGAACAGATCATCCCAATAAAGACCCTTGATTCCGACGGTTCGTAGTCGGGCTGCATAACGAGCCAGGAGGATGAACATGGAAACGGCATATAGAGCCTATAGCTGAGTTAGCATGGCTCGTGTGTCGGATGGACTATGGGCGAATCCTTACCCAGACTTCTTGCAAGATGGCAGGGAGCGCCATGATGGTCTACCCTAGAGGGTTCAACACAGGCTTCTTAGAGTTGTGATATCGAGTCCAGTGGACAATGAGAAGCACAACTTCCCCGCGAAGACAAAGGAAGGATACAACAGGAAGGATGAATGCGAAACGAAAGGGCCAAGGTACAACACGAGGGCTTAAGTTGTAGTTGAAGTGCAAAAGTATGACGCTAACCGACGGGTGAGGGTAGGCTCAGCTGTGGAGTTAAACTTCGCAACAGCCACGAGTCTGTAAGGCGACGATGGAGTAGACTTTGGACCTGAAACGGCTGGGTATTGCCCGTTTGGCTTCCAGAAGCGAGATCTGTCAGCTCTCCCCTTCCGAAGAACCAACAGAGACAGATGATGGATTGAGAATGACTCGCGGTCTGGGAAATCGTCTTTTGATACTTCCGGATCGTTTAACTGATCCATGCAGATGGGTCACTGGAGACATCCATACATTGGTGTATTTGCAAGACTCCATTGGCATATCGTATCGCGACATAGTTCAGCCTTACTTCGTACACTCGGAGTGATAAGGCGTGCACAGCGGATATAATGAACTTCAATTACCGAGTCCCTGGTTGTCGGCGACTGGCAAGACCTGATTGGACATTTCTTGTCGTGATCTCTTTCTGGGTGGGATGAAAGTCGGAACGAGGCACGGATGGCTTCAAGATTGGCTGTTGAAGTGCAAGACGGCCATCTCAGACGATCAGAGTCAGACACACGGGAGGACGATTAGGGTTTGCAGAGGGCGTGTCCAAAAGAGCAGGTGGACTGGAAAAAGGGAAGAAGATCCGACTTTTGACCGTTGGCAGTGCGAGCTTGGCGGATCCAACGGCAAAAAAAGACTCCAGGCAATTAGATCTACGCCTACTATATTACTCGCACTATCGCTCGACGGATAGATGAAGATAAGACAAGAGTCACAAGACGGACTGGCGAAGGCTTGCCGTCGTGGGCGGATAGGGCTGCATGTTCCCAGTTGGATGGTGGTGACGGCACACAACGAAGACATTCGGCGGCAGTCCATAAAGCTGGTTCTCTAGACGAATACGGCAGCATCGAATTTGCGAGTGAGAGTCGCCATCTCTCGGGAGTGCAATTGCCGTGACCCCGGTGCTTCTGTGCACCAAGGTTTACCAGCAAGAGCCGCCACTCAACTCTGTGTTGTACACGATCTCGAAGGGCGAGTCATGCAAAGACTTTTTGCATTTAGCATCGACCAACTTCCGTGATTTTGTTCTACTGCACGTTGTAGAGCATTGCGGGTTCGATCTCAATGAATCGCGCATAATATTAGCCCTCTCCGCTCTGGGCAAAGTCTAGACGGAGTCTTCGTTGTCATGCTGTCTCTGGAATTGGAGACACAGGTAGAGCGCTCTCTGGAGGATGCACGAGTGTCTTAACTCGAGTCCAAGTCGTACGGGCGGCGGGAACGGTGCTCTAGTGTGAAGAAGTACAGCAAATCCTCCCAATAGGTGATCAGTACCGCGAGCACGCAGTTGACCATGACTCTCGAAGCTCATGCTCGACCTCCGCGGCTACAATAAGTCAACAGATTAGTTCGCCATCTGTCAATGATTTGATGATAGAAACACGTGGGCATAGACCGGATCATATCCGTCCGAAGTGACGGCTCTGGTAAGATTGGTATCAAGAGGCTTGGCGGATTGACTGTGGGGGAAGGTGGAGACAATTCCGAGCATCAAGATTGCAGAGCTGGCAGGGCTGACTCGATCGATGCTGTGCTCATTCTAAGCTGCAGACTTGCGGTAGACGCGTGTTTCTCTACTAACAACCATGGCCGCGCCCAATCGTCCCCGCGTCTTCCTCGAGATCAACATCGGCAACGAACCTGCAGGCCGCTTGACCATCGAGCTCTTTGCTGACCAGACTCCGAAGACATGTGAAAAGTGCGACTCAATCTCGAGCTTTCCTATATACTTGCGCTGACTCTGCTACCAGCTTCCGTGCTCTATGCGTTGGCTCGCAACCGAAACTCAACTATGCGCTCAGTCCCTTCCACCGTATCATCGACGACTTTATGGTCCAAGGTGGAGACATCACCCGCGGCGATGGCACAGGCGGCGACAGCATCTACGGCGGTGACTTTGAAGATGAGAATCTAGGCTGGCGCGACATGGACGCTGGAGGCTTGGTGTGCATGGCCAACCGTGGGAAGGCCACCAACAGCAGTCAATTCTTTATCACTCTCGATGAATGCCCCCATCTCAACAACAAACACACAATCTTTGGACGCTTGGTCGGTGGAGAAGACACGCTCGCTCGTATGGCCAAGGTCCAGGTCGACAAGGACGACAAACCCCTCGAACCCGTCTTGATCGCTCGTTGCGGAGAGCTTGAGCGCAGGAAAAAGGCACCCGTCGCATCACCCGAACCCGCCAGCAAAGATAGAGGCCGAAGAAACAGACGTGGAAGCTCTGCCACCCCCTCTCGCTCTCCATCCCCACGACCCGCAAGAACCCAACCCGTACGAAGACAAAGCGACCACATTATCGATGAGAATCTACGCGGCAGAGTACGCGCAAGATCCGATGACGAAGACGGAGAGTCGTCTGCGAAAGAACGCGCGATCGAGTCAGATTCGCAAAGTCCGGACAGCAGATACAAGCGCAAGCGCAGTCCGAGTCCATCGCGCGGATTCGAGAGAAAGAAGGCTAGTCGTGAGTCAAGCCGAAGCCCGGTAGACTCGCGCCGGAGAAGAAGAAGCTTGCCAAACCAATACTACGATCATGATGCACCGGCTCGATCAAATGATAGCGATCGCAGACGAACTAGAGAGAATGACCGGTACAGGTCTGGCAACGGCAACAGACACCACGACAGAGACGACGGAAGAAGAGGAGGCAGAGGAGGAAGAAACTCATACCGTCCGCCGCATAGGCAGGAAGAAGGACGTCTGGGCGGAGACACATACGGCAGCGCAGGCGCAGGAGCAGGCGAAGAGAGCACCGTCAAGTTCAAGGGCAGAGGCCACATGAAGTTCAGGGAACCCGATAGGCGCTGGTAACCATCATGAATCATGAGAAATGAAAACATTACTACACCAATCCTGCTTCCATTCTCTCTACAAGCGACCTTGTTCTCTTCCAGCAGCTCTCAGGCCACTATCCCCATCCACAAGTACACACCAGCCTTCTCCACCTCTACCTCCATCTCCACCTACTGCAGCGCCTGGAAACTCTTTCTTCGCATACTCGAGGATGTCATCGTTGAAGCTGCCTGGTTGGAGCCACACAGCTCTCACACCTGCCTCTTTGGCTTCTTGCAACAGCTTCTTGGTCACGGCAGGAGGAGTAATGACGCTCAATGCCGTCTCCTTGGGCTCTTTCAGAGCTGAGGGCGAAGGCACGGTATCGTAGTCTTTTGAAGAAACAGAGACACTTGGTCTTGCTGGATTGAGAGGTGTGACGGGCAACGAGCGCTGGAGGTACCAAGCAAAGACTGTAGAGTATTAGTCGGGGCTTTCGCAAGCTGGAAGCGTGTGATAGCATACCTCTGTGGCCGAACTTGGAGGGGTCGCTAGAGGCGCCAGCGACAGCAAAGCGCGGGCTAGCGAGGAAGTTCTTGACTGCTGTATTCATGTCTTGATCGCTCATTGTTTCTGTTCTTGGATTATGTCAAGGAGGGAACAAGGCAATGTCGGAATGTGAGGTGATTGAGGGACTGCGGAGATTGGAGTTAAGGCTGTGCCGAGGCTTCGAGGTTCTTTCCTTCTTTCCACGACCAAGTCGGAATGATATGGTATGACCCTGGCTGAAACATTTATGGCAGCACATAACATTGACCACCGCCTTTTCGGACTATCCCTCGCAATAGCGAGACTCACTGAAAGGTCAGTAGTGAGCAGTAACTATCTAGTAAGGACTATGTGCGAGGATGACTGATGTCCTAGTCTCACAATACCACTTTCTGAAGAACAGTCAAAACCCATTCAGTCCAAAGTCGACTTTGAAGGACTAGCACGTATTTCAACAACATTCACCGCTCCATCGATAGATATGAGTATTTTCGACGAGTAGAGACCTTCAAACCACTGTTGTTACTCAGTCAAGATGGATTGAAGATTGATAGGCAAAAGGCAGGCACAGTTACTCAATCGGGGAGTGTGTTTTGATGCTAGGTGGAGGGCGCATGGCAACAGGGCCTGAAGCGTCGTGGGCCGCCCTCTGGCCGCAGCGCAGATTCGACACAAACACATCAAACGACTCCTTTATACTGGCGGGGTTCCTAAGTAGACGCAGACATCTGCACGTATATCCCCTTCGATCACTGAACAGCCCATCTTGTCGCATTTTCGTCTGTCGAGAAAGAAGCAAGCCTACACAATCAAAAAATGGTGAGTTGATCTGTTTACTTCGGGACCCGAAACCCTGCATGCAAAGCCGAAAGTCAAGATGCAGCCAACCAAAACTCGCCAATCGCCCTTGTTTTGTGTCGGTTGCCAACTCCCCCGTCTCTTTGAACAACCACAACAACAACCCGCCATTTCCACCTCCTTCACCTCATCTGCAACTCTGCACCTCTACTGCGCAAACACCGCATAACAGACCACAAACTAAGACAATGGATCAGGCCAACACAACAAACTACAAGGAGGCTTTCGCTCTCTTCGACAAGCGCGGTAACGGCCGTGTCCAAATCGACTCCCTGGGCGACCTCCTGCGCGCATGCGGCCAGAACCCTACCCTCGCCGAGATCAGCGACCTCGAGAAGAGCATTGGCGGAGACTGTGAGTCTAGCACACACAAGCATCGCCAGAGGATACACAGCAGCTGACCTCAAGACAACAACAGTCGACTTTGACTCGTTCTCAAAAGTCCTCAACCGCGCTGGTGGTTTCCGCGACCCCGGCGAGCCTGAGGAGTACTGCCGCGGTTTCCAGGTCTTTGACAAGGACATGACTGGCTTCATTGGTGTCGGTCAGCTCAGATACAGTATGGCGAGCCCTGAGTTCCTCACAAGAAGAAGCTACTGACACACCCCCTCCAGTCCTGACCAACTTGGGCGAGAAGATGAGCGACGACGAGGTCGACGAGCTGCTCAAGGCCGTCGATACCAGCAGCGGCGAGATCAACTACGTTGGTATGCTACCCTTACAAGCCCCCTACCTTCTCAACTTGCATTCGCTGACACACTCACCTCCCAGACCTTGTCAAGACCGTCCTCGCAAACTAAGCACACCCCTTTCCGCCCGATACCCACACACACAACCTTTTTCGAAACAAAACAATCTTTGGCGCTTAGGCACGAAGATATGAAGCATGGATGGCGTTTTCCTGGTCTTGTGGTTTACTCTGTTTTTGATTCTTGGAACACCGAGAATGAATTATATCGCTACTGCTTTTTTTCTGTTGGTGGAAGACAACGACCGAGATCTGTACAGTGGTAGTTCTTGTCTTCAAGCATCTCTCTCAGACACTGCTCTCTATGACCTATGACCCAATAGCCTGTATCTTGCGTGATGCACTCTACCTCCTGACCTCAGCCACTACAACGAAGACCCATTCGCACCCTCCCTCTCCCTCACATCCTTCAAAATCTCCTCTGCCAACCAAGCAGCCTCCTTCTCCATCTCCTCCATACTCCTAGCCTTCCTATCCTCATCCTTGTGCTTCGGAAACTTTGCCTTGCCCTGCCTTTCCTCACCCTCACCCTCCTCCTGCTCCCTCTGCCACCTCCTCACATCCCCCTCCACCCCCTCCAAC
>Ga0268251_10000443_pt1 | contig 13240 bp, 15 predicted proteins | sample AgamicAsMae_FD_200527 | JGI IMG/M metagenome (GOLD analysis project Ga0268251, IMG submission 200527) | Agave microbial communities from Guanajuato, Mexico - As.Ma.e (v2) (version 2) | ecosystem: Host-associated > Plants > Phyllosphere > Phylloplane/Leaf | place: Guanajuato, Mexico | collected...
AGATAGTTATACCAAGAATTACCAAAGAGTCGCTGCTGGGTTCGGCTCGTTCTGATTTTTTTTAAATATCTCTCTCGCTTGGTTCCTCATTGATTGTGATGTATACTTTGAGTGACTTTCTTGAGGCTTATGTCGAGGAGATACTGTGATATGTTGTTATCTTTAGAGATTGCTGACACGGCACGGGAATGGCTTTGCGAAAATATGCATCTAAGACACCTCGTCAAGGCCCGAACCCAGAGTCTGTGAAGAAAGGGTGGCTGAGTGGGTCGATGAGAAGAGCTGGATGTGTGGCTGCATTATCGCGGGCCGGGCCTTCAACCCTTTTTTTGCCTCTGCTTTCTGCTTCTGCTTCTGTTCCTTTTTTCTAGAAGGTATGATTGAAGGAAACTGTATTTCAGTTTTAGATAATCCCCTCAAGGGGTGAATTGTAGGAGAGAGGAAAAAGTTCGGCATCGAGATGATTTTCTAGGGGGTAAAGATGGTCGATAGAGGGTGTTGCGCTGGGAAGCAAGGAAAAAGAGGGAAAGAAGAAATTTTGAGGAGGAAAAAGCTAGGTAGGCTACACTATACACAATGAAGAGCAAGAAGAAAAGCAACGGCAAAAAAAAATCTATACAATACAACACAAACCAAAGAAACTAAACTGCTACAGTGAAAGCACCACAGAAGATGCATAATACATGATATGTGCAAGAGAAAAAGAAAGAAAAAAAGATAGATAAAACGCAGAGAGAGAAACTAGTAGCATGCCTCAGATGGCGACATGCTCGTAAGCAGTAAGCAAAGCACCATGTCTATGCTTATTCATCTCTTGAGAACCTCCTTGCCTTTGCAACAAATCAATCATTCTCCTTACGGCCTCCTTGCACTTTGTATACAGCTGATCCTTGGAATTTGCTTCGTTGGCTGGTAGAGTGGCCAGTAGATCGGTCATGGTGAGCTGTTTTGATACAAAGTTAGCCAATGTCCCGCGAGATATTTAGATTTGGAAATGGAGGAGAAAGAGAGAAAGAAACAACTTACAGCTTCCTCAAAAGCCCGATGTTGGAAAGCCCACCACACGCCCGCATCACCCTCGAAAAAGTCATTGAGCTTAAAGTATGCCCAAATAGCTTCGTGGGCAGCCTCCAAAGCACCCCTGAAATTCAACTCCACACCCACTTCCGCATCTTCAAAAGCTTGAATAATCATCAAACAGTGATAAAAGTTACTGGTGAAGAACAGGTTCTGACGCACCGCTCTGCCACTATGCAGAGACATTTGCCTTAGCGTTTCATAGTCAGAAGTGGTAAGAAAACTCGGAGCAGCTTTCCAAATCTCGCGAAAGGAGTTTGCGAGAGAGGTTTTTGCGCGCGGTGTTTTGGCTATGGGAATGGAGAGGGAGATTGGCGAGCACAGGTTTTCTTGCACTTTGAGGGCGAGGCGCCAGAGACATTTTATGTATAGCACGTCTGCTTTGTCCACGTCTTCGGTGATGCGTTGGTGGGGTAGGATGGGGGGTTCGGGTTGTTTGGGCGTGTCTTGGGGTGGTGCGATGACGGAGATGCTCATGAGGTTTTCGATGCGGGCGCTGCTGCCCGTGTAGCGAGTCGAGTCTTGGGCTTCGAGTTCTGTTTCGTTGGCGAGGGAGTCGATGGAGACGTCGCTGTGGGTTGCTGTTGGTGGGAGTTTGAGGAGTACGGTTAGGAAGGTGTCTTGGTAGAGGATGGCTTGCCAGAATCTGCGTCGGGTGTGCTTTTCTACGGGTGAGATGTTGGGGAGAATGATGTCCGGGTCGCGGTGGAGGCGGAGAGCGTAGGCTTGTCGTACGATGATTCCGGACCAGGCATATGCATCCGATGCGTGGTTATCGTTCATCAAGAAGTAGCACAACAAGATCTGAGCACCCAGAGCTCTGAGAGATGATCTGTTCAGATAAGAGTAGATCCGGAGTGCTTGGTTAGCAGCAGAGGCTGTTGCTGTGTCAGCAGGCTGTCCTGAATTATGGTCAACGGTCAAACTCACCCAAAAACTCGGCGCTCGAACTTTTCGCATCATAACTTGCAAGGTCTATGAACTGTGTACCCATAGCATATAGCGCAAAGTGTAGAGCGATCAGATCAGCATCCGCGGTCTCACGTTCTCTTTCCGGAAGGGCCCAAAAGCGCTCGTATGCCACGTAGAAAGTTCGTCGATGTAGGAACGGATACACAGGAGCCACGCACTCAAAGTACTTTGCGATCAGAATATCAGCCTGTTGCTTGCTCGGAAGTACTGCAAGGACCTCGGGTAGTCCGCCTTGACAGGTCCAGTAATTTGTGAAAGGATGTGAAGATCCAATCCCGAAGATGTTGGATGGTGTCTGTTTGGAAAATGGAACCTGTGATTGCAAAAACGGCGAACCAAAACCGACAGAAGTTTCGCGAGGTGAACGATGATGGAATTTAGAGAACAGGTCAGTTCTTATTTGCTTCATGCCAGAAGCACTTGTTGGTGAGGACGAAGAGCCATCGAAAGAGCCGTCGAGTTTCCGGATCTTGGCTGGCGGAGGTTTCACCATATGCCTTTGCTTGTCGACGCCATTATCTTTTTGGCTTTGGTCGATGTTAGCATCTTCGATCACTCTCAACTCATGGTACATCTACGTACCTTGCATCAGCAATCAAGTTGGCAACGTGGGTGTATCTACAAGTCGATTGCCGTTTGAGGCAAGCCAAGCACCCCGGACGTCCTCGGTCGCACTGTGAGGTACGTTAGTACATGTTGCTCATAGCCAAGTTTCGCAAGCCAAGCAGATGTTGAATTCTCAGGACCATGAGAAACGAGTCGCAGTGAAAGGAAGTGGAGGAAAGACGAAAGAAATACTAACCTTGGTCTTGCGTTCCACACATTCCTCGCAGCTCAACGTAGGCTTATTGCGCTTCTGCTTAGGCTTCGCGCGCTCGCCATCAGGCGTGTCTGTTCGTGAGTCCTGAGCAGGCGACTGGCTGATACTATTCGTTCGCGGTGGCGCAAATGCGCTGATAGGCGTCACAGGTACAGATCCATAAGTCGCAGCATGGTATGGCGATTGTTGAGCAAACTGTTGCACTGGCGGAAGTTGAGGAGGCTGATGTGATGCAAAGACCGACGATTCAGAAACAGGTAACCCGGACATTCTCGTCGACTCGGGTTCCTGCCGTGTTCAGCGGGCTGGGAACAAGTCGTGGGTTCTCTGCCTCGACCCCGCGCTATTGCGTATTCTTGTGGGATGAGAATGGGGAAGACGGATTGATCTGCGTGCTTCGAAACCTGCTTCTTGGTGGGAATAATCTGATATTATAAGTGCCTGAATAGCCCCGGGAATAGAGGAAGAACACGACTTGTCGAGGACATCCGGGGCGACCGAGGATGTCATGGTCTGGAGAGCGAAAAAAGCCAAGCCAATTTTTCCCAACATCCTCCGAGCCGGCTATCATGTCGTTGAATCAAGCAACCCACTAACAAACCTAATGTTGTCTGGCCTCGGTCGGAACAGATACATCTGAAAGTATACCACTGACATGAGCACCAGGGCTGAGAAGGCAGTGCAGTCATTGCGACGGTTTGCGGCGCATCCTGAAGCTGGGGAAATACCGCAGCTGAACGGGAAGAGACCCGAGATCGGCATCCCAATAAGTATGTGAGTACAGGATACGTTGTCCGCGGAGCAATAATAGCATATTTCACAAGACACAACGTTGAACAAGATGAAGCTAATTGGGGTATATTTATGGTAAAGTAGCTTTCATATCTTAGCTAGGGTGTTCGTCCTCTGTGATTGAACACCTTAGTGGAAGTTGGCCTCTCTTTCCTTCTTCATCTCCTGGGTAGCAGGACGGTTCAGGATTCTCTGCCACCATGCCCAGAAGGAAGGCAGATCCTTCTCGATCTCGGCGTGGAAAGCATCGCTCTTGTCTCCGAAGATGAAGGGCAGAAGCATGTTCCAAGGAACGAAAGACAGGTCTGCGTAGGTGTACTTGTCACCGACAAGGTATTGGGTGCCCGACTCTTTGAGGTGCTTGTCCAAGACTGTGAGCACACGCTTGATCTCGTTGCCGTATCTCTCGACTGCCGATTCGATCTTCTCAGGATGGTAGTTGGTGAACCAGACGCGCTGGCCGAAGTAAGGGCCCTGTCCGGAGACTTGGAAGTGGAGCCTGATGAGGATGTTAGTCGAGTTTATCTAAACTGATACATCAATTGTGACTTACCATTGCTTCAACAGGTACTTCTCAGGGGTGGAAGTGTATGTGAACTTGTTCTCCTTGTCATACTCCTCGACCAAGTACTCGACAATGGCACCAGACTCCCAGAGGGTGATGCCAGTGTTGGGGTCCTCGATGGTAGGTGTTCTTCCGTTGACACAGAGCTTCTCGTACTCGGGCTTCTTGAGGTCGGCAAAGTCCCAGAGCTTGTGCTCGTAGGAGAGACCGAGCTCCTTCATGAGCAGGACAACCTTCCATGGGTTGGGACCACCAGCATGGCCGTGGATGAGAATAGGCTTGAGAGACATGTCTGTGAGAGCGATTGATGATAGAAAACAATTGAGGGAGGAAACTCAATTGGAACAATTCCTCACAGCAGTTTATATACCCCTTCCAGACCTCTTGAGCTAGGGATACGTTGGTCATTTGCCCCACTCACGGTTCATCGAAGCTTCCATGATGTCGCTGCGGGTGTAAAGTTTCGGCACTCGGTGTTAAGCATATCATTGCTTAGAAACACACCTACCCCTTTCGTAGGACTCGATCAAGGTGATTGTCCACTGCTGATAACAATGTACGAGTGCTATGAACAAGCGGTGTGAGATGTGCGACAGGATTGATGACTTGGAGGCACAGAAACCACGATCTGATCCTGCCAGGCACGAGATCTGAGTGGGGCTGGTGACAAAACACAATGCGGGGTAAGGTTTAGTCAAGCTGAGAGAAAAGACAGTAAATTAAGCATCATTAAATAGTGATAAGAGATGTTTGTGGAACTGGGTATCTCGCACAAAAGAAGAAAGAAAGGCATGCAGTCAAATCCACCGTCAAAACCATAATTCGTAAATCGTCACTTGACGTCCATGGACGCCATGTTGTGCCAGTAGTCCCACAAGCCGCGCGAATCAAGCTGTCCCCTATCTTTGCGGCGACGGAGGGCCTCCACGTATGACAAGCTTCTTTGGTTTCTTTCGTGAGGGGCTTTCTGCGTCTCCGTTGACGTTGTGTGGCTCGACTCTTTCTCCTGTGATCGGACTCTTGGCAATGGTTCTGCTGGTTCCGTTGAATCGTCGGACTCCGTATCCGTTGTCTCGTCGAGTTGAGTCTGGTGGTGTGGGAGGGCCAGACTCTCGTTCGGAGGACTCGTGTCTTCGGTCTTCATCAGAGAGTCGTTCCGCGCCCGCGTCTGCAGAGGATGATCTTCGTCGTCTGGGAGGGTTTGGCGTCAACTTCGATGCAGGACCTTCAACTCATTGTTATTCGAGTTCAGAGGCGTGGAGGTTGGCAGAAAGGAGGTGGGCACTGAGTAAGGAGAGGTTCGGGGCTAAGTACCTTTACCGCTGCCGTTCTGGCGTATAGTAGGGTCCTCATGGTATGCAGCCTCGTCGCCGTCCGTCGGATCGTCGAACAGCATGCCTCCAGTACCAGCCTTGATCGCGTTGACCATGTCGACTGCGAAATCAGGATTGTCTTTGAAGCAGTTTCGGTAACTCTCAGCATCCTTGTCGCTGTCCGGATCCATGATCTGTCGCGCGGCGATTTGAGCCATGAGCTTTCGGAAGGGCGAACCGACTGGAGAGATGCGGTAGATCTCGTTGATCTCTTCGGCATCGGGCACGAGCTGGGCTTCAAGTAAGCCCTGCCTGTATCGGTCGATGGACTCGTTCCTCAAGACTGGAAGGTCGAACTTGTTGCAGAGCAGGTACAGCTTGTGGCAGGCTACCGAGTAGTCGTATTTCTTCTCGTCCGTCATGTCGGACGTGTCGTCCAAGGTTCCCTGATACAGCCATTTTACAAGCAACTCGAAGCCAGAAGGGTCTTGGTCAGGCAGTTCAAGCTCTGACCTTTGTGAAGGTTTGGACGTCTTGTCGGCGAGGAACTCGGACTCGAAGTAGGGCGAATGGTGACATAGTAGGTTGCGATGCAGCGACCAGTGCCGACGCTCTTCACCGATGTAGAAGTCGATGGTCGGGCCAGAGAGGAGCCTTTTCCACAAAGTCTTAGCTTCGTCAGGCATTTGGGCCAACAGAAAACAAGCGGACAGAGCTCAAGCGCAAGCAGTGCAGTATGATGAAACGTACTCGGCAAAGGTCTTTGCGGTTATGTCGCTGACGTTAGCTCTGGCCATGCGAAGTACGACGGGCGCGTTGTTGGCATACGCAAAGTCGCGCGAGAAGATTGGTGGAAGATATCGATAAACTTGCTGAGGCGCCTGTTCAAACCACGAACCCATGCGTTGGAGCAAGCGTTAAGTAGGGTTGGAGAGAGGTAAGGAAACGAATCATGACATTCCACAGACGATGCGATCGGATTGAAAGGGGGGAATGAAAGCAGTTGGAACTTGAAATGGTGGGCTCCGTCATCATCGAAGGGGTGACAAGCTTTCGGTACTTTCTGCTCCACCTCCCGACGCCCGACTCCCGCCTGTCAACTTGCGCCATGCCACAGCCCCTCTCGCCAGCGCTTCCTGCCATCGCAACCTAGAACTTGAAATCACTCGCGACAGCAAACGCTGTCTGGTCCAATACCACTCGAATGCACTGCCTCCCAGTATGCATTCGTTGTTGGTTTCTGCGCACCCTGTCCAATCGTGAAAAATGACGCGTGATCTTGGCATCCTACGCGCCCACACTTTGAAGCCTGCTGCCTTCGCGACTTCAGACTTATAACATCCATCTGCGACCTTGAGTTGGTGAGTTGTCCATCTGTCTTACATCTCTCGACCTCAGTCGCTCATACGCATACTATCTAGGTGATGTCTCCCTTTCTTTCTATTCCTCTCGAGTCAAGGCTGCTCTTTCAAAGGCTCCATCGACAAAAACAGCTTCACAGTTGCTCTAGCGTCGACCATCAGTACGGCAGACTGAGAAGGCAGGCCATCATCTCCAAGTCCATTCCCACTCTCTGAGTGTTTCTGGGGTCTGTAGGGTTCGTTTGTGGCTGCCGGTCGTTGATTCTCGTCGTAGACCAGACTTCAACGAGCAGATCAGTAACCTGATCTGTAGGGCCTGCAAACGGATGCCGGTTATCGATTCTCCCGTCCTTGATGGTCCGCTCTCGCTACAACCTCTGAAGCTGGCATTAGCGATGTGGCTTTGGAAAGAGTAGTTCTCCTTGCATTCGAGTCTCCGACGAGTCAGGGTTGCTCTTGAAGCCTGGTCGGGTGGTTGGGGTAGGTTGAGGTCTCGTCTACTTCAGAGCCGCTTGCGCGTTCGACCAGCAAGGTGGTGGTTTTCGCGGGCAGACAAGGGTCTGTAGGGCCAGTCGCCGGTCGCTGGCCATCGCCACAAGCGGTGTTTCAGCGAGCAGATCAGATCACCGACTGATCTGTAGGGGCTGGATGCCGGCTTCGTTACGATCACTCTTCGCTAGTCCGCCTTGCACCGGTATCTCTGGCGAGTCAGGGTTGCTCTTGAAGCCCGGTCGGGTGGTTGGGGTAGGTTGGGGTTTGCTTCAGGGCCGATCGAGCGCTGACTAGCAGGATGGTGGTCTTCGCAGACAGAGAAGGGTCTGTTAGGGCCAGTCCCGTCGCTGGCCATCGCCACAGGCGGTGTTTCAGCGCGCAGATCAGATCACCGACTGATTTGTAGGGACTGGATACTGACTGCGTTACTACTGTTCTCCGCTAGTCTGCCTTGTGTCCGTATCTCTGGCGAGTCAGGGCTGCTCTCAAAGCCCGGTTGGGTGGATGGGGTAGGTTGAGGTCACGTCTGTTTCAGAGCCGCTTGCGCGTTCGACCAGCAAGGTGGTGGTTGTTGAGGGCAGGCCACCATTTTCACTCTTTGAGTGTTTGTGAGGCCTGTAGGTTTTATTGACCACCCATCATTGAGCGTGGCCACACCAGGTTTCAGTGTGCAGTCCAGCTAGTCTGGGCTGTGCGGGTGCAATGATCCGACCGTTCGACGCGATTGCCTTTGCTGGTCCGCCTTGCATCCGTATCTCTGGCGAGTCAGGGCTGCTCTTAAAGCCCGGGTGGGAGGGTTCTACGCTTCCATGCGTGGGGTTCTCAATTCTCACTGACTTTGGTAATCGTTTCTAGTACTTGTTCCAGGCTGACGAGGGTTCTTTTTTAGTTTCATCCGAATACAATGGATTCGGCCATTGTGGCATCTAAAGCGCTTGTTCAAGTCTGCGCACAGCCTCAAGATGGTGCAACGTCGTATCAGTGCCTCATGGACGTAGTTCTCGACAAAGACACTTTCAGTTGCAAATTCCGCTCACGTGTACAATTGGTCGGTAATGCCAAGAAGGTCTTTGTCCATCTCTTTCTGGATGCTAGTCATGTCCAAAGCATGGAAATCTGCGACAACGGTGAAGCTATTCCACCTGAAATAGAGAACGCTCTCCTGAAGCGTGCACCGAACGTGTCCTCAGATGGCATCACAACACTTCGCTTTGCTCTCAAAAGTCACGCACACCTTATTGTGCCTGACTCGGTCCTACACAAGAGTTCATCGTGCGAAGACTTGGAAGCCTTGCTACGAATCGGGAAGTGCGAAACATTCAACGTCTATGTGTTGTCGAGCGCCATCAGTAGAGAGCGTCTGTCAAGCCTCTGCATCGCACTGGCCGAGGGTTTGCTACAGCCAGCTCCAGAAGGCGTGCTCAGCAACCTCTATGTGAATTCTTCATACAGAAAGATCACTCAAGTCGACCAAGTTTGGAGTTCGAATCCGAATCAGCCCTCTTGTGGGCCCTCAACGGCTCTAGGAGCCAGCAAGGATGAATTTCCCGGTCCGTCAGACACAAAGCTCTCAAACAGTTCCAGAGGCCATGGGAAAAGACGATCGATGTCTCCTGATTTGCTTCAAATCCCCTCCAAGCGACAGGCGTTGACGGAGGATGCTGCTGAAAACCCCATCAGGATGATACTTGACGCTCAGAAGGCTCAGGAGGCTCAGCTAGCGTCTCTCCAAGCAAAACTTTCGGCTCAAGGGGCTCAGATAAGTACTCTGCAAGCAGAGGTCTTGACCAAGGGAACTCAGATCACTGCTCTACAAGCAGAGCTCACAACCCTGCGTGAACAAGTACAGCAACCTCAGCAAGCCCCTGTCGTCGACACCGAGATACAGAGTGACCCTCCCGAGTACGAAGCTGTGATTGCAGCAGAAGCAGACCTGCCTGACGAAGCTCACACCCCGGCCAGCACAGTAGAAGATCCCATTCATGACCAGTTCATGATGTTTGGAGAAACATTTGACGAAAGATTTGCGGAAAAGTTCGAAGAACTCTTCGTGAAAAAGTTCGAAGAAGTATTCGAGGAAAATTTTGACGAGATCTTCGACAAAAAATTTGAGGGCCGTCTCTACAAAGTGGAAATGGATCTGTTGGACCAAGGGCCATTCCGCTGGAAGTTGGAGGAAAGGGTTGGGAGAAAGATCGAGCATGTGCGCGTGGAATTGGAGGAAAAGCTCGAGGACAGCAACAAGCAGGTATGTGCTCACTGATGGTGTTTCCACTTCTCCCGCTCCACATTAGGAAGTTGCCATAGCCCTTCCCATCACATTACACAGTATTGACCACGAAGCTGGAGGCCTGGGAGGAAGTCATCAGTATCCAATTCTACCTCCCCTCCATGTGGAAGAGTATGTCCCACGGGAGGTTATCGAGATACACAGTTTCTTCGGCCACCAGGAAGCTTTAACTGGGAGCCGAGGGTTTACTCGCTCTCTATGAACCTCTCTGCTGTCGGAATACGACTGTGCATCTCGACAACTTCGACCCCACCCATCCGTGGCCGTGGAGTGGGCGCAAGTCATGCTAACCCTTCTACCCCTATCCAGCTCAAAGAATTCCTCGACCACGAAAGCAATGGCCTCCAACACAACATCGACGCTCTTGCCGCCCGTGTTACCGATCTCGAGGAAACCCTCGTGGACGACTTGCGCAAAGAGTTCAACGAAGCCATTGACAGCCAAAAGCTGGACTTGCAGGTTAAAATGGAAGATGCCGTTGAGCAGAGACTTGCTGATGTCGAAGAGATTGTCAAGCAGGATGTGAGGAGCGCGTTGGAGAATGGAAAGACCACGTTCAATTTTGAGTTTGGCTGGGCTGACACTCAATCTCAGCGAGGGAGGTGAACAGTGCGATGCTGTTGTATGATGGAACTTCTCGTGTGTTTTATGGTGCAGGCCCTTCGTATTTCCTACAGCACACGCTTTTTCATGGGTTCGCACAGGCGCAGGCTGGAGTTTTCGAGATCAAATACCCTTGTTTTCCTTGAAAAAATTCCTTTTGTTGGTTTCTTCTTCTATCAAAAAATGCAAAGGAGTCCTGCAACCACAAATGTAGCCACAGAGAATATATCGTGATTGCCCTTTTCCCCATGGATGTCCAGATCTTTGATGGACTCGGAAATCAGCGTACCTGGTGATCTTGAAGCCAATAGCATGGGTTCTGTAGGTATTTGCATCCATCGCTCCTTCCCGCATACCCGTTTTCTCCCGTTGATTGAATTCGTTTTTTGATTCAACTTATGGGGAACCCGACTATCCCTGTTTTCTCTACTCTCATGCCCTTTCTGATATGGGCATCTCGGTTGCTATGGTCTAAGTTCGTTTTGGACACAAATGCCAGTGTGTACGAGCGTGGCTTTTTTTTTTTCGTCAACAGGAGGAAATATCAAGGTGTCGGTCGTTATCATCTATCAGGTTACAGCAAGACAATCGTTATAACAATTTTACCTTTTGCGAAACGGAAACGTGAAACTCGGGTTTTCTCCATATACACACAGATGGCAATTTGGCAATGGTAACGAACCATCGATTTCCGCAAAAGACAAATGATCTTTGCATCCTTCTACTTTCTTTTTCGAAACAAAAAGCCCCCCTGAATGTATCTACATAGCCTCCAACAACTCCTTAAGCGACACAGGTTTCCTAACAGCATTGGAATATCCTTCGTGGAAAGTAACCCACACCCTCTCTTTGTCACCACCTTCATCCATTTTTGCTTTTTTCTTCCTCTGAATTGCAGCTTCATCATCTGCCTCCCCTTCTTTTTCTGTCTCTTCAGCAACAACCCTACCAAAGAAATCTCTTTTTAGCTTTCTGCTACCTTCGTTGGGAAGCGAAGGCACAGCAGCGCCAGCAACAGCATCAGTAAGTGAAACCAAGTGACCGCCTCCCCTCGTGACTCGAGCAGCTTCAGCTGATTTTTTAGAGTACAGAGTGAATTCTTGATCCAGCACTTGCCGAACAGCAAAGCGTGTGCGATCTACTGTTTGCAAACCCGCGGCTTTGGTATCCAAGGTTTCGAAAACAGAGAGTTCGTCAATCGCAGGTTCCATTCTGAATACCCAGGTTTGAGGCCCTGAGCGAGAGGAGGACTCGGAATCGAGGCGTATACGGTCGAATCGGATGCCTGAAGCCACCATTGCGTTTACGGCGCGAGAGACTAGTAATTTCTCGGCTGCTCTGCGCACGCTGGCTGTTGAAGTGCCTGAGTTGTGCACGACCACTGGTGAGACATTTGGGTTTAGCATGCGGGACAGCCAAGGGATGAATTCGGTAGTCATGGAGGTAGGACTGGGGAACATGCGTAACAACGGCAAGGATAATGATGCCTGTAGCGTTTGCAAGATTTCGAGATTCGACTTTTGAGCTTCGTGGGCTTGGAAGGAGGCTCCGGGGCCAGAGAAGGGCGTGGGTGGTTCATTGTCCTCAGCGGCCTCCTGTTCATTCCACTTGTTGGCTGTATTGGTGTGGGAGCGATTGGGCGTCGCAAACAAATGGTGGAAAGCAAGTATAGGTTGGGCGAGATAGGTAGCCAATTCCCACTCACTGTGACTAAACACCGCAGAGGAAAGCTGGTCGTGGAAGTTGAGCCATTCATATGCGGCATCGGGTTTGCTGAGGTAGTTGTCGTCTTGATATGGTTGATCTGGGTATGTAGAGAAGCAGTCGAGCATGATGCGATCGATGTCTCCGGATGTGTTTACCATTTCGCGAAGGCGATCCATGGCTTGTCGTTTTCCTGACTCTGCTACACCTTTCATGCCGGTTGTGGCGGAAGGAGCTGCTAGCATGGTTGGTTTGGAGAAGCCAGCGCCTTCTTTGAAGACGCGCTCGACTACTTCTTTTGGCCCACCTCGACCCACGCCTCTTGCTGAGCCACCTCCGTGTGAGAGGTCAGCTAGGATGTTGGCCTCGATCCATCGGCGTGTCAGCCGTTGCATGGAATTTGCGAGTGGATCGTGGGTGGCTCGAAGTCGGCCTGCAATCCATTCGCCAACAACCAAGATACCGCGTATGTCGCCTTCGCCAGTGCTGCTGCCCGAACCACCTTCTTTGCGGTTTGTCATGCCCCAAGATGCCTCGCACAGCTTTCGGACACCATCGCCATCGTACGGAATATTCTCTTTTTCAAAGATAGATTGCATCCTGGAGACGACAGAGTTGATAGCTGGTTTGCGAACATGAATAATCTCTGCAGCCGTGCTTTGTCGAAGCGGCCGAAGAGAAGGATGGTAAACATCGTTACAGATCAGAATCAGCGGTCGTAGCAAGCGGAAATTATCACCCTTTTTCTTTCCCGAGGGCTGTTGTGATCGAGTTTTGTTCGAGTTCCGTGAGTCTAGAGCGACCAGATCAAGTAGAGCTTTGACAAAGCCTCCTTCACCGGAACCGCCACTGCCACCAACGACACCGTCGACCTCATCGACGATGACACATACTGGACGGCCAGCTTTGCGTACCTTGCCCGCAGCAGTCTTTTGGTCGACACCTCTGACGTTTTCCGTACCGACCATATCCCTGATACGGCCTTTGACGACGTCTCTACTCCTCTCATCACTAGCATTGATTTCCTGGACTTCGTAGCCGGCTTGTTTAGCACATACATGAGCAAGCGTCGTTTTTCCAAGACCAGGAGGACCAGTAAGAAGCAAGACTTTGCGATGCGGTCTTTCCTGCTCAGCGTTCTCAGCATTCTTGCGATGCTTGGGCTTTCTGCTCGAGCCCGGGAAGACAATCTCGTCCCAGCGCTTGAGCCAGTGCATGACTGATCGATGTGTACGGTCTGTCTCTTATACA
>Ga0268251_10000444_pt1 | contig 13208 bp, 11 predicted proteins | sample AgamicAsMae_FD_200527 | JGI IMG/M metagenome (GOLD analysis project Ga0268251, IMG submission 200527) | Agave microbial communities from Guanajuato, Mexico - As.Ma.e (v2) (version 2) | ecosystem: Host-associated > Plants > Phyllosphere > Phylloplane/Leaf | place: Guanajuato, Mexico | collected...
TGGCTGAGTGTCCAGGGCGCTCGTTCGATATTCAGAAATCGCGGCTGAGCAGAAGTAGCTGGACCGGTACATTTGCTCGGTGACGGAGGTGTTTTGTTCGCCGCTCACAGTCTTCGTCTCTGCCTCTTTATTCCCTTGTCAACCTATCCGAATCATTGCAAGACGTTTCACCCACCGGCAAAGTCTGAAGGAATGGATTGGTCTTCGACGAACGCGGCTCTCGCTGCTCTCTATACCGCCAGGCCTATGGTTCGCGTTGCTCACAGTACTCTTGATACCGCCAGGCCTATGGTTCGCGTTGCTCGCGATGCTTGGTATATGAAGGTTCTCGGTCATCACATCGATTCCATTTTGGGGGAATTTGAGGACATGCTAAGGCAGGAGATGTCTAAATCCTCAACCCCAGAGTGCTTGATGCCCATTCGAGGTCTAGGTTCGACAACCAAGCCATACGACTGTCAGGATCCAGGTCTTGGACAGGGCTCAGAAGAATCTGATCAGCAGCTGAACACAACTCCCTTCCGGAGCACCATAGAAAAGTGTAAGCAGAGACCACTACGAGCTTGCCATACTTGCTAACCACAAGCAGCCAATGGAAGCTTGCTCCACAAAGCGACTCGTGCATTCAGATCGTCCACGAACTGCTCTTTGTCCGCCATCACCTCCAACCACTTCTTCCGGCTCGCAAGTGCAGCTCCAGTCGAGCTTCCCGATAAAGGCTCAACCACGTCTCAGTATTTCGAGACTCCCACGGTCCTTGCGATCTGTTTCGTAACGTTGCTATTCGCAGTGTGGGTTTTGCTCGCATCTCGAAAAAGTTGGAATGGATGGTTATGCGTTGCTACGCTTGGCTCCAGTATAATGTCAATGACTGTGCTCAACATGGGCAGTGACGCGGAAGCCAAGTAAGTCTGCCTTGTGGTCGGCCCCCAAGTTCACTATGAGCTAACAGATGGTACTAGCCAGATCTGGGTTATCTTCAGTTCTTTTTGCCTATACGTGGCATGGTTGTGTCGCCTGTCGAAGATGACCATCCCTAGAGCCTCAGAGGCTTCAGATATTCGAATGACCCCGAGACCAGGTGATAGAGAGAACCCGGGAAGTGCAGTAGATCCGGAGGATCTGGAGAACTCAGAGCGTCCGGATAACCAGAGGTACGGTAAACCATACTGTGCCGTCGGCTTCACTGACCCTTAGTAGTGATGGTTTTGTCAAAGTGTGCGTTGTGGTCCTTGTAGCACTCATGGCTGCCACATACGCTTTGAATGCTTGGATGTCATCGTCTTTCTACTCCTTTCCCGTTGTCGCTCTACCATTCTTGTTTCCATTCAGCATATTCGCAGTATGGAGTGGGTTCTGGACCCGAGAAGCCCGACCCCGGGTCGTGTTGTATGTACGTAGGATGTCTTGAGAACGTGATGTTGAACCGTCGGGCGACCAGACATATACTGCTAGATTGGAGCTAGACCAAGGCGGCAGGGTATAGGCATTTGGAGGACTTGTGATAGGACATTCTTTTGGGCACTTCGGTATTTGTGGGTAACCTTTGTTTTCTTGTCCGGTGTTGGACACTCCGTCTTCTTTCCATTTCTTCGTTCCTCATGCGATTTTTGGTGTTTTCAGGACAGATTCGAGGCACTGGTCATCAAGTCTGGGCTGTTTCGTGTTGCATACCGGGAGAGATATGCTAGTCGCGGGTATAAGATCATGATTTGTGGGGTCTTGATGATCATGATCAAGCATCATTTTCAGGGACGAAGATCGTCCAGCGAAAGCGGCGATGGCGGTTACAGTGTGCGGCTCTGAGGATCGAGAATGTTCTGGGCACAGGATACCGGAGATTCTCGATACTTTTCACGACATGGCCACAGAGACAAGCAGACTGTGACGGCAGCAATGATGGTCAATTGAAAGTGATCTGATTGATCTCTCTATGCCAGAAGAAGAGAGGGAAGCATCTATGCGATGGGCGACGACGAGGAAGCCCGGAGGCAGCTTCCGTTTTGACGGCGATCGCATTCGTTCGCTACGCGAGTTTGAGTTTGGCCCCGGATTGATTGACAGCCGAGGGCTTCCTATGGATTTGATTACTGTCGGAAAGTCGTCGCATTCGCGAACACGTCCCCAGTCGTTCCTTCCCTTTCTCCTGCAGCTGCGGTGGGCTTGATGCGAACACGCTCTGCGACCAAGGGATCCGCCTCTCCAGAGCCCAAGCAGTGCCACACAAGATGGCTTCCAAACAGGCCAAACAGCACAAGGCCCGAGAGAGGGCCTTGACCCTGCAGGAACGCGAGATGCATCGTTTCTACCAACCCTGGCTCGACGCCCAAGGCACTTCAGCAAACGTTGCAGAGCATGTTCAGGACCTCGCCGCCGTCGACGACTTTGCAATCAACACCCTTTCCGAGCAAGGCTTCCGCCCTCTGGCCTCGCGCGACACCACCTTGACTGCTTTTGCTCAGCTCGCCGCCCTCCGCCTCAATGTCCGCCGTGCCATGGTGAGTCTCATTGACTCCAAACACCAGTACGTCTTGGCCGAGGCCACACGAACTCTTTCCTTGGTCGACGACACGAGACATGCAGAAGGCGATGCTTTGTGGCTTGGAACAACCTCGCTAGCAAGAGAAGATGCTGTATGCCAGTGTGCTTTCACCAGACAATACACCGTCAAGGACGAGAATGGCCACGCCGTCACCTCGACTGCCGCCGTAATGCCCGATTGCCGTCTGGACGACGAGTTCAAGGACAAGCCCTACGTCTTGTCAGAACCCGGTGTGCGTTTCTATGCTGGCGTGCCCATAAGATCGAGATCTGGACACAACATTGGCGTCTATGCTGTCAGTCACGACTCGCCAAGAGAGCCTCTGACTTACGACGAACTTCGTTTCATGCAAGACATTGCTGTCACCGTCATGAATCATCTGGAATGGGCCAGGGACCGTGTAGATCGCTACAAGGGAGAACGTATAGTTCGTGGAATGGCCGACTTCATCGAAGGTGCCCCCTCCGTGCGCGTCATGAGAAAAGAAATGGACAATAAAGATCAACCTGCTACGACTGCTAATGGATCGGACCTAGCATCCGAGTCGAACAGCCAGGTGAAAGAAGACTCCCACAGGCGGCCACCAGCCAAAAGAACAAACACCAGTGGGTCCGTGAATCGACCTAAGCTAGAATCTAGGGCCGACTCTTTCACTAGACGCCGTGAAGCCAAAGCCGACAACCTATCCAAATTACTCGATCGTGCTTCTCGGATATTGCGAGAGTCAACGCTTGCCGAAGGTGTTGTGTTTTTTGGGCCTTCGTCCGGATCCGGCCATACAAAGTCTAGTCTACGGTCTGTAATGGCAGCCCGAGACAAGCTGTCTGGTACGGATGATGAGTCTGCGAGACATCTCTCAGTCGATTCTGTTGACGTGGAAAACTCGACTGATTCTGACGCCAACCATATCCACGCTTCGAAGATTCTTGGCCTCTCCTTGGCCAACAAGAAGGATAGCTCTCTCTTCCACGACACAACACTGGATGTTCTGACTCTGGAGAATTACTTCAAGCTTTACCCCAATGGGAAGAGTCTTCATTTCTCTGAAGCTGGCTCGGGTCTTTCTTCTGAGGATGACAGCGCTAGTGAGAGCCAAAAGTCCGCTGGTGACGAACCAAAGGCCGTTCCCGAGACTGCCTCTCAGAAAGTTATTGGAAAGAAGAAAAAGATGCGAATGAGTCACCAGACACTTCTCAAGAATCTGCCAGGTGTCAAGAACGTCATCTTTCTTCCTCTCTGGGACTATATCGAAGAAAAGATGGTCGCAGGATGTTTCCTGTGGACCAGCAGTACTGGCAGGATGATGAACCTGGACGACGACCTATCATATTTGAGAGCTTTTGGTAACACCATCATGAGTGAAGTATCACGTATGAGTGCTCTGAAGGATGATCGCGCAAAGACGACTTTTATCGCTTCTATGAGCCACGAGTTACGTTCCCCTCTGCATGGCATCCTTGGGTCTGTCGAGTTCTTGCAGGAAACAGCTACAGATGCATACCAAGCTGGTCTGGTAAGTGAGAAGCGATGCACAAGCCCATGAACTGGCAAACATCAATCACAGGATGCTTTGTTTCGTCGTTGAGCGTATGCTGATTTGTGATGTCCCAGGTAAACTCAATCTCGACATGCGGTAAAACTCTGCTGGATACCCTCGATCACGTACTCGACTATGCCAAAATCAACAAGCTTGGCCGCACTCGCATGAAGAAGAATGCCAAGTCGAATCGACTAGCTTCCGCCACTGATTCACCCTCGGAGAGTCTCAGCATTTCTGCCGAAATCGACCTTGGCTTGGTTGTGGAAGAGGTTGTTGAGGCCGTATGTGCTGGTCACGCGTTCAAAAAGATGCATACTGGAGAGCTCAAGTCGCGTGACGGACCTGTTATTACCATGTCCCGCCATTCATCAACCAGCAAACTCTCCACTGCTGATGGCGGAAATATTCACGAGGGTGAAGTTGCCGTCCTGCTCGACGTCAGTCCCAGGGCCAGTTGGATGGTGCGGACGCAGCCTGGAGCTTTGAGAAGGATCATCATGAATCTGTTAGGTGAGTTCGCCTGAGAAAAGGAGTTGCGGAGAGACTGCTGACATTCATCCGAGGTAATGCTTTAAAGTACACTGATAAAGGTTGGGTGGCAGTATCACTACGAGCTCAAGAGAGTACACAATCCCACAAGATGGACGTGGTGTTCAGAGTTGTCGATTCTGGCAAAGGAATGTCTGAGGACTTCCAGAAAAATCGCCTATTCACGCCCTTCAGCCAAGAAGATGTATTCATGCCGGTTTGTTTGCTGTTCTCGCTTCCGAAAATAACTCGCTGACCCATCATGCAAAAGGGAACCGGCCTAGGTCTCAGCATCGTGAGACAAATCATTGACTCACTAGGTGGTACCATCGACGTCAAAAGTGTGCAAAATGTTGGCACGGAGATTGAGGTCCGGTTAAGTCTAGCACTGGCACAGCACAGCGTCACGCCAGACGAAGAGTTGACCGCAGTCATTGCTAAGACCAGGGGCCTAAGACTTGCTCTCTTGGATCCTAATGGCGAGAAAGAGAGGGATCGCAATGATAACATCAGTCGACTTGATACCACATTGTCTGAAGTCTGCTGGGGCTGGTTCGAAATGGAGGTGACAAAGGCAGACAGTCTGAAGGACGTCGATGCAGACATATATATGTACACTGAGCCGCCATCAGTCGAATATCTACTGGAACATCACAGCGTCAACAAAACCGGTAGCGAGGGGGGCAGAGGAAAGGAGGTTCCACTGATCATAGTCTGCCTCAACGCGTCGGAGGCCGTGGGAATCACCTCTAATCACATCAAGGTACGTCGGCTGAATGTTGGTACACATCAGGAACTGACGTTGTCGTAGGCACTATCAGATCTGGGCCGAATAGTTGAGGTCGTTTCGCAACCGTGTGGACCTCGTAAGCTGGCCAAGATATTAGCCCAGTGCACCAGACGTATGGAAGAAACCTTCCACAGGCCTATGAAACCCGACAGACAACCGCAACCACACGGGCTTCCACATCGTTCACGTCTAGAGGACATGGGCGCCGCTACAATGCTTGGACTACCGAGCATGACTTTGCCACGCCTCAACACTTCGGAAGAGAGATCCGAATCTATCCGAGCTCGAGAGTTCATCCGCAACACAGCCACAGAGCTCCCTCCTAGCACAGCTGTGGCATTCCCAAATATCGATCGTGACACAGGCAATGCTAGAGAACCTCAAGGCCGAGCGCAAGTAGCCTCAGTACCTCACGTCCTGCTCGTAGATGACAATACAATCAATCTGCAGCTCCTGGTCATGTTTATGAAAAAGCACAAAATGCCCTACCAGGAAGCCACCAATGGCCAAGAAGCACTGGACAAATACATTGAACACGGCAGCGGCGACCCAAACAAACCCCCTCTCGACTTCATACTCATGGACATTTCGATGCCCGTGATGAACGGTCTAGAAGCTACTCGTCGCATCCGCGAGTTCGAAATCGAGCAGGGCATTGAGAAGAAAGCTACAATTATTGCTCTGACGGGCTTGGCGAGCGCTGAGGCACAAGCTGATGCAGAGTCATCGGGTGTGGACATCTATATGGCCAAGCCTGTCAAGTTCCAGGCTCTGAGGCCTCTACTCGTGAGTAAGAAGCCCGAGAAGAAGGCCGAAGAGCAGAAACTTCCTTGATCTAGGTACATTTGTTTGGATGCCTGTTCGCTTTATCCGACATCTTCTCTGGTCCTTCATCTTCCATCACATTTCATGGACTCTCTTTTGATTTCTACGAGCATTACCTCGCATGCGGCATGGCTTTTCATCCTCTCTTGCATAGCACTCATACTTCTTGCATGACAATGGCGTTTATCTGTCTTCCGTTTTCTAGATACATACATGAGCATCACGGCAGTTTCTTTGTTTTACTTGACAAGATGGAGATTTTTAAATGGCAAATACACAATTTCCAAGATCTGCTCTTTTTCTGCGATTATGTCTACGGACAGGTCATAGTGAAGACTGCTCATGCTGAATGTTTGCACTTGGTTTGGTAGTGGTTGCGATGTAGTGTGGATTGTCCACGGACAGATCTTGCAGCTTTGGAAGGTATCGACAGTGGTGTAGTTTGTCCACGGACACGAAATTCTGGCGTGGAAGAAAAGAAGGGAAGAGAAAGGAGACATGGTCTCCCCGTGTGTAACGTCATGTCAGGTAGACAGCTATCGCATTGCACGGTTCTTTCGGTGAAAAGGCAGCTTCCACTGAGAAACATGACATCAGCGGCTTTCATCGGAACCCAACTGCCATGTTGAAAGGACTGTGCATTCTGATAGATTCAAGTTGCAATATGTGTGTTTTGCGAGAGCGCGCGTCCTTGTACTTTGGATCAATCTCTATACTAGCTTGTCCTGCCATTTGGACGAGATGTCTTTGGTCTGCTCTAGCCTGTTGCAGCTGGTGGTACCGGTCGTTCTGATCGAAGCGATCAAGCACTTGGCAGGGTGCTTGGGATCGTTGAACATATCCTCAATCTCTCCGCTCAGTGTTGGTATGATCTGCCAGGATAGTGAGGCATTCAATTCCAAGTACACCCTGGAGAAACATGAGGACCAGCCAGAGATTGAAAGGCCAGTCCACAAAATAAGGAGCTTCTTGTTCTTTTCGATACAAACTAAGCGGACGATACCAGCAAGATACTGGAGCTTTGTCGAGTCATAAGCAATATACCAGCTGAGAGATGGTCGGTCGCGAGGGGTTGGCATGCTGGCTTCTAGTCTGATGCTTTCAAAGAAGAATGTAGCGCCTTCATCTGTAGCGTCGTACCAGGTGTCGACAACCTTGGCGGTCATCTTTCCCTTACGTTGGTAGATTCTCTCTGCGTTTGGATGGAGGTTGAACCGGAAGAGGCGTTGGCAGACAGAAGCATTGAGATAGCCTTCGCCGGTCATCTTGTCTGCGCCTTTGATAAGATCCGGCAGAAGGTGCATGTGTGTCTGTCTCATCATTTGTCTCTGGCTTGGTGCAGCGTCGAGCTCTACAGTGATGATCTCGAAGGGCTGTAAACTTTCTCCGATTTGAGCAGGCTGTCCCTCAGGACCGAAGTCTTCGGCAATGTCGGCCTTGATGCGTCGTATCGTACCAGGCGCAGGATGGGTGGGAGCACAGCGGCAGCAATGCTAGCAGGCATCTGGTTCTGGCCAGGAGCCTCCAGCCCGCGTATAGTACGACGTAGGGTCTAGGATCCAAGTGAATTCGCCCACCTTGCAGTCGATGTTTTCTGCAGTGATTGTGTTTTGAATTTGTGCGTTGGCGTGTCTGTGATCGTCTACAGAGATTGCATCGTCATTTGCACGAGCTCACTCCGGTTTCCAGATGAGGGCGAGCAGTCCATGGAGGTCGATGGGCTTATTGATCATGGGGGTTGCTGTGAACAAAACTCACTGGAGATTCTAACTTCTTCACCAGGTGGAAGCTGAAGGTCTTGTGAGATTTGAGCTTGTGCGCCTCATCCACCATGACTCTTGCGAATCTGCCCGCAATTCCGTCTGCAAGCTCAATCTAGTCGATCGTTTAAGAGCCCTAGTAGAAGCTAGGAATAAGAAGCTTGATTGGCTACCTGGAGGGCAAGGGACCCCTTAGATACCTGAGCAAGGCAGATCAACCGGCATATTCAACAAGCCCAGCTCACTCTCAGAATCAGAATCAGAATCAGAATCAGAATCAGAATCAGAATCAGAATCAGAATCAGAATCAGAATCAGAATCAGAATCAGAATCAGATTCGTCTTCGTTCGGAGTGGTCGCCTTGGCAATGTATGTAGTCTTGGTCCATGAGAGCAATCGTTTCTGAGCAGTTGTCAGAGATGTCAGGACCACGGTAGCAGCAGTCTTGGGGTCGCGAGGATCCAGAGAGTCGAGAAGGGCGACGAGATCTTTTGCTTTGGTGCCGATTGTGCGCTCACGGTCGTCGGCTTTGTTTGTGCTGGTGCTTCCCTGTAAAGAAACCCAATTGGGGTTTAGGTATCGCTTGCGAAACTCTTTCCTCCAGACATTGGATGCATTAGAAGGATGAAGAATCAGTGTCGGCTTGTATTTCTTTGAACCGGTTCGCTTGGCAGTCAAGGCCTCGCTGAAGATGTGGCTTGCGGCCTGTACTATCTTGCCCAAGCCCACGTCATCGACATGGATAGAACGCTTGATCTTGCTGCGCTCCTATGGGTTCGTCAGCAAGGGCCTGGTGAGTCCTGGCTAGCGTGAACAAGGATATCTCCATGTTTTTGTACATTTTAACGATCTGAGACCACACTGTGCGTGTTTTTTTCTTTCGATGTTAAGCTTGGTGTCTGATGGTGGGGGTAATCCAGTGTCCAGTATATAGTAGAGAGGAAGATGAGATAAGAGGCAGAAGGGTGGTATGTAGAAATGAGAGGAAGGAGCACAAGTAATAGAAGAGTGGCATATAGGAGAGAGGAAGAGGATAGGGTGGAAGTTGAACGAGTTGTATAGTGCAGAGCTATTAAGCAAGTGTTACAAAGAGGGGTAAGAATCGTAAAGAGAAGCAGGTAGGACTTTTGGCGAGGAGTGAATGAGAATTGTGAAGAAAAGTGAGTGAGAACCATGGAGAGAAAGAAGTGAGTAAGCACTATAGAGGGAAATGAGTGAAAGTTCCGGCAAGAAGTCAGTAGGCTTAGAGTGAGCGTGACTGATATGGCAAGGACACACTTTTGAGGTTGCTCCTTCTAGCAACATGAGCAAGCACCGCCTCTAAGTGTGCAAGATATCGGTAATGTGTGTAGCTATAGAAATGCATAGCAGTCTCTAGAATAGGGCAGTGACCATCCAGACACCATATTCTTTCCTCTCGTTGGTCACGTTCCCAGATCGAGAGAGTTCTGTGCTTTGTTATAGCGAACACCATACTCTATACGTTCGTGGGAAGAGGGCGAGAGTTACATACTTTTGCACATGTCTTTATTCTTGAATTCTCATTGCTCGTTAATGTCTACTGAAAGTGCTCTCCTGGGATTGATTACATGCAAAAGCAGAGCATGAGAAGACGCAATTTGCTCGTCCCACCCAGAGAAGGCCAATAAGTTAGAATGCTGTAGTAGTGGAAGGTTTATGCACAAGAACACAAGAATTTGTCGAATAGTGTGCAATCTCGGATTCTGATCATGGTGATGAGCCCAGCTCTGGGGCTGGAGAGGAGAAAGCCGCGGGTGCTGGGACTGGAGCTGCTGTAGGAGTAGTGGCCACGACATCTTCGGCGGCGTACAAATTCTGATTCAAGATCTTGTTCATGGTGAACATGTGGACGCGATCTGTCTTGAAGACTGCACGCATGGCGTCGTCACAGACAATCTGACGCTTGTCGGCTGGATCTTGGAGGTCTTTCCCCTTGACATACTCCCAGATCTTCTTGACCGTCTGAGGTCGCGACAGTTGTGTCTCTCCGAGCAGGGCTGAGAGGGGTTCTGACAGGTTCATGGGTTTCTGTGATTGTGTGCGTAAGCTTTGGTACATTCTGGAAACGAGAGACAAGGAGACTCACGTGGAAGCCACCTGTACGCGGCTTTGACTCTCCGTTGGTCTCGACGTCGCTGCCATCTTTCACTTTGACGGCCGACTTCTTCTTTCTCTTTATGGGAGCTGCTTTTCTGGTTGCGCCGGCTCTGGTGGGTCGGGCTTTGCTGTTCTCCTCGCGCTGCAAACGGGCGGCATAGGCGGCATCGTCTTCCTCGGCATCCTGCTTGCGGGCCTTCTTCTTTGGTCTATCATCTACTACATCGGACAAGTCTGATTCATCAGAGGGTTCTTTGCGCTTCTGGGGGGAGGAGTCTGAGGGGGATGGAGAAGCGCCGTTGGTACCATTTGCGTTCTCTGAAGTCACTCTGTCGAAGCAGGTCTCGATCAGACGTGAGATCTCTTTCTGGGCAGCTGCGTTAGGCAAAGTCTTTAAAGGTGGGCAATAGGGAAGGTCGACCAACCTTGTGATCGCTAACATCGTAGCCAAGTCTCTCGGAGAGAGCATTGCGGATCTTCTTTGCGGAGACGGTCTCGAGGTCGCTACGGCGCAAGATATCGTAGATCAGGTCCGAGTAACGTTTTTCGTCGTAGGACATGGTCGTGTTGGATGACGTCGGTCGTGTTGGAAGGAGAAGGTAAAAGAGGTTGGGTTGGAGTTGAGGTGAACCAGGAAAATCAGGAGAGATTGGCTAGCAGAGTCTTTTGTAGCGATTGGAGTGCAGGCGACAGGTCAATTGCGAAATGTTTGTGAGTAGAGATTGATTCTTTGTAGACGACGCGCATAGACGCGATGGAGAGCCACTTTGGGTATATATGGAGACGACTGGAGCGACCACTACTACGTCGGCTTGGCGTCGACAACAGTTGTCACTGGTAGGCCTCACACAATGACGAGGTCGGTGTATGGGCGGCAGCAGGTCAGAAGAGCACTAGTTCAAGGAGAGATGTCTTTGACATGATGTTTGTTCGCAATCTTTGGGGAAAAAGAATCTGGGAAAGAGCCATGTCTTTGGTTTGTTCTTTGGAAGATGGGAGCGGTCGCTGGAGGACGACGCACGTGACTCCGCCCGCGCCTGCACTTTTTTGCACATCGAAATCGAATAGCGGCAGCCACGACCACCACTTAATACACAACCGCCAACATGGCTCCCAGCTTTGATAATCTCGACAACGACGAGAACTTCGACGATGTCGAAATCGACTACTCCGGTACGCCACTCCGCAAGAAAGAGCCACATACGGTCGCGCGCGCCCCGCGATGCAACAACGGGATAAATTGAAGACGGCAATGCTGACTGCTGCCCTACAGATCTGCGCGAGCAGTTCGACGTGCGCATGGAGGAGGGCCTCGACTCTTTCGTAGTCGTCGACGGCCTTCCCAAGGTCCCCGAGGAGAGCAAGGGAAAGCTGATCAAGTTCATCCTCCGCAAGCTCACCACTGCCGGCAAGACCAGCGAGGACCTTGTCCTCATGCCCGTCAGCGAAGAGAACAACATGACCGAGGGCTACGCCTTTGTTGAGTACGAGTCCCCCGCACAGGCTCAGGCCGCCGTCAAGGCCTTGAACGGCACCCCTCTGGACAAGAAGCACACCATGGCCGTCAACAAGCTGACCGACATCGAGCGTTTCGGTCGCGAGGGCCGCATCGAAGAGAACTACTCGGCCCCCGAGATTGAGTCTTTCCAGGAGAAGGAGCACTTGCGCTGGTGGCTGGGCGACAACGACGGCCGTGACCAGTTTGTCATGTACCGCGGCGACAGCGTCGGCGTTTTCTGGAACGAGAGAGATGAGCAGCCTGACTCAATTGTCGACCGCGCCCACTGGACCGAATCTTTCGTGCAGTGGTCGCCCAAGGGAACCTACCTCACCTCGATGCACGCCCAGGGTGTTCAGCTGTGGGGAGGCAAGTCATGGAGCAGACAAAAGCGTTTCGCCCACCCCGGTGTCAACCTCGTCGACTTCTCTCCCGATGAGAGATACCTCACCACCTGGTCCCACCGCCCCATGCAGGTCGAAGAAGGCCACCCCGTTCTCTCGCTCGACGAGGACGGCAAGAACTACATCATCTGGGATCTCGAGACTGGTCTTCCTCTGCGCTCATTCGTCACCCTCGACTCGGCTGGTCCCAACGTTGACGAGGCCGGCAACCCCATCAAGAAGAAGCTGCAATGGCCCGCATTCAAGTGGTCCGCCGACTCCAAGTACGTTGCTCGCATGAACCCCGACCAAGGTATCTCCGTCTACGAGCTGCCCCGTATGAACCTCCTCGACAAGGTCTCCATCAAGATCGAGAAGATCCAGGACTTCGAGTGGTGCCCCGCTACTCCTAACCGTGAGGGTATCAAGACCTACGAGCAGCTCTTCTGTTACTGGACCCCTGAGGTGGGTAGCAACCCTGCAAAGGTCGGTATCATGAGCGTTCCCTCCAAGGAGGTCGTCCGTACCCGTAACCTGTTCAATGTTTCCGACGCAAAGCTTCACTGGCAGAGCGACAGCTCCTACCTCTGTGTCAAGGTCGACCGTCACAGCAAGAGCAAGAAGTCAATGGCCACCAACCTCGAAATCTTCCGCGTTAGAGAGAAGGGTGTGCCCGTCGAGGTTGTTGACGCCATCAAGGACACCGTCATCAACTTCGCCTGGGAGCCTAAGGGTGACCGTTTCGTTCTCATTACTGCGGGCGAGGTCCCCGTTGGTGCCGCCGTGCCCCCTAAGACTTCTGTTTCTTTCTTCTGCCCGGAAAAGGCAAAGGGCAACCAGGTTGGTAACTTCAAGCTGATCCGCACCACCGATAAGAAGAACAACAACGCCATCCACTGGTCTCCCAACGGTCGCTTCGTCGTCGTCGCCACTGTCCTGTCACAACAGAGCTTCGATCTTGACTTCTACGACTTTGACTACGAGGGCGAGAAGGATGAGAAGGACAAGGATTTGACTGCCAACCTGGCATTGATGAACACAGCCGAGCACTACGGTGTTACTGACATCGACTGGGATCCCTCAGGCCGTTTCGTCGCCACCAGCGCAAGTGTCTGGAAGCACCGCGTAAGTTTTACAATTTTAGCCGACAAGGAAATTATGCTAACAAACATAGATGGAAAACGGTTACCACCTTTACGACTTCCGTGGTCAACTCCTTCGCGA
>Ga0268251_10000447_pt1 | contig 13112 bp, 11 predicted proteins | sample AgamicAsMae_FD_200527 | JGI IMG/M metagenome (GOLD analysis project Ga0268251, IMG submission 200527) | Agave microbial communities from Guanajuato, Mexico - As.Ma.e (v2) (version 2) | ecosystem: Host-associated > Plants > Phyllosphere > Phylloplane/Leaf | place: Guanajuato, Mexico | collected...
TATCGTCAGAAACAACCAACTGATCTTCTACCAACTTACCGTCTATACAAAGACGGCAATTTAGAAACGAGGTGAACCAGCCAGACATGCTTGTCGAAAGTCCTGCAAACAAGGAACGAGATCCAGCAAAAAACAACAGCTGGGAGATGGTAATCTTTTTGGTCCTCCAGTCGGTACCCCTCTTCGGCTCCGTTGGCTTCGTTGGTCAATGCTCTCACCTCCGCGCTTGTGGTTATCGCTGCCGCACAGCACGGGCGTCTGCCAAGATAACGCGACACGCGTTTGCACTTTGGTGTCAACAGTCGCGTCCCCCCATAATCTCTTGCAACATTTCTTCTGCGCCAACACTTACAACTCACAATGAAGACTCGAGCATCAAAGCCAACGGCCACAGCCGTTGTCGAAGAGAATGGCGTCCAAAGTGCCATCCTCGAGCCAAGCAGCAACAACCCTCCACTACTATTCGTCCTACCCTTAGGAGCTTCGCCAGATGCTCGTGTTGTCACCTTGCCGAACCTGGCGACCTCATCCCCAAGTCGATACTTCTTCTGTCCAGAGAGAGGGATATATGACTTTACAAGGATCGCTGCGCCGAAGAGAGCACCTCGCAGCTGCTTGATAGCCCCTGACCGCTCAAACACCGAATCCTCCGAGGACACTTCTGTTCTCTCGACAGGCTATACTATCGAGAATGCCGATCTATACGTCACAACACCAGTCGACCCTCTGTTCATCCTTCTACCTGCCTTGATTCCTACTGCAGACTCGCACGAGCAGCTTTTCCTTACCATTGACGATCATCTCGACAAGCTTGCCGAAGGAGCAAAGCATCTGACCCACCTGCTTCGTACCACAAAGATACAACAGTCTTTCGAGCAAAGAGCAGACGTAGTATGCGATAACGTCGACTTGGGTCACGAGAAGATGTTCCGTCTGTCCAACGAGAAGCTACTAGCTGAGCTCCTAAGGAAGGCTCAGCGAATGGTTGCCAATGGTCTTCCTGCATCAATAGAAAGTAACTTCGTTCAAGAAGCTCTCCGTGTACCTTTTATAGCGGTCCAACGAACAGAGTCACAAGACGATGCAACACCTGGAGCAGAAGCAACCTCCGGACCCGACGCAGACTCCTCGACCCAATCAAGAGCCACAGAACAATCACAGCCTTCTCAAACCTTAGCTGTCACCGAAGCCACCTCCGTCGCCTCGAATACCGACCCCACTCCCGACAATATAACCTCTCTCCTCCGCCTCCGCACCGCCCTGAACCTACTACTCTCGACCTACATCCCGACTCCTCTCCACACCCCCTTGAACACACTTCTCGCGTGCCCCTCTTCCCCTACCGATTTCACTCCCCTCGAAACCCACCTCGCATTTATCGCCGACGCCAAAAGACGCGCGGCAGCCCTACGCTCTCTCTCCGACAACATATCTCGCAAACGTAGCACTATGAACGACGAAGAAGCTGAGGAAAGAGAAGCTACAAAGAGACGGAAAAGGGACGAAGAAGAGGCAAAGAAGAAGAATATGAGCAGGGGTGTCAAGCAACTGGGCAAAGTCAACACCTCGGGCATGATGAAGTTGAGTTCATTCTTCGCCAAGGCCCCTGCGAAGAAGTAAGATAAGACAATGACACATCTCTCGACCTCGAAGAACAGTCTCCTCTCGATTATATGCCATGATAACGATGCATCATATCATCCAACGATCAGCCAAGAAGCAGGAATGATCTCACCACACAAGTGGAGTCAGTCCGAGCTTACAAATCGACCACCGCATCTTCTTCTGACCTTCATATTCTCTCCTTCTGTTCGCCGGCCGTATCTATGCCTCTTGTTTATATCTTCCCTGGGTTTCCTTCATCAACTTACTGTTCTTCTCGACTAGCATTGTCGTCGACTACTCGTAGATGTCTCAAGCTACAGATCAGCATTCGCTGTTGTCATACCACGTTAATGGCAGCGAAGACATACTGCGTGGACCCACGCGTCGCCAAAGTCTGGCGTCCGAAACAAAAGGGGTCTGACACCATATTGAACTGCGTCCAAATGGCTCTGCCAGGCAAATCCTGTTCTCAGTCACCGAATTGCGCGATCGCATACGTTGCCAGTAGGTCAACCGACTACGCGCCGCGGAGACGCAAGTCTTTCGACTGACCGAACTGTGTCCAATTTTGTACCTGTCAAGGAGACCAACAAAGAAGTGCGACACAAACGGCGATTTGAAGCTTGTAGATTGACACAAAGAACTTCTTCCCTCGGAAACGCTCAGAGCCTGTGGTCATGAGTATAGATGGGTAATTAAGCATTATTTCTTCATCGATTGGGGTTGTGGTCTAGTGGTATGACATCTTCTTAGCATTGCTCTTCGAGCATTACTCGTACGCTTGTTATTTGACGTCGAAAGTACCATGGAATTGACACACTTGCCCATTGCAATGCCGTGTTCATCCATATTCCAAGAGTTGGCTTACGTGACTGAATATTGTGTCTTGACGCGGTGGAACAACTCGAGATGAGCCTAGATGACCTCGGGGCGTGTTTCAAATGCGCGCGGCCTCGATAACCCTAATAATGACGCTGTGTACCGCTAGATATCGACGTCTGAACTGGGTAACCCATTGTTGACCAAGAGGCGCTGTATCGCCATTTGCCAGACAGATTTCGGTCGCCATTTCACGCGTTTGCGCGTGCGAGGGAGGGTGTCCACGTTCATCCATCTCTTATATCCATTGGACGCGCCATTGGTCTTGTGTATGGGTCAGTCGCTGTTGATGTTCGTAAGAATTGGCCATGGTTCAGCCTCCGTTGATGCGACGCGTGGATGTATTGCGATCGACGAGGTATTGTTGCGCGTGTTGACGTATCGGAGGTCTGTCTTCTGGCGATGATATGGCATACCACGCGTTGATTGTGTGTTCCATTTGTACGTCGTTGACTGGCATGGTTGTTAATCAATTAGTTGTTGAATTGGGATGGAAGGGTTGAAGAACGACGCGTGATTTGGTTGAAAGCTTTCCATGGCTCAAAGCCACCTACGCCAGCTTACTGAGTGCGTAGGTGATCAGACCTTTTGCCATTGAAATTCGCTGGCTTGATGTTGAAAGCAGAGAAACACGGGCCGCGAGCAGATACGGCTAGCGTAGCCGAAGATGTGCCATCGGACAGCGTGCTTCGCCATCGAACAGCGTGCTTCGATGCTCTCATCAAATCAACAAGAACATTCCGCGTCCACAACTTTTTCCTCGATTGAGACTATTCTAAAGGTCAATTGCAATCATGGAGGTCGACACCAAGACGCGTGCGTGTACTTATGAAAGTTGTCGATGTTATAGTATTGACGATGTGAACAGCTCTCTATCAGACTTCGGACAAGACTTCGTTTGCATACGTCTCGGCGCGCGATCGCTGGCCTATCATTCTTGTGAGTGGATACTGGACAGACTCGTCTCTTGCAGACCGTGAAGTTAGCTGTTGCCATTTCCAATGTGGTGTGCATTTTTCGGTCCGCATGCACCTAACTCTTCAGGAGTCCTAGGAGAACGGCACCGTGATAACCAGGAGCCTCTCGACTTGGGCATAATACGTTAAGACCATGGCTCTCCTTTGGCTCTACGAAGTACAAAAAAGAGAGAGAGAGATAGAACATTCTCTAGGAAAGAAGCTCTGATGACTCCTTACTAACAAAATCGACAGACAGGTGCCATCGACGACTTGCACAAGGCAATTGGCAAGACCGAGGATTCCGAGAAGCAGTCCGAGGGCAAGAACATCGTTTCCGAGCTCGCTAAACTCAAGTATGAGTTACAGCATGATCGCCAACTTACGTGTGTACACGCTTTCGACTCCTTCAGCAATTTGACGATACTGACATACCAAAAGTCCTCTCGCCGACGATGGACACGGAGACATCGAGAGCTACAACAAAGAGCTAGAGCAACTCGGCAACCCCAAATGGTTCAACGTACCATGGCTGTTCTCAGAGTGCTACCTCTACCGCCGCATGTCCACTCTTTTCAAAATCTCTACCTACTGGAAAAACTACGACGTCTTCAACAAGCAAAAGATGTCCACGTTCCGTTCCTCCCGCCCTGCAGTCCTTGAACTTGCCTCTCGCTACAACGAACTTACTAGGCAACTCTCTTCCAAGTCATCCTCTTCGCAGTCCGAGGAAGAGCGTGCAGCAGCAGAAAAGGTCCTGTTTACCGAAATGTGCGAGATCTGTCTCTGGGGCAATGCTACTGATCTTTCCCTCCTCACCAATCTCACCTACGAAGATATTCAGAAATTGCAGGGGTCTAAGGCTAGAAAAGCAGCAGAGAAGAACATCATCGCCAATGAGTTTGACGCAGCCTTTGAGTTGCTTCACGCAGCCAAAACGCAAGGAACTAAAGAACGCCGTGTGGATATCGTTCTCGACAATGCCGGTTTCGAACTTTTCGTCGATGTCATTCTGGCTGGTTATTTGTTGCAGGCAGATCTGGCTACCACTGTAGTCCTACATCCTAAGAATATCCCTTGGTTTGTCAGCGATGTGGTGCCTAAGGATTTCTCGGACTTGCTCACTGTACTCGTCAACGCAAAGGACTTCTACGAGTCCCCCTCCGAAGAGGATGAAGCTAAGGGTGTCACTCCAGCTAAACTTCTAGCACAAGAAGCAGATGATCTGCAGCAATTGTTCGCAAACTGGAGCCAACTCTACGCAGAAGGCAAGATTGTACTCCGACCTAACAAGTTCTGGACCGAAGGAGGAAGTTACTGGAGACTTCCTTCCACTGCTAAAGCCCTGTTTGAGGATTTGAAGACTTCAGAACTGGTGATCTTTAAGGGTGATTTGAATTATAGAAAGTTGACTGGTGATGTGAGCCTTTACCTTTTTCTCTGACTCTTGCCTGTCTTCTTGCTAATTATCGCTACAAGGCTGTATGGGATCCTACTACCCCCTTCACTACCGCCATTGGTCCTCTAGGTCCTAGATCAGGCATGCGCACACTCGCCCTCCGCACCTGCAAGGCCGATGTCGTAGTCGGGCTTCCTAAAGGCGAAGATGAACGTCTACGTGCTATGGAAAACGGAGGCGGAGACTCGGGAGCTAGAAAGTGGGCTTGGAGTGGCAAGTTTGCTGTTGTGCAGCTTTGTGATGGTAAGAAGTAGGAAGGTCGAAAAACAGGAATGTTCTATACCAGATGCCTGCTTGAAGGGGGATGGAGAAAGGCGGGAACTATGGATAGAATGGATAGAAAAGAACATATACGGTCTGTGTTTCTCGTCTACATCTTACTCGAGTCTGTGTATAGCACTCTGGTAACAATGAGTATTCACAGTTCCTCGTCAAAAGTCCCCAGACACTTTCCTCGCGTCGAATAAAGAAGTGCGATGTACACGGCGATTTAAAACTTGTAGATTGACACAAAGAAATTCTTCCTTTGAAAACGCCCAGAGCCGGATTCGGAAAATCCTTTGTGACATTTTTCATTGAAACCTATGCCATATCTTCGTAGTGCCAAATTCGACGATAACAGATGTTTCGTACACATTCACTCACTGAATCAGACTCATAACGCCGTACACACTCTACGAAATGAATCCCTACTCTACACCGGCGGTCCACAAACGGATAGATATTGAAAAGCGTGCGCCTCCTCGCTTTGATGCACCAGAAGGGCATTCATGGGTGATGGGCGCGAAGCTCGGCGCTGGTGGCTTTGGCAGGGCATATCTCTGGAACCTCGTTTCGAACGTAGATCAGAAAGTGGTCGACCGTGTCGTGCTCAAATACACCGAGCTGCGAGCATGGCAGGTCACTCGCGATGGTCGTCTTGGTCATGGACAAATCGCAGAAGTCTTCATCCAAAGATCTCTAGTACCAAATGGTACACCTCCAGATCAGGTTCTCACTGTACCTTTATTGGGCGCTGAGCATTGCTCATGGTCGCTCGATTCCTGGCGGTATTACATGCCTTACTTTGCTTTCGGAGACCTTCATGGCCTGGTCCAAGCACAAGGTCCCGATGGGCCTGCATTCCAGAACCGCCGCGAGTTCCCGGAGCCATTTGCCTGGTATCTGTTGTACCGACTCGTTTCTGCTGCTGTGGTTATGGACACAGCATTTCGAACTGGCGACACTGAGTATCAAGTTGTCCATGTCGACCTCAAGCCCGACAACATCTTTCTTGGTGCCCCTGGTTCCTTGGGCAAGAACAACAGTTTTCCTGCTTATCCGCCCGCCTATGTAGGAGATTTTGGATGCTCACATATCACCTACCCGGGAGATCCTTCGAATGAGTCCATGACATTCGGTGTGTGTACTCAAGGATGGTCTGCTCCGGAGATCTCAGGGATGCTAGGCTGTCGGGACGATTGGCAGGCGCCTAGTGGGTCTCATACGGTACGTACACGATATAGACTCTTTATAGACAGGCGTCCTTTCTTCCAGATCTATGAAGGCACAACAGCTTCCCACAATCTGAGGTGCCTGACTTGTCCCCCTTGCAATGACCATACTGACCTACGTACAGAACATCTGGCAGATCGGCTATGTTGTGCAGTCGCTGCTCATGGGCTACAATCGCTACTCGAGCGACATAGAATGGCATGATTACAAGCAACACGACTTTGTACCGAAGTACTCACCGCCTCAGAACACCGAACGAAACTACAGTCCCGAACTGCTTGCCATTCTCACTGCTATGTTACAATGCAAAGTGGATGCGAGACCAACAGCACAGGAGGTGATGAAAGCCATCAAGAAGGATATGTATCGGTTCACACAAGGCATGGAGCGGTGGGGAACGAATGAATGGTTTGAGGAGCTTGACAGAGGTGACGTCGATTCGTCCGTAGACGAAAGTATCATATCCGAGTCTGCACCACTTCGAGGCGGCAGTAGCTTGAAGAATGCTGCAGAGAACCTGTTCGAGGAGTTCAAGTATCTTCTTTGCATCCCCACAGCTCGCCCCAAACATCGCAGGACCCCTATTGACAGAGCCATCTCGCCCGCGAGTGCAGCAAAAGCAAGAGCCAAAGCTGCATCTCGCAAACGCCGTCGAGACATAGTGGTAAGACAGATCAGCGAAGGTCTTGGACCCGACCTCCAAAGCACCGATCCGGCCGACGATATCTTTGTCCTCGAGGATGATCTCAAAATCAAGCACCCTCAGCGTGGCGATTCGGCCAGAATCGACTACTTTGACGCTCAGGACCCCGTTTCCACTACGTACAGAGAAGACATTGACGACGTTGAGAAATTTGTCGTTGCCAAAAAGGCCCATGAGGCTCTTGAGAGAGGTAAGCCAGGAAACGAACCGTCGGTTGGTGTCGAGAGCTATGACTTCAGAAAGGATGGACATACGCCAGGAGAAATTGTATATCCCAAAAACTAGCGCCAGTGTGGGACTTGTTTGGAGATCGAGATAACGTTTGCAAAACCTGATTTAGGTGGTGTTCTGTTAGGGCGTTGTTGTAGTTTACACTTTCTGGTTTTCTGATTTGCAGTTCTTTGATTGCTCTCTTATCTCATGGCATTGTCGCCAGTCCGCGCTTCCATCCTGACTTAATATCGAGGAGGGACAGCTGCAGTGAGCTGTTCTGTTCCATCACTCGTGAGGTGCCTTTGTTTTCAACCGTGACAGACTGGATTTCTGACCAAGACCAGCAGTGCCAAACGAGAATGGCACGGGCCCTAGCTATTCACATATCAATCATGACAGACATCAGGGGTACCTACGACGCTAGCTTCACCATCAGAAACTAAGGCAACTTACACTGGTCGAGGTTACTGCTGTGTCAAAGCATGCGCACTTCGCGGCGATCCTCTGCAATCTCGCAAGACGTGCAACGCTGGCGCAGTAAAATACGTTACCCGCAATTCCATTGCTGGCTCTGGAGATCTGACTTTTGAGATCCCCGTTCGCTGAACCGATACTCTCTTCAGAGAAGCGTCTGACATGAACAATGTGTCACTCTCATGATCTTCCGAGCCGTGTCACAGATGCCCCTCTGCAGCATTTCGTCATCTGGTGAGCTGTTCACATAAACTGTTGTATGCGACAGTCATATTGACTCGTTCGAATACCTTGGACCTGCTCTGCTGAATCCTAATGAGGATGGCCAGGGGAGAAATTACACAAACAAGCCATCCGAGGCTTCCCTAATTGTGGACGATGTTCCATGCTCGTCTCTTCAGACGTTACAGACGGCACAGATGTGAGAGCCGAAGAACTGGGCTTTGACGACCGCCGCAGCATACGACAGCTAGCCCACCAGGAAGGCAAAGGTGGCTGACATGGTCTATGTAAACCGAACCAGAAGCGCCTACTGTCTCACACGATTGGGATGGTCTTACATATCAGAGGAAGGCAGCGCTTTTATGGTGTTCCGTTCCGAGAACTGTTCAGATCAAGCAGTAGGCAGTCCTTGCATTATGTCAGCCTCTGATACAATCCGTATCATGTTGCCCAAATCATACCTTCGAGACTGTTACTGTAGCCTAAGGGTGGGGCGACTCTCTCCAGCTTGTTATCACACTCCAGCACGAGTTGATTCAAGCTTGTAAAGCCCTGCATACCCCGAAGTACTCATGCAGCCAAGAAGTATCGCGACGCTCGCTCCATATCGGTCAATTCTTTGAACACAGTATAACTCAACAATCAGCTGTCGCATACAGTCAATTGATAGCTCAAAATGTACCTGCTATCCATGCCAATTGATTCATCTGTTGTCGCGTAGATAGAGGCGTGCTTTCTTCGTGAATCCATGGTTGTCTGTCATGTCAACCGATCATTAACTAATGGCTTCGCCCTTGATCCAATGCTATTCAATGGTCTGTTTTGCACGCTCTATCTCTGCCTTGAATCTAACACTTGGTTGGACGCTTGCCAAGGCATCCTGGAAAGCATCGAACACCCTTTAAACTGGTGGAGGTCTGCGCTGTTTCCTGGATGTGGTACAAAAAGCACACCATCCAAAAGCTCACGATCCTTCAAAAATAGCCTTGCTCGCGTATGAGCACCTAAATTGTCCTCAATTAGGTATACATCACACTCTGGATTCTTCCTTCGAACCTGCCAGTAGTATGGGTAAAGATGTGAGAGTGACCGGTTGTATATATACCATGGAAAATCTATGCCTTGATCAGCGCTTAAAAGCCTTGTCTGTGATTCCGAACACCTTTTCACCAGTTTTAGCCCGCTTGCTTTTAGGTATATTAGGCTTGTTGTTTGCAAGGTCTATTGCTTGTTGTTCGTGTATCCTTTTGTTAGCATCTTTTACAGTGTGCCAGGCAGAGGTGCCAGGTACCTTTTCCTGTTCAATCATCTTTTTAGTTGCCTTATAAGCTTTTTGACGTGCGCGCTCTAGCTCGTCTGCAGTGGTTTCCTTCTCCATGTCATCTTCTCTAACAAAACATTTAACAGGTCGTGTAATACTGAAATCAGATGAGCAGGCGGCTAGAACTTGAATAGTGGAATCTAGCTCCCGGTCCTCTTGTTGTACAGGTAATTCGTGAGCCCATATACCTTCTGGAGCAGATCCGGATTCCTGATGACAACATATGCCCCTCAAGGCAACAGGGGTCTCATCTGACATCACAAATATTGTCCTGCGTAGTGGTGTATAGCCCTTGAAGCCATCAATCTTTTTGATGAGGCATCTTAAGTAAGGCCGGCGTTTTGGCAGATATGCCGGAAATAACTTTGTGGTGGTTCACAGATCAGAAGTTGGAATTTGAGGCGTGATTGTGTGTAGTGATACTTCTTAGCTGCATGAGTAGTGCCGACATTGTCTTCCTCGAGGCCGTCATCTCAAATGAGATTAGCTAGTTCCACTTCTCGACGCTCGCTCGTTATCCATCCAATCAGGAAAGGAGAGACTGTGAAGGGAATAGTGATGTTCAATAAGCTGTCTAGGGTTTATAGGCAGGTTTGACAACAAGATGTAGCGTAAAGAGCTACAAACAACAGACATGACAGTTACAAGAAAGCTTTAATGAGACATCAACCCTAAGGCTCACGTGATCTTGATTAGGGTCACCCCTGTAGACAGTATACTGCTAGGCTAGCGCTATAACAATTACATCCTAAGCCAACTTCGTGGGCTTTAGGTAGAATATGAGGGAGGTTAGGGTTAAGGGTTACGCTAGGGAACATCATTCCGTTTTGGCGACGGCATTACTCGACGACGGCGAGGTCTATCGGCAAACCGACACCGGGACGCTCTTACGACACTATTTCTACGTCCCTTTGGACATCGGTTCGGTGGTGGTAACCTCACTGTCGCCGTGTAGATGTCGAAATGCGTAAGGTGAGGAATGGACTTTTTTGGAAACTGATGTGACAGGGTCGCTCTTCGGATGGCCAACTCGACCTTGACCAGAGCTTTGTTTTCGGCGGCAAACACCACATAGAACCCACTAGAGTGCCTACTACCGCCTACTGCACTCCCCACGGTGCTCTGGACCGCAACGCCACCTCGCTGTCGCCGCCGCCGGCCCTGTACCAAATCCCCGCCGCCCGCCGCTCACTTCGCCGCTCGAGTTGCAAGCCCCTAGAACAACCCACCGGACTAGTGGCGCCTCTGCGTAGCATCCAGAAGGTGTTGGGGCCAATGGGGAACCCTGGAAGGGAAGGGCAACCCTGGCGGTGGCCGGCCGGCCGTCCATTTTGGAGTGACCCTGTCCGCCGCCCGCCGCCGCCGGTGACCAGTGGCCTTAGAAGCCCCCTCGCTTGCGGCAACCCTGTCCCCCACCGGCCGGCCGTCCAGCCAGGCATGGGGCGACCCTGTCTTGCGCCCGCCGGCCGTCCAATTGGGGGTGACCCTGCCCTCCGCCGGCCGCAAGTCTTACACCACCGCCACCCTCTTCTCGCCATTACCTCCCAGCTAGCGTCTGTTACGTTGGAAAGAAGCCCACTGTCGCGTGGAGGGAGAAAAAATCCCACCGGACCGCGCCGCCGCCGGCCAGAGCGGTTGCGGGTAACCCTGACCCTCTCCGCCGGCCAACCATTCGCCGGCCACCTGCCCCTGGGAAGGATCAGACCCTACACCAGAGACCTGGGACCGGCCTTCTCAGACCCCACCATGTCTGGAGGGCCCGCCTGACCACCGGGGCTCGCGGGTGCCGCTGAAGCAACCCGTCAGACAGCCGCCGGGAGGACTGGCACGGCTTGGAGAGACGCGGGCAGGGGTGTCTTGCGACAGTCCCCTCCACGGTCCCCACCAGTGACGGTCGGGCCTGCCGGACGGATGGAGGAGCGTCTGTGACCGCTACCCCCCTCACGCCTGACACGCCGGCGGACTTGGTTGAATGGGCGGCAGGAGGGTGCGCCTATGGTCGCTACCCCTCAAGGTGCCATCAACCGCCGTCCGTTAAAGACCGCGGTCAAACATTGCGGAAGGGTGCGCCTGAAATCGCTGCCCGTCAGGCAAATGTTTAACCACGGCGGTTAAACCGTCGCCGTTAGAAGTTTAAGCCCTCAGACCCCACGGGAACAGGGGGCCGACGGCGAGGTCTGACAGCGCCCAACGCATGGTTGAACCCTTGAGACCTACTAGCACGCCGACCATCCCTCTCCATAGACCCTCCGAACTTGTGTATGCTGACGTCCGCCATACAGCGGTTCGTGTCAGGAATTGTGTCTCCTACGCGACCGATTTTGTATGGGATTCGCTATTGCCCACTGCGCTACCCATCGCCGACCCCCCCCCTAGAGCACCGCAAACAACCTCAAATTTTAGAATTCGCTGGCGTTTGGACGGCCAAGGCTTAGGGATTGCCGTAGGTTCCTCTTGAAATATGAGCACCGTAGGTGCCGCCGTCGTCGAGATACAGGCGTTTGAATTGGCCGGCCAGGGGTGACCCTGGTATACACCGGCCGTCCACAGGCGACCCTGTCATTTGCCCGCCGTCCACAGGCGACCCTGGCCTCCACCGGCCGTCCAACCGCAACCCTGACCCCCGCCGGCCGTCCGGCCATGGGCGACCCTGTCATACACCGGCCGTCCACCTGTGACCCTGTCCTGCGCCCGCCGTCCACGGGCGACCCTGTCTTGCACCGGCCGGCCGACTGTGACCCTGCCTTCTGGCGACCGGCGGACAGCCTCCATGGCACATCTCATAGACCTCTCCGCAACACATCTCCTTAATGCCACACGCTGTCCGCAGGCCTTGCTGTGCATGGAACTGATCGCCTGCCCATACACCACACCACCGGCCCTGCAAACAAGGTCCTTGCAAAGGGCGACCCTGACCTAGAAAGCAGCACGCCGCCTGTCGCCCACATCAAAGGCCGCCCATTTATCACAAGGGCGCTGCGGGTGACCCTGCCCGTGCCGGCAGCCAGCCAGCCAGGCCGTGGCTCGCAAGCGCTGCAAGTCAGCACCACACACAGTAGCACCTACCCACTCGCTGAGCAGCAGCACCACACGCAGCAGGCCTCCGTGGCCACACCCTCAAACCAACCAAGTCCTCGCGAGGTAACCCTGTCACCGCTTCCTGGCAAGGAGGATCACAACCGCTGGTCGTTAAACCAACAGTTAAACCAACCCGCCTTCCCCTTCAACAACCAGCACTGGGCCAGTTAAATCAATGGGGGAGGTCAAAGACAAATCTAGGCAACGACGGGCTTACGCTCAGCAGCTCGTAACAACAAGGCTACTCGACTGCTTACACGACCCGGTTGCACAACTAAGTCGTCTGCAAAGGATTTATCCCTACGCATTGTGAAATTGCAATTCGTCAGCTCGACCCCGGGACTTCTACCCGGAGCCGGTCGCCAACCTGCTAAGGTTCAGGGCCAAAGGCCTATTCGTATCCGACTACGATGTGTAGGGGGAAATCGTCCCTTTCTGGCATGGATTCTGACTTAGAGGCGTTCAGCCATAATCCAGCAGATGGTAGCTTCGCGGCACTGCCCGGTCGGACAGCCGCAAAAACCAATTATCTGAAACCGCGGTTCCTCTCGTACTAAGCGGTATTACCATTGGGACGACATTCATCAGTAGGGTAAAACTAACCTGTCTCACGACGGTCTAAACCCAGCTCACGTTCCCTATTAGTGGGTGAACAATCCAACGCTTACCGAATTCTGCTTCGGTATGATAGGAAGAGCCGACATCGAA
>Ga0268251_10000448_pt1 | contig 13110 bp, 16 predicted proteins | sample AgamicAsMae_FD_200527 | JGI IMG/M metagenome (GOLD analysis project Ga0268251, IMG submission 200527) | Agave microbial communities from Guanajuato, Mexico - As.Ma.e (v2) (version 2) | ecosystem: Host-associated > Plants > Phyllosphere > Phylloplane/Leaf | place: Guanajuato, Mexico | collected...
GAAGAGAAAGTGGGTCCAGCACCAGAGCTCAACATCGAAGCAGTCGAAGCTGCACGCAAGGACCGCAAGCCTCAGTCGTCCACCGAGGAGGTCTCCCGCGCATAACAGTCTTGGAAGTTGGTAACAGATTTCGGCCCTGGGAACAGATAGACATTTGGGATGTAGCTTAATAGACGCAGCATCTTCTTCAAAAGCCTTAATGTCGCCCATCTGAACAAGGCATGCTGGTCATGATGGGTAGGTGGGCAGGGAGGCAGGATGGCGTACAGGATGGAAGCGTGGATGTATTCGACTGCGCGTGCATGGGAAGAAAAGGCAATGAGCAGTTCACAAGGTAGTGCGGGTATTTAATCTCTTCGAAGTGCGTCGCTGTTCGTGTGTCTGGATGGTATTCTCGTCTCCTATAAGGTATGCCTATAAGAAATGCCTCGGCATAGCGGAGAGCGGACTTGGCGGCATTTGTTCTTGAACTTTTGTAACTTGCGCCAGCCTCGATCTTTCCGGCTTGTAAACAGTGTTCTACTCGAAAACTTTCTGGCAGTTTTGTTCAGTCTCTTCACTCTCATCTCCAAACTTCTCCAAGTCGTACCTCGCACAGTGCGCAATATCTCAACATGCTCCTTTGTAAGTGACTATGTTCAACAATTTTCTAGGGAAGCGCTAACTTTGACAATCAGTCTGCCCGAGTTGCTCAAACCTCTTGACCATCACACCTATTCCTGCGGACCACCTTCCTCTGAACGAGCAGCACTTTGCAAACGTCAATCGATTTGAATGTCGAACATGCCCTTACCAAATGATCCTGGACAAGCGCTACTTTGAGCGCAAGATGATGAAGAGCAAGGAAGTCGAAGACGTGCTTGGTGGCGCCGACAGCTGGAAGAACGTCGACAAGACAGAGGTCAACTGCAGGGAAGAGAAGTGCGACAACCGCGAGGCATACTTCAGACAAGTCCAGATCAGAAGTGCTGATGAGCCTATGACCACATTCTACAAGGTATGTTGACGCTATTGTACCGTACGTTACATTCGCTAACTCCAAGACAGTGTACAAAGTGTGCCTCTGAGTGGCGTGAGAACTGAAGTTCTCATCTTCCAAGACAGGCCGCGCAATCATCTGTGCAGCTCCATGCAGCAACATTCCTCTTTAGCGATCTTTCAGCGCGGCGTTTGTGGATACAGGCTCGGCATCAACATGTCAGGCCTTGGCTGGTATCAAACAGATATACCCAGGTAGATACCCTTTGAATCAGGAGTTCATGTGCTTCGACAAGGAAGGAAAAAGCGAAGTCTGTTGGATTATGGGTATCATGGCTATCGTTGGAGAACAAGAACAAGAAGGAAGCGTGCCGTTGAAGGCGCCGTTTCTCCATCAGTCGTGGTGGAGACCATCAGTGCTGGCTTGAAGACCCTCCTCTGCCATCCTGGCCACAGTCTCGGGGATCAGGATATCCTTTCTGAATCTCTCCTGCTGAAGAAGCTCAAGTGCTCGTATGGTAGGACCCGGGTAGCTGGAACGAAAAGCATGAATACGAGTCACGTGGCGAGGTCGAAAAAGGTAGACTTACGACAGATATTTGATGTATTTTGGCTCTGCAAAGTACTGGAGGTAGGAGAGGTATGCAATGAACTCTGGATCGTCCAGCAGCTTCTGGGTGGCTAGGTGATTGAGATAGAGAGGGTTGGACAAGCACTGGACGAACTGCAGACGGGCCGTCAACGATGAGAACGGTGATCCAAATCAGACATCCTGGCACGCCACGATTTCTGGCCAATCGCGTGGGTTTGGGCAATGACGACTCATCATTTCAGACTTACCTCGAGCTCGAGTTCGAAGCGTGTATAGCCACCGTAATTTGCGTCGGCCATGTTGTGAAGCGTCACGCGCACGGCGCAGCTGACTGGATGTTTGCGAAAGAGCGGTACTTGTGGAAAATGCAGTCCCCGCCAGAGAAGCCGTCCGCTCTCGGCAAGTTTTCAGAAAGCGTGGGTCTGATTCAAGTGCTTGTTAGGTTAGAGTTTCCAGCCCCCTATGCGGACTCAGCGCAGCGATGATGCGTGCCGGGTGCTTCTCGATCGATAGGGGAAGCACAATCGATAGTAATGCAAAGACAGCAGCAGTGTGTGTAGGACAGTTGAACAGGCACAGCTGGTGGGTGAAACTGCGAGTTGTTTAGCCAACGGCAGTTTATCGAAAAGAATACGAAGAGGGCGGTGATCAACAGGAGCGCCAATGCGGAGTACAGGCAATAAGCGCAGCCTCCCAAGAGACCAGAGAGACCCTGTGGCTCGGGCCCCCCCTCTCATCTTAGTAAACACCCTAGGTCCAGAGGAGGCTCCCTCTCAGCTCGTACTCTTTTCCTGTCAAACCTCATCACCAGCATCTCTCCTGTCCCCCAGCAGTTACTAGTCCACAGTGCGTCGCATTACCAGCTCTGCACAAACCACTCCGGCCCAGGACACGGCACCACAACAGCAGCGCCCGACTCTGTGATTTGGCCCAAACAACAGCGTCGATCACATTCCTCATTCTTGGGCTCGCTTACATAGCACTCTGCATCTTCTCGACAAGTTACAACGCCTACGTCTCCCCCTTGATCGATCTTCGTTTGACCCGAGCAATCATGTCGCTCGCTCCAGCGGCTATGTCTGGTAAGCGCCCCTTGTTGCTGCGTTTCAACCCTGTTTCAATATCAAAATATCCCGTCCCTACGCCCTACCATTGCCCGTCATCGTTATCTTGCTGTATCTTTGCTGATGTCGCATCCCATTCAACCAGGCCAACGCGCTCCTTCTCCCGGCGCTGGCAACTTTGCTTCCAACAACCCCTTCCGCCGTGCTGCTTCTCCTCTACCTTCGCCCGACCACAGAATGTCCAACAACCCATTTCTCGACCCTCCGGCCCCGCAGCGACAGGCACCTTCCAACTCTTTTACTGAGGACATTTTTGTACGTCTCGCCTGCTACCTGCTCTCAGCCCAGCCAGCAATCAACTCTCCAGCTTCACTTGTGTCGCAAAGATCCCAAACACAGCATCTACGAATTTTCTTGCACTTCACATACTCGCATTCAAAACGACTCTTCCTGGTCGACTTCAATTTTTTCATGGTAAACAACGACTAACTGTGCATCACAGAAGGATTTGTCGTTGCTCGACAAGCCCAGCTCAGGAGGTGAATGCGGATCGCCCATCACATGCCAAACTTCAGCTAATATTCTTATCAGCTACCCCTGCACCTCGCAGTAATGGTGTTCCCCGATCAGGCACCATGCCATCCCAGCACCGACCCGCACGCTCACAAGAAGATGAATCTCGCCGACGCGGCCCCGCTCCTCCGCGGGGTCCCCCACGCCCTCCAAGGGAGAACGGTCTAGAAATTCTCGCTGGCGCGTCCAAAGTCGAAAGCAGACGTCCTCGGCGCAATTCGGAATCATCAATCCTGGATACCAAAGAGGAAGACAGGAAGAGGAGAGAGCGTCGCAAGGAGCGCGAAGAACGTCGCGAAAGGGAGGGACGAACCAAGGATGGAAAATCGAAGCCTACCAGGAAGCCTCAGGGACTTGACCTGATTGACAAGCTTGATGTCACAGGCATTTACGGCCAAGGACGTAAGTGCCATGTTTTTGAGCTTCACCCTCGAAGTCCGAATCTAACACAAGCTCTGCAGTTTTCCACCACGACGGACCTTTCGATGCATGCAACCCCCACCGCAACCGTAAAAAGGATGTTCGTGCCCCTATGCAAGCATTCCCCGCAGATTCAGCCAACAACGCTCTGGGAGGATCTGGACCTTTGAACAAGAACATCGATCTCGACAGGTTTCATGGACGTGGCGACGATGCATTCAACGATTACTCCCAGTCTCGTGTTCAACCACCTGCTAAGCAAGTGCAATCCTTCAACCCTACCGATCGCGTCGAACAGATTCACACCTCGGAATCAGTTGGCTTGGGAACTTCAACTTTCCTCGAAGGTGCTCCAGCTTCGAGAAAGGATCTCCAACGCCGAGAATCTGAAACCGAAACTTCTGCTTTCCCGGGAGGTGGCCTGACCCGCAAGAAGTCGCTCGCTGTGCGTCTGAGAGGACTCTCGCAGAACCGCACCGTGACTTCGCCCGACGGAAACTATGGCGCCATGTCACCAAACAGCCCTGGTCAAGTGCAGAGTGCAGGTGGTAGAAACCGTATTGCAGCAACCAGCAAGGAGAGCAACCCCTTCTTTTCCGACTATAACGATGCCTACGAGAAGAAGGGCGCAACCATCCGTTACGCCGAAGAGACCAAGGGCAGCCGAACCAGAGCACCAAGCTCGCCTCCCCGAAACGGTCTCACTAGAAGTATCACAGCAGACAGCGTGCCGACCGCCTCGAATGACATGCCTGAGAAGAGCAGCGGAGGCGGGTTCCTCAACCGCATGAAGAGTTTGAAGGGTGGGCGCAGAGCTAGACCCGAGAGAAGAGGGTCTTGATGTGGTCGGAAGAGATTGTCATTGTTCTATCTTGGATACCAGCAGTTTCTCTCCACTTGCGCTATCATACGTTTGGAGCAGAACTATGCCAGGCCCAAAATCTCCGGGACATGTTTTTCTTTGTTTGTTTCCCTTTTCTTCTTTCATCTCATTATCGACAGCCATCCGATACCAAACTCAGCTGGTCGAGAGTTTTCCACTCCTACATTTCTCTTTTCTGTATGCGAAGCTGGACACGGGAATGACAATGCAACTTACGAGGTTGTCTTTCCTGGAAAAAAGTCTTCATGGGTTTATTATGGGTATGGAGGGGGGAATGATGGATAGAGGCGTTATTCGGGGATTATGCTTTTCTTCCTTTTTCTTTGACGAGAGAGAAAATAAATAAAGCCAGCAAATAACAAAGCTCTTATTTTACAATGGACTGAATACTGAAACTGTGCTGTCTGCAGAGTGTGGTGAGATCGAGATGCTTGGTCAACAGCAATCTTGTGAAGTGTGGTCAAACAGTTTCACTTCTGGATCTTTTGCACCCCTCAAACATCACAACTTCCAGCTCCAAAGGCAACCAACACAGAACTGGGCAGATCAAACCGAAAAGCCAAACCACAGACCAAGAATGGCGGCGAAACCAGTCCTGGCATCCGATCTGATTGCAAAGGACTCGATAGGTCTATTTGAGGAAAGAGCGAGGAAACGACCACGAGTGGGGACTCAATGCTGCGCTTCGGTGGATGATGCGTTGAGTGGGGGATTGGTCTATGGCCAAGATGGCATTTACAACATCAGTGGAGCCACTGGCAGTCGAGCAGCTGAAACGGTAAGTGAGTTTCCATGATCTGCTTCATATCCATTGCAAGCAACTTTCTGCAAGAGCAAGAGGTCTGGAGAGCATCAGGGTCACCCTTCACTGACTTGCACGTTTATACCATTGCTTTACTGTATCAAAGCTAACATCAACATCCTTAGATATCCCTGCAAATACTCATCACACATCTGCTCACCTCGAATTCACACACCGCCACTCTGATCGATGCGTCAGGCAACTTTGACGTGCTGTCACTCTACCGCAGTCTCCTCAGCCGTCTATCAACCACAAACACCAACCATGAAGACAACATCAAAACCGCAACAGCCATTCTCGACAGAGTAAACATCATGCGAGTATTCGACTTTGAAGGTGTAATAGAAGGACTGAATGAACTGATCGATAGCATGGAAAGAAAACAAATCCCAAAGAATACGATTAGGGATAGTCAAGAAGAGGCAGAGGAAGAAGTGTTGATGTTGCCGGAAGAGGAGGCGAGACTGGGAAAGGAGAAAGAGGAAAGCAAGACGCCAGCAGCAGGTATGGTTTTGATTAATAATCCTAGTCAGGTGCTGGGGCTTTTGCTCAAGGATAATTATGCGCGAGGTATGTGTATCTTTACATGCTGGTGAGGATAGGGAAACGCTTACAGGACAATCACAGGGCAAGCTACCATGACATCGCTGGTGCAGAGATTGAGAAACATGGCCCAAGAGCACAATCTTTGTGTTATCCTGTTGAGCTGGAGTGTCTCGTATGGAAGCGACCAAGAGCGCGTCTCTATCTTCGAAAGCGTCAAAGCAAGACCAGGGCTAGGAAAGTCATTGGGTTACCTGGTGGACACACAAATCCTCATCGATGTCATACCCAGAAAAACACGATCGAAGAGTGGAGATACGGTCAATGTAATCGAAGTCATACACAGCGGAGGAAACCACCAAGCAGGGAAATTCGGCGTCTTTGATGTCACTGCTGATGCAGAGATCAAGTCTGTATCATTCTGAAAGCTTCAACAAACAGACTGCAAGTCTTATGAACAAAAAAGGAAGAAAAATCGACATTTGCGAGTGGTATAGTAGGTAGAGTTGATCAGTTTGTCTTGACGTGAGGAAGCAGGGCAGCGGCCTTCATGTCCTTTTCGTGCAAATCGCCTTCGATGAGTCCCAAACTCCTTATTTGACCGGCTGAGGGGGCGTCGTCTCTGGGGTTTGCGGCGAGGTGCTTGCGGTATGCGGATTGGAGGGCGTGGACACGGGCAGCCTGGGCTTCTTGTCAGAGAGAGGGCTGTGTGGTGTGGTAACGGAGGGATGCAGTACCTCTTTGCGGTGGTGTAGGCACTCGTAGTAGTCCTCGAGCATGGGAGCGCACTTTTTCTTGCCTGAACCGTCCTCGGAGTTTGTGTTGACAACGTAGCAGGCGAGCATCTCCTGCCAGAAGGGAAAGCAGCGGCCGGGGCCTGTGTGTCGTTGGAAGTCCTCTGGTCAGCGATTGTTGCTCTCCAATTGCTTCATCAGTCGTGTTGAGGGCAATTGTCACATACCTCCAGTCAAGCCGTAACCAGACGACATGTTGTGATGTGTGAAATGTGATGTATTAGAGCGTCGACGCGACCAACAACTGCTTGACTTGCGACTGCCCGCGCGGGTCGCTGACCACCGACTGACGGTTGCAGGTGCCAAGACTAGACTGCCAGCGGAGCGGAGTGCAGCGGAACTTCACTCGTTCTCCACATCCGAGGCATCGCTGTCAGGTACCAGATCGTCCTGTCTCGAGCTTGCGAAGCGTCGCACCTTGCATCATCACCAACCATCACACCAAAACACAAAAAAAATGTCGCAGTCCGTCAGCCCTAAAGGCAACAAAGTCGCAACTCCTCAATATGCGACCTATCAACCACACGACATTCCTTATTCAGCACACTACGAAAACGCACTCTATCATATCCTCGAATACCCGCCCCGCTCGCGCGACGCCATCTTTGTGATCCCAGACCACTCAAACGAACAACCCATCCAAGCCGTCTCCGTGCGCGCAAGAGATATAGATCCAAGCTCGCTCCCGCAACTCACCTTGAAAAACCTCCCACTCTCCATCCACGACCCCCGCCGCGTGTTCGCGAGTCCCGTACCTGGCATCAGATTGACGCATCCCGGTGGTTATCTCGAAGGCGGTCCTGGCCCTTCACCAGAAGACCAGAAGAAATGGGCAAGAGAATTTTTGGAGCAAGAGAATGTTGTCAATGAAGAGGCGCTGGGTATGGTTGTGCAGCAACACATGCAGCAAAACATGACTTTGGCCAAAGAACGCATGCGCGCGCGTTACCATGCTCTGCAGCAAAACGAGAGACTTCAAAAAGAAATAAAGACACTGATGGATCAGAGGGAAATGGAAGTCAAGATCGAAACACGCATGCAGGATGACGCAAAGAAAAGAAGAGAGAATCGCGAACACAAGAGGAAAATGCCTGCTGTGTGATTGGGATACCCAAACTACGCTACACTACAACTAAATCTTGGTTGCTCTGAAGCCCGCAAACGGAATCTTGGTGCGCAGTAACAGACTGCTCGATACCACAGATACCGAACTCAGCGCCATGGCCAAACTGGCCCATACTGGATCCAGACGGACGTGCTTCCCTCCGCTGGTGGTAATGGCATACAACGCTCCTGCTGCAACGGGCAGTGCAATCAAATTGTACACCAACGCCCACGCAAAGTTGAGCACAACTCTGCGAAACACCACGCGCGACAGCTCCAGAAGCCTGACCAGAGCACGCAAATCGGATGTCACGAGCACAACCGAAGCTGTCGACAAAGCCACATCAGAACCGGACCCGATTGCGATGCTCACGTCCGCCGTCGCCAGAGCTGGAGAATCGTTGTTGCCATCGCCGCACATGGCCACTGTAGCCCTCTGTTTGCGCGACCCGATCACTCCTCGCGAATGACGCGGTGTAAGCGTCTGCTGCAAATACTTGATCTTATCTGCTTTTTGCTCTGGCAAAACTCCAGCGAAGATGTTGGAGGCGGGTATGCCTACTGCTGCTCCCACACTGTTCGCTGTGGTTGCATTGTCGCCTGAGATCATAAACACCTCGAGGCCTTGCTTTTGCAGCCATTTGACGACGGTGGTTGCTTCGGGTCGCAGTGGATCTGCGATTGCAAAGGCCGCTTGTAATGTGAAAGCTGTTGTCGGTGATGGAGAGGTTGATAGAAGAGCAATAGACTTGCCCTGCTGTTTCCAACTCTCGATCAGATTTGTGCTTTCCGAGTCGAGGTGTACGTTGAAATCTGCCATCAGTGCTTCGTTGCCAATGATGGCTGTGATGTGTGTTTCCGAATCTGTAGCGAAGATTCCTTCGAGTCCTTTGCCAGGCAGTTCCTCAACGTTGACAGCCTGAATGCTTTCGCCATTCGACACTCGAGCTTTGCTGTACTCGACAACAGCCCTAGCGATCGGATGACTGCTGTTCTCCTCGAGCGCCCTTGCCATTAACAAAGCCCTTCTCTCATCGCCAAAGATCTTGCAATCAGCAACAGCAGGTTCCTTTCCTTCCGTCAACGTGCCCGTCTTGTCGAAAACAACACAATCAAGCATCGACGCCTCTTGAAAAGCCTCGCCTCCTCCTTTGACAAGGACACCATGTTTAGCAGCCAGTCCACCGCCCACGAACAAAGCAGTCGGAGCAGCGAGACCAATACCGCAAGGACAAGCCACCACAAACACCGCTATCGAGAATTGCAGCGACCAAAACGGCCATCCACCAACGTCCGAGTCCAGATACGACGAAGGTAAAGCTCCAGAAAGACCCAACGAGAGCCAAATCAACCAAGTAAGAATACCCAAAAACACAATCAGCGGCACAAACCGCGAGGTCAAGATATCAGCCACACGCTCAACCGGCGCGCGTTTAGTTTGTCCCTCGCGAACGACTTTGATGATTTGATCTAGCATCGAAGTTCCCGAAATGGAAGTCAAGCGTATATCGATGGGAGCTCCTTTGTTGATTGTGCCGGAAAAGACTTGATCGCCGGGTTGTTTGGCGACGAGTCTGGATTCTCCTGTCAAGCTTGCTTCGTCGAATTTTGTGGTTCCGGAGATGATGGTGCCGTCGAAGGGTGGTGAACTGCCTTGGAGAACTCGCACTACATCGCCTACCTCGAGTAATTCTGTCGGTGTTTTGTCTAGAGTTGTGGTGCTGGAGTTGGGGGAGGAGACCAAGAGAGCAGTATCAGGTCTCAGAGATCCTAAAGCAGAAACAGCGTCTCCGGTTTTTGCCTTTGTCCACGCTTCCATACCTCTGCCACCCAACAGGAACAATGTCAAGAATACCACAGAGTCAAAGTAATATGCTTGCCCTTGCCCCATGCTCTTGTTGCCACTCGTAGCATTGATACCAAGAGCAGCAATAGAAGCAAAGTACGCAACAGAAGTACCCAGACTAATCAACATATTCATATTGCCGAATCTAAGCAATCGATGGCTGAGTGGCGTGCGTGACGAAGGCTTCCACATGAGGTAAATACCCTGCAAACTCCTGATGTGGAAAATGTCGGCGGCGAAAAAGTAGATGATGCTGCCTAGGATGAACAAAGCCCAGTCTGCTCTGCTGACGCTACCTGCCCAGACGTGTTGCATCAGGTACTGTCGACCTGTGTTTTCGTGCTTGACGAGAGTCATGTACACGATGCCGATCACAAAGGTGGGGATGGCAGTAATGAGACACAGTAGGAAGCGGAGAAGGATTTTTCTGCGTTCGGCGGCGTGGATTTCTTTTGATCGTTGTTCAATGGTCGGGGGATTGAAGATCGAGGCTTGGACTTGAGTGTCTAGGTTATTGATGGTGTTGAGTATGTGCCTTAGCGTCAGGTTTGGTGGTTGAGGTTGGTAGCTGAGTCGAAGTAGTGGGTTGTTCATACTGCACTCTTCATCGACCTTGACGTTGGCGCCAAAGTTGTCGGAGATTGCTTGAAGTATGCGAGATGGACAGTGGTGACAGTACATCCCTGTCATGCGCAAAACGACTGTTCTTCCCAGAGTCTGTTCTTCGACGACATCAATGCTGTCGACTTGATCTGCTGAAGCGTCGAAACCTAGGTCTTCGATGACGGTGATGATATCCTTGACACCTTCCTTGGCTCCTTTGAACACCACCGTGGCACTGTTGGAGATCAGATTGACCTGAGCGCTGTCGACCCATTCCGGCTGTTCAAGCCCATCAGTTAGAGAACGTACGCAAGCAGTACAAGTCATGCCTGTGATTGAAAATGTTGCTTTCCATGTCTGCTCATTGGTAGCCTCCTTGACATCCAGGCACTCCAAGTCGCTCAAAGACACATCATATCCAGCATCATCGATGGACTCAGCGATCAGTTTCTCATTATCGTGACCCGAGAAGACGACGGCGGCCGAATTGCTGAGTAGATTGACGTTCACATCCTGTACAAAGGAATGCTGAGAGACAGCCTGGGAGATAGCGGTAACGCAAGCACTGCACGTCATCCCCTCGATCGAGAAAGTAGCACGAAACAGCTCAGGCGTGAAAGATACCACAGCCTTCAGCTTTTCCCTGCCATCCTCGTCCTCAGAAGAAACAGCACCGCCTTTCTCGACATCAGAAGCATCGGCGAAGTGCTGTACCTTCTGCATCAGCGCTTCCTGAGAACCACAGCTCTGCAATAACTCATCTCGACACTGAACACACTGCTCCACATGTCTTTTTCTCTTTTTGCTCTTCTCCACTTCTGCATCCTTGTCCTTCCATGCAGTCTTCCATCTCTGCACAGCTTGCTCCAAACCCCAGTCTTCATTGATGCCAGTATCCTCAGGTTGCCAAGTTTTGGAAAAAGTAGGTTCCCGGTTCGCTTGTACAACACTGTAGACTTCAAAGCCTGCTTTTTCGAGTTCTGAAGTGATGGCGGTGTGGGAGATCGATAGAGCGTGGCGGATTGTGATTGAGTGGTGGATTATTGAGTGGGAAATTGAAGATGGTTGGATAGACAGGTCTTCGAGACAGAATTGGATGCTTGTGATGCATGAAGGGCAGTGTAGATTGGATATGAAAAGTGTAGTGGTTGTTATTGTTGGTGTTGCGACCATCTCGTAACTTGTGTGCAGCTCCATCATGGGGAGTCCGATGGCAGAAGATTGAAACGAGAAGAGAAGCGATATATTATTGAAACTACCTGGGTTACAGGAAGGGGGTCTATCTTATTAGATAATGAACTCAACTTTAGTTGCGCCATGTCATGGTTCTCCCGCACAAAACGCGCAACACGAAGGAGGAACGCACAAAGAGCGCAGAGGCAAATCTCGGGAATAACGGTTAGTCATCCATGCACACGAATGTCTTTTCCGAGGTACCACACCTTGATGGTAAGAGCGATCCAGAGGATGATATAGAAACAATACTTCCACATATTCTCTAATGTCATCCATCAAGGCAGCGAATGACGATTCATTTCTAGAATGGTGAAAGTATCACTGTGCTGTTGCATGGCAAGGCTTGATGTATATAAAGTTTGAGTATATCAGCATATATGAAACTATAGAATAACGAAGGAAAGATTGAGGCATGTGTCTGTGAATGTAAGAGAAGAAAGTAAGGAGATGTAAGGAAATATATTCGCCTAGACATCGGCCTCGGAGTCCGATTCGGCATCGAATACACTGCTCCAGCGCAGCAGCTCAGCAGGAATGTCCTGTCCAACCAGGGGTGCTTCCCGCAGTCTCCAGTTGATGCATGCACCAGTGAACGCCAACACAGCCAACAACGCCCAAAGCGTAGCGTTGATGGCAACCACGGAATATGCATCCGATAGGTAATAGCTCAGACCACTAACACCAACCGCAAGCGCTTTGAAGAGGTTGGAAAGACCGAGAAGACCTATGCTGGTACCGGCAGATGCTGCGTTCGGCGCGGCAGAGAATGCAAGTAAGATGGCCAGCACCATTGCTATTTCTGCAAACAATTCCTTAGCGATTACGGCGACAGTGCTGAACACAGCCCACGAAGTTCCCGGAGCTCCAGATACTGTAGCAAGCATAGCAAAGAATGGGATCAGTACGTAGATACCAGGAAAGGCGACAGAGATCTGGCGGTAGGTTGAGAGAACGGACGCCTTAGCCTGAAGCTTCGGCAGGGCGTAGAATACTCCCATGGCAGCCACTAGTTTCACGATGGTAATAATCGTATTGAGCAGACCACAAGGGAGGCCCATACCACCCATGTTGGCAGGTGAGTCGGCAAGATGCGGAAGCAACACCTCAAAAGTCGATGAGTGTAATGAGAGAATAGAGAAGGAAGCTAGGAGGGTCACAAAGGATGGCGCTTGTAGAAAGTCGTCAATGCAGATCCTTGCGGGCTCTTCATCGATATCCACAACAGAGACAGAAAGCAATGCCTCGCTGTCGTCAGATTTGTGTTCGAGCAAGGACGATTTCTCGTTCTGAAGGCTAGCTGCAGCCCGAGAATCCAAGGTCTGCAAGGCTTGTAAGCATATGCACATATCGAGCGATCAGCAATACTAACCTCGCGCAAGCAAAAAGCTTCGACCAGGGAGATGACAAGAATCAATCCGGCGCAAGCAATTTGGCCGTTCAAAGCAGGCCACTGCGACCAGATTCCAGCAGGCGCATGTTCGCCGACCTGTCTGACAACAGACTGCAAGAGCGGACCGATGCCTCCGCAGACTGATATCAAAGGCAAGCTCGACACGGTCCGTAAAGCTTTAGCAGATGGCATACTCAGGTCAGCGAGCATCGCAAGAGCAGATGTGAAAACTGCGGAACCCATGCAGCCGGCCAAGAATCGCAGAGTGACCCAACCTGGAAG
>Ga0268251_10000453_pt1 | contig 13009 bp, 14 predicted proteins | sample AgamicAsMae_FD_200527 | JGI IMG/M metagenome (GOLD analysis project Ga0268251, IMG submission 200527) | Agave microbial communities from Guanajuato, Mexico - As.Ma.e (v2) (version 2) | ecosystem: Host-associated > Plants > Phyllosphere > Phylloplane/Leaf | place: Guanajuato, Mexico | collected...
AATTAGTAAAGATGATTGCTCATCAGCAGACTATCATGACTTACCGAAGGTGTTGTTGATGCAGACTGCCCAGGCCATTCCTTGCTCACGCTGGATGGTAGGGAAGACCTCGGCCGAGTATTGGAATGCAACAGGGCCCTCACCCAACGAGTACATGATGGTGAAAAGGTAGACGAATAGAATAACGGGTCCAACTTTGGCGGCTGAACTGGCGGACTCGGGTTGTAACAGCGACAGACCTGCAGCTAGCAGGAAGATACACATAAGAGGGAATGTCTTTGTAAAGTCAGTGGGTTGCTCTGATTGCAAGATGGCAGGGAACTCACAATCAGACACAAAGTTCTGCGACCCTTGGTATCAATCAAGAACAGCGTAGGAATGGTGAAAACGACTTGAACGGCACCGTAGCCAAGAGATGCGTACAGGGCTTGGTCGGTGGTGTAGCTGGCGTTGGTGAAGATGGTGGAACTGTAGAAAGAGATAACTGCAAAGGGTCAGATTGGCTCGTGAGGAACGGAGAAAAAGATATGACTTACTGTTGATACCGCACATCTGCTGGGCAAGCATGACAGTTGAAGCACCGTAGTTGGCTCTGCGAATGCGAGGTACGGTGAAACAATCTCTCAGACGAGTGAAGTATGTCGAACCACTGGCGACCTTCAACTCCTCCTGGTAGATGACGTAGGAGTAGTAGTAGTCTCTTGCACCAATGATGGGGTGTGCACGCAATTTGGCCATAGATTGGTAGCCTTTGGCGATTTTGCCGTGCTTCATCAACCAACGAGGCGACTCGGGACAGAAGTAGATACCGACCATGAGGATGAAAGACGGGATGAAGGCTGATCCGAGCTGAAGACGCCATGCAATACGAGGGACATCCTTGACGATAACGTTTGCGCAGAATCCGAGGAAGATGCCTGTAGCAGTTAGTTAGCAAAGACTTTCGAGAGATTGCGCGCATTCCCTGAGCTTACCAATGACGACCCAGAGCTGCCAGAACATGACAAGAGCACCACGAATGCGAGCAGGTGCCATTTCAGCTGAGTAGATAGGAACCGTGGCGTTCTTTGCACCAATGCCGATACCCATGATGAAGCGGGCAGCGAAGAGGCCTTGCCATGATTGTGCGAAACCGGAACCGATGGGGGTGGCAGTTAGACAAGCAGCAGTAAGGAAAATTTCACCTCTTCGACCGAGGTACTTGTTGAGAGGATCAACGATGAAGGCGCCACTGTAATTCGTCAGCACTGTAAACGACTTGGAGGGGTGTTGCACTTACAGAAGACCAGCAGTCAAGAAGATGATGGAGTTAATGAGACCAACGATCCATTGGTTGTATGAGCAGGTACCAGCAGCTTCGCAGATGGGACCGTTTTCGTAGAGACCGAATTCTTGAGGGAATGACAAGTTGGCTCCGTTCGAACCAGTCTGATCCCAGCCCTGGGTGGCGGCACCGATGGCACACAGGCCGATCGAAAACCAAAGCATCTTAGATCCATGCCACTTGTGGTCTCTCTCGTAGATGAGTGCTGCACGTTCCTCCTCTGTAAGGTCGGGAATCGACTCGAATCGTTCGGGGTCACGCGCAACCAGAGCTGCTCTACCGAAGAGAGCTGCTTCGTCGGCCATGCCGTTCGATTCGGCAAAGGTCATAGCATCGTGGACAGTGGTTTCTTTGTTGGTACGCTTCGAATCTTGTCAGCTTTCTGCAAAGAAAATATTGAGGAATGCATAAACTCCGTACTCTCAGAGGGTTGTCAACAACGTTGAGAGCGACGGAAGCCTGGCGTGCAGGAGCTTCATCGTGGATCGTCTGTTCCTTGTGGGAAGCAAAATCGTCCTTGTGCCCAGCGTAGTCGACCTCGCTGAATGTGGTCTTCTCAGGCATCTTGACTGGTTATCCTACAAGTAGGGTAAGGATCTGACAGGCCTGGGGGAACGGTATCTGGGGATTGGGGAAGCGTCTGGAGAAAGAGTGGAGAGGTTGGGGAGAGGAGGGACCTGCACCAATAAATACTCGTAGCACCACAAAAAAACTCACAGGCGTTGGAAGGATTCCGATTATCCCACACGGGTTGGCGATGATCCTTTTACCGCTTCTAGGGGTTACTAACTTACTAGCAAGGGTATCCACCCAATCTCACAAGTTGAAGAGTCACGAGGTCTGTTACAATGTGGATCTGAGCCGCCTGCCATTCTGTGGTTGCATTCTGCAGTCGATGTGGATTCTGCCTTGGCGACCAGGGGCCAAGGGTGGCTGTCAACAGGACTCAAGCACACGCAAGAACCATCGCCCAGAGTTGCTTTGAGGGAATAAGCTGCTCAGAGTGGAGTTTACTAAGAGCATGGCATCTTGCTTGAACGGCAACGTCTTCCCCGGCCACTGAACACCACTCCATGGTAATCGCAAACACGCAGGTCCTCCAGGCGCATATCGAAGATTTTGACAACCACAAGATACAGACAGCGCATCCTAAGCTAGCATTCCAAGCGGCGCCCGCGGGTGCGGAGAAATGTGTGGATGATGCCGTGGCGCTATCTTCGGGAGAGAAAGTGGATGCAGGTAAAACGCCAGGTTCAAGCCTCCCTTGTTTAGGTTGTCCCGAACTGCGCTTGCGGCAACATTGGCCGGTATGTCTCGATAATCGTTCAGCGGCTCGGACACATTCGAGTTACACCGACGCGTTCGTCTCCTCGGACGTTTGGCTCACGGGTTGATAAAGCTATTTTACGGCTCGCATTTCCCCTGAGTCGGGCCGTCTGTGAACCTTTTCGGACTCGGGATGGAGCAAAAGGTGTCGTGGTCGTTGCCTTCGTTCGGCGTCTCCGCAAACTTTTGTGGCGATCACTAAAACGCCTTGGACGCCCCATGGGCGTCTCCGGCGCGGGGCACTTGACATTTTGCATGTGAATAAGCAACGACCACGACTCGACATGCTACTCGACAGGCCGGTCTCACTCTAGATCGTTGAAGGATTCGAATACTGGGTGACTTACTGCAGGTCTTGGTTGGCATATCATTTGCGGTATTGGGCAAGAGTCGAATCATCCTTCGAGCACCAAGTGTCTTGGGATTGCTGTTCACTTGGTATTCGTGGTCGCGTGTCTGACGATTCATGCGATGATCACTCAGACTTGACCACTGCCCTCCTTTGTTTGATCTCGCCCTTGAGGACCATTGGTACTTCACCTGAAACGTTCATTCGATCGACAGAATGAGTCTCATAAGGGTTCAGTAAGAGTGTCGTGCATGGATTGTCGTTGTTGATCGAGGCAGGGTCTTACATACAACGACCAAATACGAGGAATACGAGTCTGTCCTTACCAGATGACCTTTACGATCTTCCATGTCACAGCACTCTCGCATTGACCATGGTTCTCAGGCCAGACTGAGCCTCAGTCAGATCGACAAGAACATGGGCCATGGAATGATGTAGGAAAGCCTTGGCATAGGTTGCCCATATACTTTAGACCAATACTTCCTCAAAATTGACATCTCATGGATATTCTGCTGCATAGATGTGCTATCGCAGTCTTTAGCACGTAGAAGGGAGATACCTAAGCCAGCCACAACGTGACAGAATAGCTCCGTGCCTCGGAAGCCGAATGGACTTGACAATGACACACGACAATTTGGCCAGTCAGTGCTCATCACATACACAAGTGCTGATCACACTGCACATCACGTATAAACATCTAAACATGTATCGTGGAAAAGTTTGAACATGCTTGTTTCATTATTGTGTGGTCATGCTATTATATCGTAGCTGAATTTGGCTCTTTCTGGCCTTTCCTCAGGCTTATTGTACACAAGTTGCTAGCCTATTGGCTGCTTGAGCGCCCTATGCGGTTGTCAGTATGATTGCACATTGGAAGGGTGCACGAGGTTGACTTACACTGCTGGAGCTCTGACTCGTCCAAGTATCTGAGCTTGTTGACCTGAGCAGTCTCGCCGGTGACAACACCCTTGGCGAACTCAATCGCGTTGCCGAGAGCACCGGTAGCCGATCTGGTGATGGCGTACTGAGCAGTCTTGGCCTTGACCTTGATGAGGATGATTCTGGGGTCCTCGGGGCCACCATCGTGCTTGCCGTCACCGAGGTCACCCAACCAAGCCTTGAGGCCGGGAGAGTAGTACTTGCGGACCTTCTCGCGGTCGGTCTCGAGGGAGGCAATACCAGAGATGGAAGCCCACTCGCCAGAGGGCTGGAGGAAGGCCAGGTTGATGTCGTTGTCTGACTCGAGGTCGTCGGTCTTGCCGGACTCGCTGTTGGCGTGGAAGATGAGGTCGACACCGTTGCCCTCCTTAGCGGCGAGGGCCATGCAGCGTGAGACGAGAAGTCCACTGCTGGCAATGCGAGTGGTCATCATGCAGTACTTGGACTTGTCGACGAAGTTGATGAGGTCGTTGACCTTCTCGCTGAGCTCAGGCTGCTCCTTGTTCTTGGCGACATAGGGGTCGGCGGTCTTGCTGCCGGTGTCTGCGTTGCTGAAAGACATGTTTGTGGTGGTGGTTGAGAAGGGTTGGTAGTGAGATTGGAGTGTTCTGCTAGGACGGACAGAGGTGAGCAAAGGTGCTCGTCGGACAAGGCGGGGTAGCTGGCGGCGGAGAGGGGCGATCAAGGACATGGTTTAGGAGATGTTGTCGGGGAACAAGGTGTGACAGGAGTGAATTGAGAGAGTGACTTACCAAAAGTATCAACAGATGAAGGATGGAAAAGAAGAAAGAGAAAGAGACACCTATTAAGGTCGAAAACAATGATGCACCAGTCTCCATCATGACATCACACAATTCCCCACATGTCGTGCATCGGCATGGCGAGCTCAGCTTTCGGCTGCGATCGATCTCCAGGGGTTCACCACACAATTGTCTTGCTGCGCTTGTCGTCGGCTTTCAGAGCCTTGCTTTGTTCATTACTATATTCGTGATTTCTGACCTACTTACGTGGCGTTTGAACAGGCTCGAAGCACTGTCTCTAGTCTAACTTGGTCGCAACGAGCTTGAGAATCTCCTCGATGCCCAACTTGGCATTCTCTGGAGCCTTTGCTATGCTTTGCCAAACTTCTCCATGCTTGGGCTCGCTGAGCACGCACTTGTTGATAGTTTCCTCCTGCTTGTCCTCTGTACCGTGCTGTCTCAGGAACTTCAAATACCATGCCCACGAATCACCGATGTCCGGATCCAGGACGATGGCTTTCTCAAACCATGTCACTGCCTTGTCTAGTCTGCGCTCACCCCAGAAGACACGTGCTGCCGTGACATACAAGATAGGATCGCTATCGTTCTTCTTGATGGCCTCCAGTGTTCGAGGCTTGCGCTGAGTACGGGCCTCGAGATGCCAGATTCTCTCACTCCACAGCAATCCACTCGTAGGACACTCTTGCAAAGCTTGCGCCATCTTCTGATTAGCTGCGGCATTGTTGCCTGCACGTCTCTCAAGTCGCACTGACTCGGTCCAAAGTTCGGGGTTCTTCGGTACTGCAAGACGTGCTCGGTCAAGAATACTACGTGCTTTGACAATGATACCTGCCTTTTCGTCCGTACGAGCTGCAAGTAACCACAACGGTACGCTTTGTGGACACGATCGAGTTCCTGTGTTGAAAGCCTCGCGTGCTTGTGGGAGCATACCTTTACTGTCATAGATCTGACCCTTTTGCATCCAGAGCTTGGCAGCTTTAGGGTAGAGCTGCAGACCTTGGTTGACGAGGTCGAGAGCTGCCTCTCTATCGCCTTGCTGCCTCTCGAAAGCCACACTCTTGATCCAGACTCTGTCAGTACCTGCCTCTTGACGTGCTGTCCCGAGGAGTTCGCGCGCCTGATCGACTTGTCCGTTGTCGGCTTCGAGCTTGACGGCTGCCAGCCAAATATCCTCGTTTCCGGGTTGTTGTTGGAAGGCTTTGCCCAGGACTCTACGAGCCTCATCAATATCTCCGGCGTTCCATCTTTCTCTGGCGAGCTGCATCCATAGCACTTCATTGGTAGGTACGGCTTCTACAGCCTTCTCCAACAATGAAACAAGTGAATCTCTTGAGCCGTGGTTACGTTCCATGTCTCCCGCAGCTAGCCAGATGATGCTGCTGTTAGGGAAGACACGGATTGCATAGGCGTAGATAGAGCGGGCTGTTTGGTAGCGGCCTCTGACCATAGATGATTTTGCGTCGTCCATCCAGATTTTTCTGCGGTCATCGTCCTCATCCAGGCCCCATCCAAGAGTATGTTCAACGATAGCTTTGCAAGTAAGGTTCGCGCCTTCTTCTTCACAGTTCTCGGCCACTTCAATCCATCGCTCACGCTCCAGCATGGCCGACTCACGTGCCAAAGACTTGACAGCACGATCCATGATCTTCCCGACCATCTGCTCGGCGCCAATCTGTTCTTGTAGTCGAGCGGCAGCTACCCAAATCTCCCAGGAGGTTGGAATGGCTTTTCTTGCTTTGTTCAAAACGAGCTGTGCGTTCTCGGGAGTCTCCAATCGAGCAAGAGCCAACCACAAGTCTACAGACAATGGAATCAGTTCAGTCGCTTTCGCGAGGAGAAGCCGGGCATCCGCTGGATCCTCCTCGAGGTTGACGGCCTCTTTCCAAATTGCGACAGATTGTGGGACGTGGTCCAGAGCTTGCCTCAGAACTCGCTTTTTGTTCTGCATCATAGCCTCCAGCTTCATTGCTTCCACCCAGAGACGCACTGAACGGTCGTTATACTTGAGAGCCTCCTTGGCGATAATTTTGGCGTTGTGGTTTTCGTTCAGGCGCATAGATTCGAGCCACACATCTTCGGACTTTGGACAGAACTCTACTGCCTGTGCTAGCAGGTTTCGTGCCGCAACAATCTTTCCAGCGAATTCTTCCAGACGCGCTGCAGCGATCCATCCCGGTCCATGTTTCTTGTTGGTATTGATAACGGATCTGAGCAGCTCACGCGCTCTTGCGACATCAGCGACGGGGATCTCGCTGGCCTTCTTTTCGGACGTGTTCAAAGAGGTCAGGTAACCTTTGGGATCGATACTTGTGGCAGTTCCAGCAGCGACATCGCCCTGAGCGGCTTGATCCAGACGGACTTGCAGCACCTTGTCTCTTGCAGCTCCAATATTGGCGAAGTTGGTCATGGCGCCCTCCAGATTGTCGGCAGCAGCACTTGGTTGAGCGCCATCGTCGTTGACAGTAGTGTCGAATTGTGTCGAGTCTCTTGCGCCAGCCAAAACACTGTCTGGGACAGCGTAGAATCTCTCGCGCAAGTTCGCCTTTGCTCTGCGGTTCTTTCCTGTCAAGTCGCCAACCTCGGGGATGTTCTGCCAGTCTTCGTCGGTGAGACCTCCGAGCTCTCTCTTCAGATCTGCAAACTGCTGTTGAATTTTGGGGTTGTTGCGCTCGTATTCTTCTCTTTCTTTTCGTTCGCGTTCTTCGCGTCTGGCCCTCCGTCTCTTGTCCATCTTTGCATCGACCTCGGCGTAGATCTTGTCGGCCTCGTCGTCTTCGCGATCATAGTTTCCGCTGGCGAATAGACCAGTCTCGTTGTCGGGATCCTGGAAGCGTTCGTCGTCATCATCGTCGTCGTCTTTCTTTCCAGGAACTCCGTAAGCTGTCGGCGGGGCGTTGCCGAGCTGCGCGGCACGTTTGGCAAGAGCTTCCTTGATTTGCTCCTCACTTGGACCTTCGCGCGCAGGACCTTTGGAGTGCGTTAGAGAGGTTGTTGGATAGTGTCTGAATGGTGAGTACGTACCGAGATCTGAGCGGGTTGTGAATCCTGTCGCACCTCTACCCAAACCGGCCACATAGTTCTCGGGCGCCGGTTGGCTCAGAAAGTCCTTGCGACCGGACATGTCTGGACAGTTGTTGGTAGATGGACGGGGTCGCGCAAGAGAGAAAGTTGATGGCAAGCCATGATCGTAACGGACTTTATAGACGCTCGGACCACCTGGGCCAGGCACCGAGGACCATTCATGCTAGTCACATCACTCTTCATCTTCTATCTTGTGAATTGCTTCAGACTGTTCCGAGACAAAACTGACACTTCTGCTACAAGAGCGTATACGCGATGCAATAGCCGCGATCGTCGTGTGAAATCAAACAAAGGCATGTATATTACCTACTTGATGCACCTCGGGCCGACTCGAAGTATGGATGAAGCTCCGTCAGAGGGCAGATGTCATAGAGGCATCTTGCACGAATGAACAATTACGTTTGTTCATGCCAGATCGTGGAGTCAGACCTTGATATATGCAGCGAAAAGGAGCCCGTCATCTAAGGGCTCTTCTAATGGCTAGTCTAAAGCCTGTATATGCTAAAGATGACCAATGAAAGCGGCCGCCCAGTTCTCAACGGTGACCAGCTCTTAGGGTTCCAGGTACATGGGCCTAAAGTCGCGTTCCATTCTACATCTTCGACCCTGTCGAACTCATCATTGTCGCTGACTTCGAACCCAAGTCTGAACCGCTGGACATGTCGCACTTTGTTCCTTCTCACACCATACAGGAATAATCTGATCGGTTCCCTGCTCGTCGCCTCTGTTCACCATGGCGGCGCATGATCCGCGCGACTCGCGCGAGATCCCCGGACTGCCCTTCCAAGGCGATCAGGCATTTATGCTACCGCCCATTCGACGCGCTAGGATGCCAGAGCGAGACAAACGAACATATAGGGCCTGCCTGCACTGCCGACAACGGAAAAGTCGCTGCGACCTGTATGTGCCATCTCTTCTCCTTCCTCCCAACCTCAGGCGTGCTGTCATGGACTATCCGAAAGCGTATCAAGGTTCAAGCCACAAAGCTGCCTTGTCCACGGACATCATTGTCAAGAAGTCTGGTCAAAATTCGATTTTCTAACCTGAGTATAGTTATGGCAGTGGCGAACCGGGAAAACCACCTTGTGAGCGATGCATTCGAGAGAACCATGAATGTATTCTCGGACCATCTCATCGTGGTGGCAGAAGAATCAAACGCAATGCTACAGAATCGGAACAACCAGAGACTGATGTATCTCGTGTTGCTTCCTCGAGTGAAGACATTGGACAATCTTCCGTCCCACCTGTGCAACAAGACAGTATTCATGAGCAAAGCAATGAAAACTACCACAGACGCTTACCATCTTGGCAACAATACACGCCGGGTCCGAGGAGTACACCGGCCTCAGCTCCAGAAGCGCCAACCTCTCACCCTAGCACGAAGATGAGTGTCGACGAAAGTATTGTTTCGACCAATCTTCAGAATCCCTCTGATGCCCTGGAATTCCTGGCCAATGTGGCTGGGCGTAATGAAGGAGCAGCTCAAACTCCTTCCGTACACGGCTCCATGTACGCGGTTTCGCCTCATCAGAGCGGCGCAGACCAGCACATACAAGATAGGACACCCTCGTCCAATCATCCTTCACCTTCAGTCATGCAGATCCAGTTCCCGCCATACCAAAAGGGTCTTGTATCGTTGGGCATGATGCACGCACTTATAGACAGGTACGGTATCGTCCACTAGACATCCTCGAATTGGCACTTACAGAACTTGTTAGATACAAAATGAAGTACCACCAATTCTACTCGGTTGTGCCGCCTTTCCTGTTGGAAGCCGACAACCTTGCCGCGAGTTCAGTACACGAACCCTATCTACTAGCTGCTGTTTGCACCATTGCTTCCAAGGATGAGCGATCCTGGTGGGATACCCATGAGGCTTGCTCGACCCACATGCAACAGCTCATTGCTGAACTCATGTATGGTGGCATCGCCACCCTAGGGGCTGTAGAGGCACTCTTGGTGTTGGCCGAATGGGTCCCGCGGCCGCCACAATCAATGACAGCAGTTGGCCGAGGAGAAGAAGAGCAGACCGCATGGATGCTTTCAGGCATGGCCATTCGAATGGGCTATCTCTTGGGTATCGATCGCACAGGTTTTGCTAATGAGTCTGATCTTGAAGCGCCGGACTACATTCGCAAACGTCTTGCTTGGGTCGGATGTTACATGAGCGATCGCCATATATCTGTCCGCGTCGGCAAAGCCTTCTGGAGCAGAGGTCCTGCTATGATCAAGTTTTCATCTCGAGATTTCCAGGACATCAAGTACCCGAGCAACCCTATGGACAACTTCGCAGCTCTCTGTGAAGCGCATCTGGAGCTCACACAACTGTTTAGCAACGCTCACGACGTGTTGTACTCCTCCAAGAATAGGAGTGCACAATTGAACTTCGGTGGAGAATACGTCAAGTACATTGTGAGTTTTCATTGTATACGTATTGGAGCGTACCGGGCTTACCGTACTTCAGGACGACTTTCGAGAAGCCATGAGCGCTTGGTATGATCGATGGGGAAAGCTACAATGTAAGAAACCTCCGCATTGAAGCAAGAAGACCATGCCTAAACAATAAATCAGGCACTTCGGTCATCAAAGCAGCACTCATCATATCTTTCGAATACCTTCGGCTCTACGTCAACGCTTTTGCGTACCAAGCAACTCTGACTCGTATGGCACAAGATTACAGCGACCAACCATCATCAAGGGGTCCTCAGCGCTCCAACGGACGAGCAGCATTCACCGATTATATTGCTGCAACGCCAGACGCACGATTCATCTACGATTCGATTGATTCTGCCAAAAAGCTACTCACCATCTCCAACACTCTGCTTGATCCTACGACAGAGTTTAGATACATGCCCTTGAGGTACTATCTCTATGTCATTTACTCAGCTGTATTCTTGTACAAAGCAAGATCAACCGGAGTCCTTGGTGCGGATGGTGGAGATGTGAAGAGGACTGTGGGAGAAGCTGTCGAACGTCTACAGAAGGCGAGCTCTTGCCAGAACGATGTCGGAGATCGATACAGCAGGATGTTGCGACTGCTATGGCGAAAACCTCCTCCGCAACAGGGGCCGCAGCCAGGAACTTCGCACCCGAACGGTAACGAACCGACATACCAACCGACATCACAGAATGCCCATGTCACTGCACAGACCGAGCAGCAAAATCATATGAACATTGATCAGACACCGCAAGGAGCCTACACTAATGCTTTCACCTTTTCCTGGCTAGACTTGCATGCAGTTGGCGACTTTGCGACCAACAACAATGGCAATATGATGGACAGCTACGAGAGCTTGGACGAAGTTTCTGGAGAGCCGGCGTATGGACACTTTGATCCAAACTTTGTTCAGGGGCAGCAGCAGCAGATGGGCTGGAACGGATTCTCGGCTCCTGGCATCATTTTTTAGTGCAGTACACCGACAAAGGATCGAAAATCACGACTTGCCGATAACTGCAACACTTTGTAATTTTGTATCTTAATTCACCTGCCGATTATTCTGAGCCAATTCGGCCCTTTCTTGGACCAGCCATCGCGCACAAGTCTGCTACTCCCGCAGTTTAGATAACGTGAGGTACATTTCTCAGGTTTCGAAGCGATATCGATTGAGTATAGTTTGTATGGTTCTACACTATCTTTCAACCCTCTGAAGAGCCGTATGTACCAACAGCTGAGAGGCAGACCGAAAGGTACGAAGTGATAGACCTTTGACATGTCTGAGTAATGGAATTTCTGATGTCACAATAAGCCTCCCTATAGGGTCGCAAGTAGCACCGCGGGTCAGCTATGGCCATCGTTTCTCAGATCGTCCTGTTCCATTGAGGCGCTTATCAGCCCTCGACACATACGATGCGTTTTGCGGCAAGTAGAGCAATCTGTTAAGCGCTTGTCGGACGGAAGACAGTGACATCTTGACCCACACGGAAATGACATGACTCAAGAAGAAATAGATTTATATTCCCGGAGCCCAAGAGAAATATCTGAACAGAACGTGCGACACATCTGACATCTGTGAAGCTTGAAGATCTGTGGTCTCTTGGCAGACTCGATATTCGAGGTTTCGTGACCATCAAGGTGGTATGACCGAATTACCCGAAACCGCTCTCTGAACTCCTAGATTTTGAGACAAAACTCGAAAGCTGTTCGTTACTGATGGAGATTTTCAGAGGCGGACTCTTGCTTGATGATTCATGGCACTGACGAAATGTCACCTCAATCTTTCTCTGACTTGCTTGCTAAAATCGACGCCCTGGAAAGGCACGATGATTTCTAGATCAGCGATAGATCCGGAGAGAGCTGAGATTCGACTACCTCTCAATGGATCATGTCTTGTTTCTCGAAAATATTGTACCCTCTCACAGCTATCTGTGTGACTCGCTACTACATGGAGATGTTGTGTTACGATGCGATCAAGGCAAGAGCGTCCGTCAAAGACCAATCATCCAGATTGTACCATTGGCATGCCCATCAAGGTGTTTCGATCGCACCATCGTCATCATCATTCCATCAAGGTACCGTCAGAACTACTACTCATCGTTATCTCCTGAGGACTGTCATGTTACTTATTGTTCATCTGGACCAACAATTCACATCATCACTCAATCAACCCGTCCATTCGTCTACCGCAGTCTGAGTTCATTCTCGAGGATCATACCTTTTACCCTCTACGGTCTCATAGCTCTGGCATAGTTACTTAAGACATCGGCGGACACAATCACAAGATGAACACACGACTAGATCGAAGGTCTTCCATGATATGTCATCTGCCTCTGGAATTGATCCTCGACTCGCTCAGCCGCATGGATTACACGCCGGGATGTCTGCATACTCTTCGCCCTGTATGCCGCGACTTCGACAAACTCTTACGACATTTCGAACACAGTCTGGCAGTCCAGGTCATACGTCTGCAGTTTCCGCCTGGTATACTAGCCAAGCATCCGGGTTTATATGGTTCAGACACGAGGATCGGGTTCAAGACGTTGGACGAGCTATATATGCGATTGCAAACATTGTTCCGGATAGAACGAAACTGCCACAGCATTCGAAGAAGAGAGGGCAAAGAGGCAGCATGGATGAGACCTGAATGGATAGATCTGCAGCAAATAGGAATGCATCTACTCTACCGCCTTCACGATGCTGGTAAGTCGTCTACCAATCAGGTCAGCCAGAATATCGACTGACACTTTGACAGGCGACCACGAAGAAAAGGCCTTCAATATACGATCATTACC
>Ga0268251_10000455_pt1 | contig 12996 bp, 14 predicted proteins | sample AgamicAsMae_FD_200527 | JGI IMG/M metagenome (GOLD analysis project Ga0268251, IMG submission 200527) | Agave microbial communities from Guanajuato, Mexico - As.Ma.e (v2) (version 2) | ecosystem: Host-associated > Plants > Phyllosphere > Phylloplane/Leaf | place: Guanajuato, Mexico | collected...
CCGAGGAAGCCATCAAGGCTCGTGCCAGAGATTTGCCTGCCGATCTCAAGCGTGCTCTTGTCATTGAGGGTGCCGAGGACGAGGACGGTGAGGGCAACCCTTACGACCAGTTCGGCAAGTGGATCCTCTCTGAGGGTGAAGCCAAGGGCGGTGTTTCCAAGCTTGATGATGTCGAGGTTTACCTCAAGGCCAAGGAGCTCGGTATCGAGACCAAGCACAAGACTGTCGCAGTTCTCGCTCAGACCATCTTCGATGAGAACATTGTCAAGCAAGTCGAGGCCCGTAGCAGCATGCTCAAGCGTATGATCTCTTCCGAGAAGCACGAAAAGGCTTTCCTCGGTGGTTTCGAGCGCTTCGTTGGCATGGAGAAGCCTGATCTCATTCCTCAGGTCTCTGCCATCCTGCTTCAATACTACCAGAACGACCTTGTCTCGGAGGAGACTCTCAAGGCTTGGGGCTCCAAGGCCAGCAAGAAGTACGTCGACCTGCCCACCAGCAAGAAGGTTCGCAAGAGCGCTGAGAAGTTCATCGAGTGGCTCGAGACTGCTGAGAGCGACGAGGATGATGAGGAGGAGTCCTCCGACGAGGAGTAAGCGGTCATTGCAACCCTACCAGAAATGTTACGGATCACAATTATCGAGTTATGACACTCCACTCTTGGATATGACGAGCTACCGTCTGGAGTCTTGCTTTGTGTTGCAGTATAATTAGCTTTTAGTAGTTGCTACTCTGTTCTGAGGCACCTAATGAAGTTCTACACCTCTCACATAAATCTTGTGCATTCGTAATATTGTGACGCTGTCAAGTGAACATATCACCTGTCGAGCATGGTGAGTCGTGAAAGTCGTCTCTCCGCGCTTCCTGAAATTACGAAGTTCAGCGCGCACCGCATCTCTTTTCCTAACCACAAAACTCACAACCAACAATGACATAACATATGCTCTTTCTTCAGTGACGTGTCGACCACTGATCTCTAACAACCACCATCGCCATGGAAAACAACATTCCGCGCAACACACCCGCGCTACTAGGTACGATTCTGTCCCGCGCCAAACAAGAAATGCATCGCCAGATACTTACGCATGAGGATAGCGCGCATCGATCAAATCCGCAACAGTTTGTTCAACAGATTTGAAAAGCTACTCAAACAAGCTCAGGTAGGTAATAAGAGGAACGAGCATCAAGCCAACGACCAAAAGGTCTTTGGGGATGTAGACATGGCTGGCGTTTGAGATGTGGGCTAACGAGTATGTCGAAAATACAGATTGAAAACGATGATCGCAATAGTACTGCTTTGAGCCAATACCAGACACAGATTGAGACTGCTGCTTTGGTGAGTCTTGACGTTCGTGCTTCTGCATCTATTCTCTGCTCTTCGATATCTTTCTGTTTCCCTTTTCTCCTCCTGATTTATCATCCTTTTGTGTGTTGCAAAAGCACCGTTGTGTTCTTGCAACAAGGGGTTCTCAAATCTTTGGCGGAGATGTCATCTCCATAGAGGCAGAGGCAGAGACACGATCTTTGCGATATATTCTAATGTGCCATTTCAGATACGCGCGAGCGAAGACCTCTTGACTCTCACACGCCAAATGCAGGAACTATGGCTTTTCGGGCAGCTCAAGACGTTGGACAAGAATGATATCCAAGGACGTATCGATGCAGATGCAAAAGAGGTTGCTGAGATGCTTGCTGTGCTTGTTGGAGGCGAGCAAGAGGGAAACGCGATGAAAGTTGAGAGTTGAATTCATGCTATCTTCGATTGATGGTCTGCTATAGAGGGGCAAATGAAGCCGAGTTACTCTGCCACCTTCTGCTGGCATTGATGTTCTTCTTCGGCAAATACATCTTCCCTCAGCCCAAGCCATCAAAGGCGACCCTGCCTCTTCTCCATCTTCCAGAATACCGCAAGCACGGCAGACCTCGGAGCTACCTCGAACATACCGCGGCCCAAGTCGGACAACTCGCAAATCCACAGTTGCATATTTCCAAAAAAGCTTCTTTTCTCGTCCAAGATCCGAGTCACAATGATTCGGCACCCCGTTTGACATGTGTGTGTTTGTTCTCTCGGGCCAGAGGGGACAAAAGCCTCGGTAGAAAGAAAAGCCAAGCACACACCTTCCCCGGATCGGCCTTTTGCGGAGAAGAGAGAGGAAGCGCACATGTCAGAAACGTCATCTCTGAGATGTTTTTTGTTGCAGTCGGCAATGGGATTGTTGCAATTGCAACAAGGACGAGAGGTCGACTCAATGAATACAGATGTTGATATGTGGAGAGAACTGCTATATCCAATGTCTAGAAAGAATGCATGACTCGGCATATTGGGATGGGAGAGTTTCGATCTTGAATGGGCAGTTTAGGAACACACAATACCGAGGTGCATCCATTCGTCCATTTCGTCGTCTGGGCCTCCGAGAGGTAACCGATAGAACAAAGAGGGTCTGATGACTCAAAAAGTAACGACTGGGACTCATGATGAGGTCAAATAAGACGTAAGTTCCCTCTCGCTCTTGTGTTCCTTGACATCTTCGTTTTCCACCTCTACCTCGTTCTGTTTACTCGGTAGTTTACCACGAGCTTGCATATTCCCTCGAACCGCATTGAGCTTCCCGCAAGATCATTACACTCCAAAATCAAAGCTCCTCGAGACTCGAAACCTCTCGAGAACGAGTACGAACGGAAGAAAGAACAACCTCGGACCTCGTTGTTTTGAACCCAATACCTTTCCTTCTTTAAAGCTTCCGAAGCAGCAAGAGGAACAGGAGATAAACAACCATGTCAGCGAAATCGACAAAAGGCCCAGGCGGCAAGAAACCAGCCTCTGCAGCAACAAACCTCGTCGCCGGCGGAGGAGCAGGCATGATGGAAGCTCTCGCGTGTCATCCTCTCGATACGATAAAAGTGCGCATGCAACTCTCGAAACGCTCACAGCGTGGTGTAAGTCTACCTTTAACTCTTCCCTGTACCCACAACGAACCATGTCTCTAACATGTAAATCAGGGCTCCCGTCGCGGCTTCATCCAAACCGGCGTCCAAATCGTAAAACGCGAAACCCCACTCGCCCTCTACAAAGGCCTCGGCGCCGTCCTGACCGGCATCGTCCCCAAAATGGCCATCCGCTTCACCTCCTACGAATGGTACAAGCAAGCTCTTGCCTCTGAATCCGGCGAAATCACCTCAAAAGCAACATTCACCGCCGGCCTCCTCGCAGGAGTCACCGAAGCCGTTGCCGTGGTGACTCCCATGGAAGTCGTAAAGATCAGATTGCAGGCTCAACATCACAGTATGGCTGACCCCTTGGATATCCCTAAATACAGGAATGCGGCTCATGCTTTGTATACGGTTGTTAAAGAGGAAGGAGTGGGTGCTTTGTACAGGGGTGTTTCGCTCACGGCGCTCAGACAGGGAACCAATCAAGCTGCCAACTTCACCGCGTATACGGAGCTCAAGGCTTGGTTGCAAGAGCGCAGCGGACACCCTGAAGCTGGGTTGCCGGGTTGGCAGACTGCATTTATTGGGTTGATCTCTGGTGCTGTGGGACCGTTTAGCAATGCGCCGATTGATACCATCAAGACTAGGTTGCAGAGGAACCCTGCGCAGCCTGGTGAGACGGCTATTGGCAGGATTGTGACGATCGGAAGTCAGATGTGGAAGCAGGAGGGTATTAGGGCGTTCTGGATGGGCATTACACCGCGTGTCATGCGTGTTGCTCCTGGTCAGGCTGTCACGTTTGCTGTTTATGAGTACTTGAAAGAGATCATGGAGAGGGGGAGAGATATGCAACCGGGTGGTAGTTATGAGGAGTAAGAGAGAGATACTACCGAGAATTGATTCCACCTACCGCTGCAACAATGTTTTCTTTCACGTGCTTCCGCTTCCTTGCTCGACTCAGTGATATTGGAATCGTAGGTTTCGAGTGCACCATGATTTTCTAGGCGACGGATATGTAAATGCAAAGTCTCTATCTTCTTCCAGGTCTCTTGGGTCTTGCAAAGGTTTTGCTCTCGACCTTTTGCTCCTGGAACTCCGAGGCCAGAGTGCTTGCTGACCACTCGTCCGGCTCGCTGGCTTCGAGTCTCTTTGTGATATTCAGGCCGACGTTAGATGCCAGAGTAACAAGCTGCGAGCGTGACGAAGCGTAAACCATGCGTTCCTTGATCTTGCTCTTGCCAGGGCAGCTGTACAGGAAGACGACGCCTTGCTGACCAGGGTAGTTGTAGAAGGAGTAGCGAGGTTCTGACGAGCTGATCTCGGAGCTGAGGTTGGCAGGCTGGATGTCCTGCTTCGAGGCATCGAGGTGTAGTGTCTCGGTGGGCACGTCGATTTTCTGTTGCCGCTGTTAGTCTCGCTAGACGGACAGCGCATTGTGTCCACAACTTACGATCATGACTAGAGAACCCTCGCGAGAATCCTTGAGGCTCTCAAGCGCGTTAGTGACCTCGTCGCCCAAGTTGAGGGCGATGCCTGCACTGGGCAAACTTCTACCACCAGTACCTCCACTCTCCAACGCCTCGGTATCCTTGATGTGCTTCAACCCAGCTTCTTCCTCAGTCAAGGGCGCATCCAAACGGTTGTGCTTTTCGTGACGGTCCCAACCCTCGGGAGTAAGCTCCTCAGCAGTAGTGCAAAACACAGTCTCGCGGAACCTCTCAACACCCAACTCACGCACCAGCGTCAAACGAGTGGACGCAAACAACATCTTCTGGCGGACATTGGCGGTATCCGGGACGTATGTTACGGCGACGTAGCCGTCGGCTGCCGAGCCATCTTGCTTGAGCAGAATATATCTTGCTTCGTCTTTGGTGAGGTGTTGCGAGAGACCGGACAGATCGCTGCGGAAGTCTTGGTTGGCTTGGAGGGTCTCGAGGGGTACGAGAGTTTCGTTCTTTATGGTTGCCAGGAGGCCTCGTTGTGATGATGAGGACACGAGCTTGTTGAATGCATCGTGCAATTCTTGCGATGCTGTGGGTTGATTGGTTAGTATTGCAGATGAACGATAGAGATTACTGTCCACGCACCTGATATTCCTGACTGCATTTTGTGTTGTTGTGTGAGCAGTGTTGGAGAGAGATGGCGGTCGACTGCCCCTCGAAGCTCGAGCACGAATCCAAAGCAATGACGCGTTTCACCTTCTCCAAGTCAACACTGACAACACATCAACTTGTTCTCTTCATCTTCTATCAGCTTCATGTGCTAAAGTCTGTAACTCTCACACTTCTCCGAACAAATACTAGAGCGAGGGCCTCATCGTGAAAACACACAAATGGGTTTCCGATCAGAGATGACACCATAGAAAGCCCAGCATGGATCGCATCTCTGTAGCTACACGCCTTACGACCCTTTACGTATGTACTAGATGCAACATCTGTTTGTTGTCGATGAGTTGTTATGAATACATTATGCTCGTTACTCGCTATGTTCAATAATCATTACGCCAGTCCATGCCTAGGAATACAGTTATATCGTTCAGTCATCAATTTCTCCTCCTGGAGTCGCCTTCGCTGCTTTGATGGCCATTAGCCTGACCGCTCTCTTCATCTTGAGATCCTGGCGGAGGCATAGTGTAGCTTCCATTCCATGCGTCCTTTCTTCCACCTCTGCTCTTCTCGTCCTGCTCTTGCTCTCCATCACCCAGCCAATCTTCGAGTCCAGGAGCAGAGAACAGACTGCCCTGCCAAAATCCTCTGTAAACTGTCTCCAGAGCACAGAAGAGCCACAGAAGCGTTGCAATCATGACCATTGTCGCTGCCCATCCTCTCATACCGTCATCACGTAAGTCGCGAGAAAGGAAACACCATGCGTTTGCATACGATGCGATTGGGAACACTGCACTCCAGTACGCAATGTTGAACTGAAGTTTCGGCAGCGACATGAGAATGCTCATTGTACCCTGCACAACCCAGAATGTTGCATGAGCAATGAGGAAGAGGTGCAGGATAATGCCCATCCAGTGGATCACCTCGGACGTTGCCAGAAGTGTAGCTTGAGAGAGTGGTGGTGGATTCACCTGCGTTGGTGCGTAACCATTCTTGATGTACGTGGCCAGGAAAATGCTGAATCTCTGGATGGCGTATGCTCCCTGACTCAATGCTGCCACAGGAAGGAAAGATCCGACCATCAGAGGCGCTGGTGGTGTCTTGTCTGCGATCAAACGGAAGAAATAAATCGTGATGATCATGGTGACTTCGGCGATAGCAAAAGACCACGCCATGAAACCTGTAACGAGCAAGGCGATGGCGCATTTCGTACTCTCCATGTACACAAAAGGCACAATGGAGCTAGCAGTTGTTGCTGTGACGAACAGAGGCACAGTCGTCATGACCCAGACTCCCGCCACGTCAGACAACTTCTGGGGCTTCGCATGGCTCATCTGGTAGATGACAAGACCAAACGATATGGCCAGGGACATGACAAGTGCAACCCAGTACAGAGCGAATGTTGCCCATCGAGCAGAAGTCCGGTAGTCGTAGTACGATATGATGCCCTGAATGATGGTGTTGAAAGAGATCGGAATAGCTCCCAGGAACGAACTCGTCGGAAACTCCATCATGTTCTTCTTCAAAAGCACAGGATGCGTGATGTAACGCCACGCCAACATTCCAGTAAAGAAGCCAAACAGTACGATCTCCAGAATCCAGAGACAGAAGCCAATGTCGCGGAGCCATCGTGCTGCGCCAGTAATAGGGTATGGGAAATTAACGAAGCATTGCTGCAGAACACCAGTGCCTGAATTTATGATCAGAAGTGTTTCTCGCGTGTCAATTGTCTCGGGCATACATACTCATGACAATGGTAAACCATGATGGCTCGAAATTGGCGATTCTCTCCCTCCAATGCCACCCTTTGAGATTATCTTTGACAGGCATGCTGTAAAAGTAGGGCTACTAGATATGAAGAACGAGGCTGATGGTGTAGCAAAGTGGAGACAAGCAACACCATGGGCGTCTATATATCAGCCGCATCTTGTGTATCTGCCGTTTGGTTTAGGTACCAGTGATGGCATTTTCGTCGAATTGACGTAGGCAAAACCCGATGATGCTCTCGCTGTGCGGGCCCGCGGGTGGAACGGCTGCACCCCAGAAGATCCACAGATCTCACCAGCCACGGAAACCGGGGATCGCAGGCCAGAAAGCTCGACATTGATGTTCTGCATCGTGTCGCAATCGCATAGATTGTATCGTTGTTCTTGCTGTTTGACGTTGAGGCTCAACTGGATCTGGCTTATCGTTTCCATGGCACCATGCTTATAGAAACCCGCTGTGTTAAGCAATCGCCTTCAGATGGTACTGCGATCGATGACGCATTATTTGTAGGGGTCTAAAGGTTCATCTGCATTAAATATCCCCAACCACTGCAGCACAGTAGAATGATGCTGTGAACTTGTTTATTACTCTTGATTCTCCGCGGTCTATCTCAAACTCGGATCTTCTGACTGTCTTAGCCTGAAGAAACAACAATGTCACAAGAGAACATGGTCGTCATTGTAACTGGAGCGGTTGGTCAATCTCAAGTCGATTTGCCATCATCGTTCTGACAAGAATCAAACAGAACCGAGGCATTGGTCTTGCCATCTGCCAACTCATCTTGAAGACCAATCAAAATGTGAAGCTATATGCTGCGTCGCGTGCAGGAGCCGACCTTGGATTGAAGAGTGCTGGCTCAGGATCAGTCAAGTATCCCAGTCTAGACGTGACCAAGTCACAGGATATCAAGCAGCTGGCCGAAGACATCAAGCGCGAAGAAGGCCAGGTCAGTGTGCTCATCAACAATGCTGGAATCAACACTTACCCAGAACACACACCTGAGAGTGTGCAACAAATGCTTGATGTCAACTACCGCGGAACCTACAACATGTGCAAGGCATTCATTCCTTTGCTCTCGGAAACAGGACGTATTGTCAACATGTCGTCTGTAGGCTCGCAGTTGAGGATCTACAGCAAGCACAACGCAGCGCGTTTTAGAAACACAGAAACATACGAGGATGTCGAGAAGATCGCCGATGACTACATGGTGAGTTGCAACATGCCTTCAATAGTAGTCTTGGAGTATAGCTGATGATGACCCAGAAAGCTGTGAAGAACAAGAATGAGCTGGAAACAGGCTTTGGCGACAAGGGTCAAGGCTACAGTGTCAGCAAAGCATGCGTAAACGCCATCACTGCTATTCTCGCGCGTGAGAACCCAGGCCTCGTTATCAATGCATGCTGTCCAGGATGGGTGGATACTGACATGGGAGGTATCATGGGCAAGCCACCCAAAGAGCCCAGTAAGAATGCTCTTCGCCCTGTTCACGTGTATCGCAAGTGTGCTGACCTGAAATTTAGTTGAGGGCGCGAAGATTCCTATAAAGCTTGGTTTCGGTGATATCTCTGGAACGACTGGTCGGTACTGGGCCAATCCTGGAATCGCGGATAAGGCCGATGGTCAAGTCATGGCTTGGTAATCCTTTTTGTTTTTTGATAGGGAACGATGTAATGTAATTCTCAAGATTGTATGAAGAACGGCGTGTCCACTATAAGCATGCCTATATCTCGTTCGCTCCCATATGACACTACTCTTGGAGTCAGTGAGTACTAAGGCATGACCTTGACATCAGTTCTCAGTCCAGCCTTCTGTAGACGCTCCAGGAAGGGTGCACCAAGGGCAGCAGGAGTCAAAGAGCCGCCTCCCATACCAACAGCCGGGGTCTCGTCTCTCAAGATCGTGATTGCTGCTTCAGCCAAGAATACACCGGTCAAGCAGTACAAACTACCGTCCCAAGCCATACGTCCAGTGATACGCTTGGGGTCGTTAGGGTCGGCAGTATCGACTGTGGCAATGGCGCGGTACTCGATCCTGTCGCGGCGGGAAGATTCCTTTGAGGGTCCCTCACCAGGTTGGAATACAAAGCGCTTCAACAGCGAGCGTACGGGTGACAGAATAAGCGCAATCATGCCAAAAGCGAGAGCGAAGTGCACCAGAACACCAGTGAAGATGTTGCGAACGGTCATGTAAGGGCTGAAGCGGAACTTGGGGCCATAGAAGCTACCGTTCTCGAAAAGACCCCAACTCCTGTGAACGATGGTAGCGTCGGTAGCACCTTGGATGCTGCTGGACAGTGTTCCGAGATCGCGGACTTGACGCACACCAAAGAGCCTTTGGAATAGAGTTGGACCTTCCAGACTACTGCGAGGAGGAGTGGTTGGGCAGAGAGACCAGGGCTTCATGGCCTCGGAAGTCTCAGAGATGCTGTACTTGTCGAACAAGCCAATCACTGTGGCTAGGGTTCCACCACTGGGCTGGCCCTTCAAGTCGGCAACTGAGAAGACCAGCTCCGAGACACCAGCAGAGAGGGTACGTCTAGCGTGATTGACCATTGACCAGGAAAGTAAATCAGCCGGAGCAGATTCGACACCAATCTGATGGATGATGATGGCTTTGTTGGCCTTGGCTGTAGCGTGATATTTCTTGATCATCTCGCGGACCCATGGAGTCTCGCCAGTAACGTCAAGGTAATGAGTGCCATTACGAGCGCAAGCCTCGACAACGGGCTCAGCATAGAGCATGTAAGGGCCGACAGTATTGATCAGGACAGTAGTCTTCTTGACCAGGTCATTCACGCTCTGCTTGTCTAGTCCGGAAGTCACAATTTCTGTAGGGTGTCAGCTAATTGTCTTTTTCGCAGTCTATGTGAATATCAATAACCTGGAGCAAGGCGATCAGGGTTTAGGGACTTGAGTTCTTGGACAAGATTCTGGAGCTTGCTCTCAGAGCGACCAGCAACGGCCCATTTGAGGTCGGTCGGTAGCTGCGAGACGATGTGCTCGCAGGTGTACCTTCCCGTGAAACCAGTAGCACCAAAGACGATGAGTTCGTAAGGACGAGAAGACATGATGTAGCAGAGTCACACTTGAATGCTTAGTTGTAGACAAGAATACTATTTGTCTTGTCTTGTGAGACGGTTGATTAATCGTCTAAGGGTGAATAGGCGAGCGGTCCCCAAGCGTCGCCCACTCCAGGGCGCGGGACTTGATAGACATCCTCGCTTGACTGCAATTCACAACAGATGGAAGATATTTTTGATAGAAATTGTAGATTCTCAAGTCATAGATGTGGAAACGAAGACACTGCCATTATTCATAAATGAGATAGCGACTTCCAGCAGTTTCCTTTGGAGTGAAGAACGGTCGAAGTTCCACATGGCCAAGGCTTTCCACACCAAGATTCCACATTTCCACACACTCACACTCGGCAAAGCTCCGGCACTTTCCGCACTTTCCGCTTGTAAAATTGATTCGAATCTGTCGCGCTCAGCTTTTAGCAGGACTTCCCTCTTGTCAACATCGAGTCTTCAAACCAACCGCCAAAATGACCAAGAGAACTAAGAAGGTCGGCATCACCGGAAAGTACGGTACCCGCTATGGTGCTTCCCTCAGAAAGCAGGTGCGTCTCGACCAGGATCTATGAATGCGACAGTCGAGAGCAAGTGTTTAACCCCTCCCACAGGTCAAGAAGATGGAAGTGACCCAGCATGCCCGCTACACTTGCACCTTCTGCGGCAAGGTCACTGTCAAGAGACACTCGGTCGGCATCTGGGACTGCAAGGCTTGCAAGAAGACTGTTGCCGGTGGCGCTTACACCGTCTCGTACGTTACCCTCCTTTCGATCGCCCGGACGACGCCTCTACACTCTGGACAACCCGACTAACATAAGCTCTCTCACAGCACTCCCGCTGCCGCTGCCACCCGCTCGACCATCCGTCGTCTGCGCGAGATTGCTGAGGTTTAAACAACGACCATCAAGTTATTACAGCAATCCATCTTCGGTTTTCTCGTTACGAGGTTCTTTTTCCATTGGGCAATTGCGGCCTAAAAAATCAGCAAGGACTTTTGACGAAGGGATGATGTAGCTAAGAAGGAAATACCCATCCACGCTGGCTTCTCGATATGCTGGGATCCTGGGGACAATCAAATGAAACTCAGTCATCCTGCCCAAACACTCTGTCACGCTCGAGTCCACCTGAAATTATCGACCACTCTACTATACCCATCGATTATGAATCAACGAAACCTGCTATGCCAGTTAGGATGTAACCACTCGAATATTGCACCGTTGCGCAATATGTTTTTCGCGATCAACGAAAAGGCACTGGCTGTATTTCAACCATCAGCGCGCACAGCCGACCCAAGTGATTTCTTTGTTACCCAAATGCAGCACATGTGAAAGCAATCGAGTGACTATTGTCAGCCTTTCAGCTCTAGCTTCCCCCACTCTAGCGACATCACAGTTGTCACAGAAGCCATCGAGATGCATAGTTCTGTTGAATGGTAGCAAGGCTCATGGAGAGCCGACGACATGGCGACTCTCGGTGGGTACTCTCTATTCATCAAAGGAACTGTGCATTCTATAACGATACGTAAGACAGGTCTCCGCACATAGGCAGGAAGGAGCAGATGTAGGCTATTTAATCCCTCGGCCTTGAGGCGCTTTGTGTTGGTTCTGAAAGCGGATCAAGCACACGCCCAGTCATTCGTCACACGTGAACCGAAGGCAACGCGCCCTCACTCCGCATACCTTGATAGTATATAAAGCTCGCCCCTTCCTTTCCCTTTGCTTCATTCACTCTTTCATGTTCTCTCAAATACACACGACTCAGCTTTGGGTGCCGTGATAATGACAGACGTGTGTATCGTCTGCTTGGGCGATCTTCGCCTCAGCCCCGAGCATGTCGATGCCGAGACAGATAGCATCCCCATCAAGACCGAGCCCGAAACTATTGCGCCGCTTCCCGTGCTCCCTTCTGAACAAAGGTACTCAGATCCTGTCCACCGCGAACATTTTGATCCCCCGGAGCATCTTCGTCGAACCCGTCGATTCCTTGATCGCTTTGATCGGCTTGATAACACTTACATGTGCCGCCGCATAAGCCTGGATGGTGACGTCTCCCCCACCTTCGAAGACCTCCCGGGGGAATCAAGACTCAAGACCAGTGCTGACTATCCATACAGCAAACATCCCGTAGACGATGAAATTGTTGCCCACCTCCTTCCATGCGGACACAACCTCCACGACTCGTGCTTACGCCCTTGGGTCGAGCGAGCCAACAGTTGCCCCATTTGTCGCGCAAGCTTCAATCTTGTCGAACTTCGCAACTTCCTCGATGGCCCAGCCCACTCTTCTTACATCGTCGAGGAAAAACAACAACAGGCTGATGTCGATCCCACCTTGATCATCGACGACTTCCTGGAGGATGAAGAAGCTCCATGCCTCATCTGTGGTAACATCGACAGCGGCCATGCAACCATGTATTGCGATGGATGCGATGGCACAGTCCACATATTCTGCGCTGGCTATAGCGAGGTCACCGCTCCCGAAGTTTGGTACTGCGAGTCCTGCCATCGCCCAGGCAATCACGCTGCTAGTCCTCGACGTGCCCCACGAGCACGGAACCCACGACCAAGAAGAGTTGGAGGTAGAAGGCCTGGTAACGAAGCATGGGACAGAGTCTGGGCCAGTGTCTGGCGCCGCCTGAATTTGGACCTCGACTTTCCTCACGAAGAGGAAGACCTTACTGCCATCCATCGCACCCCAGCTCAACGACAAGAGCTTGCTGCCTGGACTCGCAGACTCCAAGTCGCCAGTCGCCAGGGTGGTGCAAACCGATTCAGAGATACCGCCTCCACTTTGCTAGATCGAAGGAATCTCGCTGCCGTGCATTCACCAGAGTCACAAGAAGAACTCCGCGCCTGGAACGCACTTGACAAGGCCCGCGCACTCGACCCCCAAGCGCAAGCACCGCCTAGCAGGAAGCGCAAATCTGTCACAGGCTCACCCGCCTCGCCTCGAGACAACACAGCAGAGCGTGATCAGGCTGAGCCAGCACGCAAACTCAAACGACCAAGGACCAGGAGGAACATGATGACACCCACACAGACAGAGCCTGGTCCGTCTACTATCGAGATACCCGTGCGTCCGATACAGACACCTGTCGAAGGACCAAGCTTCCTCACTCAGCTGCTCC
>Ga0268251_10000457_pt1 | contig 12969 bp, 14 predicted proteins | sample AgamicAsMae_FD_200527 | JGI IMG/M metagenome (GOLD analysis project Ga0268251, IMG submission 200527) | Agave microbial communities from Guanajuato, Mexico - As.Ma.e (v2) (version 2) | ecosystem: Host-associated > Plants > Phyllosphere > Phylloplane/Leaf | place: Guanajuato, Mexico | collected...
ATGATAGTGCTTTGCCGCAAAAATTGCTCGCAAGAGGCTTGTGTTGAGAGCAGTAGAAAGGGTAGTAGTGATATGTGACCGACTGACTCGGGGCATTGTTAGAGATGTCAGTGCTCGAGTTCAAGACGGTATTCTGCTTCTCTGTTGCGACATCCAGGACAGTTGGTTACCGGGCAACCGCGGCATCTGAAGAAGTGTCGACGGCGCCAGCACTCGTCGCAACGATCGAAGACTGGATACCAGTCATGCTGGTGTGGAATAGGTTCTTGATCATTCTCTGCGGCAACAAACAGCGCGCAAGTTATCATCAGTCCACTGAGTGCAGCCACAAGTCTTCCACTTCGATCCGCACAAATAGCAGAACTCGTAACCACATCTGCAACTTCTCAAGGGTCAGCATCTGAATGAGCAAGAGGAGGAGATATGGAACAAACCTGATATGGTTACAGCCCTCGGTGAGCTCTACCATGACTTCACAGCCATTACATCTCTGCCATTCCTGGGCCTTGGCAAGGTCAAGCATGGAAGCGTTGTCCTCGATCTTGCAGGAACCATCGTGCTTTTCGCCTCTGCAGGCAGTACAGGTCGAGTTGCCACAGGATTTGCACTCCACGACCTGACCATCACCGACCTGGCCAAGGAAAGTGCCACAGCCCATCCATGAGATGCTTGAGCCGGCCGGACTCTCTGATGCAGACCGTCGGTCTGGTTTAGTATATATGAATATATGCGCATGTCGAGTTTGGCTTGTGCTTAAGAGTGCAGAGAACAGACCCGGTAGCATACACGCTCAGCCACTTGGCCGCTTATGGTTACTTAATTCCTAGCCAGGTCTGTGTTCCATTGACCGTATTGGTCCGCAATTTGAGAACATATGGAAGATGTGCGCTCAAAAGGCCGATGCTCCCATCGTCGGGGAGGCCGAGAAGGAGAGAGTTTTGGCAGTTTTTCCTCTCAGATAGCATCGTGATCACTAACCTCTTGCAGGCGGTGCATGTGATCTTCTTGCACTTGCGACAGAGCAAGGTGGCACCGCTGGAGGAAGAGCCCAGAAATGCTCCGCAGCCAACAGCACAGTAGACTCGGTGATCGCTAGATACACTGAGCACTGCAGTAGCAGCAACGTATCGTAGTCGGCGATGAGGAGGCAGGATGTGTTTCTCGATGTCGTAAATCACAAAGGTCTGACCATGAGGCCCCGGGGCTGAGGCCGATACTAGCAAGGTTCGTGATTTGATGTCGATGAGTAGAGCTCTCTACTGTCTCACGTACTCTACAAAATCGTTGAGGTTTGACATCTTAGACAGCGTCTGTTGATGTTGTATATTGGTGATCTGGTGCTCGTATTTCAAGAGTGCTATCTTGGAGTCGAGCTCAGAGATCTCGGGCTCGCCATTACCTGACCCGATCTATCACTCACCATTGTATGGAGGCCAAGATGGATCTGGGCCCGCGTAGGTGTGTGGGCCTTGACGCTGGTAGTGCAGATCTTGTGGATTTGTAAGGTAGGATTCTGGTCGTCAAGAGCAGCGTTGAGAGACCTTTTCAGAATCTTGCTCGCCTCAGCAATTCTTTTGTATGTGTATTTGTTGCCGTAGTCCTTAAAAGCTATTGTGGTCTTGCGCCAGTGCTTCATGATATCTTGTTCCAGTTGGTATCTCAAGATCCTGATGGCCCGATCGATCTGGGCTGGCGTGTAGTATCTTCGGTACTTGGGGATGATTTCAACGAGAGTCGCGCATAGGCGAAACAGCATGCCCAAGATTTTGACACAAGATCCTTCACGTCGGATTTAGCCTGTAGCTGGTAGATGTCGGTGCGAGTCTCAGCAGATTGGTCTTCATGTGCGACTTCTGGTAGATCGTAGTCGTATTGGAGACTCATGGTCAGTTGCATACTTCTCGGATATCTTGGCAGCACCTTATCCAGTCCTCAGGTCCTTGAACCGCCCCTCGGAAGCAGCTTCGGCGTTGTTTGCAGTTCTTTGAACTGCATTGGCTATAGAAACCTCAATTAGTGTTCAGAGATGACCTGTGGCGTGGTTGGTGAGGGTTGGAGAGGTCAAGTAACCTTTGGAGCAAAAGGGATATCGAATTGCTGGCAGCTGGTGTTGCTCAAGAGCACATTGTCTTCCACACGCACCAACCCTCGCAGTATAGTATCGTGAATGAGGTCTCCAAAGCCCAGGCACCGAGTGGGATGGTGAATCCTTCTTCAACCCCATGATTTGTCTTGGGCAGAATTATCTCAATCGTGTGAGCTTTGATCTCCTGGATGTTTGCGGTGGCCGCTTCGACTTCTGTAGCGACCTTATCACCAAGCACTGCCATCACTGCGAAGCGCCTGAGCGTCTGCACCAGGATGTCCATCGACAAGGGCTTGCCAGACGACGGCAGCGATCCCCTGAATATGCTCAAAGGCGGCATGCAAGACTTCACTGGTGAAGTCATCGATGCGGCGCTTGATTCTATTAGACAGCATGATATATATCGATATCCATTGTATCTGTGAAGGCGGCCATGATGTCAGCATCGTACTCTCGTAGGCATAGGATCGCTGGTGTAAATGTGACTGCATCGACGAGTGGCTCCTGGATGAATGGCTCAGGCTGCATCGGCATTGTAACCTTAGCCAGAATACCTGAGCAGAATTGGTTGATAGCGTCCATGGTCTGGTCGGCAGTAAAGAGAGAGGAGAATCGAACCGAAGATCCTCCGTCTCTTGCCTGGGCGCGAAGGATGTGAAAGAGGCAGCTCACATGGACGTGATTTGGCCGGCATCAGAAAGAGTACATCGTCAAGCGCTATGATTCGACGGTCTGAAAGCCTTCAGATACAAGGAAAATCCATCCTTTGGTATATACCCTTGGCCTTGGTAGGAAAGCTCAAGGCCCAGTCAACGTCCGTCGTAAGCAATGACGTGTTTCTCAATCGGCTTTCCAGAAGTGAAAAGATTATTCGAGCCTGTATATAACAAGAGTTTGGAGAGGCCAATACTACGCTGCTTCTCCATTCCACGTCGAAGGATAGGAGAGCAGCTTCTTGATCGATTGGGAAATACCCCTCTTGTAGTCAACAAAACCCCAATTTTGAGCGACCTTGGTTTGCAGATCGGCCTGATGTGATAGGGAAGTTACATCTCCCAATGTAGATGATCATAGTTCTTCATGTATGGCTTGCGCGGAGGGTTGGTTGGGAAGGTTGACAATCCATGAGCAGGATAGTCCCAAAGGCATCACTGGAGATCTCAAGAACCAAGGCGTGAGCAAGAAGGTCGTGATCATGATCGAGGTATAAAAGGCTGGCCAAGGTCTCGACTTTACGGGTCAGGACGGTCAGCAAGCCAGAAGTAGAAGCCTTTTGGTTGTAGAAGTGGTGATCGCAGTGTCGGTCTTCTCGCGGCTCTGAGGAATAAAAGCGGCAGGGCTAGATTTGCTGATCTTTTGTTGGCGTCTGGTAAACGAGTGCTACTGAGGGAGAAGCCCCTTCCGGTCTTGCAGCAACCATCAGACGCTCCCATACTTGCTGAGTCTCCATTGTGATTTCCTCTTCAAGATACACGGGCGGTATATCTTCATGCTAGCACTATGAGCCAGACAAGAAAAGTACGGGCAATTTTCGGGAGAAGTGTGGTCAAAGATGTTGAGCGGGTGGCTTGATATCTTCTAGTCCTTGGGCGAGATGGGCAAGTAGCATCTCCCAACAATCTCGTTCATTTGGAAAGCGTTGACGACAGTAAAGCCTCAAGTACCTCTAAGCCTTGGATGGTATAAGCCTGCCCAGTAGGCAGGGTCAAGCACATCGGCGGTATATATACTGAAATAAAAGTGCCGGCAGGGGAGATATATACGAAGGCGAAGCTCTGAGTGCGGATATTGTCGCAAAGGACGTTTGCTTGAGTGTCGATTTGCTGATAAGTTGCTTGTGCCACTAGCTAAGTAGAGAATCATACGTTGAAATGTGAAGATCCAGATATTGATGTCCAAGGCTGGAGAGGATAGTAAGCAAGGCTTATATGGCTGGTTGTCAAACAAAGCAGACAAAAGGACAAAGTGAATGGTGATAACAAAGTGGACAGTTTGTGATTGCTAGTATACAAAGGTGATCAGCAGATCCAGATAAGAGAAGCAGCTTCTAGAAGTCATAGTTTGACGTGAGGCTTTTTGAGTCGGCATACATCGTTTGCATACGAACGTAGCAAACTTGGTGGGTTGATCCATTGAAAGTGCTTATCGACGAGCATAATGAGTAGGTCTTGGACACTTGAACGCAGGTAAGCCGAACCTTTGTACATTATCCCAGAACTGTTGCGTGAAGTGTTTTGGGAGCCAATCCATGGGTACAGGAAAATACGTAATTGGCAGATTAGCATCGGAAGAAGCCCGTATGGGAAAGCCGCCTGCTACCAACCCTGTGCCAGGCCAATCGATTATACTAAAGCCGTAGGGAGATACCACGCGGTTGGAAATGTTGGCGATTGCGCCGTCAACAAACAAGCATTCATGTGTCCAGCCCAGTTCCGCGTAGCGATAGTCTCGGTAAAAGGGTTCCCATATTCCAGCGAAGTGAGCAATCCAGAGAGCGTGTACGAGTTCGTGGACAAGGGTCACAGCCAATTGATAGCGAAGGCGGAGCGAACACGAAGCTTCATCAATTCTGTCGAAGGAGGAATACTGCATGGGTCTAGTTTTCGAGCAGAGGATAGACAGTATGTCCTCGTTTATGGATATCGTAGATCCTTTACCACTGTATTTCAATTTAGTCACTGGTCATCAGAGTCTGGGAACTGAAGATGGAGAGTGCAGCAGAGGAATGGAATAAACATTGAAATACTTACGAGGGAGTCAGTCCGGGACTCGAGACCTCGGGTATGGTGACTCCAAAAGTCGCATGATCATTGGCTCGAGTCTTCTCCATTGCTTCGAACTTGATGATGTCCTTCAATCTCCAGATCTTGTCCCACAGATCCCACATTTCTTCCTTCGTGACGTTCTGCTTGGCTTCAAATGAGTACGTCTTTTCACCGTCGAAGAGTTCATTAGTGTCGCGGTGCGTGCTTCTGTCCAACATACCGCACAAAAACCCTGACATTACCTTCTCCTCCAGTAGTAGGGTAGCAAGCTGCCAGACAGGTTTGAGCGCATCCAAGTGAGGCGTATAAGTACTGCCCAATTCGTGTAGATTCCACCTGTCGCGAGAGAAAATGGGATGAATATAGTACTGTTCCCCCACTGGTGACATGATATTTCCAGCATCAGCATTACGCCCAGTCTCTTTGTATTGGCGGAAGGCAACTGCTGGCGTCGTGTGCTTGCCATATCCGAATCCTGGATCTGGGTTGGGTATGGAGGGAAGATTCATATACCCATACTGCAACAAAAAGTCGAGACCAAATCCTTTGATCAACGGATCAGTTCCATCAAGATAGGGGTAAGGTACTGTATCACGAAGGCTGGGTAACTTGGGTGAAGGCGGCAACGGTGGTAATGGTGGAGACAGTCGTGGTGGTTGTGGTGGAGCTGACGAACAGAATAACTCAGCAAACTCTTCTTTGGAGACCGATTGCTTGGAGTCAGTACGCCTGAGAATGGTGACCTTTGGCGATCGGCCGTTTCCCAAGAACATCGTATTCTATAAATCTGGGGCGTGCGACCAAGGTATGCTCAGATCTTCGAGTGAGCGAGATATAGTGATACGGCATCCTATGTCTAGGTATACAGACATCACCCTTGATTACTTGGGCTGGCCAGATCTACTGCTGAGAGCAGAGAACAAAGCAAAGCCTCCGGATGCGGAACATATTTCACGTTAAGCTTGACAAAGATTAAGCGATTCACCTAGAAATATCAACTATCTAGACGTACTCGCACGATACGTTACTCGACCTGGCTAGGTAGTACGGCCATCGTTTTGTTGCGGTCGATTTTCAACGAGAAGGTAGGATGGTTTCAGTGCAGTGAACAAGGGACTGTTGGCGCTTCCACCAGAGACTCCATAGCAACTCTTGACAGTTTGGTCAGGAAACTGGTTCAGAGCGATCGAGGCCCTGGACCGTCTTCAATCATGAGATAATCTTGCTTGGTACCAAGTTGATGGTGATAGATGATGTTGGGAGGAGGAACTTCATCGACCACGCTATTTTGATTACACAAGCAAATCGGTCTGCCAAGATCTTATCAGATGATCGAAGATCGCATACACCGAAGCATGCCTGAGATATCCATACCAAAAATCGTGATTTTGCATTTCTGGGCTGCTTTTAATTCGTCTCGGAATTGCAGTACAAGTTGCAGAATCACTTTGGTCGCTCTGACACCGTCGGCCGATGATGATCTGATTTGTCAAGCGGCCTTGATCACACAGCCGTGTAGCGACAACAGACGACCAGCAAACCCTGCTGGAATATAAAGCTAACTCCAGTCAACGTGTCTCTCAAGTATGGCAATGTTATATCTTGATACACAGTCGGGGGTCCCAGATACAAGAGTATACGAAAGATATGCGGTAGTGATGGTGATGAAAGGTAAACGTTGTCATCGAGGGATATGGTAGAAACTTCTAATTGCTACTATCGTACTCGCACGCAGCCATTTGTGAAGGGCGTATTCAAAGGATCTATCAAGCCTACAGACCAAACAACATGCGCGCAGCCTTGTCATCGTCTCCTTTTGGTGCTGCGTCCTTCTTGGCGGGGCTGCCGTGTCTGTCATGATATTCAGCAACATATCGTTGAAAGGGGATGAGGAAATACTTACGCAAAGAACAAGATCTTGATGGCGAGGGCAAGACCAAAGTGCAGGGCCACAACGACGACCAACAAAATCTTGCTGGTCTTGACGTCCGTAGCACTCAGCACAGGATACAGATTCCTGACCAAGAAGACGCCTGAAGCCGCAAGTCCGACGGCAACGAAGACCCAGTTCAAGATTGAGATTGGCGACCAAGAAATCAAGGCTACAGGGATCCAGATGAGGTTCGCATAGCCGTACAGACAGACGCATTCCAACAAGTTTGCAGATTCGGCTCTGAACCACTTCAAAGCACCCCACAAGGCAACAGGGATCAGGAAGGTATATCCATAAATCAAGCCTGCAGCGCCAGAGAGCAGAGTAAAGTCGTAGATGAAGTGTTTCTTTCCCTCTTTAGCCAAGTATTGCGAGATGGTGCCTGTGAGGAAGAGAATGACGACGACGGTGGTCGCGATCCAGAAGGGACCATAGAGATCGGGGTTTCCATCTAGCACGTCCAAGAAGTTTGAGAGAGGGAAGATGGCGGCGCGGCAGCGACGGGCAACTTCGGAGGTATCGACATCGAAGAATTGGGCGTAGAAGGAAATGCTCCAGAGGTAGTGTTTGCTACTCGTGACCGAGGGGTTGCCATTGTTGGAGGTGGGTAGGAATGAGTTGTTGCCTGTGGGCAGCTTGCCACGAGTCGAGTTTGAGGTTTCAAAGTCTGCGAGGTTGTGTCAGGGCGTGAGAGGACATGCGACAAGGCGAGGTAGCGTACTGGATGAGTGGAATTCGAGATCCTCTTGCAGGTCGGTATGGCCGAGATCGCCCTGTTGCCATGGAGTCAGTGGATGAGTCGGGTATAGGACAGCGCAAAAGAGCACAAACCTCTGCGTCGACATCGACTACTACATCATATCCTCGGTTTGCCATTGCGATGGTTGTGTATGGTGACTTGATCTCTAAAGCATCCAAGACCCCTTGAAGCTCAAGCTCTCCGGACACGTTCGCGCCGCTTCCACCAAAGTGCTTGCGCGTCGGCTTCCAAACATGCCGATAATCCTCCGACCACTCTTTCCCTCCGGAAACCACCTCATCTCCATGTTCACTCGTGGCCCATCACCGTGACCATTCGCATAAACAATAGCTTCTGTATCTGATGCAACACACCTTTGCACATAGGTTGCAATATGTAGGTCTCTTCTGCAGGGCTGCCTCGTTTTGTGGCTCTCGGGCCCTTCTCTTCCATCCTTCTTTTCTCCACAACATGTCGGAAACACAAATATCTGCCAGTCGTTCTTCCCTGCAGCTCTTTCTGTTCGATTAGGTCTACGCACTCGCAACGAACGCCGAGATCCATACCTCCGCCCACATCTCTTTCCTAGACATTAACGAAAAGTTTAACTAGGCGGAGCGGGGTTGCGTGGCTGCGGAGATGGCACAAAAGACGCGGACTTGCCCACCTTTCTTCTCCGCATTACACACACACGCCCCGACGACAACTGCCACACTGCAATGCATAACAGTCGTCAAAAGCGTATGCCAATCAATTGCGAACCTTGTCGCATACGCAAGATCCGTTGCTCTCGTGATGGCATTCCTTGTGGGACTTGCAAGAGACGCGGTGTTCCATCAGCAAATTGTGTATTTGCTCAACGTCCTTCGCGCGATTCGGTCCAATCTACCCTAGAGCCGAATATGCCCTTATCGCCAATATCTGCGAGTCGATCTCCAAGACAAGCCCCCGACGAAGATTTGGTCGCGCGGATCACACGCATCGAGAGGATGTTGGCGAATCAGCAGCGACAACCTCAAGATCTTGCTGTCGACTTTCCAGCCTCTGATAATGGAACTTCACCTAATTCTGTCTCAACAGATGGTGTGCCCGGCAGCCAGGGCGCTCTGCAGACATCGGCGTCCGGTCATGTCCGATTCGTTCCGTGTTGGCCTACAACGGAACCAGACGATGAATCATGCCCTGAAACTTTCGACAGCCTTGTATCACCATTCGGAACGCACTACATGACTAACGGCCTTGGAGTGACCGACATGTTGGCCATGCTGCCGCCATCGAATCTGTGTACTCGGCTTAAGGACATGTACTTTGAATCCTTCTCTCCTCTGTTCCACGTCTTGCACGATCCAACTTTCCATCAACAATATTTTCAGTTCGAGCAAGATCCGGATTCTGTATCTTTACCTTGGCTTGCACTACTATTTGCCGTCATCAGCACAGCTTTGAGTGCGTGCGATGCAAACAGTGGTTTTCTTAGCGAACTGAGTCGGCGGCCAACGGTGTCTGCGAAGATTCGCGATCTGTCCGAGAGATACAGAGCGAGTGCCATGCGCTGCCTTGAGATGGATAACTACCTTTGGCGCCACAACATCACAACCTTGCAGGCGTTGATTATTCTGATCTATGGCATCAATCATAGCCATGGCCAATCTTGGACTTTGCTAGGCTCCACATATCACATGGCACTCTCGCTCGGCTGCCATATTGACCCATCAAATTTCAAACTCAACCTCGTAGAATGCGAGGAGAGACGCAGGTGCTGGGCTTGCGTTATGATGCTCTGCACCTTACAAAACACGTCTATGAGGAGTCTGGCACCCCATTACAACAGCTCTCACTACTCTGTACGCATGCCAGCAGACGTCAACGACTTTGACTTGACGCCAGATTCGACTTCACTGCCCATTCACACTGGACGTGCCACTCAGATGTCCTATCTGCTGCTAAAGTTCCGCCTATATGACATCGGGAGCAGGATCTGCTCTCGTGTGTTGAATGCCACCACTGTCGATCCAAAAGTCACTGTCGAACTTGACAAGGCCCTTATCCATGAACGAGACCTCTGGAAATCTATATATTCTTACCATTCTCGCCAAGATGAGATACCCTCCTACCACAAGATACATCTCAATATCTTGCATAGCTTTTCACACCAGCTTGCATTGCTACTCCACCGGCGTATACTCATGCAAGGTTCTCCAGACCCTTTCCAACAACAGACTGCACGATCAAGAAGTATTGAGAGCGCGCGAGCATTGCTCGAGATACACTCATCGCTGCATAATAATCCCGAATTTGGACCCTTCCAATGGTACAATCGAGGCTTGGGTTGCTTCCACACCTTCCACGCCGCAGTTGTGTTGGTGGCTACGATCTCCGAATCTAGCGAACCAGATTCAGATTTGCCTGACAGCATCCGTTTGCTGAGAGAATGCGTCGGGCGCTTCGAGGAGTTGGCGGATCTGAGCTTGGTGTGCCGACGTGCAGCCCCGATACTCCGTCGGCTACTGTAAGTACTCTGCATGAAGCCTGAAGTATGTATACTAACATAACATGTGAAGCGCTGGACTTGGGCTGTCAATGAGCTCCGATAATGCCGGCGAAGTGTCGCAGATACAGCATGGATCAACAACCGACATGACTATAAACCCACTAGCGGACGATGAGACGGGTAACTTGGATCAGATATTCGACCATCTTGATCCCCAACAGTGGCTTACGCCCTCTGCGGTATCTTGGGGTCACTGGGATCTGCCTTTCGATGGTGCTCAGGGGTCTTGATGATGGATGAAAATATGTACAGGAACATTATATTCAAGAACGACTAATACTGCTTCTGCATCGCCCTCTCTACATCTGGGTATTCCATGTCTGGTACAATGACATGGCTGTTGTTGTCTTGTCCCGCGACCGGAGGAGGAATATATTCTTTCCTTCCAGCCTTGTGCACTCTGCCGTTGATGCAGATGATGTTCAGCTTGGAGTGGTCTTGCAGGATAGTGATGTCGTCCAAGGGATTGCCGTCTATCAAGATGCAGTCCGCAAAGAAGCCTGGCTGGATCTTACCCAAGTTATCGCTGCGCATCATCAGCTTGGCAACACCAGCCGTGGCTGCAATGAGCGCTTCGTGCGGTGTGAAGTCGAGTAGCTTCACAAAGTGCTCGAGATCGCGAGCATATGTGCCGTGTGGTGTCCACGCGAAACCGTAGTCGCCACCTGGAAGTACGACTATGCCGCGACGATGCATTTCTCGAAGACCCTTGATGGCTGCGTCTAGCTCGCGTTTGTAGCCAACCTTTTCGGCTTGTGCGTGGCTGTAGCCAAATGCTTCGGCTTCGTTGAGTGTGGCGATCAGCCAGTTGATCGCTGGTGCCACTATGTGCTTGGTCTTTGCGGCTTCCAGCATCTCCATGCCCTCGTCATCGATGTATGAGGCGTGGTATATAGCTTCGACACCGTGTCGAACACCTGAAAGGTCTGTTAGACTTGTAACATCCAACAAAGCGAGTCTGGACACGTACACATCTTGACGGAGTCTCGAGCTCGTGCGTGGGCACACAGGCGTTTGCCATGCTTGTGTGCCTCATCAACACAAGCCGCCGTCTCTTCGTCGGTGAAGTAGCAATCTTGTGCTGATCGAATCTCAGTGATCTGGTGCACTTGGTCAATATTGCGGTTCACGGAGAATTCCAGACAACAACTCACCTCTTCGCCAGACATACTCAGTTTGATGTTGTCAACGCCGATATCCACATGATGGCGAATCACCTCACGCATCTCGTCAGGTCCGTCTGCAAAGGCAGTGATACCAGCGACCAACTCTCCATCTCTGCGAGCCATTTCTTTGCCGTTGGCAAGGTATCTGGGTCCTGGAATGTCACCGGCGTTGATGGCGTCTCTGATGACTACATCGAGACGATCTTTTGCTGAAGCTGCACCGAAGCACCTGAGATAAATCTGTCAGTATGTGTCTAATCATCTCACAGAGTGTGTCTATGATCTTACATGGTGTAGCCGGAATCAATGAAACACTGTGCGCTTCGCATCGTCAAAAGAGTGTGCTCTTCGACACCCAGGTCTCCCAGACGATCAAGATCTCCACCATTCCAAGTAAAATGTGTGTGAGCATCGCCCAAGCCTGACATCAAAGTGCGTCCTCGGCCATGGAATACTCGGACTTTGGAGTCCTTGCTGATCTCCTCGACATTGGGTACAGTACCCACGTATGTGATCTTCTGACCTATCCCGGTGTTAGCTGACGTCGGTACTTCACTGGATTGAAGGCATGCTTCTAACCTTCGATCAACACATCTCCGGGGTAGGGCTCCTTGCCCGTGGAGTCGAGAATGTTCACGTTGAGAAACAGGATCTTGGAGTCTGGGTGTGTGCCCTGAATGTCATAGTCTTTGGGCTGTAGACTTGAGTCCCACGAGACCTGTTCAATCCAGTCCACATTGCGTGGTGGTGAGGCCTTGGCCAACTTTGGTTTCGCGTGCGAATCTGTAGTGGTGAAGGAGTCTGTTCTGTTCGAGTGTGGTGCCATTTTCTGCTGTGGGCGAGATGTGCTTGAGGATGCATGATACCACCCTAGATCCGTGTCTGACCATATATATGGCGTGCTACGGCTGTGCGTCGAAGGTTTGTGAGCATCGCACATGACAACAACTCCGTGCTGTGGGGGTGGCGTGCGGGGTGCATGGTCTCAGGTGGTGCATCAGGGTAGGTCTGGGTTGGCATCGCGGATGTCTCAAACTTTGGTATTGTACCTCCGCCTTCACCGTCAACTCCGCTCTGTAGCCGCCGTACCTCTGTCCGCGGTCCCGTTCGTCCATGCAATTCTTCTCCGTCTTTTGTGTATTGACTATCCCCGCTTGAGTGTCAGAGTATGTCCGAGCTGCGTGATGACTTGCAACGCTCGATCATGCGGACGATGTGAATTCTGAAATGCCGAGAAGGAAGTAGCCAAGGTCTCTCGGAGTTCTGCTACACATTGGTTTACACGCAAACCAGAGCAAATCTCGCATAGTACTGTAGTCGCTTAATCAACCAGGACATACCTCCTCAGCAACAATGGGCTGGCTACAACTAAATCGCCAACAAATCACCACTTCGTTACCTGAGGTATCCCCTGAGAAGGAGAAAGACAGCACCACCACTTTCATCGAAAACGTCAACACCACCCACACTACCACCTCCCAACTCTACCCACCACAACCTCTACAAACTCCCGACTCTCACCTCCCCTTCATCTCCCCGGCCACCATTGCCACTGTAATCGGCGACCATCACGTCCTCTGGCTCGTTATCGACAACATCATTTACGACTGCACAAACTTTATCTCTGAACACCCTGGTGGTGCTGCTGTGGTTGAAAGTTTCGTGGGCAAAGATTGCTCGTGGCAGTTTTGGAGGTTTCATGGGAAGGAACATATGCAGAGTTCTGGGA
>Ga0268251_10000459_pt1 | contig 12945 bp, 13 predicted proteins | sample AgamicAsMae_FD_200527 | JGI IMG/M metagenome (GOLD analysis project Ga0268251, IMG submission 200527) | Agave microbial communities from Guanajuato, Mexico - As.Ma.e (v2) (version 2) | ecosystem: Host-associated > Plants > Phyllosphere > Phylloplane/Leaf | place: Guanajuato, Mexico | collected...
CTTCACTACCATCACAGCAGAGGTCGTAGTCGCAGAAGCCGTCGTTCACGCTGGTGTAGGGGACGTAGCTAGGCTGGTGACCCTTGTTCTTGCAGTAGAATCCAGGCAAGACTTGTGTAGAGTTTATCTGATCCTTGTTCGTAGTGTCGGAAAGGGTCGAAGGCGAGAGTGGGGAGAGGTAGGAGCAGGCAGAGGTGCCAGGCTCATCGGAGCCATCAGGGCAGTCGCAATAGTCGTCGTTGACCTGAGAGAAGGGGATCTTGATGGATGGATTCGAAATGCAAGTAAATGATTCAGCATCCTTGTAGAACTTTGCAACTGAGAACAGGAAGAGAAAATGTCAATTTGAGTGTGACCAGAAAGCTATAATGGTAAACTTACACTCGGGTCCTACACCACGAGGCCGCGAAGGCTCAGCAGCAGCAGATGCAATTGATGCGGCGGCAATAAACCATGCTCCAGCTGCCTTCATCTTGGATGTATATCGCAAAAGACTAAAAACACAACAAGAAAATCCTGGATCTGAATGCTCGATGCTTGCTCCATCACCCCCGAACCCAAAGCGACACCTTTACCGTCGAGACACGTCCGTGCGCTTATCGCATCCCTTATCAGTACCTCATCGTCCCCACACTCTCTATCACTCTCCATCTGCATCTTGCCACTGGAAGATATCACAACCACAAAATAAGTTCAATTCATGATACCCGAAGATGAGATTGCCAACTATGAAGACTTTCGAGACTGTGTCTCCGAACTTCTGATCTCGAGACTCTCGGGTACTGCAGTCAAGAAGAAAAAGAAAGCTTCCAAGGGCCGCAAGAATGAAATCAAGCCTGTAATCAAGCCAGAGCAGGGTCAAGAGGACAATGATGCTCTGGCTGCCGATCTGGGCGAGACTATAGAGGTGCGTCAGGAACCACTTGCCATCGATCATTGTCGTGCTCTGTTGCTCACACAACTCTTGTAGTATCTCGCTTCCGAGTTATTTCCTTCGTTGCCAGATGATCTACGAGTCATCTCATACAGTGATGTCCAGAACGATTCACATCTGGCTGAGAAGTACAGCGTTCCTCTGGACTCAGACATTTACGAGGATCTGTTACAACCAATGCCATTATCTGTATCGGACTCATTGACTTCTTACGGTCTGCTCTCGGACCCCACAGACCTCCCACGACTACTGGAGCCTGTCTTTACAGCATACATCACAAGCAGAACAACCGCACCGCCAGAGTTTGCACCTGCAAGTCGAGCCTCGGAGTGTGAGATCTGTGAGAGGGAACATCTGCCTCTCACCTATCATCATTTGATACCCAGAGCAGTGCATGCAAAGGTCGTTAAACGTGGTTGGCATGCTAGTTGGGAGTTGAACAAGGTTGCTTGGTTGTGCAGAGCTTGTCATAGCTTTGTACATAGACTTGCGACTAATGAAGAGCTGGCCAAGGAGTGGTATAGTATTGAACTGCTGTTGGAAAGGGATGATGTTCAAAAATGGGCAGTCTGGGTCAGCAAGGTTCGGTGGAAAGCGAGGTGATGCGAGACGTCCTCGTGCGGTACTTGCATTTCTTGCAAATAATAGATGAGCTCTTCAAAAGATACGCTATGCTATGCACGTAATCAAGATATACGCTTTCATGCTTCGCCAAAGTTCATGTGTCCCGTCTGCTTCGCGTGCTCGGTAGCACCCTGCTCTCCCTTTCCAGTCCAACCACAGACGTTGCACTTGATAGTGAAGCCGTGAGTGTCGGTAAAGTAGTGTCTCTGTTGCAGAATCTGACACAGCTCTCTAGCAGCTTGCAAAGCTCCGCCGTCTTCACCCTCCATACCTTCGATCTGAGCCACCTCGAAGATTTTCCTATCAAAGTCGGGACTCGTGCCTTGGCCAGGAGAGACGGCAACCACATCGTAATGGATGCCGGAATAGATCAGGATACAGCGTCTCGATTTGCCTTCGTTGAAGCGGTCAACTCGCAAGTCCTGTACGTTGATGCTGCAGATCTCGATATCGAATTGTTGGGATAGGATGGCGAGTTCAATACCACCACCCCAAGAGTCATCACGCTGAATCCAACGGCAGTAATCGTCGGGTGCCTTTTCAAGCATGCCGGCAGTATACAGGTCTGGGTTGGACTGAATTATTTGAGCTACCAGAGAGCGTAACTAATTGCTTGGTTAGTGGAGAGCCAAATCGTAAGCGGTCATGATAACCAACCTCATTCATAGCGTCGAGTGCATCACCCAAGACAGCGCTTCCTAAAGCTCTGAACATACAGCTGTTGTCGTCGGGCATTACACGAAGGACAAGAACACCTTCCAGATTGGGCACAGGCACCTCAGGCGGATCGCTCTCTACATCATTCGGCTTTCTTTGGAGAGACAGCGGTGCGGCTTGTTCTCCTTTCGTCTGACCAGAAGGAAAATCACCCGGCTGATGCTGAGGCGGTTGGATGTTCTTCAGCGAAGGCAAAGTTCCATGGTTCTGAGGATCGACATGGCTGGCCATGGGGTTGTGCAATGATTGCTGGACATCGCGTGGCAAGATGATGAGTTGTTCGCCGTCGAGTTTGATACCGACGTCGGTCAGTTTAGTATCGTTGTCGATGCTTGTTGTGTCCAAGTTTTGCGGTGGGTAGCCGTACTTGACATCGAAGTCGGCGACAGATGTTTTGGTGGATATCTCGTGCTTGAGTTCACCCCATGTTGCCGTGTCTGGCATATTGACTTGGGACATGCCCGAAGGACCACGGATTCGGATACGCATGCTGCTGAGATATTTCTGATCTTTGCGAAGCTGTGTTGTGTGTTAATTGTGTATCCTGTTGAAACGTGTTATGTGGAAGACTAGAAGAGAGCGAAGTGTCCAGGATGTCTTGACAGGTGATAGTGATAGCCGAGAAGACGTCATTTAGATCAGGGTCTTCCCCTCGGCATCATTTTACAAGCATCTGAGAGCCATCACCACGAGCATGTGCCTTTCAAATGTGAAAGACTGTACAATGTTACTCAACATTTGCTTTGTTAAACATTGGAGCTGGAACACACTCTACTCCCGCGGATTGTATCGTTGGGTGCATATGTTTTGCGTTTGCTTGGTTTGCTGGAGCTATGGTTAATCAGGTGGGGTCAAAGTTGGTCTTACTCTTGTTTATGTATTTTAGGTACCCTTTATCTACAAGACGAGATCAACTCGGAGAGATTTGGGATCCAACGATACACAACAACTGACATTGAACGACAGCAAGGAGCAATGGATGCTCTTTGGAAGCAATGGAAGCTGATGAGAAGAACAACCATAGCTCTTGCGGGCAACGCGGCCCGAGGCGTCGACCATGATATGGCAACTATAGCCGAACACAGTGCCAAGAGCGCGCGCATCGGTGAATCGACGACCGACGCGCCCTCGGTGGATTCGCGACTTGTGATTGACAGAGGAATAGCTCTCATCGGAGACACTTCTCGATCAAGCACTGGAAAGAACGAGTCTTCGCTCTCCGAGTTGCGCATCATGGCGTCAGACGCCGCAATGAGTCAAGACAACACACCCGTTCCCTCGACCGAGGGAGCCACCCAAGGTCAGACCATGTCTGAAGCCGAGCTGGACCAGATGCAGAGCATCCTCGACTTTGTCTACGACTACAGAACTCCCGAGTATGCGCTTTCTAGTCTACTATCTTACGCGACTCTGAATTGACACGTATACAGCGGCCATGATCCTTCCAAAGTCTTCCACCGCAAGGTTAATAAGCGCGCACTTCCACATTACTACGAGGTCATCAAGGATCCCATGGCTATGAGCACTATCAAAGCAAAGATCAACACCAAAGAGTACAAGAGCTGGTCAGAATTTGTGCGCGACTGGGCTCTGATCTTCCACAACTGTCAAACCTACAACAGACCCGACGCCGGCGCATACCAGGATGCCTTGACCCTTCGCGATGTCGTCAACACCGAACTGAAGAAGCTTGTCCAACTCAATGTCATCTCAGAAGAAGTCTCCAGATTCCCCTACCTAGGCGAGATCCCGCCCGCCGACGACCTTGCTGAGGACGACGACGATGAGGAAGACGAAGACGATGAAGAGGACGACGACATGGGCGGCGACGATTCAGACGAAGATGGCACCAAACGTAAGAGGAAGCGTGGTCGTCCTTCAAAACGCGACCGTGATCTGGACAAAGACGACGATCCCGAGACCAGAAAGAAGAGGGGCAGACCACCAAAGGTGCTCACTCCCGTCGAAGCTCGCATTCAAGCTGTGCTCAAGGGCATCAGAAAGCCCAAGGGGCCCGGTGGTCTGAAGATCGCAACATTCGAACGCCTGCCCGACAAGCAACTCATGCCCGAGTACTACGCCGAGATCCGAGAACCCATGGCATTCGACGTGCTGAAGCGCAAGCTCAAGAGAAAGAAGTACCAGTCGCTCGAGCAGTTCATGAGAGATGTCGACCTCATGTTCAACAACGCAAAAGCATACAACGAGGATGACAGTCAAATCTACAGAGACGCCGCCGAGTTGCAAACCGAGGCGCACCGCTTGGCCAACGAGGAACGCAGCAAGCCCGATACCGACTATGCTATGGACGAAGGCAGAATCCCTTTACCTAACGGTATTCTCTACAATGGCGAGCTCTACAAGGTCGGCGATTGGGTCCACGTCCAGAACGCAAACGACCTGACCAAGCCCGTTCCCTGCCAAATCTATCGCACCTGGCAAGATCCCCAGGGCGGCCAGTGGGTCAACGTCTGCTGGTACTACCGTCCTGAACAGACAGTACACCGCTTCGATAAGCACTTCCTGGAGAACGAAGTGGTCAAGACAGGCCAGTACCGCGATCACCGTGTTGACGAGATTGTTGGCAGGTGCTTCATCATGTTCACGACACGCTACTACAAGGGCCGCCCGCGCCGTCAACCCGCAGATCTGGACATCTACGTGTGCGAGGCTCGCTACAACGAGGAGAAGTTCAAATTCAACAAAATCAAGACATGGGCTAGCTGCTTGCCAGACGAGGTGCGCGACAGAGACTACGAGATGGATCTGTTCGACATGCCACGCAAGATGAGGAAGATACCCAGTCCGATTGCATATCTCCTGAAGGACACAGACAAGGAGACGGACGACATGCCCAAGCCTGAGTGGGGAGCGGAGAATGCTCCTCCCAAGATTGGTGCTGTCCACCGACGCCCTCGCGATCCCAGAGACTCTCCTCCCCCAGAGCCTACACCCTCGCCTCCACCCGCGCCCGTTGTCCCTCAAGTCCAGGCTCGTCAATCTATGCAAATGTCGCCTTCCAACCCTGCTGCTACTATGCAAGCATATTCGCCCTTGCAGGCACAGATGACGCCCATGCAAACGGCCGTCCAGCCCATCCGTCCCATGCAATCCATGGCTCGTCCTTCGCACACTCCTGCTGTTCAGCACTACACACAGAACCATTCCGCTTCTCCCGCGCCCATGCCTAGCCTCCATCGCGGATCTTCTGGCTCCTTCAATCCCGCCACCCCTCAACACACAACTACCATGCCTCTACCTCGCACCACCAGCCACACCTCGACCTTCCAAACACAACCTCCCGCTATCCCACCTGCTCCATCCGCCTCACAAACACGCTCTTCATACCGCGACCCCGTACCCATCGAAGTGTGGACGCTGCCCGACTCAGCAAACGCCAGCATCCCACCCGAGATCCGCAGCATGTACCAAACAGACGATCAAGGCCGCATCCTCTTCTTCCCCACTCCTCCCGTTCAGCTCGCCGACGAGCCCAACGACCCCAACAAGAATCTCGGCCACAGCCTCCACTACATGGCCGAAAAGTCTCGCCGCACCCAGGAAATCGTCGCTCGTCGTAAAGCCTACGAACAAGGCAAGCTCGCCCTCGCAGCCAAGAAAAAGCGTCAACGCGAGATTGATGACGAGATGCGCAATGCAGACCACGAAACCCAAAAGGCTAGAGCTTTGCAGATGTTGAATGAACATCTCACTCGCAGCACTGCCTGGGAACTCAAAGCTATGTATGGAGAAGAAGGCTGGAAGGAAGGTATGGATGCTATGCTAGGCAACTTGGAAGAACAGCAAAAACTCGCCGGGCAGAGAAAGGTGCTTATGGAGAAGAATGCTGCTCTCAGGGCTGCCGAGAAGGTGTCTCTCAAGTCGAATGGTGTTTTGTTTGACAAGGTTGAGGAAGGTTCGACTTTCTGAGGGGGAATGGACAAGAGATGATGGCATGGAGGTGAAAGCGTTCGGTGAATCTGCATTTTCGAGGGAGTCTATGGTGTTGCACTGTGTTTTGATGATTACTAATGATACCCCTCTGAATTACTCGAGGAAAACGCAAGGAGGAATAAGAGGGTCATGGAAAGGAGAAGGAATGGTTGTTCAGGTTGTTGTTTCCAACCTAGCAAGCAGAGACCAGATCTTCAAATCAAAAACATATTTATCAAAAAGATCAGTTTCTTTCCTCTGTGATGATTCGGCATCTATTGCATCTGATTTTTGATAATTGGCCCCTTACTTTCTCAGCGTCTGGTTGATGTTTCCTGGCAAGGCATATCTGCACGCTTTGGCAGTGCGAATACAGACCATCACAATGATGAGACCATCATGTGATATACGTGGAGACAAGGCATAGCACAGCACCATGACGGACACAGGACAGCAGAAACAGGAGAATGCAAAAAGTATGCCATGCCATCATAGTACAGCACCAGCCAAGCAATAGGTAAGAGCAGGATCTGAGGCAGTCGCATGAGACACGGCTTCACGCATAGCCTTCTGCAGCAGATGAATCACACCCGTATGCATTGCAGCATCACCACATGTCTGAGGCTCACAGTCCCATGTGGCCATCGGGTCAGCCGCCATTCAAGCAACCGAGTGTAACACAAGCATCGGAATGTCTAAGGCTCCGCATTGAATCTACCCATATGCGCATAGAATAATCTACTCGATACCTGTACATATCGATCAGAGCCCTGCAGCGGCGACTCGGCAGGTTACTGATCACTCGTCTCTATGACGCAGACTGTCGTCGTGATATCACGACAAAATATACCGCAATGCCCACACCGATGGCATCGAGTCCGAGTGCTAGACACCACGCCCCTCGGATCCCCCACAGGCCGCCGTGTTTCTCACTCAAGTATCTCTCGACAGTTCCTGCAATGCCCAGACCAATGCTGATACTGTAGTTGACCACAGTGGACACCAAACTAGCGGAAATACCTTGGTGTTCCTTGGCCATGGCATTGCTGAGCAAGATAGTGCCAGACGGGAAACTCCAATTCATGCCAATGGGCATGACAAGCACACTCCAGAAAGTAAGAACCCAGTAAGTTTGGTGTACGGGGACAAAGGCAAGGAAGAGTGTGCCGACGAAGAAGCCGAGCATGGCGCACAGCATGATATATGATGTCTTGAACTTGCGGGCCAGCCAGCCAGCGGACATGGCGAAGCCGACTCCCGTAATGGCAACAGGAGATATCTGTGCTGCGGCGGCAATGGCGCTGGATCCGCGGAAGCGTTGGACAAATTGGAAGAGGTAGAAGAGCCAGATCCCGTGGCTACTCCAGCCAGCGGCGATGCATGAGAGTGCTAGCACAGCCTCTTTGCTTAATCCTCGGACGGGCACCAAGGCTTGCTGTGCGTGGTTCATCTCAAGGTAGACGAAGGCGATGAGTAGCATCACACCCATACCAAGGGTGAATGGTATATACGCTTTGTTCCAGCCCACCACAGGTGCCTGATTGAGTGCAAAGTTGAACAGCACAAGCCCTGATACACCAGTGCAAGCGCCAGCGAGATCGAATGTCGAGGTATTGGTCTGTCGTGGAAGCGGACAAGGTATGACCATAAACGATAGAACTGCCATACCAACACAGAGTATAGCGAGCACCCAGAACGCCCAGGGCCACCCTAACGACGTCAGCTTGCATCTTGCATTGGGAAAGAGGTGGATGACTTACACGCGAACTGTGATAACAGAGCGGAGAAGATAGCCCCGAACACGAAACCAGTGGGACCGCATGCGCCGAATGCCGAGAAGACCATGTTGCGCTTCAAGCCGACGGGAAAAGTGGTACCGACGAGCGCCATAGCATTCGGCACCAGGATGGCGGGTCCTATTCCCTGGAAGCCGCGTGTGACGCTGAGCATTATAGAGCCGTTCGATTTGGCCGCATAGCTGAAGCCTACGATCACCGACGTGACGGCATACCAGATCCAGCCGACAATGAACATGCGCTTGTGTCCGTACATATCTCCTAGACGACCTAATTTGGGTTAGCAAGTTGTTGCAAGCGTGGAGTGTGTGCAAGACATACCGGCGGGCAGTATGAACGCGCCAACTGTCAAGCTAAATGCTGCAGTGTACCAACTCATCGTTCCAAGATCCGTTGGGGCCACTCCCAAGTCCTTGCCAATAATGAAAAGCGGTGCTACGGACTGGCCAAGGCCGCCGAGCGTAAGGAACTGCGCCATGCAGACGGTGACGATGAAGAGGAGTTCACGAGCATTCAGCTTGGCCTTTGCAGGTGTCTCAGGTAAGGGCGGAGGTGCTGTGAGATCGCTCTTCTCAATGCGAGGTTCGTCGTTAATGGGCTTTATGGCTTCATGTGAAGCACAGCCATGAAGAGTCGGCACCTTGCTCGTATTGAGTGAAACATTGTTGAGGTCAAAGTCGAAGGAGACAGCCTGGCCGATGGGTGTTTGTGGCGGATAGTTCGAAGCCTGTCCGAGAGTCGTTTCGGAACGAGCAAAGTCGGTCCTTGACGCATGGTTATCGTCGAAGGAAAATGCTTCGCTAGAAGAGTCTGCAGGCATCCGCTCTGCATGGCAACCATCCACCATGTGTCGCGGGTAAGGCGAGTGTCCACCTATGGTCATATGTCTTGGTTGTATTGGTGCTTTCTTGGTCAGTATGCCTTGTTGCATGCCTCGTTTCGCAGAAACGACACGAGTGCAGCCAAGTCCAGCGATATATAAGATCTGCTGGGCGCCTATGCGCTTCAAATGCCCTCCTCAGTTGCGTGTCGCCTTTTCGGTCATTCGGACAAACCGATTGGCACAGCCATGTCTTGCTATTTCCACATTCCTTGACGCAGCCTAGCAGCCGTAGGTTCAAGTCAGCATTGTGGTGCGCTACAAGATTGTAAGAATCTGGAACAATTCATAGGATCGAGCCTGGTCAGAAATAAGACAAAGAGCCTGTAAGCTGTTGCATTGCCAATCTGGGTATTGGTCCGAGGTTTCTGATCCTGCTGGCTATGGCTTCCGAAGAACGATGATGGAACACCTTGTGTACATGCGATTATGTCGCACAGCTTACCCACCCTTTTATCTCGTGGTGTTTATTCTTAGAGTCGCAGGGCTATGTTGGAGGAATCCGCATGTGTCTAATTGGATACGCGTTTGAACGTTCATCAAGGATGGTATGACTGCGTGGTAGAGCTGACAACATGTCTCGACATTATTCTGACCAGAGAGCTCTTCGCTGTCGGAGCCAGATCTGACGTGCTTAACTAGCGCCCGTCTCGCGGCGTCGTCAGTCGTCCGATGGATGTATCATCTGTAAGTGATGGGTTCGAGGCGCGATGGTGGTCTTCATGTTGAAAGCTTGTCCACGAAGCCAAGTGTGAGGTATACAAGTAGAGAGTGGGAGCAGGCAGGTACCGATTCCGGCACGCCGCGTTCCGAGGTCGAACCACTGTTTCCCTCGCTGCTCACATTCTCCCAAGCTTGTTCGTTTCCACGATCATGCATCACAACATATCCCGGATCAGAAGTTACGCCTTGTCCATGGCTCTTGCAGAAGGAGCTTATCTGTGCATGGCCACAATGCTTTGGGCTCGTTTGATCTCAAGATATGTCAAGTGCGCCTCAATTTGAGCTGCGTGTGTGAATTGTTTTGATAATTTCGAGCACCTTGTCACGACAATCTCCGGCTTACTCTGTGGTCTAAACAGGCATGTAATGACCAAATCACTTACAAGTTCTTTCTTGGGATCTGGAGTATATTCTGCAGATCCTTGTCAATGCACCAGGTAGGCTTATCTGCATTTTCGACTATGCTGCAGCCTCGCACGTTATGCACAGACATTGGTACAACATCATCTTCACCCGAGTAACCATGTATAGAGTCGACTGGAATGACCGGTACTAAGCCTTGCTCTACACTGATCCCACCCTGGCAATAGCAAATGGATGTAGCCTCAATTGATACAAGGGTCTTGTACTCCTTGGCTAGCCTGCTCCTCCTTCCAGTCAGACGGGAATAGCCTTCTATCAAATGTTTCTCTTGTCAAAATAAACCCTTACGGTTCTGCGGCATGAGCGATGACAAGCCCTTTTAGAGATCACCACACTATCGACTAGTCAGTTACTGTGCTCAGCAGGACAATTCAGGATCACCAACCGGCCTTCCAAGCCTCGGCCAACATGTAGTATATACTGCCACTGTCCGCTCCGTCTTCCATCCTCTCATCGTGAGAATTGGCAGATGTGCAACCTCTTATAAAGACCAGCGAGCACTCGTTGATCTCAATCCTTTTAGTGTGGTCTCGGCATCTTACATCTCGTTTCTTTTGGTTCTACACCGGCGATGTTGTCTTCTGCAACACTAGCCTATTGCTTCGTCTGGGCATCTCTGACCCAACACATCGCAGCAGGAGGCTCAAATGAATATGGTTCTTGGGGACAATCTTACGGAGACAATCAGAATGGGTGGAACTCACGCTCCTCTTCGACTTGGCAAAGGTCCACGTCTTCAACGAAGGTTGCAAGTCCGGTGACCTCCGCCACAAGCGGTCTCACTGATTCTTCGACCACTCATGTCATGTCTTCGTCTGCCTGGCAAGACACATCAGCCTCTTTCAGGTCTACAGCCACCACTGTCACTACCAGCCTCTCCTCTGTCGAATCGACAACAACATACTCATCTATCGCTACCTCAGTGTCTTATCCTGCTACTAATTCGACCGTCTCTGGAACCTCAGCATCCCCTTCCAAAACGGGCACCGCTCTCACCAGTGATGCTTCCTCTACCTCTGGCAATACCGTGACGTACGATTGGAACATTGGGTGGGTGATTGCCGCACCTGATGGAGTTGCTCGTCCTGTTATCGGCGTCAATGGTCAATGGTATGTCTATCTCCCGGTACACACTCAGCGCATACTTGGCTAACCATCTACAGGCCATGTCCATCCATTGATGTCATGCAAGGTGATCGTGTAGTTGTCAACGTCTACAACGGCCTAGGCAATGAAAGTACTGCCCTCCACTGGCACGGCATCCACCAGAGAGGCACGAACCATATGGATGGCGCCACTGGAACGACCCAATGTCCCATAGCTCCAGGCCAAAGCTTCAGATATGAGTGGATCGTAAGTCAACACATGGTCTGTAAAAAGCCGACTACTGACATGACATGCTCAGGCCGACCAGGCAGGCACTTACTGGTGGCACTCTCACAACATGGGTCAATACCCTGATGGCCTCTGGGGACCACTCATCGTTCGCGACCCAAACCCGCCCTACCAGTATGACGAAGAACTCATCATCACCCTCTCTGACTGGTATAACGATCAGATGCCTTATATCATCCATCAATACCAGTCTACTGCTGGTGAGGCTGAAGATGGTACTCCTAATCCAGTAGGAGGAGCCTTAATCAACTCCGCAAAGAATGTCTCGATCCATGTCAAGCCTAGCACGACATATCTGGTCCGTATCATCTGCCCTGCTGCTTTCACCGGTCATGGTTGGGTCTTCGATGGTCATAACCAAACCACTGTAGAGGTCGACGGTGTATACACTGTGCCCGTCGTTGCTACTGCTGGCGGTAAGAATGTTCGAATCGCTCCCGGACAGAGACAATCGTTCTTGATGAGAACCAAAGACACCACAGACAAGAATTACGCCATTCTTGATTTCCAGGATCCCAATATGCTGTTCATCAACAAGGGTCTCACACCCGACCCTGTCTATCCACTCAACGCTACTGCCTGGTTGGTTTACAACACGAGCGCAGATTATCCACCTCCACCAGTCCTCTACAACCTTGGAAATAATGATTTCTTCGACGATGTCAACTACATTCCATTGGACAAAGAACCTCTTCTCGGACCAGTTGACCGACAGTTGGTCATCGATATGTCCATGGAGAACATCACTGGCATCTCCAGGTATGTGCCGCCAGATTGCACTTATTATTCGGTACCAGAGACTGACTGCGATTTTAAGGTATATCTTGAACGGACACACATTCATTGGTGCTAAGGTGCCTACTCTCTACTCATCACTCACTGTCAATGAGACTGAAGTGTCGAACCCAACAATCTACGGAGATGTCAACCCATATGTTTTCAAGTATGGCGAAGTCATCGAAGTGGTCATGAACAACCTGCACAGTAACTTGGTAAGCTAGACCTGATTCCGGTGTCTTTATAACATTTACTAATGCTTCTTTCGTAAAGCATCCTATGCATCTCCACGGTCATCAGTTCCAGATTATCGAGAGGTCTGATCCCAAGGCCGGCAAATTTAGTGGTTCATACTCAAAACTGCCCGCCACGCCTATCAGGAGGGACACAGTCATGGTCCAGAATGAGGGTTATGCTGTGGTTAGATTCAAAGCAGACAATCCAGGTCAGTGCAACATAACCACAAGATATGTACAAGTTACTGACAGGCATAGGCATCTGGCTCTTCCACTGCCACATCGAGCTCCACGTCGAAGCTGGCTTCAGCGCTTCCTTCATCGAAGCTCCAGAAGAGCTCGCTGGTAGCGGTTTCACTCTTCCGGCTGACCATATCAATGCCTGCAAGACGTATCCCATGGACTACGTTGGTAACGCTGCTGGCAACGATTACAATGCCCTCAATTTGACAGGCGCACCAGACACAGTTCCAAAGAATAACTGGGGGTAAGTTCCCCAATGAATAT
>Ga0268251_10000460_pt1 | contig 12944 bp, 10 predicted proteins | sample AgamicAsMae_FD_200527 | JGI IMG/M metagenome (GOLD analysis project Ga0268251, IMG submission 200527) | Agave microbial communities from Guanajuato, Mexico - As.Ma.e (v2) (version 2) | ecosystem: Host-associated > Plants > Phyllosphere > Phylloplane/Leaf | place: Guanajuato, Mexico | collected...
GAATCTACGGCTACTGTCAACTTCTGGACCGAGCCATACTTCAAGCGCAGCCGTCTACGTCTTTTGCATAGTCTACCATATTCAACTTCGAGATCGTGCATGCCCTGACCTCAATCATGTAAGTGTACCATTAAGCTTACATTCATCAGCAAGTGCTAATCAGTTCTCGCCCACCAGGGATGGCCAAACCACACCAACAGCCTCAGATCCTTCCCGGACGACCGAGGACATTTTACCGTGAGTCTTCAACTGTGTTTGGTTCTTGATCACCAAAAAGTCTAACTCTCCACCCTTTCCAGCGCATCGTCCGAGTCAGGTTTAGAGATAAGCACCGCCAACAGTCCATGTCACCTCTCACTGCCCGAAGAGACTCTGCTGTAAGTCACGAATCGTGACCTTCTTCTCGACATCGACACTAAGATGCGTTTTTCTAGGGCAAAATCGGGCCCACCTCGTGTTTTGACCACAGTAGACGGTCAACAGTTGCTCTCACTGCCCACTGAGGTCCTAGCTATGATATGCGATGACAAAGAACTGTCAGCAAATGATCTGGCCGCTATGCGACTCACCAACAAGGGTCTCCAAGCTGTAGCGACAAAGATATTCGGCCAACGATATCTCCAAGACCCCTTTGTGATGATATTGGAAGACAGCTTGAAGACATTGGTGGAAATTTGCAAACATCCTGTCTTCGGACCTCGTGTTCGAAAGATCCAGCTGCTCAACAACCTCTTCGACCCCCAAGCCTTGGGAATCTTCGCGCAGAAATTTCACGGTGCGCATTTCAACGGGGACAGGACGAAATTGTTGTCAGCAAAAAGACAGATCCAATGCCTTGCAGATCTGGTTGCTGAACAGTTTGTCCTCATGAAATCTGGTGCCGCTTTTGAACTGCTGAAAAGAGCCTTCCAGATCCTTGGGGCACAGGGAAAACCGGTCGCAATTGCTTCGCAAATGTTCAAACCGTCTAATCTACCAATAGGCTGGTCCAAAACGATCGGACGTGTTGATGATGACCAGGTGCATTGGGTAGTAGGAATGCCTGAAGTACTCTCAACACTCGAGATGCTACTCAAAGCAGCGCAGGCTGGAGCATGTGCCGTGTTGAAGCTGGAAGCTGGCGTATACTGCGTTGGGCTGGATAGATCGGGACTCGTTTCGCACCGTTCAATCAACGCATCGCTTCTACTTGGCGTGCAGGAGTTCGACTTCCAGTTTGAATGGCGCAACCAGCACGAGATCCACAATTCACTTGCATACTCTCATCTTCTTTCGCTCCTGCGGATCATGCCGAAGGATCTCAAGACTCTGACCGTGCGTTCGGATGCTGTGATCACGGGGCACCATGTTGAGCCTCACAGCATACGCTACTCTCTGGTCGACGGACTGTATCATGAGGATTTTACGACTGAGCAGCCATGTGCTCTCGAGACCCTGCATTTGAGTAAATTGTTTCTGAAGAAGCATAACCTTCTGGAGTTCCTAGACCGTCAGAGAAACTCCCTGAAGAAGTTGGTCCTCAGTGAAGTATACCTCCATGGAGAGTGGGACGACGTGCTGTCGCATATCGCAAGAGCGTTTTCCCTAGAGCAATTTGACCTCCGCAAAGCACAGAAAGTTGTTGTGACTCCTCGTCACCACAGTCAAATCTTCTCAACCAACAACGTGCCGTGGTATACGGAGAATTGCGAAGTTAGAGGCAAAGACAACATGCGCCAGGATCTCACTATGTTCCTCGAGTTGCAAAAGACCGAGAGACAAGCAAAGGAGGCCGAGACGCGGGCACAAGCTCAGCGTCCGAAGAGACAGGCTGTCGGTCCACTGCGTCGCTCGAAGCGAATCGCGGAAAACAGGCCATCAGAAGACCAGCATCATGAGCAATGAATGGTGGATGTACGTGCGTGGGGTTTGAGATGTCTTAGCAACATGCTTTGTTCCCGCAGTAGATAGACAGATGTTCTGCTAGGAAAATGAATCAGGCAGTGTTAAAGTGCATATCGACTGGGATTTCTCTGTTCGCTGAAATTGTGTATCGTCTTCGACTATACTTACCTGCCGCAAGTACCTCGAAAATGAGGTCAGCCGCCAAGTCAACGAGGCTTGACAAGAGACATGACTCCCACAAATCATACCAAGAAACCAAGACCTGCACGTTTGCAAGCCGCGGCGCCCGCACTTGCCCGCAAGCAACGCCTCCGTGAGTCTTGCCTAAATGTCAAGAGTTGGGCCACCAAAGCTTGCCAAAACAACATCTCCAACTCATCGTTTGTTCTTCGAGACGCAATTTGAGACCGATTTTGTGAGGTGACCTTTTCGGAACATGTATGGAGCAACTGCCGCAGAGAACAGGAGGTGGAAATAAACTTTCTAGCCACTTATTGCTGCGAGGCTCATGTGATGCGGAGGTTGCTTCTTGTGGTGATCGGTGTTCTCGCCGTCGGCCAACCTCCGTACCCCACACCGGAGTTGGTCGGGGAGCTGTGCGATGGCTGTTTTGGTTTCGTTTGTTTCGTTCGTTGGAAAGTCTGCTTGGCTGACTTGTGAGAGTTTCGTGTCGAGCTTCTATACTTTGATTGGAAGTGAGAGGGAGACCTTCGACATGCGAACGTGAGCGTGGTAGCGATTCGCTTGGTTGTTGTCGGCTGACTTGCAAGAGCCGGCCGGGCCAGAATGCCTAAAGACGTATCAAAGGCACCGAAGATACATCGAAATGATTCGTGAAAGTCCAGGTCGACAATCAACCTCCAAGGCCCCTCTTCCGAAGAGCAAGGAACACGATGGGAACGACACGCGCATGTCACGCTAGTTCCTCCTCGTGCACCCCGCGATACTAACCCCAGATGCGGGGATCCTGCAACGGTTTTGTTGATAGTGTCTGGGCGTCTAGTTGTCCAGGTCTGGGCGAAAACGCCACGGTCGCATAGAGGATGCATATATAACCGCTGAGTGATGCGTGTCGTTTCTTTGCTGTTCGTCGCTGGGATCAGTGATTACTTCTCTCTTTACACCACTCTCTTTCGCCGGCTATGGCGACGCATACTCAACAAAACATCTTGGAGGAGAAGGCCTACAGCAAGCATGCGGAGTTTCTGGATGAGGCGCCCAACGAGGCCAACTTTCTGACTCCCGAGGAACTGGAGGTCGAGAAGAAGTTGCGTCGAAAGATCGATCTTCTGATCATGCCTCTGGTTGTTTTGGTTTATCTGATGAACTATATCGATCGGTAAGGCAGTCGTTCTACGTTTGGTTCGTTTCGCAGGGAACTGACAGTGGAACAGCAACAACTATGCAGCCGCTCGTCTGCAGGGTCTCGAAGCCGACCTAGGTCTGGTAGGAGACCAGTACCAGATCGGTCTCTCGCTCTTCTTTGTATCCTACATTCTTGCTCAGTTGCCGAGTAACCTCGCCCTCAACTACTGTGGACGCCCCTCGTGGTACCTTGGATTCTTCATCATCGCTTGGGGTCTGGTCTCGACAGTGACCAGTCAAGTTACCAATTTCGCTGGAATCCTCGTGTGTCGGGTTGTACTAGGCTTCACCGAAGCCCCCTTCTTTCCTGGGTGAGATCGCCTTGGGTGGATTCGTTTCTGCCAAGTAAAACTAACACTTGCTCAGTATCCTCTTTTATCTCTCGAAGTGGTACACCAAGAAAGAGTTGAACTTGAGAATGTCCTTGTTCTATGCTGGCTCATTGCTCAGCGGTGCATTTGGTAGTTTGATCGCCGCCGGTATTCTGAGAGGCCTCGATGGGCACAATGGACTTGGTGCATGGCAGTGGTAAGTGACGCGAGCTGGTAACACAAACGACTCCAGAGCTAACGATTCTGTCAGGCTGTACATCATCGAAGGTGTAATCACCATTGGCGTTGGAATCATCGTCATCTTCGTCTTGCCCGACTTCCCCGAAACCTGGAAAGCATTGAGTCCAGAGATGAAGCACGTCGCTATCAAACGTCTTTCTCTCGATGCTGCGGAGGCCGATCAGGACGAAGAAGGCGGTATGTCGCAGCTGAAGGGAATGAAACTCGCCTTTGCGGATCCCAAGACATATCTCCTTGCTTTCATGTACTTCTGCATCACTGGCGCTGCTGGCTTCCAGAACTTCTTCCCTACTCTAACAAGATCTCTGGGATACGGTCCTTTCATCTCTTTGTTGCTGGTTGCACCTCCATACATCTTCATGGTGTTCTGGTCGCTGTTCCATTCCTGGATGTCCGATAAGAGGTCCAACAGATTCTGGTTCTTCATTTACCCGATTCCGTTGGCGATCATTGGCATGGTCATTTTCATGACCACCACTGGCTTCGGTCCTCGCTACTTCTCTTTCTTCTTGATGATGTTCGTCTTCACCATCAACGGAACACAATTTGCCTGGATCTCAAGCTCGATCCCCAGACCTCCTGCTAAGCGCGCTGCCGCTCTGGCCATCATGAACGCACTTGGTAACTCGACTTCCATTTGGACCTCGTTCACTTACCGTCCTGGTGACAGACCTTACTACCGCCCGGGTCTCGGGATCGCGGCTGGTTTGTTGGTCGCTGCATTTTTCCTGGCCTGCACTCTGCGCTGGTACTTGCAAAGACAGAACAAGGCACTCGAGGAATTGGAGAACGAAGGCTCGAACCTATCGCCAGAGCGTCTGAGAGCTTTGATGAAGAGAGCCGAGGTTGTAGACCTCAGCATGATGCAGAAGGGCTTCCGTTATCTAGTTTGAGAGGGTGCGAGATTTGACGACCGTAACGAATTGTACGCGCGATCAGCATATCATTGTTCATCACCATAAGTTTGTGTGTTCCTTGAAAGTGAGATAACGATGTTGATGTCGATTGCGAAAGCCGAAACTACATTTTGTGAAGAAGCTCCAGCAAAGCAGGAGCCATCGCGCGTCGGGTGAAGATAAGCCGAAGAGGCCGAAGATACCCCGCAGCGTGTCCTTCCTCCCAATCAGTTTGGATGTTCTCTCGACCATATCAAAATGTGATTTACTCTTCCCTTGCCAGCATCATGGCTAAGATCAAGGTCTCACGGCCGTTGATCGAACATCACAATTACAGCGATGCTGATGCTAGTTCGCCTATCTACACCGGACATCGCCAACCTCGACTCTCTTGGAGCTTTGAAGCCACAGATGACACACTGACAGGCTGGCACCAGACTCACTATACCATCAAGTTATCTGCGTGGGGTCAGCCGCATCCGGATATATACGTTGAGAGCTCTGAGTCGGTGCTGGTCCCCTGGCCTGGAAAGCCTCTGTCCTTAGACAGCAGCTGCAGAGTCAAAGTTCGTGTCGATGGTGAAGACGAGCATGGTGATCTTGTAAGCTCACTTTGGTCTGAGGAGATAACTGTGGAATTCGTGCCGCCACGAGACCAACTCTCTGCAAACTTCATTGGTTCAGCTCAACCCCAGTCTGACGGCCCACTCCGACCTCTTAGGCTCCGCAAATCTTTCAACGTGCCCGATTACGACGGTCTTCCAGACAAGGCAAAGCTGTACGTCACTGCATATGGCGTATATCAAGTCTTTGTCAATGGCGAACGGATCGGCAATGATCAGATGGCGCCTGGCTGGACAAGCTATACATATCGTCACCTTTATCAAACCCATGATGTCCGGGAGCATCTAAGGCCAGGGAGAAACGTCATCGGCATTGAGGTGGCTGAAGGCTGGTATGCTGGTCGACTAGGTTGGGCTGGACAACGGCAGTTCTATGGCAAAGCCCTGGGAGTATTCGCTGAACTGCAAGTGGTCGCGTCAGAGACAGAAGGTGCGGTTACGATCACAACGGATGACACTTGGGAATGTGGACATGGCCCACTGATGACCAGTGACATATATGACGGCGAAGTGTATGCCCAAGAGAATGAACAGGTCGGCTGGAATGGCATTTCCAGTTCCGAAGAGCCAGGCCAGTGGATGCCGACGAAAGTGCTCCCATCCACTGAAGCTAAACTGCTCCCATCCGAGGTTCCCCCTGTCAGCGTGACTGAACACATCAAGCCTGTGCGGATTTTCGAAAGCAAATCTGGCAAGACCATCATCGACTTTGGACAGAACATGGTTGGCAAGCTGCTTGTCAAGCAGCTCCGAAAGCCAATTGGTCAAGAGATTGTATTCCGTCACGCCGAAGTGATCGAAGATGATGAACTCGGTACACGCCCTCTACGAAGCGCTGGAGCCAAAGACACCATTCTCTCAAACGGACAAGTGATCGAGACTTGGTCCCCACAGCATACCTTCCATGGCTTCCGATACGTCGAGGTCACAGGTTGGTCTCCTTCGGACGAACGATGCCCATTGACCATGGAAAGTATTGAAGCACTTGTCATGCATACAGACATGAAGCGCACTGGCTGGTTCTCTTGCTCGGATCCTCTCGTCAACAAGTTGCACGAAAACACCGTCTGGAGTATGCGTGGAAACTTCTTGTCAATTCCGACTGATTGTCCACAACGAGATGAGCGATTAGGCTGGACCGGCGATATACAAGTATTCGGCCCTTCGGCCAATTTTCTATTCGATACTAGTGCTATGCTTGGTCACTGGCTGGAGGATGTCGCTAGCGAGCAAAAGGATAATGATGGCATTCCGCCATTCATCGTACCCAATATCCTTACCTCTGACACAGGTGACAACTCTTGGGGCAGATTTCCTCAAGCGGTATGGGACGATGTGGTAGTGTTATTACCCTGGTCTCTCTATCATGCATTCGGCGATGTCGAGATTTTGAAGCGCCAATACCCGAGCATGCAGATGTGGCTTGAGCGGGGTGTCAGGAGGGGTGCTGACGGTCTTTGGGATCCCTCTTTCCACCAACTCGGTGACTGGCTAGATCCAAGCGCACCACCTGACAGACCAGGAGAGGCAAAAACTGATGGCACATTTGTCGCAGATGCCTATCTTGTGCATGTCACTCACCTTATGACTACCATCAGTGACATCGTTGGACACAAGGGAGAAGCAGCGAAATGGGCCCTTGAACACAAAAAGCTGAAGAAGGCCTTCGGCAGGAAATATATCACCATTGAAGGTCTCCCAGTGGCCGACACTCAGACCGGCTTGGCCTTGGCGATTGTTTTCGATTTGTTCAAAACGCCTGATCAAGCAAAGGTAGCAGCGGCCAGACTGGGAAGAGCAGTCAAATTGGCAGACTTCAAAGTAGCCACTGGCTTCGTCGGAACTCCAATTGTGACACATGCATTGTCTTCAGTCGGCCTGCAGAACCTAGCCTACCGTATGCTTTTCGAAAAGGAATGTCCATCCTGGCTCTATCCAATTACCATGGGAGCTACCACAGTATGGGAACGTTGGAACAGCATGTTGCCAGACGGCAGCATCAACCCAGGAGAGATGACCAGCTTCAATCACTACGCTCTAGGCTCAATCGTAAATTGGTTACACGAGGTCGTTGGTGGCATCAGTCCGCTCGAGCCCGGTTGGAAGCGTTCGCTCATCAGGCCTGTGCCTGGTGCCTCGCTCACACATGCAGAGGCCAAACATGACACACCATATGGAATGTTGAGATGCAAGTGGTCCATCGAGTCTGGGCGGTTCATACTCTCTTTGACCGTACCACCAAACACGACCGCCAAAGTTGTCATGCCTGATAGGCAAGCAAGCCACATTCTGGGCGACACAGAAGAAAGCTTCGAAGTTGCATCTGGAAATTATGAGTTCTCATGTGCTTATGAACCCGAGAAGTGGAAGCCCGAAGCTATCCCTATTCCGTTCTATACACCAGTCAAGAAGGAGCTATGGTGATGAGAAACCATTTGTCAAGTTTCATAAAGAAAGATCAAGCAAGGAAAATGTGGCGTCATTGCCAAACATAAAGCACCTTCCTTGCAGATTTGGATTTTATCCCCTTGCAGTGACAACTTACTATAAAACCAGAACTTACACGTCTCTCAAACTATCATCATGATGTTATAAACGATTCAAGCAGATGACTTTGTCGTCAGTGCTAGCGACATGTGCTACTCCTATATTGCTCTTTGTAAGTTTAGCAAGAGCAGCGCCGAAGACGCGAACGAGGTCGATAACGTTACAATGTCTCCCAGTTCTTCGCGCAGAGTGCTTGCCAATTTTGTATTGCATAAAGACTTCACTACGCGGGATGAGCTAAGGAAAGATGGAGTTACGGACCCGGGTCGCTCTTCGATTGTTACCCTCTCTGTATTCAAGTTAGACAAGACCATCGCCGACGACGCGAACAAGGTCGACAACAATGTCATATCTCTCGCTCCTTCGTAGAGAAAAGTGTTCAATATTATGTTGATAGTCATTTCTGATGATGCGGAATAAACTAAGAAGTCATACAGTCGTCGACCCGAACCGCTATTCGACTGGGCACTTCCTAAAGACATAACCGGCAACACATCATTCGTGAGGCACACAATAGTGGTCAGGGTTCATCCCGCTAAGAATTGAGTGCGCTCCATCGAAGGTTGAAAGAGCGGCTTAGATCTCTAAAGGAGGTAAAGAGGTTTTACTCAAATAGGAGAGTAGGTTAAAATACATTGCTGTCTTCTCCTTCTCTATAGTGCTAGATGGGTTGAGCTGGGACACCTGACATTGGAAGTCATAGTCTCTCATGTGTAAGGTTATATTTTCCAGACCTCTATAGAAATGCACAGTTTCTTAAGCAGAAAGGAAGCATCCGCCGAGAGACACCGTATGAACTGTTCCCCTTGGTCTTTACTGTTTTCCAGAAAAAATTATGCATCTTTGCAGTTCTAGCTCCCTCTAAAGCTTCATGGGAAAGTTAGTGACAGTAATGAAGGTTATTATGCAGGGAAGGAGGACGAGGTGAGTTGCATACATACTCTGAAATTCATGTCAAAGTAAAGATGATGGACCATAAGCCAAAGTTATAGAAGAGCATATGCACACTAGTACATCGCACTTATATCTACAGTATTGATTTCAAATTTCGTATTTAAGTCGAGGAATGTGTTGCTAAGTATAAATATGACAGAAAGCATTTTTGAGACCTTGAACTTGATTGATTGAATTGTTTATCCCTTGCATTGCCTCCCTTGCATCAGATCCCATTTGTGATAAGGACAATCGCTTGATCACTGCTGATACGTTTGAAGCCTATACCCAACATCCGATGTTTCCTTGCACTGCAGGTTAGAGCTGGCTCTTGAAGATTGGTCGAATAGAAAGCAAGTGCAGGCACGGAATCCGAGATACAAGATCACGATGCGGTAGTAGGAAACAGCATAGCTGTTGAGAAGCTCATATAAGCCATGCTGTGATACTCCATGCCTTGGGTCGCCGACATCTTCGCATCTCTGTGCTCGACTGTTGCTAAAGTATAAATCTGGTCAACAATCCTTATCTCTTTTGTTTTTTCACCAAAGCAATGGCTGAGAGCATCCAAGGCCCCGCAGGATACGGCAACCACACAGATCCACCATCTGTGCAATTACGCAGGGTGAGAGTGAGGGGGGAATCAGGTCTGTGACCATTTTGACGCTCCTGCTGCTCCCTGACTCCCTGATAAAACAGCTGAGGTCGCAGTGTCACATTAACATCATCGAGGTCTAAGCCCTCTAGGGGGAGTAGCATGTCTATGCATCGCTGCACTGACCTAGTAGAGCAAGGTATCGGGGCTTCTAAAAGTCGAGTCCGTAGGGACCATCCGCAAGGACTTGATGATGTCTGTGCAATTGCTGCACGCGTACTGGCTTGGGTTGACCTGCTTCAAGGTTCTCATCTTGTGAACAGTATGGAGTCTTTATACGAGTCCAAGATGACCAGCTAATGTAATAATGTCGCTTGAACAGTCTGCCTATGTTTCTTTGCAGCTCTCACAACCTCTACAGACCCAGAGGATTACCAGCGTTCTGTTCTTTACCCCCAAACTTTTCATATGACTCTCCTCCACTCTTTTGCTTTTCGTCCTGTTTCGTGAATCCAGCCATTCTGTCTCCAGTTCCTCCTACTAGGTTGCCTACTGGAGATACGACTTTTTGAACGCCTTTGCCTAGGGGGTCGCCGATGAAGGAGAGGAGACCTGTTGCATTATATCAGCATTGTTGGGGGAGACGAAGGGAAGAAATGTAGCGGCAGGTGAGGAAAGTAAATAAGGGAAAGGAAGCAGAAACAAGACAAGGGCGAGGTGACAAGAGAAGAAGCGAGCATACCTTTTTGGTCTTTGGCTCCCAAGTCTACTTCATTGATGTTGTCGGGAAGGTTTTCCCGTAGAGTTCTGTTGATCTTGTCGTCGTCTTCTTGGGGTGCTTGGATGTGATCTTTGCCCGACATGTTGTTTTTGTGGTGTGTTTCTTGGCTGTGGTAGAGTCTTCGGAAGTATATGTTTTCGTATCTCGAGAGTTGGAATTCGAGTATATCAAGAAGTCGAGATGGTAGATATAAGGTTTGATATGTCTCAGAAAGGTCTTTTGCAGCAACAGAGGAAAACCCAGCTCTTTATATTTTGGAGTCAAAGGTCATGAGCCCTCCGAAAGTTTAGCACGAGCCATAAACACAAAAACGTCATGCTGCGGCACCAAGACCCCGCCACAATCTGCAGGGCATGGACGTGATCGACAGCAACTCCACAAAAGCACTCCACATGTGTCGACATACCACTATAAGAAGCACTTCACCGACTCGAGCATAAGAAAGGCAAAAAGAAAACTCGTCTTTCGACATTTTGAACATACAAAAATCCACTCTTTCCAAATCCCCAAACCTTACTGTCCATGCTTGAGTGCCCCGTTCTCCCTCGCCGTATCCACAATCATCTGCAGCACCTCCTTTTCTTTATCCGTAAACTCGTACGCTACGTTACTTTTTAGTGTAGCCATATTGTGGCCTCCAATCCTCCATTCTGCGGCTTCGTGCGTTTCCTTGATCTCAGACATGTACACGTCCCAAGTGCTTACGTTGACGAACTTGTTGTCCTCGAATTTGTCGTCGAGGATCCAGCCGTTGAACCAGAGGGGTCGGTTGTTGAGGTCTAGGTGCAGGAGTTGGGGTGAGTGGACTGTGTAGAGGGAATGGACTTCTGCGTCGCGTTTGGTGGGAGGAGCAACTTCGTTCTCGCGGCCGTGTTCTTCTTCGTTGGCTGAGGATGAAGCTTCGTGCTTAGGAGATGACTGGGATGCTGGGGGCTGGTAGTTGTCGATAATTTCGGCTTTGCCTTGGACAAGCTTGTAGTGGACGTGCTCGGATACAACGCCCATGTTGCCAACAGCGCCTTCGTTGAACCAGTAGTCGGTGTCGCCAGCAAGCTCCCAGCCGAGCCAGAAGGTCTCCTTGTCGCCGTAGAACAGCGAGTAAACGCCCTTGGCGCCAGTCTTGGAGTTGTCATCACGGTCAGGACCGTTCATGCGAGTGACAGTCAGCATAGCGACAAAGTGACGCCACTTGTCCACGACAAGACAGCCAGATTCCTGCTGCTCGCGACTCTCGCCAGTCCAGTAACGCGAAGTTTGTGCTTTCTTCGAGATGGGCTTGGGAAGCATATCCTTGAGCCACTGCTTGCGGGAAGAAGGAGCATAGATTCTGTCACGGAAGAACAGAGCGCCAGTCTCGACGTATCCAGGGTCTTCGAACAGATCCTCAGGATTGACGAAGAACAAGGCGTCGGCGTCAAGGTAGATGACCTCGCGGAAGCTCGACATGAGAAGAGCAAAAGCCTTGGAAGCCCAGCCCTTGAGCTCCCAACCCTCGTCAGAAACCATCTGACTCAAATCACGGGTGACGACGCTGGGGATAGATTCCAACCTCATTCTCCAATCATCGTTGAGATCGTTCTCGCCGAGATACATGATCTCAACCGGAAGATTGCATCCTAGTTTGCGGAACGACATGATCGAGGTGAGAATGAAAGGAGCCTGCTTGTCGTTGCCGGAAAGCACGATACCACGACCACCATTGCGGAAGTGGGAGTGAAGAGTAAGGTGATCCGCAAAGTAAGGCGAGGTGTATGGGAACAGGATGTTCGACAACTTCGCAAGGAAAGCTCTGTATCTCTCGTATGCTCTGACAATATCTCCTCGCTCCAAGTTCGAGACTTCAGCGAGTTCCTTCTCAGGTGCGTTCTCCAGGTAGTTGATGACATCGTCGCGGACGTAGGTCAACTTCGAGTCAGCAACGACATGAAGTGCCTCCCAGACGGTAAAGAACTTGTTGAATGCTCTGACTCTGACACCCAGCTCTTTCAGGCGGTCTTGACCGCCACCCTCGAGCGGCCGAAGAAGGTCGCGCACGTAGATCTCATCTGGGATCATATGAAGGACGTCTTTGAGAGCCCCGCGGAAGGAGTACTTTTCGCCGTTGCCGATGTTGTGGGCAACAAAAGGTGTGGATTGAGTGTGGTGGGATGGCTCGACCGCGGGTTCCTCGTCACTGCCTGTCTCTGGCACGTAGTCGGAGCCTTCCTTCATATCAGGCTCTTTGTCGTCCGTCTGCGAGTCCTTGAGCTTTTCGTACTCGGCCTCCTCGTCTCCCTCGACATGATCGACAGTGTGTTTCATCTCTTCTTCATTGTCTAGTTTGCCCTCCTCGTGTTCCTCGGCAGCGTCGGTCCATCTGCCATTTTCGGTATCACCGTAGCCCCGCGGTGGGGCATCTTCCGTGACAGGTTTCTCTGTGTGAGCACCGAAAGTGACTTTGTCTTGGATGGTCGTTGGCACCCACGTCGAAGATTCGGGTCCGCGTGTGGCAACAATGTAGCAGAGTACAATTGCAAGCGAGATAGAGAGGATGCGGACAACATGAATTCGTCGTCGTGGTTGCTGGAAGTAGTCTGTGTATTTGGAGGGCGAGCCTGGTGTTGCTGGTGTTCGGAACCCTTTGTCGGGTGTGCCGCTCCGTGAGGGCACGTTGATCAACATCTTGATCAGGACAGGGCCAGTCGTGTGCAGTGATTGTAAGAAGCAGGAAGGTCTATGTATTAATCAGTTCGCTTCAAGGGGCTGTAT
>Ga0268251_10000461_pt1 | contig 12934 bp, 9 predicted proteins | sample AgamicAsMae_FD_200527 | JGI IMG/M metagenome (GOLD analysis project Ga0268251, IMG submission 200527) | Agave microbial communities from Guanajuato, Mexico - As.Ma.e (v2) (version 2) | ecosystem: Host-associated > Plants > Phyllosphere > Phylloplane/Leaf | place: Guanajuato, Mexico | collected...
CATCATCTTCTGGGCGATGAAGACCTGGGCAGGGGGGATCTCGATACCCAAGTCACCACGAGCAACCATGACACCGTCGGTCTCGCGGAGAATGTCGTCGAAGTTGTTGACACCCTGCTGGTTCTCAACCTTGGAGATGATCTGGATGTCCTTGCCATCCTCACCAAGAACCTCACGGATGGCCTTGACGTCGTCACCGGAGCGGATGAAGGAAGCGAAGACCATGTCGACGCCGTTCTTGACACCGAAACGGAGATCGGCCTTGTCCTTCTCGGAGAGAGCGGGAAGATCGACGTCGGTCTTGGGAAGGTTGACACCCTTCTTGGACGAGATCTTGCCGTTGTTGACGGCTCTGGCGCGGATGTTCTTGTCGTCAACAACCTCGAGGACCTCGAAAGCGAGGACACCGTCATCGACGTAGATGATACGGCCGGCCTCGATCACCTTGGTGATGTTCTTGTAGTCGAGGTACCTTGAGAAGTGATTAGCACATGTTTTGGAGGCAGAGCCAATGAATCGCGTCTTACATGTTCTTGTCGTCGCAAGCAGTGGCGTACTTGTCGTCGGTGGTGATGTTGATCTCGGTACCGGCGCTGATGGGGAAGTCCTGGTCGCCGACAGTGTTGCCGGTTCTGATCTCAGGTCCTTTCTGAACGCTTGTTAGCGCAGCTCTTCCCGTTACGATTATGCGGCTTCAGCTTACGGTGTCAAGAGCAATGGCAACGGGACGGCCAGCCTGGGTCTTCTCGGCCTCACGGGCGTTGTCAATGACGGACTGGTGGTACTCGTATGAGCCGTGGGAGAAGTTCATGCGAACAACGTTGAGACCGGCTTTGGTGGTGTTAGCTTGGATGCTAGACGCTGAGCAGAAGTGAGAGTAGCATACCAGTTCTGAGCATGTTGATGGCCTCGGGAGAGTTGGTCTTGGGACCTGTGTCTTGTCAGCGCGCGCTCTTCCTGTGGTTGCAGTACAGGCAGCTTCGATCTTACCAATGGTGCAGATGATGGAACTGCGGCGGAACTGGCGCTTGGGGGCATACTCAGTGTTGAGCTGCGAGAGCCACTCAATTCTGGTGCGGCCAGCCTGGAGGTGTGCGATTGCGTCGGCCATCTTGTCTGTATCTGGTGGATTGGAGAGGTGGTGAGAGGAAGAGAAGGAGAGAAAGGCAAGGGAGACGTCAATCAAAGAAGACGCGGCGCTTGTTGAGAGGAACTTAAGCTGTGAATATTTTAGTCGCGGGGTAAATCCATCCAGCCCGCACGCAGCACATACCCCCGTGTATCAGCTTTCTTTTGTTTTTTTTATTGCGTCGTGATTGTCTAGACAGCGGTATGCTATCTCTGGCAAATCGTGATATCAGAAGACAACACGAGATTTCACAATGTCTACTCTATGAAGTCGTATATCTGCCAGCGTGCCAGCAGCAATGAAGAAGAGCTCATGTCAGTCGAATATGTGCATCAGCACGCTGTTGCAGAGCAACCACCGGCCCCTCATCTCAACCATTCGGTCCGTGAATTCCGTGATAAGCATCCATCGCCAATTACTAAAATTGTGCCCATCTCCGACCCTGCTTTATTTATCCTGCTCGCCTGCATGCAAGCCTCTTATGCTCTTGCCAAATCAGACCATCATCGACATCAGCAGATTGCGAGTCTTCTCTCATGCCCCATCACGCTCTTTTCCTCAACCCCGTTGATCAAGAAAGCTAAGAAGCCGAAATCTGATACTGGCCGCTTCTGGTCTCACCGGTTCCGTCGTTCTCATCCAAAAGGTGATTTCTCAACCACCTCTGCTAGCCTGCGTCGCATCTCTGGGCGTTCGAGAGGCTTGGGCCATAAATATACCACACGTGGAGGAAACGTTGCAGTGACATGTTTCTTTTGCAATCGCGACTTCGGACAACGATGCTCTACCATACCATTTACTGCAATTAGGCGGTGAACGCCGAGAAGCGATCAATCGTCTATGAGACTGTACACTATTGCTTCCCAGCTCGGGTGTACTCGCGGAGCTCTGCGACAAGACGACCACGAGGGCTCTTTGCCATGAGTTGATTTCACTCTTGCAGAGGCCATCTGCTGCTTACTGACAGATGTCATGATTTTTGGTCAGCATATTGGAAGAACGGGACGATATCCGCCCGACAGCGACGGCTCCGATGCCGAAGCAAGCGACCTCACGGGCCGAACGCAGCCTTATGACCTCCCGGGCCAACCGTGAAGACCAAAGTGTTGGACCCTGGTGACGGACTCTCCGCCAGCTTCGCGAGTCGTGGACAGCCAAAGGCTGCAGCCATCCATCTGCCTCTGGTGTACCAACAACCACCAACTACAACATCAAAAATCTTCCCTAAGAGACACGCCTACCAGTCCCCTGTAGCCTCCGATAGAATTTCGCATAAAAGCCACATCTGCCATCCCCCATCTTCAAACACACACGCGACCTTGACCATGGTGGTACGTGAAAGCAACATGTCCACGAACTTGAATCCAACGCGAAACGCGAAGACTCATACCAAACCCCTTCCTCTCCACAGCTCGGCCGCCTCACCCACTACGCCTTCGACGCCGTCCTCTTCTCCGCCTTCCTCGCCGGTGTAAAGCGATCCACAGGCCTTACGTGAGCTACTCCTCTGCTGTCAACCCCGCCTACCTACCCACCCACCTTCTGCCTACATCCCTCGCAACACACGCCCATAAAAACCGATAACCCAAGACGAAAGAGAAAGAGAAAGAGAAACTAACCACAACCCAGCCCCAGTGTCAACGAAGACAAAATCACAGACAACGAGACCGCAAAGTCGTGGATCAATTCCTACCTGGCTGTCGGCGAAATGGTCATGGATCAGAGTGTCGCCGTCATGAGTTCCATAGCTTGGTTCGAGCGCAAGAGGTAGAAAAGAACACATATGTGTATTACCCTACTTTTCCCTCCCGACTCGCTCTATTCAGCAGATCTCGTGGGGAAGGACACGAGAGAATGACAGTTAGGTGGGAATACCAAGGACTGTACAAAGGCAAGAGGCTACAGGAGAGACATGGCGGAACGAGATGGTCAAGAGCGCTCGGGAATAGTGGACATCGCATCGGGGTTGTGCTTTGAGACAACGAGCGTTTTTGTGGCATAACGGTTTTGCGCTCTGGCATCGAAAGATGCATGTCATGTTTGCAGTCGAGAAGACCCGTTGCTGGCACGATGAGCGAGAGGAAATCAGCACTGGCGTGGTCAAGGGTTCAATTCAAATCAGGTTAAACGTTCTACGTTGCTCTTTGCAGATGGTTGTACCGGACCTCGAACGATTACGTCATGGTATGGGTAGGTCAGGGTCATATCGTCAGCAACCATTTTTGAGCAGTCGACGACGATATCGCAGCCACGCTGGGGTCTATGTCGCTATATACCACCTTGGTGAAGTCTTTGCGGCTTTATACTACGTGTATAGGAGCCATCTAGTGTTTGGTCCGGGTAGAGATGAGTTATACCAATTCTAAGGTTTTGAGATATCAAAGTCCAGAAGATGACCTACATACCACACGACTCTTCATCACTGTCTCCTGCAAGAACCATGTGAATGTCCAAAAAGTCTGTGCGGCCTGATGAATACAGACATGATTTTTCTACATAAAATACAAGTAAAAAGGCTGTACAGAGAATCGTACATCAGAGGACTTCAAAAAATCTACTCATCCTCATCGACCCACTCCCACTCATCCTCGTCTCCATCAGGGTACCCAAGCACACCCCTGACACCCCTTACAACACCGTCCCAAAGGCCCTTCTTGTGCGCCATAGCCAAAACAAGCACTATAGGCAAATGCCACACTGATGCCCAAAACAGTGCTCTAGCCGTCAAGACCGCAGTCTTGGTCTCTCCGCCTCCACTGCGCCAGAAGCGGAAAGCTTCATAGGCCATCCAGCCATTGATTGCTGACGAAGTAACGACGAAATAGCGGTCTGTGACGTTGACGTAGCTGAGGCCGATACAGATGGGGAACATGAGTAGCGAATAGCGTAATGCGACGCGTGTGTTCATGCGAGGGTTGAGGGACACCAACATGCGGTATCCAGCAGCGAGGTACTCGTGGCGGATGGGATGAGAGAGAGCGTTAAAGTGGGGGAATTGCCAGGCAAAGAGTAGAGCGGCGAGTAACCAGCCACCTGCAGATGCTGGGCTGAAGAGCAGAGCCGAGGCTTCATCAGCGAGAGATTGTGGTGATGAGGAGGTTATGTAGTGGCCTCCAGCTGCGCACCAGCCCATGAGCGGTGGGATCCCGCCTACGATGGCGCCAATCCAGGTGTTGACGGGGTGTATGCGTTTGAGCGGAGTGTATATGCAGGCGTACAGCACGGCATTGGCGGCACCCAGCATGGCAGTGGTGGGATTGACGCCGTACCACAGAATAGCAGTGCCGGTAGCACCAGCAGCCAGAGCGAACAGAACAGCAGCACGAGGGCTAACCAGTTTCCTGACCAAGGGCCTGTTGCGTGTGCGGCTCATCTTGGCATCGTGGTTGGTCTCGAAGAGCATGTTCAATGTGTTGGCGCATGCAATTGTGCTGAATGTGCCGGTGGTGAGGAACAACAGGGTCAGGCTGCTCAGCGAGGGAGTATGGGTGGCTGCGGTGGAGAGTAGAGAGGGTACAGGGTATAGCGAATATGAGGCGGTGGTGGTGAGGACGACGAGGAAGGCCAGGCGCGGCTTGGTGAGGGAGAGGTAGGTGGCCATGCGACGGCGTAGAGAGGTGGGCGCGGCCTGTGCTGCGATACTGGACAGGGCACTCGAGGCATCGGGAGGTAGCTCGGGCAAGAGGCCGTCCGGACCTGTTGTCTGTCGTCGCCGCCGCGGGCGTGGAGATGGTGTGTCGATTGCAGTATTCTCTGCTTGTGGTACGCTTGTCTTCTGCCCCTCTGTCTTGGTCGCCTCTGTCCAGTTGGAGCGCATACCGACCATCCTCGGCTCTGCGCCATTTGCTAGGAAGTAGCGTCCATCCAGCTCTTGGGCCGTCTGTCTAACAATGCGTGAAGCTGATATGTGTCGCCTCGGTGTGATGGTCGCCGACGTGGCCAGTCGTTGTGTGAATGTCTGCTTCTGCCCCAGTGTCCTGGCGCATCGTGTGCATATCGATGCCTGCTCGCTGAGTCCTGCTGTGAGCAGCGGCCATCCGACCAGCCGTAGTCGTGTCATAGTCGTGTCGATGTGAATGTCTGCTTCTTTGCTAGCCCTCTAGTCTGCGATATTTGCGACTGCCCGAGAAGTCATCAGTCCATGTCAATTGCTTTGCTGCTCGTCAAGTCTCCTGGGCACACGGTCGTCGATGTGAGATCTAGATCAAGATGCTGTAATAATTTGTATCCTCCCCGCCAACATCATCGGAAGCCCATGGACCCGTTCTCCGATCTTCCTACAAGCTACTCACTTGGAATATATGACCGATCAACCTACCTATCAACCATTACCACCGACTCTCGCATGACAGGTACTTCATGAATGCAGATACGACATGATTAAGTTGTTAAGATGATGATACGGTTAAAATTACTCCCAACCCAGTCCTTTCTCTTTTCAACATTAGCCATCTCCACGTCGTGACCCAAATGCTCGTCGTCACATCGTCCTCGTCTCCGTCTTGTTGTGCTCGACCATCTGTCTCAATTCAGTCGCACACTCATCAACGTGAAAATGTTGTTGACCAATCCTTGGACCATGTCCCCAAATCCACTAGGCTGTCCTGCTCTTTCCCGCTCCGCCTGCTCTCGAAGCTTGAGAGCATCCACCTCAATTTCAAGCTCGTGAATCTTGCGCCCATCCGCCCCCTTGACTTGAGTCAGATCCACGCTGTACACAGAGTGCGTGTAGCTGAGTCTGTCCTTTTTGCGCTCTCCAAACTTTGTATCTGCTCCTTCCACAATCGCTCTAGGATCCAGGCCAGGCCGGTGCATGTCCACTTCTATGTTGATACTGATTCGACAATCGAACGGTGAATTGGGACAGAATATGTCGAGATCCGCAAGTCGAATCTTGACTATGCGCGCAATTACTGGGTCAGAGCCCGGTGGAGCTCGCTCGTTGATCGAAGTCCGGAGTCGCGGCTGTCTGTTTGGATCGAGGTATCTCGACGCCGACTCTGGCAGCGCATCCAGTCCCGCGCCACTGAGTTGTGCAAACGAGTCAATCTCGTAACGATGTTTGTAATCCAGCCTGTGTCTACCCGGAATTGCCGCAGACTCTTGCACGGCCTGATTCAAGAACTCATTCAAGCGTTTGTGATGTGCTTCGGTCATGTGGCTCTCGAAACGTAGCTGCGAAGACATGTTGCGATCAAGCACCACCGGATTCTGCGCTGGCAAATGTACTCGCTGGTCGGTACTTTTGGCGACCAACGTGCCAAGCTTGGCCTCGATCTCGAGTGCGCCGTTGTGTGCATTGCCCACACCGATTTCGGGCCTGCCGAGCATTTCATCAAACAAGTATTTTCCGACCTGCAACGTGAACTGATCAGACTGGGCCATGCTGCCTTTGATACAGGGCTCCCATGGCCCGAGAAAAGGATGCATAGGCGCGCTGGGTGGAGCGTGACCGTTCGTCGATGGTTGCGGAGCGTGGCCGTTGGCTTGAGCCATTCCAGGGGGTTGTTGCTGTGGTTGAGGTGTTGTCTGAGCCTGTTGTTGTGGCGTGACGACGTGCAGAGTTGGACGAGGCGATGGACGTCTTGCTTGAGTAGGATCCGGTGGTGGCCCGAGGCGGCGATCAACGTCGGGGTTGTAGAGAGGATTTGACGGCATATATCTGGCCCAGATTGGAGGTTCGGCATATCTTTTCTTGGTCTTCTTGAGAGGGACAGATGGCTCGGGTTCGCTTTCAGCAGGGCGCTTGAGGGTGGGTTGCGATACGCTTTGAGGCTGGGATGAAGGGAGTGGAGGTTGCGACATGGCCTGTGGCGGTGCAATAGGCTGCTGAAGTAGCGACTCGGAAGTAAGAGCTGTCTGCGACTCGTGCTTGATGTGGGCTCGGGGCTCGAAAGTTTGGACAGGGCTGCCGTTGGAAAGCGAGGACTGCGAGTGGTGCAAGTGAGGATGTTGCGGGTGAGGAGGCGGTATGGATTGGCCCCTCGCGATGGCGGGTGAAGAAACCATCAGAGGTGAATGATGTCTGGAATCATCGTTCAGGATGCTTCGGAAACCTCCGGGCGTCTGGCTGCCGATGCGAGGCTGAGAGGGACTAATTTTGGCAGACTGTTTGGTGGTGGTGAGGGGCGAAATAGCCTGGTCGGTCGAACTGCGATGGGGCGCGCGAGGTTCGTGCGACGGATATCTTTCTCTAGCGGTCCAGGACGAGTCGGTGCTGTTCTGGCGCGTGGGGAGCACAACCTTTGTCTTGGGACTAACACTGAGGCTTCTGTCACGCTCCGAGAGATTTGTGGGATAGTCAATGGATGGTCTCTTTGCATAGGTCTGCGGCGACTCGGACGGGTATGCAGATTGCGGCGGCAGGGAGTGGGCAGGGGACTGCGAGGGCATGCCAATCTGGTGCTGCAGGGCGTATGAAGCACCGGATGTGGCGCGTTGATGCTGAGCTTGGGCGAGCGAAGGTTGACGAGCGTAGGGCTGCATGGGTGGACCTAGAGGAGTGCTGGGCTGCGAGTGCTGCGGCGGATAGGGGTGCGAACTGCGGTGGGCGCCAGGAGGAGTCGGTGACATGGAATGGGGGTAGTGTGGATAGCTCTGTTGGCGGGGGGTGAGTTGTGGGTAGGCCTGCGAGGGACTATACTGTTGCTGTTGTGGCTGCTGCTGCTGTTGTTGTTGTTGCTGGTGATGGTGCTGTGGTTGTGCCTGGGGAGGGAAGGGATATTGGCTGCTAGGATATTGCTGTTGCGGCGTGTGCAGCCCCATCGGAGTCGAGGGCATCGACGGGTTCGAGTGCCGCGCTTCATGCTGCTGCGGAGGCTGAGGCCTCTGTTGATAGAAGGCCTGTGGCGGAGGTGGTTGTTGGGGATGTTGGTGCTGTTGCGGCGGCAGTGGAGCAGCATACGGGCCCGACGACGACCTTTGCTGGAGCAGCGGAGGCGGGAAGCTGCCTCGCTGACTGCCCTCGTGTTGACTCGACGAGCGACCCGGCCCGGCGTCGTTGTTGAGCATGTCGCGCAGGTCCATAATGGCTGCGCAAGTTGCTCAAAGAATGCCTTGGACGTGTCGTGTGTTCTCCTGGCAGGTGCTTCTGGCCTCTGCGCCGGCGGCGCTACTACTCGTACACGTTGGAAGATCTAATTACACATCCAGGAAATGAAGACGCCAGGAGCGCATGCGACAGCAGAAAAATTGGCAGTTCGTCGATGGTATACTGATGGGCAGAAGGCCTGAATCCTGACATGTTGGAAGCTTCTGCCCGACCGACTCTGAAGCCTGCACAGCCCAATCCATGCGAAACATCCTTCTTCGCCTACCAGCACACTCCACCTACCTACAGCGAGCTCGCCTCGGTGGACCAACGAAAGCATTCTTGACTATACCAGCATCTCGCTGGGGGCACTCTCATCCTTTGCACATGCTCATCGCTCCGAGGTTCAACAACTCGTCGTGATTTGTGAATCGCGAATCGCGATTGCTCTTCTTGGCAAATTGTGAGGTCGGCTCCAGCGGCCGTGCGCCGTGCTCAGCTCCCAAGCTCCGGTCAACATGGAAGGAAGGCATCAAAAGGTCCGGTCACGAGCAAAACACTTTCGCTCAAAACACACCATCTATTTCAGTTCAATTCCATGGATTTGATATGTATACCGAAAACATATTGTATTGATGACAGGTAGATCGTGAGGTCCGATCGGTATCCTCGTTTCTTGGAAAGAGTTGACTTTCTCCTCCTTGCTTCAATTATGTCTCATGCCTGCTACAGCTTCCTGCATCTTGGCACTAATAGCTCTTCTTTCTTTATACTACACATCAATGTTCGACCTCTGCATCCAATATATCGATTAGATGCTTCTCAGAATACGTCATGCTCGAGCACTTCTTCACCACCCCCTGAACGCGTGTATTCCTACACACCTACTCTAGCGTCCACCACTTCCACTCAACACCAAAGGCGAAGCTTTCAAGGCGTTCGAGGCGTCTTTTGCTGTCCTCACAAAGAGCCCGAGCGCTGTCAGCTCTCCTTCTCTGGTTCATGTCGGGAGATCACCCAAGTAGCGCAACTGATTGACATCCTAATCTAGCGTGCTAGGACCAAAGCGAAAAGAGCCAGTCAAGGAAACAAGGTCGATGCTTGTTCTTCAGCTGCCAGACGGAGATTTGCGTTTTTCAGCTGAACAGATTGTTGTCTATGTCAAGTCTCGGCGCGGTCCTCCTCTAGGGCCTCGTAATCTCTCATCGCCCACTCTCCGTGCCACATGGAAGCCTCCTTATTGTTCACCACGAGCCTCATGCAGCCATGCCAGCATGCGTTGACGACGCCTACCGAGCTGCTGTCCGAGGGCTTAAGCCTTGTCTTTCTTCAGGTCGTTTCCGTTTCGCGTCCGACCGGCGTTGCCGACCGGAGACTGCGCTAGTAGCGACCACTTACTCAAAATGCATCATCTATAACTCGAAAGCGCGTGCTCGTGTGTTCAGAAGCGCATTATACCTTTTCATGTCTTCGATCGAAGGCTTCCATTTCTTCGATTGCTCCGTACAGGTCTCACTCCTGTTCACCCACTGACCGTTTTCGGCAAACGTCACACGTTGCTGCCATCTGCCGAGGAGGTTGAGCTTTTCTCAACGACTTTTCAACGGCATGAATCATCACAGAGTGCGAACAGTCCAGAATTTGCTCTCACAAATATCTTTGAACGGGCAACGAGCCGCAGTGCATCTGGACGGACATTTTACACTTTTCTATGCAGGAACAGAAAACAAGAGTGCTTCCACGCTCGCATGCGGAAGCCCGACCGGTCGAGGCGTACGCTAACGCAGGTCACCGCGATTCGCTAGCTCAGCCAAGGTGCATATGGCTAGCTGATGCATAGCGAGCTCGCGAGCACGGTCCAAAGTTTCCTCTCTAGGTCGCTTTTACACTTTCGAGGCATCAATTTTAGCACGCTTGAACACGCTTTTAGCTTCTCCATAGTAGTTGCCCCTAATGTTCAGCCGCTTGTGGTTTGCTTGGGACCGATAACCTGACGGCCACCCCGCCCGGGACGTGCTAACATGCAAGAGCTGAAGAATCAGAACATATAAGAATCTGCTGTTTTCCCACCGTTACCGTTGCTGTCTAAATCGTCGCTCGCTTCTATCACCTCCTCGTTCACCAAGGGTCTCGTACCCACTTCTCTCGTTCATCATGTTGGCTTCCTTCTGGAAGACGCTCGTCTGCCTCTCAGCTCTCCTCCTCCAGGATGTCTCTGCCCAACAGTACCTCGGAGACGTTATCCCTAATGCCACATACCCCGGTGTTCCTGGCTCAGAAATCGTTTACTTCAGAGTCAAGGATCCTGCTGGAGTAAACAACAACCTCACTCTCGTTAACTACCAATCTCTGGGATCCAATGGCAAGCGTATCAATGCAGCCAAGGTCCAGCGTGCTGTTATCATTATCCATGGCCTCAACCGTGATGCGGGTACATACATGAGCAACGTAAGTGGATCGTGATTGCCGTTGTGAACCAAAGACTGATCGACGTTCCAGATGTTGAGTGCTCTTTCCCAAGTTACCACCGACTCCAACATCAACTTCGATTCCGTTGTCATCAATGCACCCAGTTTCCCCAACGGAGACGACAAGAACGTCTCATACCCGTACTGGGATTACCCTCCTGGTGCTAAGAAGAAGGCAGCTGGTGGTAACCAATCTTGGACGAACCTGCTGGTTTGGAAGGCATCGCAATGGGCTGGCGGCGGTACCAACCAATACCCCAACAAGGCTCAATCCGTTTCCTCTTATGAGGTTCTTGACCAGCTTATTGCGTGGTACGCCAACCCGGCCAACTTCCCTAACATCAAGCAAATCGTTATCGCTGGTCACTCTCTTGGCGCGCAGACCGTCCAGCGCTATGCGACTGTTGGAAAGCCTCTTAGCTCTGTCGGAGTCAACGTTCCTGTGACTTACTGGATTGCCAACCCCAACAGTCTTGTCTGGTTGAACTCGTCGCGTCCTCTTTCCACCGCCAGCTGTGCGGACTACGATGAGTGGCGTGATGGTCTTTCCGCTTACGCTGCCTACCCCAACGTCTACAACACTGGTCTCGTTGCTTCAGGCACCTCAGCAGTGCTTGCCAACTACCAATCCAAGAACAAGGCCTACGCTCGCGGTACTCTTGACATGGGCGATGATTCGTCTGGCTGTGCCCCTTTCACCACTGGAAGCAACCGCCACGAACGTTTCTACTACTTCATCAACTGGTGGACGCCTACTTGTGAAGCCCCCAACTCAGCCTCAGGCCACTGTGATACTGTCGATCTGGTCCCCATGGGACACGATGGTGGTGGTATGATGGCCTCCCTTGCTGGACAAGCCCGTCTGTTCAAGGACAACTTCTATGGTGATGGTGCGAAAGCATACGATTTCGGTTACCCTCGCATCCAAGCCAACGTTGACGACCCCAACCCCGATCCTGCTTACAACTCGACTTCGGACGCAGCAAACAAGACTGTCTACGCTGGCAACATGACCTATGCAGGCTGCTACACTGATTCGAGCTCCCGTACGCTTGCCACTCTGATCTACGACTCCCCTTCCAACACCATCGAGAAGTGTACCACGGCTTGCGCCAACGCCGGTTTCTCGATCGCGGGTATGGAGTACGGCAGCCAGTGTTGGTGTGACAACAAGATCGGTCCCTACACCCAGAAGGCTCTGGATCTCGGTTGCTCCCAGCCTTGCCCTGGTAACACCACCGAGGTCTGTGGTCAGTCCGGCCGTCTGTCGCTCTACTCGAACGGTTCGCCTGTTCAAGGGGCTGCCCCCTCGAACCCTGAAGTTGTGGGCAACTACTACTACGCTGGATGCCACAACGAATCGACTACCGGTCGTGCTCTCTCGGGTCCTTCGTACTCCGATGGCAAGAACATGACCCTGGAGAACTGTGCAGCTTTCTGCAACGGCTACAAGTACTTCGGTATCGAGTATGCCGCTGAGTGCTACTGTGGCTCATACTTTGGTGCCGGCAGTGCCATCGTTTCGGACAACACTTGCTCTATGTTGTGTACCGGTAACTCGCTTGAGCTTTGCGGTAACGGCGGCGCTCTCTCTGTTTACACACTCAACTCTGATGCACCTGTTTCGACCATTATCCAGGGCTCCACTACCGCTGGTTCTACACCAACAAACACAGGCTCAGGCTCAGCGTCCAGTCTTCCTTCCAGCAGTCTTTGCCCTGCCACCAACGGACAGACCATCGCAGACTCGAACAACATCACCTATACTGTGTCATGTTCTTCGGACACCAACGTTGGCTCATACTCCAGCGCCCAAGCAAGCGCCTCTTACTTCGACTGCATGGTTGCCTGCGACAATGCCGCTTCGTCTGGATGTGTTGCTTTCACCTATGTCGGAGGAGCACTAGGCAGCGGATCAGGAACTTGCTACCTGAAAAACAGCCAGGGCAGCTTCACGGCAGGTGGTAACAACCTTGTATCTGGATTCAGAACCTCGTCTGGTTCCACTGGAGGAGTCACTACCACAACTTCATCTGCCGCAGCTGCAGCGACTACCTATGCCAACGGCTCGACCCCTACTGTGGCCGGTGTCACCTACGCCATTGAGGTCAACGTGACTTACTCTGGTACCACTCTGGCTCTTTCCAAGAAGCGTGCTGCTGCCGTTGTTGGAGACTGCTTGAACACCTGTGCCCAGAGCACATCCTGTGTCGGAACTGCATTCGACGGATCCGTTTGCACTTTCTTCGGCTCAATTGACAAGAGCACAAAGTCGTCTGCTCCTGGTACCACTTTTGCTACTGTTCA
>Ga0268251_10000463_pt1 | contig 12923 bp, 12 predicted proteins | sample AgamicAsMae_FD_200527 | JGI IMG/M metagenome (GOLD analysis project Ga0268251, IMG submission 200527) | Agave microbial communities from Guanajuato, Mexico - As.Ma.e (v2) (version 2) | ecosystem: Host-associated > Plants > Phyllosphere > Phylloplane/Leaf | place: Guanajuato, Mexico | collected...
GTCTCACACTGCATCGGAAGGAGAGAACAGCGACCAAGGTGACACGGGTGGGGGTACTGTGGTGACTCCTTGGCGTCGAGAGCACTTCACCGTGAGACACTTTCTTCATCATCTAAAGGTTGTGCCCTATCTGCCAGCAATTAATAATACGGTTGCTCTAAATTAAGTTTTGTGTACGCTACGTCGTCCTCGGGGTATCTGGAACTCATCGAAAGATATTACAAGTTATCGCTAGAACGCAGTATGATGGTATAAACACCCAGAAAACAGATCAGCCACCAGGTCTCGTCGACTTGGGTAGCAGTAAAACCGAAGCATTATAAATTGGCAAGATCAAATGCGGCCACCTTCCACAACCTCTCTCCCAATTAGCTCCAACAGGCCAGCCTCACTTGTACGTCGCCTCTCAAGGACCCAGCGCTTGCCACCATTGGAGTCTTCTTCGCGGACATAAGTGATGTTGTCCGCACCACTACCAGATCGTGAGTGTGTCTGGTATGATTGACGTTCAGGAGCTGCAGCTGAGTCCTTCGGAGCAGCCTTCTTGGCTGTCACAGGCGTTCCTGGCATCTCATGCGGACCAGACGAGTTCTTCTTAGGAGTTGAAAGGTTGTCTGACATGAAGAATGCGTGTGGAGGCTGTAAAGGTGAGCCAAGTGTTTGACTGTTGGTGACGCCGTTGGGCATTGATGCGTGGACCGGCGATGTAGGAGCAGGGCTCGAGGAATGATTAGACGGGTTATAGTTGGAGTTGCTGTCGCTACTTCGCTGCCAGGCCATGGGAACACCACCGCTGGCACGCGGCATGAAATAGCCATTAGGCATATTCTGCGCCGCCATTGTAGGACTGTAAGGAGCTGGCACGCCGAAAGACGAGGACAAGGAATTGACACTGTTGCTGCTGCTACCAAAAGCGCCCTGTTTGAGTCTCCGGAGATCTGCTAGTGTCATCTCGTCTTCCTGTAGATGCTGCCAAGCAAGAGGGCTCATGCGAGCTGCTGCCATATGGGAGGGTGGGAAACCAGGCGATGGAAGAGCAGCAGCAAGAGGGCTGAACGGTCCGATATACGAGTTACGCGTGCTGAATTCACTTCGTTCAGTAATTGGAGTCAAATTTGGCTCCTTGACACTTTTTTGCCGTACGATTTCGATGCCAGGTGCGCCGAAGTAGCCACCGTTGATGGCCTCAACTGTGTCAGGATCGCTTCCTTGACGTGCTCTGGCGTAGAAACCAAACTCTTGGCTGTAGAACCCTTCGTCGTCATTCGCAAGGGCTTCTGAATTCGCAGCAGATATCAGGTCTGAATCGTCAAAAGCGAAGTCATCGTTTGGGAACTCTGGAGATGAGAAAGTGTCATCTATGGTTGTACCGTCGCTGAAGCCGAAATCAAAAGCCGAGTAAGAGCCTCGAGAAGGATCAGTCGATCCAGACATGTAGCTTTGACGCATCTGAGGCTGCATCTGCATCTGTAATTGCATCTGCATTTGCATCTGGTATGGCGATAGATGTGGCATCTGCATCTGCAAGTAAGGTGGAATCTGCATCTGCATAGGCGGAGGCATGGACATTTGCGGTTGCATATATTGTGCCTGCTGCGAGACGTCGTCCCCGCTTTGTTCGTTGTCTTCGGAATAGACAGAATCAGAAGTCGCTATACTATTTTGTCTTGTGAATTTACCATCAGCGGCGGCCCGGTGTGCAGCTTCTGCCAAAGCACTGTGGTATGCAGAGAGGTTGTGGCTATCGTGTGGACCTTGCTGCGAATCATGTCGTGGTGGTTCTTCTTGAGACTCTTGCAGCTGCTCGCTCGGTTGAGAGGAAATCTCAGAGAATGGCGAACCAGCAGAGAAATGTCCAGTCCCAGGGTTTTGGATGAGGAACGGATGACCGTCGACGTCGTGGATGGCAACATTTGGAGGAGAGTATATGGAGGCAGTCGTGGGTATCTGGTGAAGGTGGGCTGGCTGATTGGGTCTCTTGAGATATGAAGGATCGTCGAATTTGTCTTCATCGAAGGTCTCGTCATTGTTCTCTGCCTCTTCCTCCTCGTCTTCTTCTTCTTCGCACACATCGTCAAGCTGATCAATCATGCCATCGTCAAAATAGAAGGAGTTGGCAGAAGATGGTCTGGCTGTTTGCTGCACAGACTGAGCCAGTGGGGTCCCAATCGAGGTTGCCGGCGGCGGATTTGAGCGCAGTGGATTCTGGATTGGTGTTTGCGTTGTTTCCTGCACAGGATTAGAGTATAAGGCGCTTGAAGGATCTACAGATAGAGAGCTTTGGCCTGCGTTTATCGTCATAGCAGAGAGGCGTTCAGGCAGACCAGAGTTGAGATGTTCGTAGAGCCCATTCGCAGGAGTATCTTCCATTTCATCGTGATCGTACATTGCATCCTCATCGAAGGCATCCTCATCTTCATCTTCTTCATATTCGTCGTGTTCAAAAGTCGGAGGGGGCTGAGCGACGTTCGACTGGCGAAGCTTGTGTCTCTCTTCTAGCAGCTTCTCTTCCGCTATCGAGTCATTGGCAATTTGGAAACTGAAGCGCGAAGCTGTACTAGCCATATGCCTAGGCAACATAGAGGTGGGGTTCGGCAGAAGACTGGGTGACTGTTGAGGCTCGTATTGAGATGCCGGCTCTTGCTCGTTCCTCTCAGATTCGAGCTCTGGTTGCTCGAACACAATCTCGGGAGCGGGCTCGGGCGAGACTGGAGAGTACACGCGCTCAGGTTCATGATATTGCCATCCAGGGCCACTCATGGCGCTCATTGCAGAATGTGGAGAATCAGAAGCAGGCTCAGAATGAGATTGATCATCGAAGAGCTGGCTCCGGCGACCAAACGGAGGCATGTTGAGTGACTCTCCGCTCTGATGCCATGAGTTGCGGGCGATGAAGTCGTTATTGGCCAGAGTCTCGGCGTGAACACGGTTCTGATCAGGTTCGCTGTCGATATGTTCGACGAAAACAGGTGCATGCTGGACCGACTGTCTTTTGGGGTCACGCTCGATCGAGTCCTGCTGGGAACCGATCGAGTCGTTGGCAGTTGAAGGTTTTGGAGAAGCTTCTGCCAAACTTGGATCATACGACGGCGTGCGTCGAGTCCTTGGAGCGCTAAAATCGTGTACAACTTTGCCTCTGATTCGGGGGTCATAATCGTCCGGGAGATCCATCGGTGGTATGGCCAAGTTTTTGGAAGTAGTCTTGTCCAGGGTTTCGACAGCTTGTGCGGAACGCCTCCTCATGAGTAAATTCACGGGATTGAGCAGATTGAATTTGCCTTTGGATGATTTGTTCGAGTGTAGCTCTGGTCTTTGCTTCGAGGCCTTTGAATGCTGCGGAACTCCATTGACGGTGGACTCGGCCGGAAGTGGACGATTACCTGCACGAGGCTTGGCCTGGGCAGTAGTCGAGGAGTAGGGTACCGAGAGAGCGGCCAGAGGAGATGAGGGTGACATGTTGGTCTGCTGGAAGGTGTGCACGGCACCTATCGGGCTTGTCACAGCCCTTCCCATCTGCAAGCTGCGCGGCCGTACAGCAGGCTCTGGAGCGGGAGCGGGAGCGGCAGCAGCAGGGACAGGGGCCGGAGCATCGCGGAGCGGCGATGGTGTCGAGAGGTTCGATGATGAAGAGGGTGCGGACTGCTGCGGACTCGGGTGGAAGGTGAAGGCGGCATCGAAACCCAGGCCGGTGGGATGGGCACCGTCGACGGCATCAGCGATGCTTGGTATGGGCGGTAGGACGGGCGCCGAGTGGGAGATGGGCGACGACGAGATGTGAGAGTGCGTGTATGATTGCGCGCGTTCGTGGGACGGCTTGGGCGAGTGGGTTCGACCAAAATAAGAGCCCATTCTCGAGGGATGGGCGCGCCGTCGACTATGGCTTCGTGCAGTGCGAAGGGCTTCTCCTGCGCGGAACTCGGTTGGTCGAGGAGCCTTCTATCTGGTCAAAGTCGATGTTCCCCTATCAGACATCATGTCTGAGTAGCAGTGACAGAAGATGGATCGCTCGGGTATCAAACATGCAAGCTTTTGCGAGACGGCGGACCTCTGTTTCAGCACTATCCGTATCACCGCCGTGCAAATTGCCAGACGACTCTCGTAGATTGACTTCGAGATCTTCCTTGCTGCACGTCACGGTTCCAACCAACTTTACAGTGCATCAGCAGTTACTGCGACGGCACGCGCAACAGCGTTGTTGAGCTCCGCAACGAGGATCCAAACGGTCTGTCCGTCTGCCACGAAACCTGCCATCGGAGTTGAGTGAGAGGCTCTCATTGGATCTGACCACTCGCTGTTCATTCAAGCCACACCCGAGCCGCTCCGCCTTGAGAACTGGTGCGAGCTTTTTCCCAACCCCGTCAGTCGTGAGTCGATCGATGACTCGCGAACACGAGTCGCGCCTGCCCTCGGTATGCACAATCAATCAACCCATTCTCAATTGCCTGACAGATGCATACCACACGATAGCTATTCGAGATTGACACTGCGACTTCAGTCTTCTGGCTCGTACATTGCAATGGTAACTAGGTCTCGCTACCACAGACTCTGAAGCCTCATCGATCAAGATTGAGCAACTTCTTATCTTTCATTCGCGACACGAGTCAAAGCGCTGCTGCTCTTGGTCAGCAACACCAAATCCAACCGCGTGCTTGACCACCTGCTCCCCACCCTCCCGCGCGACTCAATCATGGCACCTTCCATCGTGCATCTGCCCAATGGGCATAACTTGTCCGTGACGCCTGTTTTTGGCGGTCTCTCCTTCAAGTCTGTCGATGCTCACACCCATCACAACATCTTCCCTCCTGGCTGGACCATCACCATCGAGAGCGAAGATGATGGACCCATCACCCCCAGCGCCGATGACACTCCTACGTATCGTGCCCACAGCTACAAAAAACCTTCGCTCCAAGGCGATCATCTGTTCATCTCTAGCATTTCCAATCCGCCCAATGAGCACACTCCCTCACAGTTTCCTGCATCTTCGCCGACTCGCCAAATTGCCATGATGCTATGGGCCACTCTGTACTGGTATTTCCAACAGCCCGAACCTGATCGGAAGGTCACCAACGCTACATCCAAAAGTACTGTTGAGGCAGGTAGACCCAGAGGTGAATGGCGCATCAACATCAACCGTGAGGGTGTTTTCAGAGGAAAGCAATTGATGCAGAAGCTGGAACGTATGGGTCTGATCGCAACCGAGGATTCTGCTGTTGGAACCTCCTTGGACCCCAATTCTTCCGAGGGATGGTCTGCCATGTTTGTGTCTCGTCGTCATTTCTGGCAGCTTGACCCTCGTATATACCTCTTCACTCGCAACCCTCAGGTCAACTCTGCCTTGGTTTCCCACACTCACATCGACTCAAGACCAGACTCGCCCGCGCTTGGTATCTCCAGCAGTAGACCTGACTCGATCGTCGACAAAGCTGGCTCGGTGACTCCTACTGGCGGAAATCATGGTCTCTGGGCACCTCCTGGTCAATTCAAATCATCCTCGCATATGCCCACCTTCTACCCACCTGCTCCAACGCAGTACATATTTACCGACAATGTCCGCCATCCCCTACGTCCCAAGCCTCCTCGACAAGGTGAAACCTTCTATACGAGATATGTCCCCAGTCTTGGTGAATATCTCTCCTTCCGTGTCGCGTCCCTGTCTAAGCGTCCAGTTCAGCATATTGGTCCAGTGTCAGGACCAACTCCCGGAGCTTCTGAGCTTCGCACTCCAGCAAGTGCCAGTGATTCGCACGTTCCGACCATTGGCACAATGGATCATGAGATGAGCGATGCTGAGCTTCTCCACAAATGGATGAACGATGAGCGAGTTGCATACTCATGGGGCGAGCAAGGCCCTCTATCACACCAAGAAGAGTTTTTGAAGTCCGGATTGACCAACAAGCACACCATACCAGTAATTGGATGCTTTGACGGGAAGCCTTTTGGATATTTCGAGATCTACTGGGTCAAGGAGGATAGACTGGGCTCTCACCTAGGGTACCAGGTGTCAGACTATGATCGTGGAGTGCACCTCCTGGTCGGCGAGCAAAGGTTCAGAGGCCCGCATCGTGTCAAGGTTTGGTTGAGTGCGTTGGTTCATTATTGTTTCCTCGCCGATGCCAGGACCGAGACAGTCATGTTGGAGCCGAGGGTCGACAATGCAAAGTGAGTGACGGTGAATACGTGTGTCTTAGAAAACCAGAACTGACGACTTGGAACACAGATTGAAGCAGTACTGCGAAGAAGCCGGGTTTTTCAAGGAGCGCGAGATCAGCTTCCCGCACAAGCAGTCAAACCTTATGAAGATTCGACGCGAAGCCTGGGACGCTCCAGCTATTTGAAGGTGTTTTAATTGTCTCTTTAGATGGCCCCGTTGCACTGTTCGGACGGAACCGAACAGTCGACAAAATAGAAGTATCGTAGAGTTTGCAAAACAGTCGTGTTCGCGAAACCAGGCGCATGAAGATCCGGAGTGGCAGAGAATGAGGCACTCTAGGCGGACGTTGCAAGATACGGTTCAAGCGATAGCAAACCTAATGTGATGAAACCCCAACGCTCCGGAGTCCGCCAAGTGGGTGAGCGTTTCAAACCGCAAGTCTGCACGACATCCAGAGATCCAGACTTGCGTCACCCAAATTGATCTCGACGAGGAACAGACTGTGACACGCATCAAAAGGTTACGATGGTCTCGCGCATGGCACTGAGTCTCGTGAACAGTCACGCCAGGATACCGAGCGAGATGGCGCATGCTGGGCAAGGATGTATCTCATGCAAGTAGACTGCGTAGCGCCGGAAACCCCACGAGTTGTTGACGCGGCAGAGCACCAACCGTCCGTCCTCCTGCGCACTTTTTGGGTGGGCGACTGAGGGCGTGGGCGTAAGCGTAAGCGTTTTCTGCCACTTTGGACAAGGGTTACGGTAAACAATATGCGCAGGGCTGCCCGTGTCGAGAGAAGTGGGCGAGCGCCTTGACGTGGGTTGCCCGTGTCCGCCGTCCGTGTTGTTATTTTGATTAACACACTGATATTTCTGCCCTTTCTCTTATCGTTATACCTCCCACGGACGAACGACACACCCCTCCCCCGCGCTAAACAACCGTCCCGCGTCAGTACACAGATGGCACCGAAGAGATCAGCGGACGAAACGAATGAAGGCGCGCAGATGCCTGTCAGCCCACGCAGCAATAGCAGTGTTCACGGAGACGACGCGATTCTAAAGGTCGACAGTCCCAGCGAGAAGCAAATCGCTGAACTCGTTGCTTCGGAGAGTGCGCTTATGGACTCGGCCGACGACCTGGACATGGATGACGAGGAAGCTGTGGAAGATGAGGACCTTGGACGACCATACAAGCGCATCTGCCGTGGACGTGAGAGTGCGCTATCCTTGGCCATGACTGATCAAATCAAGAAAAGGTAGGTGACTGCGTGCTTATCTGTGTGCCTTGTATTCCCATCCTTCCTGAGGCCTGAAGAAGATGAATGATCACATTGTGGATCGCCTGGACTCCGATAAGATGAACATGAAGCTGATCTTACTTCTTATCCTCAGCACATTTTCGAAACCCGTTCTCGTACGCGTTGGTACTCTGACCAACAGTCAAGACTTCCACGTCCACGCCGCCCGTCTCGCTGCCTCGTCACCCTACTTCACCGAGCTTCTAGAAAAGCAATCCCAAGACGATACACCTCTCGAGCTACCAGAAGATGACCCTATAGTCTTCCAGCTATACGCCCATTACATATACGACAAGAAGAGCATAACATCCTTGGATCTAGCTGCCTCCAACACAGCTCTGGACTCACGATCTGCTGCTTACGACACATATATCGATTTACTCCAAGCATACATTTTTGGCGAAAAGGTCCAAAACTCGGACTTCCAGAATGAAGTCATGAACCGCATTCTGCAGTGCATCGGCGACATGCACAACGGCAAATCGCCAAAGCCATCTGCGCTCACCACGAACAAGGATGAGTTGCCTTCAGCATCTTCGTCGGAGAATATTGTACGGCCGCTCATCGAACTGCTGTATCCGTCACTGCCACCTGATTCCATTGGACGAGGCTTGGTGGTTGAGACTTTTATCGTTCTTTGGAGCCACTCGGACGTGCTGCAAAACTTTGTGCCGGATGTCAGTAGGGAGCTGCTGACAGAGATCGCTGAGATGCTGTTGAGTGGAGACAAGGATCATATCCGCGATGCCTGGGCTCAGGCGATTGATGGCGATTACTCGTACTATCACTCTGCCAGGTCGGACGAGCACTAGGTCGCAAACCCGAGTCTGGAGGTATGAACGATCTGAGGGTTTTACATCTGTTTTTTTTTGCAGGCTGCTGGTTCACGCGTGCTTATTTCTTCTTCACTTCTCTCACTCCTCTTCTTAGATGCATACACCTCTTTTCTGTTTTTCCGGTCGTATAATGTCTTCCAATTATGGGAACGGGTGGACGGATTATCTTGGATTTGTTGCCCAGTCACGACGTCTCACGAAATTGCAAAAGATCTGATCTGATGAATTTCATTGTGTGTCTCCAATCATTTTCTCTCGTAGCCTAGGATCTCAGGAATCAAGAAATATTGAAAACATCTACCATTCTACCAGTTCTATTTTTCTCAACCAGCACACAGTCTATGTCTACACGTGAAGAGCACTCTAGTCTAGAAAGGCATGTCCATATCCAGCACATCTTCCTCCTCCTCTTTCCTCACCGGTGACTTCCCGCTAGGGTACACACTGCGGATGAACTGTATCACAGCCGCAATATCCCTCTCACTCGTCGGCACAGTATGCGTACCCGCATGTCTGATGATGTTCCCAGCTCCACCATCAACACATCTGTCCGCAAGAGCCAACGACTCGCTTTCCTCGACAATAGTATCCATACTGCCCAGAACATGCAAGACTGGCGTTTGAATCTTTGGCTCGTAAAAAGCAGTATACTTCTCATGCTTATTCAACAGACCCGAGAAACAGACGCCGAATTTCAAAGGTGGGTGCTGAAGTTCTGCAAATGAAGACGGAAAAGCCATGCCATCTTTGACTCGAGCAAAAGCATCTGCTCGTCCAGTTTCGAGCAGCGAAGTCACCATAGCGGCCAGAGCAGCGCCTTGACTGAATCCCATTACTCCATCAAAGGGACCTTCTTCCTGCAGCACTTTTGCCACAACGTTTAGTCCTTCATCTACACCTTCTTGGGTTTCACCGCGTTCTCGCAGTTTCCACCATCCGTTTGCGTCTTCTCTGACTTCTGCTCCGTTGAGATCGGCAGAGGTGACTGCGAAGGGGCCGGTGGGATAGATGAGGTCTACTCCGTTGATGGGGACATCTGTGGCTATGGGTGAAGTAGCAAGAGATTTTTCGAGTAGCTTTTTGATGCGTTGGGTTTTTGCTTGGAAGAGGGGGCCGGATTGTGTGTAGCCTTAGTATCAAGTTAGAAGCGGTCAGAGGGGTGGTTGGATGGCAGGTTCTGACCATGTAACATGAGAATCTTTAAGTTTCTAGCATTTTTGTTGTTTGTTCTTGAGTTGGGAGGCATGGTGTATCAGAAGTGAATGTGTTTAGAATTGCAGTGTGGTTGAAATGTAGAGGATGGAGAGGCGAGTGCTCATCGACATGGACGTTGACACTTTCGCCCCAGGCTGTCATTTCCTCTTTCGGACTTGACACTTTCTTGATCATATTCTTTTACACCTGTAACGATGTTGACACCACATCATATACGGAGACCTGGATCTCTACCGCTTGGTGGTTGCTTTCTACAATCAAAAGTCATGCCAATGACTCCGACCTTTGCCTTGAAGCAGTTCCGAGTTTATGTTTCAAGGCACGAGAGCATGTCAAATAGCAATGATGTTGGACTCAATCGTCCTAAGAAGCCCCGGCTGCTGTTGTCTGAAAGTGTCTTCTGGAGCTGCCGAGGGACATGGAAGAGGGCAGGAATCAATACACTTCGATGTCTCGTAGGATGTACAGTTGGCGATTTCTCTGCACTGTGGACATTACAGACATATGCACCAGACTTGGGTATGGGTACTATCATGGCTCTATCAAGTAAGTAGTCCCTCTGAATACCACTACATAATCCGAACCGGCAATGGCAATTGGTTTTTAAGTGCTGATATGTATCTTAGTGACATCTGGTCTTGGTACCTCGATCGCACTGGAGACAGGTCTACTGCGTTGGGGCAAAGACAAACTGCCTATGACTATGGCATTCAAGACAGCAATGGGCATGAGTTTTCTCTCGATGCTAGCCATGGAACTGGCAGAAAATGTTGTTGATTTCCATCTTACTGGTGGAGTGATAGCACTGCAAGATGCACGCTTTTGGGGCGCTGCGGTGCTTAGTATTGCGGCTGGATACTTAGTGCCATTACCATGGAACTACTATAGGTTGAGAAGATGGGGAAAGGCGTGTCATTAGAGTCGATGATTGAGAAAGTTGAACGCGAGAGGTTGGAGAAGGTGCATGATACCGAGACCGGATTGAGCGACCCTGTCGTTCCTTCTGCGAAAGCCGAGAAGGCCGACTTGTTGCGACTCAGAAGCTGAGCTATCATCACAACCACACTTTCCTCACCTCGAACACACATTTCTCAGAAGTAATCACCGACATTTCATCATGAGTGAATTACCAGACTCCCCATTATCATCGATATCTTCGTCAGACGAAGCAGACGACCACATCAGCATCAGCACGCCGAATCGATCAGCCAGACGCAGCATCGACCCAGACCACGCAGGACCCCCGAGCAAGAAACGACGTACCGGAGGTCACCCGGCACACATTGGAACCCCCCACGGCGGCACGATAATGGGCTCCGGCCTTGACGGCATGGAAGAGTCGGAAGCAGACATCAGTTGCGACAGCGAGGCTTCCGCTCCAGGATCACCCAGCGCAGACGAATTCGCCATGCGAGCCGACCAGGTCACCACTTGCGCGTGGGAAGGCTGCAGCGTCGGTGATTTGGCCAACAGTGACGAGCTCATTGCCCACGTCCAGAACGATCACATTGCTCCCAAGCGAGCACGTTATACCTGTGAATGGGGAGACTGCGCTCGCAAGGGCACCAATCATCCTAGCGGCTATGCTCTCAAGGCTCACATGCGAAGTCACACCAAGGAGAAGCCTTTCTTCTGCCACCTTCCAGGTATCTTTTCTAAGAGCCTTTCTACCATACGACACAGCTAACCTTGAACTAGAATGCGACCGCTCCTTCACCAGATCAGATGCTCTTGCCAAACACATGCGCACAGTTCACGAGCCCGAGCCGCCGCGCGCCGCTGCAACAAACGCCAACCCCATCGATCCTGCCACCGGTCAACCCAAAAAAGGTCCTAAACTGCGTCTGTCGATGAATGCCAAAGCCTCAGCCAAGTCTGCTGTCCCAGACGTGCCAGTTCCTGCACCTACGCAAGCACCCGACGACCCGTCACCTCCCATGGATAACATCCAATACATACCCGCACGCCATCCTATAACTGGTCAGGCAGGATTCATGATCACCTATCCTCCCGACATACACTTTTCACTCTTCGAAAGCGAGATTCCAGCAAATCAACTCATGCGCTTGCTCAGGCGCCAACTCCACTGGGCTCTGAAAGAGAGCGAAGAACTGAAACAAGAAGTCGACGGGCTAGAAGAGCTGCGTCGCAAAGAATGGGCAGCAAAGGAAGCTCTGTTGGAAGGTGTCTTGCAAGGCGAGCTCGCGTCTGCAAAACTCGACGACGAGATCCTAAGTGACATGAAGGATGAGGTATGGGGACCCGAGTCGAAAGACCTGGACTGGACTGGCGCTCCTTGGTGGACTGGAGAGAAACGCGCCAACAGCGCACGACCCGATAGTCCAGACATGGATGTGGACGATGCGATTGAGGAAGCAAATCTCGTTGCTAATGCACAACAAACGAGTGCTTCACAAGCAGAAAGAGATGAAGACATGATGGCGGTCGGTGCATTGATGGGCCTTAGTGGAGCCAGTTAGTCGCTGCCGTGGAAACACAAGAATACCCCCTATGCGCTAGCAGTGGATCGTGGAAACGCTATGTTCCGAACCTGGCATGGATACTGGCAGGATGGGTTCGACTGCTTGGAGCAGCTGACTGCGGATCAGCGCAAGCTATGCGAGATGGCAACGGAGAAGACATGACTTTGAATGGGAATATGCTTAGGTATGCAAAGACAATTGCTATCAACAGAGGAAACGAATATCCTTTTACTATCATCAGAGCTTGGTACTCCTGACCAAACCCTTCTTGATACCGGTGAGTTCACCACCGTAGCCACCTCTTCCTTCACCGCCCTTATAGACTGGCTTGATGGAAGCAAGCTTCTTCTTCTTCTCCTCGAACTTCTTGCGCTTCTTGACACGCGGGTTGCGCACATCCTTTTTCCTGTGCGGCGTGAGACCCTTGTTCTTCTCAATCGCATACGTGATTGCTCTCTTTCCATCCGGGCCCACTTCCTCCTTTTCAATGACCCTGCCGCCTTGGGCTGCTGCAGCCTTGAATGCTGCGGCCTCAGCTGCTTTGTCTGACTTCTTCTTTGCGGCTTTCGAAGCAACCATGTCGTAGTAGTCTTCTTCGCCGTCATCGAGGTTCTTCTCTCCACGCACTTCGCGGGCAACAGCGCGGTCGTTGTCGTCTTCGCTGTCTTCTCCAAGTTGATCGCGGTCGAAGCTTTTGCCTCGTGCTTCCGCTTCCACTTGCAGACGAGCTTGTCTGTCGCGCAGACGCTCGCGGTGCGGTACATCCTCGTCTCCGCCCTGCACTTTGGCACCGCGCTTGTTTGCCTTTTGGGCGATTTGCGAAGTGTAGAAGCGCAGGGACTTCTTTCTCTTTGCCTTTTCGGCGAGTTCGGAGGCTGTGAGGGAGGTGTCTTCGCCGAGGTCTGAGTCGTTCTCGTCGAGGGCGGCTGCTGCTGCTTGTG